>ERZ889217.1022-NODE-1022-length-15223-cov-149.779536_pt1 | contig 15223 bp, 13 predicted proteins | sample MGYA00521098_ERZ889217 | MGnify/ENA primary metagenome ERZ889217 (study PRJEB32303, sample SAMEA104408613) | aquatic metagenome | biome: Brackish water; feature: Pelagic; material: water | place: Baltic Sea | collected 2014-06-10T22:04:00 | depth 2,362 m ...
TTAAGGGGCTGGCGGGCGGGCTCTTCTTCGGCAGCCGCTGCCTCTGGCAGGGTTTCGAGGCTGAAGCGATAGCCCTGCTGGCGCATGGTTTCGATGCCGCCCCCCTCGCCCAGGCCGGCCTGCTCGAGTTTGCGCCTGAGGGTGAGCACCTGGGTGTCCACCGAGCGGGGCCCACCGCTGAACGGAGGCCAGGCCATCCGCAACAGCTCCTGGCGACTGCGCACCACTCCGGGGGGCATCAGCAGTGCACAAAGCAGGGCAAATTCCCGCGGACTCAACTCCACAGGTTGGTCGCGCAGGGTGACCTGGCGCAGCAGCACATGGACTTCCAGGGGGCCGACGCAGACCCGCTCCTGCAGGCCGCTGCCACTGCGACGCAGCAGGGTGCGGCAGCGGGCGGCCAGTTCCTCCAGGCCAAAGGGCTTGCGCAATACGTCGTCGGCACCCGCATCGAGCAGGGTGACAACCGGCTCGGAGCCCGTGCGGGCCGTGAGCACCATCACGGGACAGCGCAGCTGGGCCGCCAGCCGCAGGGCCGAACTCTCATCCAGCAGTTCGGCGCTGATCAACAGATCCGGAGACTGGTCTTGACAGACCTCCAGGGCTTCCCGGGCGGTCGCCACGGCCGCAGCCAGGTGGCCATCCTGACGCAGGCGCTGGGCCAACACCGTGCGCAGGGTGGCATGGGGATCCACCACAAGCACCCTCTGGGGCTGGTTTCCAGCCTGGGGAACCTGCTGACTGGTTGGTACTGGCGGAGTTGGGGAGCTGATGGTGAACGACCTATGACTTTCTTACGATAAGGGAAGTGGCCCAGGAAGGTGCGAATCAGCTGTGGGGGTGCCCCCACCTCCCCCGCTTCGCACCTGCTGGCCTAGGGGGGCAGAATGGGACAAGGGCTGTTGACCCCATGACCGCGCTCCAGCATCCAGACGCCATCCGCCATTTCCAATCCCTGTGTGATGCCTGCCAGGATCTGGCCCACCGCTTCCACAGCCCTGCCGAGCTGCGCCTCTATGCCGACGGCTATCTGCATGCTTTGAGACGCACCGCGGTGCTCGATCCGCTCAGCCAAAGACGACTCGAGGAGTTGATCGACCGCTGGATCATGGATCCCTCCAGCTTTCTCGGGCCAGACGGTGACCCCCGCATCCTCTACGAAACGGAGCGTCGCTGAGGCGGCCTCAGCTGGCCAGGGCAACCTCGAGGGTCTCGCGCAGCTCTCCAGAGTTGTACATCTCGATCAGGATGTCAGAGCCACCGATGAATTCCCCTTTCACATAAACCTGGGGGATGGTGGGCCACTCGGAGAATTCCTTGATGCCATTGCGGATCTCCGCATCGGAGAGGACGTCAAAGGTTTCAAACGGCACCCCGACGGAGTGCAGGATCTGCACCACGTTGTTGGAAAAGCCGCACTGGGGCATCAGCTTGTTGCCTTTCATGAACACGAAAACCGGGCTGGTGGCCAGCAGCTCTTCGATGCGTTGACGGGTGGGGGCGTCCATGGAATTAGGCGGGGGTGGATGTTTGCAGGGCCAGGGCGTGGATTGCTTCGCTGGCCAGTTCTTGGCGCAGGGCGCCGTAGACCAGCTGGTGCTGTCTGACACGGGTGAGGCCACTGAAGGCCGAGGAGATCACCGTGACCTGCAGGTGGTCGCCGCCGCCGGTGAGGTCTTCGACCTCCACGGAGGCATCTGGCATGGCCTGGGTGATGGCGGCCTTCACCTGGTCGGGATGCACCATCGGGCAATCAATGCGGCGAAGTTCTGGAATCTAAGGGGCTCAGCCGCCCGGTGACGCAGCTGCCCCGGCCGTGTAGGGACTTGCGGCAAAGCCGATTTCCACCAGGCTCTGGTAGGCCTTGCGTCCCTCTGGATTGGCCGGCGTCATCACCTTCACCACCTCCACCAATAGGGGCACTGCCACCTCGGGCTGGTTCTGGCGGCGGAACACCGCGGCCAGGCGCAGGTTGGCCTGGGCCATGGCTTCAAGGGTCTCACGCCCCTTCTGGTCCATCTCTCGGGGGATGCGGGCATCGAGGCCGCGGAATGAACCGCTCAGGTCGCGATAGAAGCCCAGCAGCCGGCGAGAGGCATCGCGGGCTTGGTCGTAAAACTTGCGAGCCTCCGCCAGATTGCCGCTGGCAGCGGCGGCATCACCCCGGGCCAGCAGGGCCCTGACCCCGTCGAGGCTGAACGGGCTGGCAGATGACTCAAGCGCCCTCTGGGGTTCCTGCTGGGCCTGCACCGCAACTGGGGCCAGGAGGGTGGCCAAGGGGGCAGCCAGGGCCGTCAGGGCCAGGCCCATAACGCAGAAGAGGTGGGTCGATCTCCGCACAGCCAGCAGTCACAAGCGACCTAACTCTAGGCGGCGAGTTCAAGGGCTCCGCGGGCCTGGCTTTCGGCCGCCTGCATCGCCTGGGCTAGCTGGGCGGTGCAGGCGATCGCCGCAGACCTCCCGCCCGCACCGATCGCCAGGGGGGGGGCGAAGCAGAGCGCGGCCCGCCCACCCCAGCGGGGCGGCGAATGGTCGTAGGCGATGCCCACCGGAACGAGCGTTACGGCCACCCCTTGAGCGGCAGCCAATAGGGCCAGCCGTGCCAGGCCCTGGTGCAGGTGCAGGGGGGCGTTTTGCAGCTGGATCTGGCCCTCTGGAAAGACCACCAGTTGCTGGCCGCCTGAGAGCAGATCCAAGGGGTAGCGCAGGCTCGCCATGGAGGGCCTGCCCTGATGCACTGGGAAGCAGCCCAGGCGATGCAGCAACCAGCCCTGCAGCCCGCGCATCTCGTCAACCGTGACCATGAAGCGGCAATCCCGGCCCGTGACGCGGCGCCCGGCTGCGTGGGGCAGCAGCAGGGCATCCCAGCGGGAGCGGTGGGTGGGGGCCAGCAGCACCGGGCCGGAACTGGGCAGGTGCTCCTGGCCCAGCACGAGCACCTGGCTGAAAAACAGTCTCAGGGCTATGTCCTGGCTGACCACCATCGCCAGGGGTGCCAGCCAGGGATTGATGCCATTGCACAGGCCCCGTTCCCGGGGAGAAACCACTGGGCCCGACTGCACCGCCAACAACGGAGAAATAGGAATATTCACGACGCTAGGGGGCCTGGACGCTCACCCGAAGCCGGTGCGGGCAGTTGCAGGGGCGTCCTGATCGGCTGGGCGCTGGCGAGCGGGGGTGGCATCCATAGGATCTCGCCGGGACCTTCCCCAGCCCCTACTCCCCATGGCCAGCCTCGGCGTCAACATCGACCACATCGCCAACGTGCGCCAGGCCCGCCGCTGCTTGGAGCCCGACCCGGTGAGCTATGCCCTGCTGGCTGAGCTCGGCGGTGCCGATGGCATCACAGTGCACCTGCGCGAAGACCGCCGTCACATCCAGGACCGCGATGTGGAGCTGCTGCGCCAGACGCTGCGCACTCGCCTCAACCTGGAGATGGCCGCGACGCCTGAGATGGAGGCGATCGCCCTGCGGATCGGGCCTGACATGGTCACCCTGGTGCCGGAGAAACGCCAGGAGGTGACCACCGAGGGGGGCCTGGATGTGGCCGGCCAGCAGAGCCCCTTGGGGGCGATGGTGGAGCGGCTCCAGCACGCCGGGATCGGTGTCAGCCTGTTTGTGGATGCCGAAGCGGTGCAGCTCGAGGCCTGTGCCGCCAGTGGGGCCCGGTGGGTGGAGCTCCACACCGGCGCCTACGCCGAAGCCGGCTGGGCCGACCAGCCCCGCGAACTGGCCCGGCTCTGCGAGGGCAGCTTCATCGCCCGCAGCCTGGGCCTGCGGGTCAATGCCGGCCATGGCCTCACGTATCAGAACGTGGAGCCAGTGGCGGCGATTGAAGGGATGGAGGAGCTCAACATCGGCCACACCATCGTGGCCCGCGCCCTGGCCGTGGGGCTGGAGCAGGCGGTACGCCAGATGAAGTCCCTGGTTCAGAATCCGCGCCACGACCCCCTGTTCGGCAGCCGCCAGCCATGAGCACCTATCACTTCATCGCCGCCAGCGAACCATTCCTCACCGTCGAGGAGCCCCTCGAGGAGGTGTTGCGGGAGCGCACGCGCCATTACGGCGAGCAGGGCAAGGCGATCGATTTTTGGCTGGTCAAACGGCCGGCCTTTCTCCAAGCCCCCGAGCTCGAACCCCTGGCCGCCGCCGTGCCCCGGCCAGCGGCCGCCGTGGTTTCCACGGACGAGAAGTTCATCACCTTTTTAAAGTTGCGGCTGGAATACGTGGTGTGCGGACGCTTCGAAGCTCCAAGCGCCTCGATCGCCGACCCCCTCGCCGGCGGCGCCAACTAAAACAGGCCCAGAAAGCGCTTGCGAGGGCCAGGGTCGCCGTCTTTCTCCTGCTGCCCGTCCTGCTTGTAGCGGGGCTTGTTGTCGCCGATGGTGAGCAGGGCCTCCTTGTTCTTCCACCACACCCAGTCGCGGATCGGGGGGGTGTCGGCCAGCTGCTGACGGCTCAATCCCAGGCCCAATCTGGCTGAGGCGTCCAGCAGCACATCCAGCATCTCCTCGCCGTTGCGGCAGCGGGCCAGGGCTTCATTGGTGCGCTTGGCCCCATTGAGGGCCTTGACAAGGGCATTGACCCGCTGCCCCACCGACAACGACGCTGGGTTCATCGGGCTGGCGGTTCGCTGCTGCGACCGTACCAGCGATGGCCGGTGGGGGGGGGCTGACAAGCGGACGGTCATCGGGCGAGACTGGATCCAACGCGATGGACCGATGACGTCCCCCTCACGGACCTGCCACCACTGGGTGATCGGGGACGTCCATGGCTGCGCCGACTCCTTAGAACGACTGGTAGCGCGATTGCCCAGCGGCGATCGCCTCGTCCTTTGCGGGGATGTGATCAACCGCGGGCCCCAGATTCGCCGCACCATGGAGCTGGCCTGGGGCCTGGTGGAATCGGGCCGGGCCGTGTGGCTCAAGGGCAACCACGAGGCCGACCTGGTGGCCGCCCTCAACCAGGGCGACTGGATTGCCCACCGGGCCCTGGCCGGTTCCGACACCTACCGCCAGCTTGGCGATCGCCACTGCCGCATCTGGCAGGAGCGGCTTGCCCAGTTGCCCTGCACCTATAGCGGCCCGGGTTGGCTTGCCACCCACGCCGGTTTCGATCCCGCCAGCTGGCAGGTCGACCTCAGCATCCGCATGGCTTTCTGGCAGGCCTACGACGGCCGCTTCGGCGAGGTGGTGATCGGCCACACCCCTGGCCCCTACGTGCGGCGCCTCGGCCAGATCGTGATGGTCGACACCGGCGCCTGCTATGGCGGCGAGCTCTCGGCCTACTGTCCGGAAACCGGCGCCGTCCGTTCCGTTCCTGGCCTGCAGCAGGGCCAGTTCGGCAGCTTCAGCCAGCAGCTCCAGAGCTGCCTGCCTTGATCCCCCACCGCTGAGCCAAGCCCTTGCTCACCGTCTTCCGGGGCAACCGGGCAGAACATCTGGCCGAACTCCTGGCCGCCCAGCTGCGGCTGAACCCTCCGGGGCCCTTCGAGGAGGTGCAGGTGGTGGTGAACACCTGGCCCACCAGCCGCTGGCTCGGCGAGCAACTGGCCCTGAACCTCGGGGGCATCGCGGCCAACATCCGCTATCCCTTTCCAGGCAGCCAGCTGCGCAGGATCGTCAATGGGCTCCTGGCCGATGCCCCCGGCGACCGGGATCCCTGGCGGGCCAACCAGCTGGTGTGGCCGGTGCTGAACCTGCTGCCCGAGCTGATGGAGCAGCCCGAGGGCGCCTCCCTGCGCCACTGGTGGAGCTGCCGCCAGGGCCGCAGCGGTGAACTCGACCGGGCCCAATGGCAGCTGGCCCGCAGCATCGCCGACGCCCTCGACGATGCGGGCCTCTACCGCCCTGACCTGCTGGCGGCCTGGTGGGCCGGCGAGGCCAGTGCTCCCGAACAGGCCTGGCAGCGGTCGCTGCTGTTGCAGCTGCGTGACCTCCTGGGGGTGAAACCCTTCGGATTGCGGCTGCTTGAGGCCATCGCCCTGCTGGAGCAGGGCCCGCCGGCGGCGGAGCTGCCCAACCCCCTGCGCCTCTTTGGGCTCAGCAGCCTGGCGCCGATCCAGGTGCAGCTGCTTCAGGCCCTGAGCCTCCACACCCAGGTGGATCTCTACCTGCTCACGCCCTGCCGCGACCTGTGGCAGCGCTGCACCAGTCGTCGCCAGCTGCTCAGCGATGCCATCGCACTGCGTCAGCCCCTTGATGGCGACTGGCTGCTGCAGGCCTCTGGGATGGAGGCCCGTTTCGGGCGCCTGGGCGGCGAATTTCAGCAGTTGCTCGAAGGCAGCGGCGAAAGCGAGCTGGGCCAGGGGCAGGAGAAGGATCTGTTTGTGGCTCCCGCCGCCGGCCATCGCGGCCCGGGGCCTGCGCCCCTGCTGCATCAGCTGCAGCAACAATTGGTGGATCCGGCTGGCCAACCCCAGCTGCAGCTGGCTGAGGCAGACAGCTCCCTGGAGTTTCACCGCTGTCCTGGCCCCCTGCGCCAGGTGCAGATCGTGCGCGATCGCATCCTGCAGCTGATGGCCGCAGACCCCACCCTCCAGCCCAGGGACGTGCTGGTGATGACGCCCCAGGTGGATGCCTTGGCGCCCTTGGTGGCGGCCGTGTTCGGCGATGGCGACGCCACCGGCGTGAGCCTCAACTGGCGTCTCACCGACCGCAGCCAGCAGAGTGAGGCCAGCCTCAGCCGCAGCCTGCTGGCGCTGCTGGCGCTGGCCGGAGAACGGCTCACCGCATCGGCCCTGGAAGCCCTGCTGGAGAGCCCTGCCCTTCAGGCCCACTTCCAGCTCAGTGGGGCCGAGATGGCAGCGCTCCATCCGCTGCTGCAGCGCTGCGGCTTCCGCTGGGGCCTCGATGCCGAGGAGCGGGGCGGCCTGGCGGGCGGCAGCCTCGCCTGGGCAATTGACCGCTTGCTGCTCGGCCTGGTGCTGCCGGAGGAGCCCGGTCTCGCCCCGGCCGAAACCGCCCCTTTGGCCTGCGGTGAGAGTGTGGAGCTGGTGGGCCGCTGGTTGCACCTGCTCACCCGGCTGCTCCACTGGCTCAAGGAGCTGCGGCGGCCCCGCCGCTGCGATGGCTGGAACAGCTGTCTACGGGCCCTGCTGGTCGACCTGTTTGGGGAGGGCGGGGCCCAGGCCTGGGAACTGCCCCTGGTGCTGGCCGCCATCGACGACTGGCAGCAGGCCGCCGCGGGCTGTGACCTGAAGCTGGAGGCGGCGGTGGTGGCCGCCGTGCTCGATGAGAGCCTGGCGGCCGATTCGGGCCGATTCGGCCACCGCAGCGGCGCCCTCACCATCAGTGCCCTGGAGCCGATGCGGGCGATTCCGCACCGGGTGGTGGTGCTGATGGGGCTCGATGCGGGCGTCTATCCGCGGCAGCAGCAGCGGCCCGGCTTCCACCTGTTGGAGCAGCAGCGCCGTCTCGGCGATCCCAATCCCGCCGACCAGGACCGCTACGTGCTGGTGGAGTCCCTGCTCTCGGCCCGGGACCACCTGCTGGTGAGCTGGAACAGCCGGGACCCCCGCAGCGGCGAGGCACTGCCGCCCGCCACCCCGGTGCGCCAGTGGCTCGAGTGGCTCCAGGGCCAACTGGCCTGTAAGGGCAGCCGCCTGCTGGTGGACCACCCCGCCAACCCCCTTGACCGGGCCAATTTCCAGCCGCTGGCTGGGCGGCCGCCGGGCAGCTGTGATCGGCGCCTGCTCCGCGCCCGCCTGTTGCTGGACCAGCCCGCAGGACTCGAGCCCCCCCAGCCCCTGGCCGCCAGCGAGCCCCCAGCCGAAGACCCTCCAGCGGCCGAGACCATTCGGGGGACCGATCCCTATGGCGATCTGCGCGACTGGCTGCTCGCCCCCCAGGCCACCTGGCTGCAAGCGCTGGGGCTGCGGCCGCGGGAGTGGGCCGAGCGGCTCGATGACCTCGATCCCCTCAGCCTCGATGAACGGGGCCGGGCCGCCCTGCTGCGCCAGGCCCTCGCCAACCCCAACCCCAACCCCAAAGACATCGACATCGACCTGGCCGAGAGCGCCACCTGGCTGGAGCGGCACCGGGGCCAGGGCCTGTTGCCGCCCCTGGCGGCCGGTGAGCTTGAGGCCGGTGTGCTGAGCCAACGCTGGCGCAGCCTGCAGGCCAGCCTGGAGGCCCTGGGGCCCGAGCACCGGGACCAGGCCCAGTGGCAGGGCTGGCATCAGGAGCTGCTGTGGCGGGGTTCCTCCCTGCTGGTGCTGCATACGGCCAAGCCCCGCAGCCGCCACCGGCTTGAGCTGTGGCTGGCGCTGCTGCTGGCCGCCGCCGCCGGCCAGGCCCCCAGCGGCGGGGTGGTGGTTGCCCGCGGCGAGCGTGACTTCGGCGTGGCGCTGCGCCTGCTGGCGCCGGAGAGGGATTTCGCCCAGCGGGAACTGCAGCGCCTGGAGGCCCTGCGGCAGCAGTGGCGCCATCGCTGCTGGCCGGTGCCGCCTGAGACCGGCTGGGCCCTGCTCGAGAAGGGGCCGGAGCAGGCCATCCAGACCTGGGAGGGCTCCAGCCAGCGGGGCCCCGGCCAGCTCCGTGGCGAACGCCAGGAACCGGAACAGGCCCTCTGTTTCGGCAGCGACCTCAGCGGCGCCAGCCTGCTGGCCAGCGGGGTGGTGGCTGCCCAGGCAGAGGAGCTGCTGGCTCCCCTGCGCCAGCAGCTGCCATGACGACGCTGCCTCCCCTGGCCGAGCAACCCTTTGAGGCCAATGCCTTCCCGCTGGATCCGGGCATCCGCCTGCTCGAGGCCAGTGCCGGCACCGGCAAGACCTTCGCCCTGGCCCAACTGGTGCTGCGCTACGTGGCCGAGGCCGAGCTGAGTTTGCGTCAGCTGCTCGTGGTGACCTTCACCGATGCCGCCGCCGCCGAACTGCGGGACCGCATCGGCCAGCGGTTGCAGTTGGCCCTGGCCTGTCTGGATGATCCGGCGCTGGAGGCCCCCGATCCCACCCTGGCCCAGTGGCTGGAGCGGCAGCGGCCCCGGGCGGGATCCCTGCGGGCCCGGCTGCTGCTCGCCCTCGAGCAGCTCGATGCCGCCGACATCACCACCATCCATGGCTTCTGCCGCCGCAGCCTGCAGCGCCAGGCCCTGGAGGCTGGCCTGCCCCCTGAGCTCCAGCTCGAAAGCGACAACGGCACCCTGGTGCGCCAGGTGGCCCACGACTACTGGCAGCGCCAGGTGTTGCCCTTGAAAAGCACCCTGCTGGCCGGGCTGCAGCAGCGGCTGGGTGGCCCGGAGCGGCTGGAGAGCCTGCTGCGCCAACTCGATGGCGACCCGGCCCTCCAACTCGAGCCCCTGCCGCCGGAAATCGATGCTGATGGCCCCCTGGCCCCCCAGCTCGAAGCCCTCTGGGCTGGGGCCTGGTGTCGCTTTCAGCGGCTCTGGGGCGACCATGGCCGCGCCCTGGAGGCCGCTTTCTGCTGCTCCGCCGGCCAGTGGCGCGCCCTGGGAATTAAATCCACCACTCCCTACAGCCCCAGACCGACCAAGGACCGTTGCGGCCTGGTGGACGGCTGGATCGCCGCCCAGCCCAGCGGCGGTGACTATGGGGCCACGGCCGGCAGCGGCGGCGGCGCCGGGGGGCTGCTGCGCGACTACTTCCACCCAGGTGCCTTCCTCAAGCTGGCTCGCGGCATCGAAGGGGAGCGGCCATCCCTGCCGGAGCGCCCCCTGCTGGAGGCAATCGCCCAGGTGCTGGACGGGCCGGCGGAGGCCCTGCTGCTGCATGCCTGCCACTGGGGCCGGGCCGAGTTGAACAGGCGCCGCCGCCAGAGTGGCCGGCTCGGTTTCGCCCAGCTGCTGGAGGGCCTCGATCCAGGTGAGCAGGCCAGCACCCCCCTTTTGGAGGTGGTGGGGCAGCGCTACGCCGTGGCCCTGGTCGATGAGTTTCAGGACACCGACCCGATCCAGTGGCGAATCCTCTCGCGGGCGTTCCAGCCCGGGCGGCACCGGCTGGTGCTGGTGGGCGATCCCAAGCAGGCGATCTATCGCTTTCGCGGCGGCGAACTGGCCACCTACCTGCGGGCCCGCCAGGCCGCCATCGCCGGGGGCGGCATCAGCAGCCTCACCGACAACTACCGCTCCAGCGAGGCCCTGATCGCAGGCCTCAACGGGCTGATGCGGCCGGGCCTGCGCCGCAGCGGCCTGCCCGTACCCCCGGTGCAGGCCAAAGTGACGCGGAGCGGCCTGGTGTTGCCTGAGGGGCAAGCCCCCCTGCAGTTGCTCTGGCTTGGCGGCCAGCGCCGGGCCGGGCAGAAACCGCCAAGCCGCAGCAGCTTGGAGCGCCAACTGCCCGGCCAAATCGCCAGCTTCATCACGGCCCTGCTCAAGCGGGGCCTGGACGCCAACGCCATCTGCCTGCTGGTGAGCACCCACCGCCAGGCCGAAGCCCTGCGGGGCGCCCTCGAAACCTGTGGCATCGCCAGCCGGCTGGTGAGCCAGGGGGATGTGTTTGAAAGCGCCGGTGCCACTGCCCTGCAACGGTTGCTGGATGCCCTGGCCGAGCCCGGCCGGGCCCAGCGGCTGCGGTTGCTGGCCGCATCGCCCCTGCTGGGCTGGAGTGCGGCCCAGATTGCCAAAGCCAGCCAGGACGAATGGAGCAGCCTGGCCGCTCGCCTGGCCCAGCTCGCCGCCCAGCTTCCCCGGCGGGGCCTGCTGGGCGTGCTGGCCAGCCTGCTGGAGCAGCGGCAGCTGGCCCGGCTCTCCCTGGGGGGGCGGGTGCTGGCGGATCTGCAGCAGTGCGGCGAGCTGGTGGCGGAGCGGATCCACTCAGACCAGCTGGGGGCGGCTGCGGCGGCCGACTGGTTGCGGCGGCTGCGGCTCGATCCCGACCGCTCCGTGCCCGACGCCCACCAGCCCCATAGCGATGGGGTGGATGCGGCCGTGTCGGTGGTGACCGTGCACCGCAGTAAGGGGCTGGAATACCCGGTGGTGATTTGCCCCTACCTGTGGCAGGCCCCCGGCGGCAGCCAGGGACCCCAGCGACTCGGGGTGCGCTGGACACCTCCGCAAAGCGGCGATCCCCTGCTGGACCTGCACCTGAACGGTCACTGGGGTACGGGCCATGCCGCCAGAGACCAGCAGCTGCAGGCCGAACTGCAGGAGCGGGAGCGCCTTGCCTATGTGGCCGCCACCAGGGCCCAGCAGCTGCTCGTGCTGGCCTGGGGCCCGGCCCAGGGGCAGCAGGGCAACCCCCTCCACCCCTGGCTCTTTGACCAGGACGATCCCCCCTCTGCCCACCAGGATCCCTACGGGGGCCGCAGCGATGGCGAGTGGCGAGAGCTGCTGGAGCAGGAGATCGCCCGCCGCCAGCTGCAGCTCACCCTGGTGGATCCCCCCGCCGCCAGCGGCGCCCCCCTGCAGGCCTGCGCCCCAGTAGCGGCCGAGCCGCTGCAGCGGGGCCCGGTGCCCTTGGCGCCTTTCGACACCACCTGGGGGCGTAGCAGTTACACCAGCTGGACCCAGGCAAGCCACAGCGCCGCCCCCGAAGCCCTCGAAGAGGGCCGGGAAACCGATGCCCTGGCCAGGGAGCTCGAAGTCCAGCCCGGAGATGACCCGGGCCCCCTGGCCTGGCCAGAAGACGGCCCTTTGGCCAGCTTCCCCAGGGGCGCCCAGGCCGGGGATTGCCTGCACCGGATCCTCGAGCAGATCGATTTCCGCCAGAGCGTGGCCCACCAGAGCGAAGTTTGTGCCAGGGAGCTCCAGCGGGCCGGCATCGCCGCGCTCCATAACGAAGCGGTGCTGCTCGGCCTTGAGCAGCTGCTGGCCACGCCCTTTGGCGGGGAGTTGGGGGGGTTCCAGCTGGCCCAGCTGGCCCAGGCCGAACGCCTCAACGAGATGAATTTCGACCTGCCCATCACCCTGGTGCGGGCCAGCTCCCTGGCGAGTCCATTCGCTGCCCACCCCCAGGGCTGGTTCGGGGGCGCCTACGCCGAGCAGCTGGCCCGGCTGGAGCTGGCCAGCCAGGGCTTCCTCACCGGCTCGATCGACCTGGTGTTTCGCCACGGCGAGCGCTGGTGGGTGGCCGACTGGAAGAGCAACTGGCTGGGCGAGCGAGATGGCCAGGGCCAGCCCCTCCACTGCGGTCCGCGCCACTACGGCGCCGCCGCCATGGCCGCGTTGATGGCCACCAACCACTACCCCCTACAGGCCCACTTGTATCTGGTGGCCCTGCACCGCTACCTGCGCTGGCGTCTGCCGGGATACAGCCCCCAGCGCCACCTCGGCGGCTACGCCTATGTGTTCCTGCGCGGGGTTCCCGGTGCCACCGAGGCGGGGGCTGGGACGGGGGCGGGGAAGGGGGCGGTGCCGGGAGTGTTTCTGGAGCGCCCGCCCCTGGCGCGGCTGCTGCAGCTAGACCAGAACCTGGGGGGGGCAGCATGAGCAGCTCGGCCCCGGCCCAGGAGCAACCGCGCTGGCTGCAGGCCCTGGCCGCTGCCCTGGGGGAAGCCCTGCCGCGGCTGCACGGCTGCAACTCCGATCCCCTGGTGGCCGAACTGATCGGGGCCCTGGCCACGGCCCTGGCCGAGGGCCAGCTGGAGATTGCCGTGCCCAGTGCCCTCCATCAACAGGCCCTGGCCAGATCGCCGCTGGCCGCCGAGCCCGATGGCCCGCTGGTGATGACGGATGGGCGATTGCAGTGGCGCCGCTGGCAACGCCAGCGGGAAGGGGTGCTGCAGCAGCTGATCGAGCGGGCCCAGCGGCCCCTGGAGGCCGGTGGCGGGGCAGCTTCCGCAGCCCAACTGGAGGGTCTCGACCCCGATCAGCAACGGGCCGTCAGGGCAGTGCTGGAGCAGGGCCTCGTGCTGCTGGAGGGCGGCCCGGGTACCGGCAAGACGAGCACCGTGGCGCGCATGTTGGTGGCGCTGGTGGCCCAACAGCCGGCCAGTCGCCTCCAGCTGGCCGCCCCCACCGGCAAGGCCGCTGCCCGGTTGCGGGCCGCCCTGGCGGGCACAGACCTGCATCTCCCCTGCAGCACCCTGCACCGGTTACTGGAGAGCCGGGGCGATCGCTTCGGCCGCAATCGCCACAACCCCCTGGCCCTCGACCTGCTGGTGGTGGATGAGGTGTCGATGGTGGATCTGCCGCTGATGCAGGCCCTGCTGGATGCCCTGCCAGCCAGCTGCCGGCTGGTGTTGGTGGGCGATGGGGCCCAGCTGCCGCCGGTGGGTCCCGGCTCGGTGCTGCTCGACCTGCAGGAGCCCGCCCGTCGCCTCGCCCTGGGCAGTGCCGCCATTGAGCTGCGCACTACCTACCGCAACAACGGCAGTATCGCCGCCGTAGCGGCGGCGCTCCGGGATGGGGAGCAGCCGCTCGAGCCCCTGCTGGCCCGCATGCTGGACCCGGCGCCAGCCGACTCAAACCTGCAGTGGCTGCAGGCGCCCTCCCACTGCTTGCCAGCAGCGCTGCTGGAGCGGATGCGGCGCCACCAGTTGGATCTCGAGCAGCTCTGCCGCCACTGGGCCACAGATGATTCCTCTGCCACCAGCTCCCTGCTGGGCGCCCTCGATCGCTGCCTGGTGATGTCTCCGCTGCGCCGCGGTCGCTGGGGGGTCGGGGCCATCCACCAGGCCCTGCTGGGGGAAGCCGCCACCCGATCGCCCCAGCACTGGCCCCTCGGCACACCGGTGCTCTGCCGCCACAACCTGGTGGACCTTGGCCTGGCCAACGGCGATGTGGGCCTGGTGGTGGAGCATGGCGGCGAGCGCCGGCTGCTGTTTGCGAACCCGGGCAGAGCCGAGCCCCTCTGGATCCACCCGGCCCAGCTACCGGATGCCGAGCCCGCCCTGGCCCTCACGGTGCACAAGGCCCAGGGTAGTGAGGCTGAGGAGGTGTGGGTGCTGATGCCCGCCACCGGCCGGCCCCAGCAACGCCTGCTCTACACGGCCCTCACCAGGGCAAGGCAGCAGGCGACCCTGATCACGCCGGTTACCACCCCCTTTAAGTAGCCGCCCCGCCCCGCCAGAGTCGTCCGGTGAGTACAACCGAAATCCCTAGCCCAACTGGAAGGGTCGAGCGCCCCTGGGGTTGGTATGAATCCCTGGCCAGCGGCGAGCACTATCTGGTTAAACGGCTCCTGATTCGCCGCGGCCAGCGGCTCAGCTTGCAGCGACACCAGCACCGCTGCGAGCACTGGGTCGTAGTGGCAGGCGATGGCCAGCTGCAGGTGGCCGATGAACTGATCGCCGCTGCCGCGGGAACCAGCGTGTTTATCCCCAAGGGGGCCCTGCACCGGGCCAGTGGCGGCCATGGGGATTTGGAGATCGTCGAGGTGCAGCGGGGCGAGTTGCTCAGCGAAAACGACATCGAAAGGCTGGCCGACGATTTTGGGCGGATCTGATCTGCTGGACGGTCAGAGGACGGCGACAGGGGACGGCCAGGGGGGACGGGGATGGTGATAAAGTATGAATCCAGCCTTTTTCAAGGGCAGGGCAGTTTTATTAATTTAATTGCGGGCAAGTAACGCTGAAAGGTTTGAACAAGTTGGCTAGCCGCGTGCGCGCCTGCTCGGGATTATCAGCTCAGTAATCGTTGCCTTCATTGGGTTTCTGCCGGCCTGCGTTGAAGGATTTTCCCAGTCAGAGCTTTCCCAAGCCCTGCTTCACCAGGCCCAATTAAATCCAGTGACTGAAATTTCCAGCGGCAGCAGTTCACCCTGCTCCGCCGACCTCGACGCGGCTGCAAACCCAGCCGCAGCCGACAATCCCCCTGCAGACCAGGGCTTTGGCTGCTTTGGTTTTGGCTCCGAACTCCTCCAGGCCCTAGAGGCCATCGGCTACCGGGAGCCCTCGCCGATCCAGAAGGCCGCCATCCCCGAGCTGATGCTCGGCCGCGACCTGGTGGGTCAGGCCCAGACCGGCACTGGCAAGACGGCGGCCTTTGCCCTGCCCATGTTGGCCCGCCTCGATCCAGCCGAGCGCAAGCCCCAGGTGCTGGTGCTTGCCCCAACCCGGGAACTGGCCCTGCAGGTGGCCGATGCCTTCAACAGCTACGCCTCCCAGCTGAATGGGGTTCGCACCCTGGCGATTTACGGCGGCGCCGATTTCCGCGACCAGATTCACCAGCTCAAGCGCGGTGTGCAGATCGTGGTTGGTACCCCTGGTCGGGTGATGGATCACATGCGCCAGGGCACCCTGGACCTCTCCAATCTGCGGGCCCTGGTGCTCGATGAGGCCGATGAGATGTTGCGCATGGGCTTCATCGACGATGTCGAATGGGTGCT
>ERZ889217.1023-NODE-1023-length-15203-cov-10.881503_pt1 | contig 15203 bp, 11 predicted proteins | sample MGYA00521098_ERZ889217 | MGnify/ENA primary metagenome ERZ889217 (study PRJEB32303, sample SAMEA104408613) | aquatic metagenome | biome: Brackish water; feature: Pelagic; material: water | place: Baltic Sea | collected 2014-06-10T22:04:00 | depth 2,362 m ...
GGTGGGTCGGGCTCCAATAATCGGTGACAGTCCGTTGGTTGTCAGAACGCACGGAAACTGAGCTGATCTTTTCGCGCTCATCACGCGATAGTGTCATAGACTTGGGTGCCAGCATCCAAATATCCGCATCAAGCCCAATCTGATGGCTAGCATGACCCGAGGTCATAGGCCCACCACGCGGTTGTGCCATGTCACCAATATAAAGCCCCGCCCAGCCAAAATCATGGGCAGTTTGACTGAGACCTTTCAAAAAGGCCACCAAATCAGGATGGCCGAAGTTGCGGTTACGCGAGAGTCGCATGGCCTGCCATGTTGGGCCTGTTTGCGGCAGCTCTTCCAACCCCGATGCGCAGCCCCGTGCATAAGAGCCTATCGCCAAAGCGGGACCCGTGAAGGGAGCACTCTCGCGTCCGAAAAGCTGATTAGCCAAAGGAGTTTGCGCACTTAGCGGCAAAACGGCGGCCAAAAGCACCATTATCATCGTAGCGCATAAATGATTAAACCGCTGCAAAATTGATATCTCCTTTGGCATCGACCCTTTTTAACAAAAATAATCCCAAAAGAAATAGCCCAATTAAAGGGGCTATTCCCAAACGTGGCGATCCTGAAAGGCCCGTTACCAAAGCGATCAATGCTGGCGCAAGGAATGAGGTCACCTTCCCCGAGAGCGCATAAAGTCCAAAGCTTTGGGCCGCCTCGCTAACCTTAGTGTGGCGAACCATCATCGTGCGCGAGGCGGCTTGCAACATGCCCCCTGCCCCGCCAATCAAAGCCCCGCACAGGTAAAAGACGCGATCGACTAGTGGGCTAGCAGGGGCAAGATTTAGCCCAAAAAAACTTTGCCTGTCCATAAAGACCAGCGCCACACAAACACCGATCAAAACCCAGATTGTGGCCCTAATAACTGCCTTTGGTCCATATTTTTGATCTAGCTTGCCACCAATCCAACAGGCAATCGCGGCCGTGATTGCACTGATAACGCCAAACACACCTATTGAGGTAATCGACCAGCCCAAAACCCCGGACGCATAGACCCCGCCAAACCCGTAAAGTGCATTGAGAGCATCGCGGTAAAGTAAGGATGAGCCCAAGTAAGCCGTCAAACTAGGCCTATGGCGCAGGCCGCGCAGCAACTGGCGCAGTTTGCTTAGGCTTTGCCCAAAGGCTAAAGCGGGGCCGCTTTGCGGCGGCGGGGTTGGTTGCCAGGCAAGAAACGGCACCATGAAAAGCAGGTACCAAATAGCAGTAAAAGGGCCCGCAAAACGGGTACCTTCACGCAAAGTTGCATCCAGTCCGAACAAAGGTTCACGCCCCAAAAAGGTGCGGCCCGTGCTGGCGTTTTCGGCAAAAAAGATCAGCATCACCGCCAAAGCCAAAACACCGCCCAAATAGCCAAAGGCAAAACCAGACCCTGACAGGGCCCCAGTTTCCTCGGACTTGGCCAAACGGGGCAAAAGCGCATTGGTGAAAATGGTTGCAAACTCCATCCCAACAAAACCCAAACCAAAGGCAATGACCGCTAAAAGCAAATTCGGATCCGTAGGTCGCAACTCCCATAGACCCAAAGCGCCCACCACATACAGCCCTGAAAAGCCCAAAATCCAAGTCATCAACCGCCCCGAACTGTCGGCCAAGGCCCCCAATATGGGTGCCAAAAGCGCCACTGCAAGACTGACCGCCGCCAACCCCCAGCCCCAATAGCTTTGCGCCTGTGCGGCGGCTTGGCTATGGGTAAAGCCCTGCGATATATAATGATTTCTTGCCACCTCAGCGAAGTAAGGGCTAAAAATAAAGGTCAAAAGGAGGGTGGAATAGGGCTGACTTGCCCAATCAAAGAAATACCAACCCCAAATTGGTTTACGCGTGGCGGAATGGGTCATATTTCCTTCGATCCTTTTGTGACTAGGGCCATTTAGTCGATCTTAATCTTGTGGTGGCCAAGGGCGCAAGGATTCTGCCTGTGACCAGCTTTGCACCCAAGCGGGCAACTCGGGCGGCACCTGTGGGCCTGCATATGCATCCATTAACCTTTGGGGGGTAATGATGCCGTTTTTATCGAAAATTGCATGGCGCACCACCAGCTGCGTAGTACAGGTACCCGCGCGCCAAAGACTTTGATCTATATAAAGAAACTTATCATCCCACCCCAAAAGGCGACTGCGCATTTCAAGCCGATTAAATAGCGTGATGCGCTTACGATAGCGGGTACAATTGCCCGCAACGGTGATATTCCAACCCCGTGCTAACAAAATTTTGCGGAGCCCCATGCGCCGCCCCATCGGCACGCGCCCCAAATCAAACAGTGTCAAGGTGCGCCCGTTGTTAAGCTCACCCCATAGATCAAGATCATGGGGCCAGCAAAGATGATGGCTGATATGGCACTCATATAGATTTAGCGGCTGGCGGAACCTTGCGCTGATCATATGAAAGCCCAAGCGCAAAAATGGATACATCAGACACTCCTTAGCCCTGAAGTGCCAAGATTGCCGCCATAGGTCAAGTAAACTTCGAAAGTGGCGTAAAATTGCACCAAAGCAGTTGCCCTTTGCTGGGGGCGGGTTTACCTGTGAGGAAGATGATTTTAGGAGATGTTAATGACCTCGATTTTGCAGATTTTGTTGATGTTGCTGGATCTGGCGCAGTTTGTGATTTTAGCCCATATTGTGATGAGTTGGCTGATCAATTTCCAAGTTTTAAATCTGCGCCAACCTTTGGTGGGCCAGATTTGGTACGGTGTGAACAGGCTTTTGGAACCTACCTACGCTCGTTTGCGCAGCTTTTTGCCGAATTTGGGAGGGATTGATCTGGCCCCTTTGGTTGCGCTTTTGGCTATATACGCCGCGCGGATCATTTTGATCAATAATGCACCTATGTTCATTTGACGGCCGACCCATTAGCGCATCAAAATAGCGGCCCAGGCATGGTGATCACCTCTGGAATCGAAATGGCGGACCCTAAAGCCATTTTAGACAGTGTTTTTGGCTTTCAAGAGTTTCGCTTGGGTCAAGAAGAAATTGTGGCTGCCGTAATTATGGGCAAGAACTGCTTAGCTATAATGCCGACCGGCGGCGGCAAAAGCCTTTGCTTTCAACTTCCTGCCCTATGTCGTACGGGTCTTACGGTGGTAATTTCACCGTTGATCGCGCTGATGCGTGACCAGGTGCGAGCCCTGCGCGCCTTAGGAGTTGAGGCAGGAGCCCTAACCTCAGCCAACCGCGAAGATGAAAACGAAGAAGTGTTCGCAGCCCTAGATGAGGGGCGTTTGCGGCTTTTATATATGGCGCCAGAGCGGTTGGCATCAGGGGCAACCTTGCAGATGCTAAGGCGTTATAACGCCACCCTTATCGCGGTTGATGAAGCCCACTGCGTCAGCCAATGGGGCCACGATTTTCGCCCCGATTATCTGCGCATTGGTGAATTGCGCCGCGCGCTTGGCGTGCCCTTGGCCGCCTTCACGGCCACCGCCGACGCAGAAACTCGCGCCGAGATCGTGATGCGGCTTTTTGACGGCGCACACCCGGAGATCTTTTTACGCGGCTTCGATCGGCCCAATATTCACCTGGCCTTTCAAGTTAAAGACAAGCCGCGCGAGCAAATTTTGCGTTTTGCGCAGCAAAGGCGCGGGCAATCAGGCATCGTTTATTGCGGCACCAGAGCAAAAACAGAAACCCTCGCCCAAGCTTTGCGCACGGCTGGTCATGCGGCCTGTCACTATCATGGCGGTATGGAAGCAGACGATCGGCGCGAAGTTGAAATTCGCTTTCAGCAAGATGATGGGCTGATTGTGGTGGCAACAATCGCCTTTGGTATGGGTATTGATAAGCCTGATATTCGCTGGGTAGCCCATGCAGATTTGCCCAAATCGATTGAATCTTATTATCAAGAAATCGGCCGCGCTGGGCGTGATGGGGCTGCCGCAGAAACCCTAACTCTTTATGGATCAGATGATATCCGTCTGCGCCGGAACCAAATAGACGAGGGCATCGCCCCAGGTCCGCGCAAAGATGCCGATCACGGCCGACTAAACGCACTTTTGGGATTGGCCGAGGCCATATCGTGCCGAAGACAAGCGCTACTGTCCTATTTTGGAGAAGACAGCACCCCTTGCGGCTACTGCGATCTTTGCGATCGGCCCGCTCTTTTGTTTGACGCGACCGACGCGGTGCGCAAGGCGCTTTCGGCAATGCTGCGCACCGAAGAATGGTTTGGAGCAGGGCATTTGATCGATATTTTGACCGGCTCGCTTACCCCCAAAGTGCGCGAGCGCGGTCACGATGCTTTACCAACCTTTGGTGCGGGTCGTGATCTCTCAAAAGCTATTTGGGGAGCGGTTTTCCGCCAAATGATGGGCCGCGATCTGGTGCGCCCTGATACCGATCGCCATGGAGCTTTGCGCATGACAGACGCCGCTCGCCCTATTTTACGCGGCGAAACCTCGATCACTTTGCGCAAAGATACATTGGTAACCGAAGGGCCCAGCTTGGTCGTTAAAACCCAAGTTGACGACGAAGATGCGCCGCTTTTGTCAGCGCTTAAGGCAAAAAGACGCGCCATCGCCCAAACACAAAATGTGCCCGCCTATGTTATATTTGCCGACAAAACTCTGATCGAAATGGCACAAAAGCGCCCGCAAAATCTGGATGATTTTCGCAATATCTCTGGCGTAGGGGCCAAAAAATTAGAAAGCTATGCGCATGCTTTTATTGAAGTGATCACCGGTGCCCGCCCCGAACCCGTGCACCCAGCGCGGCGCAAATTAATAGGGCAAGAGGCAGGGGCCCTTTATGATGCGCTTGCCGAAGTAGGCCGTGATCTTGCGCGGGGTCTTGACGGAATTGATAAGCCCCTTAGCCTGTCGCCTAGCTGCTTGCGCAAAATAGCGCAAAGCCGCCCCTGCTCATTGGCCGAACTTGACCGCACCGCCGAACTGGGTACTGTAAAGCTTGAGCGTTTTGGCACTGCTTTTTTAGACATTATCAACCAATACTCCAAAGCCTAGCGCCTCAACCTCTTTACTTTTGCCCAATGCTGCCTAGCTGAAGGGGAAGGAGAAATTTATGCTAACCGTCATTTCACCCGCCAAAAAATTAAACGAAACCACGGTTGATTTACCGAGCACTTTGCCCTTGACCAAGCCCGCTTTGCAAACTTCAGCCGATGCTTTGGCCAAAATTTCACGCGAGCTCAGCTGTGGTGATTTACGCGATTTGATGAAAATATCGGAGCCTTTGGCGCAGCTAAACAAAGACCGTTTCAGCCGATATGGCTCAGATCAAACTCTTTATGTGGCTGCATTTATGTTTGCTGGTGACACATATACCGGCCTTGAGGCGAAAACACTGGACACCGATGCGCTGATTTGGGCGCAAGATCATTTGCGCATTCTGTCGGGCCTTTACGGTCTTTTACGCCCCCTTGACACGATTGCCCCCTATCGGTTGGAAATGGGCAGCCGCCTTATCTCAAAGCGTGGACATGATCTTTATGCCTATTGGGGTGGTCTTTTGTCGCAAGAGTTGAACAAGGCTGCCATCGCCACGCAAAGTAAAATCTTGGTAAACTGCGCCTCGCAAGAATATTTTTCCGCCGTCGATCTGCCCATGCTGAAGCTCAAAGTAGTGACGCCCGTTTTCTTGGAAGAGCGCGATGGCACAACAAAAATCGTCAGTTTTTATGCCAAAAAGGCACGCGGCGCGATGGCGCGCTATATTAGCCAAGGGCATTTAACCGACATAGATGATCTGCGCGGTTTCACCACGGGAGGCTATCTGTTTAGCAAAGAACGCTCATCCGACGCGCAATTTATTTTTATACGCCGCGCCCAAGATTAGAGCACCCCTTATGTTAAAATAAGCAGGATTCCTGCCAGGGTGAATTACAAAATCACATCTTCTATTGATTTTTTTTCAGCAGTTTGATCATTAAATGGTCAAACCCCACAACCAAGAATTGTGCCTGTTGCGATTTCACCGCATGGACAGTCAGGTAGCGCGCGTGCAGCATCAGTTTTTCATTGGCGGCATAAGTTCGCTTTCCTTATGTTCCAAAAACGTTCCGTCGCCAAACGGGCGCGCCCCTCACCGGCAAGTCGCGCTCAATAGTCCATCTATAGAAAAACAATAGCCTTTTGGCATCAGCTTTATTTGTGGGCTAATAAAGTGAAGCAAACTTTAACAAAGACCGTTAGGCTGCAATATCTTTGGGCAGCAGGCGGCGGCGGCCCTTTGGAGTCAAATGAAAGACGGCGCGCCCCTCAATCACCACGGCCGTTAGAGGGCCACCATAGGCAGCAGAACTGTCTATATTGACGCGGTTTCCATAATGGAACGCGGCCTCAAGCGCCGTGTGCCCATGCACCACCAAATGGCCATGATCACGCGGGTCAGATAAAAAGGGCTCGCGGATCCATATAAGGTCATCTTCGCTTTGCGCCGCAAGCGCTGTGCCAGGGAGCAGGCCTGCATGGACAAAGACCACCTCGCCGCGCTGGAAGAAGCAGGGGCAGGCGGCCAAAAAGGTGCGGTGCGCTTGGGGCACGGCGGCGATGGCTTCGGCGTGCACGGGGGCAATGGGGCGATCAGCGCCGTTTAAAATCCCGTAAGAGGCCAGCGTTGTCCCACCCCCAATGCGCGGGTGCAGATAGCTAAGCTCAGCGCGCAAACGCGGGTCGCGGGCTTTAAAATCGTCAAGAAATAACGAGAACATCCGGTCATGGTTACCCTTAAGCACGACCCAAGGCGCGCCTTGTGCCATCCCTTGTGCCAAATAGGCAATAACACCTTTAGCATTAGGCCCACGATCAACTAAGTCGCCCACATGAACGATGGGGGCGACTTGGTCATTGGTTAAGGCCCTATCCGCCGCAATCAGAGCATGTGCTTCTTCAAGCAACGCAAGATGCCCATGAATGTCGCCAATTGCATAGTTGCGCATCTTAACCCTTTCAGGTGACTTTGATATAAAACTCTTTAATTGACCTCAAATTCCAAGGCTTTAACTTGCTGGAAAAGCCCAGTGTTTTCAAGCGTCTCAATCACTTTAGGGTCGATGACTTGATCCAAATAAAGGATCGCAATCGCATCTTGCCCAACGCCCGAGCGCCCCAAGGTAAAGTTCGCAATATTGACGCCACTTTTCCCCATCGTCATGCCCAAAAGACCGATGATCCCGGGCACATCTTCGTTGGTAGTGTAAAGCATGTGTTCGCCGATTTCAGCATCAATATTAATGCCTTTAATCTGAATGAAGCGCGGTTTACCATCTGAAAAACAGGTCCCCGCAACCGAACGTTCGCGCGTTTCAGTTACGATGGTCAGTTTGATAAACGCGTCAAAAACGCCCGTTTTTTCTTGCTTGGTGGTCGAGATTTGAATGCCACGTTCGCGCGCGACAATCGGAGCAGAAACCAAATTCACATCGGGATTACTGGCTTTCATAATACCTGCAATCGCCGCGCAATTCAGCGCCGCTAAATTCATAGATGAGACGGTGCCATCATAAAGCACGTTTATAGCCTTGATCGGCTCATCCGTCATTTGGCCGACAAAAGCGCCCAAATGTTTTGCCAGTTGCAACCAAGGTCCCATGAACAATGCTTCTTCGGCCGTGACCGATGGCATATTCAGCGCGTTTGAAACAGCGCCTGTCAGCAGGTAATCTGACATTTGTTCGGCCACTTGTAGGGCGACATTCTCTTGCGCTTCGGTGGTCGATGCCCCCAAATGCGGCGTCACAACAACATTTGGCATATTGAACAAGGGGCTTTCGGTTGCAGGTTCAACCGCAAACACGTCTAAAGCCGCGCCAGCCACTTTACCTGCTGTTAGGGCCGTTGCCAAAGCCACCTCATCGATCAAACCGCCGCGCGCGCAGTTGATGATTCGTACACCTGTTTTGCATTTGGCCAAAGCCTCGGCCGATAGGATGTTTTTGGTTTTGTCGGTCAAGGGCACATGCAAGGTAATAAAATCAGACCGCACCAACAGATCGTCAAGCTCTACTTTGGTGACACCCAATTTAGCAGCGCGCTCATCCGACAAGAACGGATCATAAGCGATGACTTTCATGCGCAAACCCAAGGCGCGTTCGCACACTATACCGCCGATATTACCCGCGCCGATGACGCCAATGGTTTTGCCCGTCAGCTCAACCCCCATGAAGCGGGATTTTTCCCATTTGCCCGCATGGGTCGAGTGCGAGGCCTCAGGAATCTGACGTGCCACGGCAAACATCATAGCAATAGCATGTTCTGCCGTGGTGATTGAGTTGCCAAAAGGCGTGTTCATCACGATCACGCCTTTTTTCGACGCTGCTGGAATATCGACATTATCGACGCCGATACCCGCACGACCAACTACTTTTAGATTGTCGGCTAAGGATAAAAGCTTATCGGTCACTTTGGTGGCCGAGCGAATGGCCAAACCATCATATTGTCCAATAATTTCGGCCAATTTGTCTTTATCTTTGCCAAGTTTAGGCATGTAATCTACTTCAATACCGCGATCACGAAAGATTTGAACGGCGGTTTCGGAAAGTTCGTCTGATACAAGAACACGGGGGGCCATTTTGGGCTCCTATCTAAGGGAATGAAAGGGGATAGCCGGGCGCGTTAGGCGCAAAGCTTTGCAATCTCGACTTCGAAAGCCCACGCCAGCCACAGCATCAGCGCGGCAATATCCGTCGCCTCAACCGTTGAGCCGCACCAAATCCGCAAGCCCGGAGGCGCATCACGGTAAGCGCCAATATCAAGGGCGACATCTTTACCCTCAAGGCGTTTGGTAACCGCTTTTGCAAAAGCGGCACTATCCAAAATACGCGCATCAGTGAATTTCAAACAGACCGACGTGCTCGAGCGTGTCGCCGCATCAACTGCCAGATTTTCAATCCAATCATGGGTCGCGACAAAATCATGCACTACTTGCGCATTGGCGCGCGCACGGGCAACCATAGCGGGCAATCCACCGATGGACTGCGCCCACTTCAGCGCCACCAAATAGTCTTCGACCGCCAGCATCGAAGGGGTATTAATCGTCTCACCCTCAAAAATACCCTCGATCAATTTTCCACCTTTGGTCAGACGGAAAATCTTGGGCAATGGCCACTCTGGCTTATAGGATTCAAGGCGCTCAACCGCGCTCGGCGACAGAACCAATATGCCATGCGCCCCTTCTCCACCCAAAACTTTTTGCCAACTAAAGGTTACGACATCTAACTTATCCCAAGGCAGATCCATCGCAAAGGCGGCGCTGGTGGCGTCGCAGATGGTTAGGCCTTGGCGGGTATCTGGAATAGCATCGCCATTTGGTAAACATACGCCCGAGGTTGTGCCGTTCCAGGTAAAGACCACGTCCTTGTCGAAGTCGACGGTTGTGAAATCCACAATCTCACCGTAAGGTGCGATGCGCACTTTAGCATCAAGTTTCAGCTGTTTGACCACATCTGTGACCCAGCCTTCCCCAAAGGATTCCCAAGCCAACATCTCAACAGGGCGTGCGCCCAGCATCGACCACATGGCCATTTCAACAGCACCCGTGTCCGAGCCTGGAACGATTCCCACTCGGTATCCTTGAGGCACCCCTAAAATCTGGGCCGTCAGTGTGATCGCTTCTTTTAGTTTTCTTTTTCCAGCCTCAGCGCGGTGCGAACGACCCAAAGGGGCATCAGCAAGCAAATCAAGCGAAAAATTGGGGATTTTGGCACAAGGGCCAGAAGAAAAACGCGCATTTTTCGGCCGCGCGGCCGGTTCTTTTAGATCTGACATGGTATCCTCACAGATAAATGCCCCTCGTTGGGGAGGGGTGTCCCACTTCCCGCAATAATCTTGCATGACATCTGGCGCAACCCCAAAATCTGGCCTATGAGGCGCTACGGTTTAAAAAATTCTTCCTCTTGCCGCCTATTGGAAACTGAGATGTCCATTGTCGTACTTTTAACCCATCCGGCTCGTGCAAATCTTGATTGGGCCGTGGTCATAGCGCTTTCGAATGCTTGGGGGGGCACCAATCCCAAATGGTTAAACCCCGCGGTTGCGGCGGAATTTGGGGTCGATACTGTTCCCTTAAATCACCAAGATGTTTGGCAAGAGATGCAGGCCATTGGCATTGATCTTCTGATCGTGTCTGCCAAAAGACGCCGCAAATCCGTGCTTTTGGCCGATATGGACAGCACGATGATTGGCCAAGAATGTATTGATGAATTAGCTGCACATGCCGGTATTGGTGCAAAAGTAGCTGATATCACGGCCCGTGCAATGGATGGGCAGCTTGACTTCGAAACCGCGCTAAATGAGCGGGTCGCTCTGCTTAAAGGCCTTGCGCAAAGTGTCATCGCAACCGTGATAAGTGAGCGCATCACCCTATCCTCAGGGGCGCGGCAGCTTGTGTCGACCATGCGCCATCATGGGGCCTATGCGGCACTTGTGTCGGGTGGATTTACAGATTTCACTGCACATATAGCCCAAATATTGGGCTTTGACGAAAATCGGGCCAATGTGCTGTTGATGGAAGACCACTTACTCACAGGCAGGGTTGCCCTACCAATCTTGGGAAAAGAAGCCAAGGTAACCGCCCTTAACGACATCATCGCCGCACGTGGCCTGACCGCGCAAGATGTGATCGCGGTGGGTGATGGAGCAAATGATTTGGGTATGTTGCACATTGCTGGCATGGGCGTGGCGGTTCATGCCAAACCCTCGGTTGCGGCGCAATGTTCTTTGCGTGTCAACTACGGTGATTTGACCTCTCTGCTCTATATCCAAGGGTATGAGATTGGACAATTCCATGGTCTTTGACCTGACAATCCAGATGTACACCCTGTTGGTGATCGCGGCTTTTTTAGCGGGGCTAGTTGATGCAATCGCAGGCGGCGGCGGGCTTATCACCTTGCCCATTTTGCTTTTGGCAGGCATCAATCCGATCAGCGCTTTGGCCACCAATAAGGTACAAGGCTGTTTTGGCGCGGCCACGGCCGCCTATTCCTATAGTCGCGCGGGCCAGGTTGAGCTGGGCAGTCAAATTTTGGCCGCCAGCATAGCCTTTGGCGCGGGGGCTTTGGGGGCCCTGGCGATTGGGATGATCCCGACCGAGGGGCTGCGCCTTGGCTTACCCATTATCTTAATCACCATTGCGCTTTTCTTTGCACTGAAACCGGGCCTCACCGATGAGGATAAAACCCGCCGCATTTCGGCTCCTGCTTTCACGGCGTTTTTTGTGCCCTTTATCGGGGCCTATGATGGACTTGTTGGGCCCGGGGCTGGAGCCTTTTATATGATTGGCTTTGTACTTTTGGCTGGGTTCGGCGTGTTGAAAGCAACGGCCCATACCAAACTTTTGAACTTTTCTTCAAATTTTGGGTCCTTGCTGGTGTTTGCTCTGTACGGCGCGCCACTTTGGGGCTTGGGCCTGTCCATGGGCGTGGCGCAGATTATCGGCGCTCGGGTTGGGTCTGGCATTGCAATGCGGGTTGGTGCACGGGTGATTAAGCCATTGTTGGTTGTGACCTCAACTCTACTTGCAGGGCGTTTGCTTTGGCAAATGCTTTAACCAGCGTCTTTGCCCCATTGATCGCTTTGCATTTCAATCAGCCGCGAGGCGGTCCGCTCAAACTCAAAGGCGCCACGCCCTGCGGCATAAAGATCATCTGGAAGTACGGCGGCTGAGATAATCAAACGGGTCTTAGCCTCATAAAGTGCGTCGATCAACGTCACAAACCGCTTGGCCTCATTATGACTATCTTGCGAGAGTTGCGGCACATTTTCCAAAATCAACAGCCGCAACGCCTGTGCAATGGCCAGATAATCGGCAGGCCCATAGGCCACGGCGCAGAGGCTTGAAAACTCCGCCCGAGCCATTGCATTATTATAATGGGGCAGGTGCAAAACGCGGCCATTCACGGCTAAATCAAGCCCCGTAGTATCAGCACCCCCGCCAAGTGCGTGCCACAAAGCCTCAATTGCCGATGCACCATCCTGGCCAAGAAGGAAATATTTCTGCACGCCTGCCAATTTTTCTTGACGATAGTCTTTCAGGCTTTGCAAATGTACGATCCGCAGGCGCGTTTGCAAAAAAGCGATAAAGGGCAAAAAAAGCGCGCGGTTCAACCCGTCTGGGTAAAGCCCATCGGGCGCACGGTTTGAGGTGGTGATCACCACTACACCCGCTTTAATTAGACTTTCAAACAAGCGCCCCACAATCATCGCATCGGTAATGTCTGAAATTTGCATCTCATCCAAAACCAAAAGTCTTAGGTCCTTGGCCATCTCGGCGGCAACGGGGGCCAAAGCGTCAGACACGCCCGTTTGGCGCAGGCGGTGCATTGCATGGTGAACAGATTGCATAAATGCATGAAAATGTACCCGTTTCTTACCCTGAATGGGCAGGCTTTCAAAGAACAAATCCATCATCATTGATTTGCCACGCCCAACGCCACCCCAGATATACAATCCCTCGGGGGCGCGGTGTGTTTTTTGGAAGATCTGTCTTAAAAAACCTTTTTGTCCCTGATCATAGGCCAGAACCTCTTGTTGCAATTGCGCCAGCATCGGCAGCAAATTTTCCTGTGCCGGATCGGCTGACAAAAGCCCAAAAGCGCATTTTTCGTCATATAATTTGCGTATCATCGTCATGTGCCACCGTTCAACAGGCCCTTGCTATAAACTGCCCTGAGCGCGTTGCAAGGCTTGGTTGCTGCGATCAATCAAGAGGTCGAGCTCAGCCCACTGACCACGCAGCTCAGCGGCATCAGCTTTTGAACCTGTTTGGACCAACTGAGTTTCGAAATCAATAAGCGCTTGGTGTAAAACATAAAGCCCCAAAGTTGCGCCACCGCCGCCAATATAATGGGCCCAATAGGCCGCTTCGGGCCAGTTCTCTTGCGCCACAAAGGCCTTTAGCTTTTCTTGCGCATTTTGCGTTTTTTTAAGATAAAGGGCGATCAGATTGCCAATCGCATCGGGGCCAACTTGGGTTTTTGCCTCATGAAAAAACGCATAATCCAACAAATCGCTTTCCGCACCCTCGCGGGGCAAGGCAGGTTTTTGTGCGCGCATCGTCTCTTGTAATGCGGCCTCCAGGCGCGGGCCAACAGCCGTTGATATCGCCATTAAAAATTCGGCCTTTTTAACAGGCTTGAGCAAAACCGCCCCACCGATAAGGCGCAAAAATTGGCGCTCCAGGGCGGAATGGCTGTGGCCCGTCACCGCGATCATGGGGGTGGATTTGTTTGGCCCGTTTTTACGGATAGCTTGGCAGACTTGCACACCGTTTAGCGTAGGCATTGAGAGATCCATCAAAATCACGTCAAAGGTCTGGATCTTGGCCGCTTCGATAGCCTCTTGCCCGGTCGATGCGGCGGTCACGCGGTGGCCTGCCTTTGTCAACAAAGCGACCATCAGTTTCAAGGTGACAAAATTATCCTCGACTATCAAAAGCCTTGGGTAATGAGCCAGGTTGAGCCAAACCTGCGCGTCTTTGGGTCCAGGATCGGGGGCACCAGTCAACGAGACGGTAAAGGTAAAGCTGCTGCCCGCATCTTGCGCGCTTTGCACGGTGATCTGCCCACCCATCGCCGCAGCGGCCTCTTTCACTATCCCAAGGCCCAGCCCTGTGCCCGCGTAAAAGCTGCTTAAAGCCGTGTCGGTGGTGTTAAAATCGTCGAATACTCGGGCTTGGTCTTGGATTTCGATCCCAATTCCCGTGTCGATCACGCACAGGGTCAACAGCACTTTTTTCGCGCTGCCCTGCCCCGTTACATCGGCCTTTAACGTGACTCGCACAAAACCTTGTTCGGTAAATTTAAGAGCATTGCCGATAAGATTACTGGCGATCGACAAAAACAGGCTTTTTTGTCCCAACACAAAGGGAATGTCAGTGGCAAGGTCCGCCTCAAACCGCAGACCCTTTTGCAGGGCGATGGGCGTCATCTGGCTTTGCAAGCCCGCAATCAAACCACCAGGTAAAAAGGGCACGACCGGATAGGACTTAATGCCCCCCCCTCTTAAGCGCGAAAGATCTAAGATATTATTCAGCTGATCAACCGCCGACTGCCCACAGGCTGCCAGCACATTCAGCAAATCTTGCTGCCTTTGTGTCAGGCGAGTTGCGCGCAGTAAATCAGCGGCCAAAAGCAAGCTGCTTAATGGTGTGCGCATTTCATGGCTGACCAAATTCAAAAGTTCTAACCGCTCGGGTGTCGGACGTGCTACTTGATCATTTTCTGCGCGAACCTGCACCATGCCCCAAGCTGCGCCAACCGGTGCATCAAACGAAAAAAATGCGATAGACCCCGATGGCTTGCGCTGCGGCGTCCTTTGTCCCTCGAGGGACAAAGCTCTAAGTCGTTCAAAGACATACCTCGGCTCGTCGACAGCTAGGAGGGGCCAAATCTGCATCACGTTTTGCGGCACTTTCCCATGGGCAAACATCACACGCGCTGCAGCATTGCATTGCGTTATAGCCCCACTTCTATCAATCAAAAGAACCGCATCGCAATTTTGTTCAATCATGCCAAGAACCAAAGCCTGCGCTGCGATATCTTGCGCGCGCCCACGGCTATAGGTAATCCAAATCATCCCCGCTAAGGCCGAAAGCGCGGCTAACACAAACGCCAACCAGATCACAAGACGTGGACGCATAAAAGAGGCCTCTAATTCTGGGGTATCGCGATCAATCCAAGACTCTAAATCCTTGGCTATCAGCGCGCTCAGATCTGTTATGAGCGCCAAAAGTGGCGCCCTATAGTTGGAAAGAGCGGTGTCCGTGAAAAACATCGCGTCGTCGTTGCGAGCTAGCAGACCTTTGAGCGCGGCAAGCGTGTCGCCGGATAAAATATCAAAGCGCCCACGCTCGGCAAAATCAAAGGCAGTAGCCGCATGCGACAAGCGACGGAATTCATAATACTCTCTGAGCGAAAGCGTGCTGACGTGTCTATCGAGGTGAATATCGCTACTTTGTCCCAATTGCCGCTGCAAAAGATCAACCGATGCGGCCAAATTAAAAACCACGCCGTGCCTTTGTAGACGCTTAAGATCAAAGCGAGCTAAATTATAATGAATAAAAAAAGTAATAATTACAGGTAAAATCAGTGATAGTATGCCTAATATTGCTAATAAGAATTTACTTTTCTTGATATATTTCAGAACAATTTGATTCAACTTTTCATAAAAAAAATTTAGCGCCACTAAGAATTCCTTAAAATTTAGAAAGCCC
>ERZ889217.1025-NODE-1025-length-15198-cov-11.011755_pt1 | contig 15198 bp, 11 predicted proteins | sample MGYA00521098_ERZ889217 | MGnify/ENA primary metagenome ERZ889217 (study PRJEB32303, sample SAMEA104408613) | aquatic metagenome | biome: Brackish water; feature: Pelagic; material: water | place: Baltic Sea | collected 2014-06-10T22:04:00 | depth 2,362 m ...
TTGGCAATCGACGATGCCCATGGCGTTCATCTTTTTGGAGCGCTCGGACTGCAAGGTGTTCCATCCATCGTGGTAGCGGTTCTGGTATCGCTCGATATCCTTGGCGGGAGCGTGCAACGGAAAATGTGGGGCGGTGAACGCGATGTAGGAATAAAAAGGGCGGTCAGGTGAGGAGGTGGAGTGTTCTTTCAGGCACTCGATGGCATGATCCGCAACAGCGGTGGTTGCGTAGTAGGCGGAGTTTTTCTCAACCGGAGGTTGGCGTTTGTCATCCTTGAGCGTGTTCTTTGGAGAGAAATATCTGTCATGATCCTCCAAGCTGTAGGAGCGATCGAAGCCGCCATCCGCGACTGGCCGAGGGAGAGTCTGCACATGCCACTTGCCGGAATGATAAGAACGGTAGCCAGCCGGACGAAGGAGTTGGGGGAGGGGACGGGACCAATTTGGCATCGGTCCTTTCGGAGGGTCCATGTTGATTTGCTGGGGGTAGTAACCCGTCAGAATCGCTGCCCGGGTTGGCCAGCAACGAGCGGTATTGTAACACTGGGTGAACCGCAGTCCGTTCGCAGCCAAGCCGTCAAGGTTGGGAGTCGAAATCTCCGAACCATAGCAACCGAGGTCTGAAAACCCGAGGTCATCGGCGAGGATGACCACGACATTCGGTGGGGCGGCCGATGGATCTGCTTGGAGATAGGGACATATCCAGACTGATATCAGCAGAATTAACAATGTCCTTAGGCAGAGGGGGCGGGGTTCAGGCTTCATCTTTCAAATAAACTAACCCGAATGAGCCAACAACTACATGCAGAGAATGACACAATTCATCATGAAAATGCCACCAAATGAGCATTTCTCGTATCAGCTGTAACCAGCGCTTTGATGAGAAATTTGGGCAACCTCGATTATTATTTGTCTGCCAAGCGAGGGTGTTTTTTTAAGTTTTCCAGTTGCGAATCCATGGATGCAACGACGTCTGGGAATTCACCGCTGATGTTAGATTGTTCAGAGGGATCGCTCTCCAGATTGTATAGAGCGGAGGCTTTGCTGGCGCTTGCTGGGATATATTTCCAATGTCCGCGACGGAGGGCTAGGGATTCATGTGATTCCTCAATCATATCAGGCAGGCCAATGGGATCCTTGCCGAGAAATGCCGCAAGTGTGTTCCGACTATCGGTGCCTGAGCCTCGGGGAAGCGTCTGTCCGAGAAGATCGGCAAAGGAGGCGAGGAAGTCGATCTGGTTGACCAGCGCAGGTGACGTCCCGGAGGAAATCCTGCCTGGCCAGCGGATGATGAACGGAACGCGTGTTCCGCCTTCGTAAATCTGGTATTTCCCGCCACGATGGATCCCCGATCCGTCGTGGCCGTTGTCGATTTCCTTGGATGATCCTTTGACTGTGGTGCCGTCGGCATAGCCGTCATCGTAAACAGGGCCATTGTCGCTCGAGAAGATGACGATGGTGTTTTCGGCGATGCCCGCCTTTTCGAGGGAATTCATGATTTCTCCGACAACCCAATCGAGTTGGACCATCGCATCGCCGCGTTTTCCAAGTGGTGTTTTGCCTTGGAAGCGTGGGTGTGGCGCCCGTGGGACATGGATATCCTGGGAGGCGAAATAGAGAAAAAACGGGGAACCCTTGTGCGCCTCAATATAGCTTCTGGCTTCTTCGACAAAGACATCCGCCATGGTTTCGTCATTCCACAGGGCGGATTTGCCTCCCCATTGGTAGCCAATGCGGCCTATGCCATTGATGACGGTATTGTTGTGCCCATGGGTGCTTGGGTAGTAGGTCATCGCTTCGGGAGTCTTTTTTCCATCCGGGTAAATTGTGCCTTCGAAACCCGCTGGCGCCTTGGGAGAGTGTGTAACGAACAAGGGATCCGATTGTTCCAAGCCAACAACGCTGTGGTTTTTTAAATACACGCAGGGCACACGGTCATTTGTCGAGGGGAGGAGAAAGGAATAATCAAAACCGATCTCCAGTGGACCCGGTGAGACTGAAGCATTCCAGTCGGTGGGGCGCGATTTTTCGCCGAGGCCAAGGTGCCACTTTCCGATGACTGCGGTCTGGTAACCTGCGGCTTTGAAGAGCGATGCGAGGGTAAATGTGCCCGGCTTGATGCAGAGCGGAGCATTCGGCGATAGGATTGCTATGTTGTTACGAAAAGCCTGAACACCTGTCAGCATAGAGTAACGCGATGGAGTGCATGTGGAGGCGGAGCAGTGACCGTCGGTGAAACGCTGACCTTGAGAGGCAAGCTTGTCGATATTTGGCGTTGGAATCAGCGTTGCGCCATAGGCGCCGACATCGCCGAAACCGACATCGTCCCCATAGATCAGGACAACATTCGGTGTGGGGTTCTCGCGGGCAAATGCCGGAATGCAAATTGCCATGAGCACTAGGAAGGCACTCGTTAGGGGGCGGGGAGGAAGTAACATACAGATGAAACACAACAGAAGCCGGCCGATTGCCGATAGAATACGATTGCCATTTTTGTGTAGATTTCCGGCGTTGCCCGTAGTGGAGATGAAGCCGCAATTTCCGCATTCGCTCGTGGGGATTTGAGGGTTGGCGAGGGTGGGGGATTGGTGCACCCTCCACGAGATGGGAAGGTTTTTGTTGTTCGGTATCGTGATCGCGTGTGCGGCAGTTCTTTTGTATCCGGTGTTTGCGCAGGAGACAGTTCAGGAAAAGGTCTCCGCCGATGATGACCCCGGTCAAGAGACCGTATTAAAAATAACCAACGGGGTGGAAGAAGCGATGAGGGACGTTGCTAAAAGCAATCCACTGGCAAGCGATGTGCTCAACGCTACGTTGGACTTTTTAAAATTGGATTTCTTCGGGCTGACCGTCGGTCAGTTGCTGCTGAGCCTGACGATCCTTTTTCTTTCCCTTTTGTTCCGAAACATTCTTAGCAATGCGATCTTGAAACGCCTTGTGCAGTTCGCCAAGCGCAACGATTGGATCGACCATCGCTTGGTCCTCGCCTTGACCCGGCCATTGTCATTCTTTCTCCTGGTGGGCGGTGTCTACCTCTCACTTGTCACCCTTCCTTTTGTAACAGAGATTGAGTTGATCCTCGGAAACGTGTTTCGCGGGCTGAGCATGCTTGCAGTCGTGTGGGGAGTGATAGAGTTGAGTGACCTTCTCGCTGAACAACTCGAAAAACACTTTGCAACGCATGGCGACTCGATTCTTTCGGGATTTGCCCCACTGATCAAAAAAACACTCAAGGTCTTCGTTTTTTCGATAGGTGTCCTTCTGACAATCGACAACCTTGGCTATAATGTGACCGGGATCCTGGCAACGCTCGGATTGGGAACGGCGGCGGTCGCACTCGCAGCGCAGGACTCGATCAAAAACGCCTTTGGCACGCTCATGATCGTTCTCGATAGGCCATTTCAAGTCGGTGACTGGATCCAAGTCGGTGACAAGGTGGATGGAAATGTTGAATCCATCGGGCTCAGATCAACCAAAGTCCGGACGTGGCCAAAGACGATTATTTCAATTCCAAATGGTGTATTGGCGAATGAATACATCAATAATTGGTCACGTATGCCCAAGCGCCGGGTGAAACAGATTGTCGGGATCAGCTACGATGCAACGGCAAAGGACATGGAGGAACTCGTTGAAGAAATCCGCCGGATTTTGCGCAACGATTCGGGTGTGCACCAGGAATTCATCCTCGTGAACTTCACGGATTTTGGTGAGTCCTCGCTCGATATCCTTGTCTATTACTTCACCTCGACGATCGCTTGGCTGGATTACATGGATATTCGACAGCGTGTGAACCAACAGATCATGGAAGCGGTGAACCGCAGGGGGCTCTCAATTGCGTTTCCAGCAAGAAGTCTTTACCTCGAGGGCCCAGTGGCCAGCAAGATGGCTGGCCTTCCTCACGAATCGCGCTGGAGCGGGGAGGCGCATCAACCCGCGGGGTCGGGGATGACATCCCCGCCTTGAGTGCTTTAAAGCTCTGCGGGGGGTAAATCCCGCCTCGCAAACGTGCCTTGAGTTGCTATTGTCCTCGCGTGATCGACCTGTCGGCCGTGCGTGTTCGCGCAAAATTTTTTTTCGAGGGAGAGAGGAAATTTTTCATTAAGGGAGTCACCTATGGTCCCTTCGCTCCCGATGATGCCGGCGACCACTTCGGGTCGCATGAGGGTGCGGTAAGAGACTTGGACATGATGCTCGAGGCCGGGGTGAACCTGGTCCGCATTTATTACGTGCCGCCCTGCTGGTTTCTGGATTTGTGCGCGGAGCGGGGCATCAGGATTTTGGCTAAGGGCTACGACTCGAGTTGGAGTGTGATCGTTGTGGTATCGCTAACCTCGGCAGGGCCGAAGTATTGGATGGCGCCAGGAAAGGCGTAGGAGGTTTCCTTGGCCCAAGTGGCGCGGTGTTTTTCAAATTCGCGGAATGCTGGTCTGTCGAGTTCGACGAGGGCTTTTTTAATGACGGGAACCATTTTTCCGTGGCGGCGCTCCATGTTCATCATCTGAGCCATGGGGACTCCGCCGGCCTGCCATTGGGCGGCTGGCTTGGTGAGGCCGCGGACGGAGCAGATGTAGCCGGTGAGTTTTTCCCGAATGAGAAGCGCGGCGGTAAATCCAAGGGTGTAGCAGTAGTCGGCATCGAAATTCGACGGAAACGCACAGCGTCCCTCGTAGCCGAAGTAGTGGGGCAGGGGGGCGAAACTCCCTTTGTAAGTGCCGGCCGACTTGAGGTCTTTCAGGCGGGCTTCCACAAGGTCGATGAGAAGGCGCTGGGTATCGATCCGGGCGACCTGGACATTGCCGTGCGGGTCGCGGTCGAGGATGAGTTGGTTGGCGATGTCATCGGGCAGGGATTTGTAGAGGCTGGCGGAGGGAGGGGTGAGTTTTTCGGCGACGAAGGCTCGCTTGGCGGGGAGGTCGGCCAAGGCGTTGAAGGCGTCGCCGTGGTGGGCGAGTGTTTCGTTGAGTTCGCCGATGAGGACTCCCATTTCGGGAACGAATTCGATCAAGCCTTCGGGAATGAGGACGGTTCCGAATTTTTCGCCGTTGGCGGCGCGTTGGGCGACGGTGTTGGCGATGTCATCGACGATGTTTTTGAGGGTGAGTTGGCGCTGGGCGACTTCCTCGGAAATGAGCGTGATGTTTGGGCGAGTCTGGAGAGCGCACTCGAGACCGATGTGCGAAGCCGAGCGGCCCATGAGCTTGATGAAGTGCCAGTATTTTCGCGCCGAGATGGCATCGCGCTGAATGTTTCCGATGAGGTCGGAGTAAACTTTGCAGGCCGTGTCGAAGCCGAAGCTGGTCTCAATGTGTTCGCCTTTGAGGTCGCCATCGATGGTCTTGGGAACGCCGACAATCGTGAGCGGGGCTTTTCGGGAGGCAGCGAATTCAGCGAGTTTGGAGGCGTTCGAATTCGAGTCATCACCGCCGATGACGACCAGCGCGGTGAGGTTTCGGGATTTGGCTGTCTCGAGGGCCTTCAGGAAATCCTGTTCGGATTCCAGCTTGGTGCGGCCGGAGCCGATGATGTCGAAGCCGCCGGTATTCCGGTAGCTTTCCAAAAGCTTGGCATCGATCTCCGTGCCGTTGTTGGTGAGAAGGCCATCTGGGCCATTGCGGAATCCAATGAGGGAGCTCTCGGGGTGGATTTGTTTAATGGCATCAAAGATTCCCGCGATCACATTGTGTCCACCAGGAGCTGGGCCACCAGAGAGGATCACCCCGACAACGATGGGAGCTGGCTTTGCCGCATCCGTGCCTGAGGAGAAACTCACAGCGGGCAGGTTGAATGTGTTGGGGAAAAGACTTTGGATTTGGGTGTCCGTATTGGAGGGGAGGGAGGTTTTGTTGGCTGTGGAGTGAACGGACAGCGAGGCGGGAAGTTTGGGTTGATAAGCAGCGCGGGCTTTGGCGAGCGAGGTTTGATGCAACATGGTTGGGATGGGTTGGTTGATTTTTTAGGAAACTAAAAGCGAGGGGTGGCTTGCAGGAAGCCTTGAATTATTTGGACGGTGCGATGGGTGGCGCTGCGGTGGATTTCAAGACAGGCCGCGGCGGAATGGACCATTGACTTGCGGAGTTCGGAAGAGCGGAGGAGTTGATCCAAGGCGCATTCCAGGGATTCCGCGTCGCGCACTTCCATGGCTCCCTTGGCTTTTAAAAAGGAGGAAACGAGTGATGCGAAATTCTGCATGTTCGGTCCGAAAACAACCGGCACTCCTGCTGCAACTGCCTCGGCAGGATTTTGCCCCCCCTCCGCCAGTAGGCTTTTTCCGATAAAGACGACGGAGGCGCATCGATACCAATTTGCCAACTCTCCGGTGGTGTCCACGAGCAGGAGGTCGGGCTTTTCATTGGAACTCGGATCGGTTCTTCGGGCCACTTTAAGACCTCGCTGTTGAAGTTGCGCGGCGACATCGTTGGATCTCTCCTGATGGCGCGGGACGATGATCAAAAACAAGTTTGGGTGAGCTTTTCGGAGATTTTGGTAAACCTCCGAAACAAGGAGTTCCTCGCCCTCGAAAGTGCTCCCGGCAACGATCGTTGGGCTTCCTCTCGTAGCGCCCAGTGACTCGAGAACAGGCCAAAAGTCCCGCTCAGGTCTAGGGGCGGCGGCGGCATCGTCGAATTTGATGCTGCCTGTGACTTGGAGCTTGGAGGGTTCTACTCCTAAGGAAATCCAGCGTTCCTTGTCGCTGGGCTCTTGAAGGCAAAGGGTGCTGATTTGGTTGAAAATCGGGGCAGCAATCCAACGGAGTTTTTGAAAGCGGGCTTCGGAACGGCGCGAAAGCCGGGCATTCACCAGCACGACCGGACAATCGATTTTCTTGGCTTCGCACACGCAATTCGGCCAGACCTCCGCCTCGACAAGGATCAAAACACGCGGGCGGATCAATCGCATGGCCCGCCGGGCGACCGTGTAGAAATCCACGGGATTGTAAATAGGCTCAAGCCATGAGGTTTTGCGTGTGGCGGCGAGTTTGAAGCCGGTGGAGGTGGTCGTGGAGAGGACGAATTCCAAAGAGGAATCGGATTCGCGAAGGGCTTGGATGAGCTTCATCGCGATGTTCACCTCGCCGACGCTCACCGCATGAATCCAAATGCGGCCGGTGCCGGCGATTTTTCGCTCCACGCCCTCGGAGTAAATAGCGAAGCGTTGCCAGAATTTGTGGCGATATTTCCCGCGCCGAATCATTCGAAGAAGGAATCCCGGGAGCAGCAGGACCAGAACGACAGGGAAGAGAAGATTATATAGGAGACGAATCCAGAAGATCATCGCGCGGCGAGGTAGAGGATTTCGCTGCCGCCGTAACGACGGGACTTTACGAGATCGAAGAGCGAGTCAGGGGAAAGTTCCGTATTGGCATTTTTTTCCAAAACAAAAAGCCCGCCGGGCTTGAGGGCGGCGGCGAGTTTGGCGGATGTCACCAGTGCTGCGGCGTGGTCCGTGTCATCGGGCTTTTTTGAATAGGGAGGGTCGGCGAAAATGAGGTCGTAGCTCGCCTCGCTCGCATAGAGATCAAGGAATCGGTAGGCATCGACGGTCTGGATGCTTCCGTCCACTCCGGCCATGCGAAGGTTTTCTTGGATGCATCGGGAGCAGGAGGTGTTGCTGTCCACAAAAACGGCTTTGGCGGCCCCGCGGCTCAGCGCCTCGATTCCCATAGCTCCGGAGCCCGCGAAGAGATCAAGAACGCTTGCGTCGGGAACAAGGTCGCCAAGGCTCGAAAAAATCGCCGCCCGCACGCGGTCCATCGTGGGACGCAACCCGTCGGGGGGGGCTTTGAGGGGGCGTCCGCCCGCGCTGCCGGCAATAATCCGCATTCGAAAATCAGGGGGCGGAATTCGCCTCGGAAGCGGGCTTGTTTTTCTGTTTCTGCGGAGTGCGAAGAAGGTTTTTCAGAAGCCCTCCCACATCCTGGCCGATCCGTAGCCCGACCATTTTATCAAGCAAGTCGCTTTTCGGGCGGTCGAGCGATCCGGTGATTGAGAATGGCATGTGTGTGTAGCCTTCTGTTTCGGAGGGCTGGAAATTTTTCCCAAGGAGGCCGTGAGTTTCCTTGCGGAGTTTATCGTTCACATGGAGACGGGCATTCATGTCGAGGTCGCCGTTGAATCCGGCGGTGCCCGTGGCATCGATCATGAGATTCTCCGAGGTGAGTTGAAGCTCCTCAACGGTCACACGGCTGTCGCGGATGGAGAAAATGGCCTCGGCATTTTTGAGTGCCAGCATCCGCAATTCGTCCACGCGGAGGAGTTCGCCGAGTTGGCGGATCAATTCGATGGGTTCCATGCGGGCTTCGAGCAAATTCACTTCGGCGGTGCCGTGGAAGCTCTCAGGTTTTCCAGCCATTCCTTCGAGGGCGATTTTGGCATTGAGCGAGCCTTGAGTGCTGTTGGCGTTGACCCCGGAGTCGGCAATGAGTTTTTGGAGTGAGGCGTTGGCGACTTGGCCGGTGAATCCAAAGGAATTGTCGGGCAGCCATTCCAACTGCCCGGTTAGGGGGCCGTCGGCCAAGGTCGCTTGGATGTCGGGAAGACTCAAATGTCCCGAGTCCCATTCGAATTTTCCCGAAAAATCCCGACTATTGATCGAGTCCCAAAGCGCAGCACGGGCGATCCGGTAGCTTCCCTCGAATTGTTTTTTCACAAGGAGGTCGGCTGTCACAAAAACACCCTCGATTTGGAGGATTTTTTTCCCGTTCGTGTTGAAAAATGCCGCCCGGCCATTTTCGACATGGAATGATTGAATCTGTGCCGGAGGCATCTGCTGGCGCGGCTTGAGCGACGAGGAAGGGAGTTGAGTTTGAACTAGTCCAGAGGCGTCGCCTGGAAGGTGATCCGAAGGGAGGGCGGTCAGGACGGGCGATTCGTTTGCTGGAACGGGTTCAGGTGGCTCGGCTTGGGGCTTATTTTGGGGCTCAGTCTGGCGAATCGTGAGGGTGGGGGAGAGGAAGGAGAGGCTTTTTACGACCAATTGACCTTGGGCTAATGCGAAAAGGTCGAGACGAAGGTGGATTTTTTGAACTTCCAGAATGGGAAACTTGAATCCGCTGAGTCCGGGAATTGTCAGACCCGAAATCGTCAGGCCCGACCAAGGCGTGTAGTAAGTCTGACGAATCTGGGCAGGGGCTCCGACTTCCCGCGAAATCGTATCGCGAAGTCGCGTTTGCACGGCTTCGGATTGGAGATAGATGTTTAAGATAAGAATCGCGGCGGCCCACAAAATGAGGAGTCCGGCAACCCCGATCAGAATTGGCTTGGCAATTGGATGCACGGCGTGAAGCTACGACCTTTTCTGAGAATGTGAAGTGTGAATAAGACGCTCGTTATCCTAAATCCAGCGGCCCACGGGAGCAAAGCCATCCGCTTTCAAAAACAGATTAGAGAACTCTCGGCGGACTTCGTTTTGCACACGACTTCCGAATTCGGTGAAGCTCGCCGTGTCGCGTCTCAAGGAGTTGCTGACGGGTTCGAAACCATCGTCGCCGCGGGTGGTGACGGCACCATTAATGAGGTGGTGAATGGCTTGGGCGGCTCAACAGTCCGCCTTGGCATCCTGCCCGTGGGCACCATGAATGTTTTGGCTCAGGAAATCGGCTTGCCGCAGGGCAACTTGCTCGAGGCTTGGAAAATCATCGAACAGGGTAAAACCCTCGCCCTCGATCTGCCGATGGCCAATGGCCAATATTTCATCCAACTCGCCGGTGTGGGCCTCGACGCAGAAGTCGTTCGTCGCACCACCACGGATTTGAAAAAAACCTTCGGACCGCTGAGCTATATTTTGTCGTTGATCCAAATCGCCTCTGCGCGGCCTCCCAAGCTCATCCTCGAAACGGAAGGTTGGCCGCCGCGTGAGGGATGCTTTGCTTTGATTGGAAACGGCCGACTATACGGCGGTCCGTTCCCCCTTTTTAAACGGGCGAGTCCGAGTGACGGTCTTCTCGATGTCGTGGTTTTTAAAAACCAAAGCCACTGGGATGTCGTCCGCTACTTTCAAGCGATCGCCTTCGGCAAGCACGAGGAATTGCCGGATGTGGAGTATTTTCAGACCCCCTTGCTCCGAGTGAGTGGACCTGACGGAGTGCCGGTCGAGTTGGATGGCGAGTTGGCGGGGGCGGTGCCTTGTGAGTTCCGTATTTCGCCGACAAAGCTGAATGTGATCGCCCCTGCCTAGACCCGCCGCATGAGCGTGTCGCGAAGGAACCGGCGGTCGTCGCGCTCGGGGTAATCGAGCGTGAAATGCAGACCTCGGCTTTCCTTCCGACTCAGGGCGCAATCCACCACCAGCGAGGCGACGGTGACAAGGTTGCGGAGTTCCAGGAGGTCGGTGGTGACCTTGAAATTCCAGTAAAACTCCTGCACCTCGGCGTGAAGATTCCGGAGTCGTGTCGCAGCGCGTTGGAGTCGCTTGTCGGTGCGAACGATCCCGACATAGTCCCACATGAGGCGACGCACTTCTTCCCAGTTGTGAGAAATCACGACGAGTTCATCGACATCCTGGACCTGGCCTGAACGCCATTCGGGAAGGGAAATTTCAACCCTCTCGCGCTTGCCTCGTGTGGATTTTTCAAAAGCCCGATGCGCCGCAACAAGCCCCTCAAGAAGGGAATTGCTGGCGAGTCGGTTCGCCCCATGGAGCCCGGTGCAAGCGACCTCGCCGATTGCAAATAGGCCTCGAATCGATGTCTCTCCATTCACATCGGCTTTCACGCCGCCGCATTGGTAGTGGGCCGCTGGAACGACCGGGATGGGGGATTTCGTGATGTCGAGGCCAGCTTGCAGGCAGGTTTCGTAAATCGTCGGGAAGCGAGACCGATTAAAGTCTGCCGGCTTGTGGGTGATATCGAGGTAAACGCATTTGGCACCGCTGCGTTTCATCTCGGCATCGATCGCGCGAGCCACGATGTCGCGAGGAGCCAGTTCCTTTTGGGGATTGTGATGCTCCATGAAACGCTGTCCGCGTTCGTTGATCAGAATGCCGCCTTCACCGCGAACGGCCTCGGAAATCAGGAAGGATTTGATCGAGGGGTGGTAGAGGCAAGTGGGATGGAATTGGACGAATTCCATATTCGCAATCACTGCCCCGGCCCGCCATGCCATGGCAACGCCGTCGCCGGTCGCGACATCTGGATTCGTCGTGTAGAGATAGACTTTTCCGCATCCCCCCGTGGCGGCTACGGTCACATCGGATCGGAGGGTTTCCACGATGCCAGTGGCCTCATTGAGCGCATAGACACCGAGGCAACTATTCTCCATCGCGTAGCCGAGTTTGCCCGTGGTGATGAAATCGACCGCCATGTGGTTTTCCATCACTTCGATTCGGGGATGCTCGGCGATACGCTCGAGGAGTCGGGTTTCAATCTCTCGCCCGGTGGCGTCGCGGGCATGCAGGATGCGGCGCTTCGTGTGCCCACCTTCCCGCCCGAGATCTGGCTCCATCGTGCCGTTGCCATTTTCCCTTTGATCAAAATGAACGCCAAGTCCGGTGAGTTCGGAAATCCGAGTGGGACCTTCGGTGACGATGGAGCGGACGACATCCTCATGGCAAAGCCCGGCTCCCGCGGCAAGCGTGTCGCGCACATGGAGGTCGAACGAATCCTCGCCGGTCATCACGCATGCCACGCCGCCTTGGGCCCAGGCTGTGTTTGAGTCCGAGGAAGAGCGTTTCGTAACGAGGGCGACGGATCCTTTTTGTGCGGCTTTCAGCGCGAAGGACAAACCCGCAATGCCACTGCCAAGGACGATAAAATCAAATTCCCTCATGGCATGGCGGGGAGCGGAATGTTGTCGATCAATCTCGCCTTTCCGAGAAATACGGCGGCAGCCAATCGGCCTTCCGTGCGCCGTTGGCGCAAGGGTTGAAGGGTTTGGGCATCGATGGCTTCGATGTAATCTATGCGGGAGCCGGGGATTTTGGTGATGAGCTTCACGGCCTCCGAGACCACTTTGGCGGGCGTGGTTTTTTTGGAAGCGGTCTGCAGTGCGGCATAAATTTGAGGGGCGAGTTGGCGTTCGGATTCGGTCAAATAGGCGTTGCGGGAACTTGCTGCGAGGCCATCGGGTTCGCGAACGGTGGGGCAGGGGATGATCTCCAGATCGATGTCCAAGTCGCGAACCATCCGACGAATGATCGCCAGCTGCTGCCAGTCCTTTTCGCCAAAGATCGCATGGGTGGGCGAGACGATATGGAAAAGTTTGGCGACAATGGTGCAGACGCCGGAAAAGTGACCGGCACGGGAACGGCCGCACAGGACTGATGAAAGAGAGGTTTCGTTAATCAAAACGCTCGCGTCGGTCGGATACATCTCGGTGACGCTCGGTAGAAAAACCGCGTCAGCACCAGCATCCCGGCAGGTTTTTAAGTCTTTTTTTAAGGGCCTCGGATACGCTGAGAAATCCTCCTTGGGGCCAAACTGCGTGGGGTTCACAAAAATCGACACAAGAACCGTGCCGCCCTTTCCTGCAATTCGTCGAGCCATACGAATCAATGCCGCGTGGCCATGATGGAGCGCTCCCATGGTCGGAACAAAAACGACTCGTCCCTTAAGTAAACGACGGCATTTTCTGACCTGCGAAATGCTCTTGAGCGTCTTCAAGGAGTCTGGGGAATTTTCAACGGCTCGGCGGCCCGAAATGCCTTAATTCTGGGGCTTCGCTGCGGGAGCTTCTCCAGATGCTTCGGGAGTCGCTGCAGGTGTGGCTGCAGGTGTGGCTGCGGGAACCTCAACAGGAGCAGTAGGTTTAGCTTCAGGCGTGCTCGCTGGCGTTTCTGTGGGCGTCGCAGTAGGTGTTGCAGCTGGGGTTGAGATAGGAGTTTCTTGAGGTTTTTCCAATGCATTTTGGAGGCCCATCGCTGGAGTGGAATCCTCGGCGTTTTTAAAAGGGGAGGCCTCGGGAATGGGTTCGCTCAAGAGTTTCTTTTGAATCTCGGTTTTTCCGCCCTGCATTTTGGCGGTGAGGATGGAAAGCAGAAGGGTGATTCCGAAAAAACCGATAGCCATCCAGGTCGTGAACCGCGCGAGCACATTGGTGGTCTGGGAGCCGAAAACATTGTCTGTAATTCCGCCGCCAAATGCGGAACCCAGCCCCTCACTGCGCGGCCTTTGCATCAAGACTACCAGCACGAGCATTAAGCAAACGATGACATGCAAAGTCACTAAAATAGGCATTAAAATCGACATAAAAGAACGCGAAGGAGTAGTGATCTGACCCCGCCAAGTAAAGCTTTGATTCAATATGGAAAAGCCGTTGAAACGAACTGACAAATCCTAACGGGACGATTACTTGATTCTGGATGTCCGACAATAAATACGGCGCCACTCTGGCCGAGGTTTTCGCCAATGCCTCCCGTCGCTATGACGGAATGCCCGCTTTTTGCCGGAAGGACGGCTCCGGTGGTTTTCTTCCGATTTCCTTCCGCCAACTTTACGAAAAAGGACTCGATCTCGCGACCTCCCTCATCGCCCTCGGTTTGGAAGCGAGGGAGCATGTGGCGATCATTGCCGACAATCGACTCGAGTGGATCATTTGCGACTATGGAATTCTTTTGGCGGGTGCGGCGGATGTTCCTCGCGGAACGGATGTCACCGATGCGGAGATGGTCTATATCCTCAAACACTCGGACGCCCGCGTGGTCTTTGTAGAAAACATGACGATTCTCCGTCGTGTTTTAGAGCTTCGTCCTCAACTTCCGCACATCAGCGAGATCATTCTCATGGCACCTGGTGTGGAGGCGCCGGAAGGAGTGCGGCATTTGGAAAATCTCCTTGCGGATGGCGCCGCGCGGCGTGCTGCCGGATTCGATCCCGCCTTGGAGCGTGCTCGCGCTATCAAACCGGACGACCTCTTCACGATTATCTACACATCTGGCACGACGGGGACTCCGAAGGGGGTTCAGCTCACGCACGCGAACATGTGCTCCCAGATCGAATTCCTCCCGCTCGAGCTTCGTCCCGGAGACCGTGCCCTCGCGATCCTCCCGATTTGGCATAGCTACGAGCGCGTTTTCGAGATGCTTTGTATTTCCCGTGGCGTTGCGACGCACTACACGAATTTGAGATCCGTGGCGGAGGATTTGAAAACGGTAAAGCCCACGGTCATGGCTTCGGCTCCGAGGCTTTGGGAGAACCTCTATTTAAAAATCCTCGCGAATGTGAACTCCGCCCCGCCGATGCGAAGGGCCTTGTTTCATCTCGCCTACGGAGCCACTCGAAATGTGAAGCGGGCGGAAAGATTCTATCTTGGACAGCAACTCGACTTGCACGGCCGGAAGTTTGGGGAAAGCCTTCGGTTGGCTGTTCAACACGCCGGGCTTTGGTTGATTTCGATCGTTCCAGCGAAGCTTCTCGATGGCCTCGTTCTTAAAAAACTCCGCGCCATCGTCGGCGGTGAATTTCGCGGAACCATTTCCGGAGGCGGGGCGCTTCAGCCTCATGTGGATGAGTTTTTCAACTTCATTGGCATCCCGGTGCTCGAAGGTTACGGCATGACGGAAACCTCTCCCGTGCTGGCCGTGCGGACTTGGAGCAACCTAGTGATCGGAACCGTTGGTCCGTTTTTTCCACACACCGACATTCGGATCGTCGATCTTGGCACAGGCGCGATTCTTTACCCGGATTCCACTCGTCCATTAGGAGGTCGCGGGCTTCGCGGGGAAATCCATGTGAAAGGCCCGCAAGTCATGCGCGGTTACTACAAAAACCCCGAGGCGACGGCTTTGGTTTTGCGGGATGGATGGATGAATACCGGAGACATCGGGATCGTGACGGTCAATGATTGCTTGAAAATTCTCGGCCGTTCGAAGGACACGATTGTTCTGCTGAATGGCGAAAACATCGAGCCTGTGCCCATCGAGTCGCGACTCGTCGAGTCCGCGCTGATCGATCAAAGCATGGTGGTCGGTCAGGATCAGAAAGCTCTTGGTGTTTTGATTGTGCCTTCGTTCGAGCATTTCCGCCAAGCCGGAGTGAATGCCACGAGTTCTGCAGAACTCGAAGCTAACGCCGAAGCGCGGAGGTTGATGGAGGCCGACATTCGGCAACTCATCAATCACGAGACAGGGTTCAAATCCTTTGAGCGGATTTCTGATTTTCGTTTCGTGCCGAAGCCCTTTGAAGTCGGGGAGGAAATGACAAATACCTTTAAACTCAAACGCCATGTCATCACGGAGAAGTATCGTCCGCTGATCGAGTCGATGTAT
>ERZ889217.1026-NODE-1026-length-15191-cov-10.829347_pt1 | contig 15191 bp, 17 predicted proteins | sample MGYA00521098_ERZ889217 | MGnify/ENA primary metagenome ERZ889217 (study PRJEB32303, sample SAMEA104408613) | aquatic metagenome | biome: Brackish water; feature: Pelagic; material: water | place: Baltic Sea | collected 2014-06-10T22:04:00 | depth 2,362 m ...
GAACTGCTTGTTGGCAGTTATTTTTTTGCCCCGTTTTACGAGTCTGAGCAACTCGGGTCGCACGCTCGAACATCGAATCTGACGTCGAAACCTGTCAGCCCCTTTGAACTTACGTAACACCGTCAGTCTACGCCATTGGTGTTCGGTTTGTTCTAGTGCTTAATTTCTAATCTTGCGTGTTGCGCGAACGAGAGCCACTTTGAGGACCAGTGCCTTTGCGTTGACGACCAGCCTCGCGACGCATCTCAAGTTTTGATTCTTTTTCGGCGATTGCTTGTCGGCGGTCTTCTTTTTGACGACCCTTAGCGAGTGCAAGTTCAACTTTTACTCGACCATTTTTTAGCAGCATCGAAAGTGGCACAAGTGTCAGGCGTTCTTTAGCCATCCGTTCTTGTAGGCGACGAATTTGTTCTCGGTGCAATAAAAGTTTTCGTGAGCGCATCGGTTCATGCGAGCCAACGCCGTGGCTAAATCGATAAACGGCGACATGTACACCTTCGAGCCACATTTCGCCACGTATTACGTGAGCATAAGCCTCAGCTATTTGAACTTGTCCTTCGCGCAGACTTTTGACTTCGCTTCCGTGCAGCACAATGCCGGCCTCGATCACATCCACAATTGTGTAGTTGTGTCGCGCCTTACGGTTGCTAGCGATTATCTCGGGCGAATCTTTTTTCATAACTTATATCAAGCGTACCTGTAGCATTTTGATGCAATGTCAAATCAAAAAGCACAAGCACAAGTCGTGATACCAACTTCTGTACTTAAGAAAATTGCTGCTCTGGCGATGACCGAAAATCCACTCGAGTGCTGTGGTTTTTTGATAGGCGAGTTGGGTAGCGATGTCGCGCTCGAGTTTCACGCGTGTCGCAACACAGCCCAGAGCAAAATTATTTACACTGTTGATCCAAAAGAGCACTTGCGAATTGAACTTGATGCAGAAGCGCGAGGACTTGCAATAATCGGGGTGGTTCATAGTCACACACATACCGAGCCATATCCGAGCCCAACCGACGTGGCGCAGGCCCCCGACCCTGCTTGGCACTATGTGATCATTGGATTAAAGCGTGATGCGCCTGAGACCCGTAGTTATCGCATTGTCGATGGGCAAATTTCGGAGAGTCGAATTATTCCGGGCTAAGTCGTAAATCCGACTGATTTAGTCAGGTATCCTGACCTGATGGTAATCGCCGAAAATGTGCTCGACTTAATTGGTAATACGCCTCTCGTTGATGTCTCGAATTTGTCGCCGAATCCACGCGTGAGATTGCTCGCGAAATTAGAAAATCAAAATCCGTTCGGCTCGGTAAAAGATCGAATTGCAAAGTCAATGATTGAGCAAGCCGAAAAAAATGGACGATTAAGTCCAGGTCAAAGAATTATCGAACCGTCATCGGGCAATACGGGCATCGCACTTGCAGCGATTGCTCAACTCAAGGGTTACCCGATCACGATTTTGATGCCAGATAATGTTTCAATCGAGCGCAGACAAATGCTTGCAGTCTTTGGCGCCGAAATTATTGTCACCCCAGGCGCCGAAGGTTCGAACGGTGCAGTAAAACGTGCCGAGGCAATGGCTAAACAACATCCAGAGTGGTGCTTTTTGCATCAATACGAAAACGAATCGAATCCGTTTGCACATTATGAAACAACAGGTCCAGAAATATGGCGCGACTGTCCAGAGATTACTCATTTCGTAGCAGGTCTCGGCACGACAGGCACACTGATGGGTGTCGGCAAATATTTGAAAGAAAAAAATAAAGATATAAAAATTATTGCTGTCGAGCCACCGATTGGCGAGCGAGTTGAAGGCCTACGAAATTTAGATGACGGCTATATTCCCCCTGTTTTTGACAAATGGCAGGGTAGAAGCATTCTTGACCGCAAACGAGTTGTAAGACCTCGCGAGAGTATTGAGTGCACTCGCAGACTTGTGCGCGAATGTGGAATCTTTGGCGGCATTTCTTCGGGTGCATCCTTGGCTGGTGCGCTAAAAGTTGCCAGCGAAGTTGACGCTTTGGCCGAGCACGAAACAGTGATCGTATTTATTGTTTGTGACGGCGGATGGAAGTATCTTTCAACTGGCGCGTATACCGATGATTTAGATGTAGCCGAAGCGGCTGCTGAAAAAATAATTTACTTTTAGCGTCCAGCGACAAGCACGAAAAGTCCGACAACAACGACTGCGGCCGAAGTGAGTCGGCGTTTGTGATCTTCTTCTTTTAGATATTTCCAACCAGCGAGTGCGGCAATGACAACGCTTGACTCGCGCAATGTTGCAACATAACCAACTGGCGCAAGGGTAAACGCATAGACAACCATTGTGTAACTGAGCAGCGACATTGCACCGCCTGCAGCCGACGTCTGCCAATGAGATGTGATAAATGTTTTGAGACGTCTGCGACGGGTAATTAGAGCCCAAGCCGAAATAGTTATTGCCCCGCTGACAAACACGCTGAGGGCAAAGGCGATTGAGTTTGAGTTTCGAGCGCCGTATGCGTCAATTACCGAATAGCCACCGATTGTCAGTGCAACACCAAGCGCCGGTGTGATGTTATTTATTTTTTGATTAGAGACCAAGATCCATAAACCAAATATGACGACAGCGATGCCTCCCATACTTAAACCTGAGAGGTCGTCGCCCAAAAAAATTAGACCCAGAATCGCTGCGGTGAGTGCGCCTGCTCCGCGTGCGATTGGATAAGTGACTGAGAAATCGTTTTTGTCGTAAGCGCGAGCAAGCAACATCACGTACGGCAGGTGCCCACAACCGCTGAAGATTGCCCACCACCATGCAATGTCGGGAATGCCATCGATCAAACTCCAGATGGCGAGAATAATCATCGCGGCTGAGCCAGAAAAAACGAATTGCGCCCAAAGTGCGAGAAATCTGTCTCCAGTTTGTTTGACTGCGATATTCCAACTCGCATGAAAAATTGCGGCACAAAGAGCGAGCCCGGCAGCAAGAAGCACGCACGAAGCCTAAAGCAATGCGAGTCATGACTCGCATATGCGCCACGGCGTAGCGTGGGTGATCATGCGTGCCGAAATTGATCGCCCGATTGGCATGTTTGACTCGGGCTTTGGTGGCTTGACAGTCGCTCGGGCAGTTATCGATCAGTTGCCAAACGAGAACCTCGTATATATAGGCGACACGGCGCGATATCCGTATGGCAATAAATCGGCTAGCGATGTGCGAGGTTTCGCAATTGAATTGGCGACGAGTCTGGTGCGCGACTTCAACGTGAAAATGATTGTTGTGGCGTGCAATACGGCGGCATCGGTTGCTCTCGAAGAACTTCAGCGAACATTGCCAGTGCCCGTGATTGGGGTTGTTGAGCCAGGTGCGCGAGCGTTGGTGAGGGTAACTCGCAACAACAAAGTTGGTGTAATCGGCACAATCGGAACAATTTCTTCTGGGGCTTATGATCGAGCAATTGCAGATACTAAAGCGTCCGTGTCGCTTATCGCTGCGGCTTGTCCAGGTTTTGTTGAATTTGTTGAACGTGATCAAACGACTGGCAATGAAGTTTTCGAATTGGCTGAAAAATTATTAACACCCGTGCGCGTGTCAGGAGTCGATGCGTTGTTGCTTGGTTGCACCCACTATCCATATTTGTCAAGCGTTATCAGTCAAGTCATGGGACCAGATGTCGTGCTCGTTAGTAGTGCTGATGAGACTGCATATGTTGTGCGAGATGAACTTGCAGCAGCAAAAACTGCACGTAGCGTTGAGTCAGGCAATCTTGGTTCTCACGAGTTCTATTCGTCAGGTGATGTAAAACACTTTGCCGAACTTGGACGGCGCTTGTTAGGTCCAGAATTAGCAAATGCAAAATATTGGCCGAGCAAATAAACCTCAAGCAAATAAACCTCAAGCAAATAAATATGGAGCAACAAAAATGACACGACCAGACGGACGTCAATACGACGAACTTCGAAATCTAAAATTTGAACGCGATTTCACAGAGATGGCAGCAGGTTCTGTACTTGTTTCGTTTGGCAAGACTCGCGTGTTGTGCACTGCATCAATAGATGAAGATGTTCCGCGTTGGATGAAGGGCAAAAATAAAGGTTGGGTAACCGCCGAATATTCGATGTTGCCAGGCTCTACCCCGGATCGTGCTGACCGCGAGGCCGCCAAAGGCAAACAAGGCGGGCGAACTATTGAGATTCAACGATTAATCGGTCGTGCACTTCGTTCATGTTGCGACATGACTCTGCTTGGCGAGCGCCAAGTAATTGTTGACTGTGATGTTCTGCAAGCAGATGGTGGCACGCGCACCGCCAGCATCTGTGGTGCATACATTGCATTACATGATGCATTAACACGGGTGATGCAAAATGGTTTAATTAAAATTCATCCGTTGCATTCATTGTGTGCAGCGGTAAGTGTCGGCATTCATAATGGTCAACCAGTTTTAGATCTGCCATATATTGAAGACAGTTCAGCAGAAGTTGACATGAATGTTGTGATGTTGCAAAGTCATGGTGGTGGTGAGGCAAAGTTTGTCGAAGTGCAGGGCACTGCCGAAGGCGCCGCGTTCAGCCAAACGCAACTTGCAGATCTGTTGGCGCTAGCAACCAATGGTTTGCGTGAGGTGTTTGCCTTGCAGTCACAGATTCTTGCTGTTGCGCCAACACCACGACCTAAAAAATAAAATGTTGCGCGTTGTTTGCGCATCGGCTAACCCACACAAGGTTGCCGAAATTTTTGAGCTAATTGGTGGCACGCTTGATCTTGTCGCTAGGCCGACTGATTTAATCGAAACCAAAGAAACAGAGTTGACACTTGTTGGCAATGCACGATTAAAAGCAGTCGCGGTTTGTCAAGCAACAGGCTTGCCCGCACTTGCTGATGACACTGGGCTTGAAGTCGATGCACTAAATGGAGCGCCCGGAGTTCTCACAGCCCGCTTCGCAGGAGTTAATGCAACCGACGCCGAGAATCGCAGCAAATTGCTGGATGAACTCAAAGACAAACCGCGCTCAGCGAGATTTCGAACCATTGCTTTGTTGCTCTTTGCTGATGGCCGAGAGATTGTCGCCCAAGGTGTTTGCGAAGGTTCAATTGCGACTTCGCAACGGGGCGAGCGTGGGTTTGGTTATGACGCAGTGTTTATTCCCAGTCTTGGAAATGGACGAACTTTCGCCGAGATGAGTATCGAAGAAAAGCATCTGCTGTCTCATCGCGGCCTTGCATTCAGATCACTTGCAAAAAGTCTTAAAGAACTACCAACCTCTTAAATCAATTTGCCAGCAGTCCAAAATTTCGTCAGAGCGCACAATCCAGGCCACCGAATGCATCGCCATTGTCGGGTCGATGTGTGCCGGCGTCACGCGAAGTTTGTCGCCAACTTTGAGATTTGTTGTTGGCGCACCGCTTTGTGCAACGAGTGTCGTGTGTTCGTCCGAACAAAACATCACGTCGAATCCGAATACAGATGGATTGCCGTGATCCATGCCAAGAGATTTCAGGCCGACATCAATTACGAGCCAGTCGTTACTAGTTGAAATGATCGTGCCCAAAATAAAACAACTTTGTTCAAACGAAAGATTGAGTTTGGCGTAGTGAGTATCCATTAATGCATACGAGCCTGCTTGCAATTCACTGATGCCAGTCGAATCGTGCATATCCCAAGTTCCGGTGCCGCCAGCAGAAATAATTTCGCCACCGACGTCTTGTGCGGCTCGCACAAGTAAAGACATCGACTTGGCAACACCCTGTTTTCGTTTATCGTCACCATCAACCATCATCAGGTGACCTTCGTAGCCCATCACGCCACGCACAGTTAAACCAGCTTTTCGTGCAGTGTCTGCAAGTTTGCCGGCAAGATCTGGCGCAATGCCACAACGTCGCAAACCAACATTGACATCAATTAACACATCGCGCAAACCAGCACGAGCGGCAGCATTAATAGTTTCGTGCGAGTCGACTGCAATTGTTACACGTGTATTTTTTGAAACTTTGGCCAGCTCAATTAGTCGGTCGTGGTCGACGACTTCATTAGCCAACAATAAGTCTGCGCCGACTCCTGCCAAAGCCATGCCGATTAACTCGCGCGGGGTCGCACAGGTGAAATTATTATGACCGTGTTTGATTTGCATGCGCGCAATCTGCGTGCACTTGTGCGCCTTCATGTGCGGACGTAATTTAGATCCAGGATGTCGTGTCGACATCGTGGAAAGGTTGTTATTCAGCGCGTCAATATCAATCAGCAAAGCCGGCGTGGCAAGTTCGGATGTTATTCGCGGGTTCATATGTTGTGCCGACGGCGAGACTCGAACTCGCACTGGCGGCGTCCTAAGCGCCGTGCCTCTGCCATTGGGCTACGTCGGCCTCTTTACCGTAAGAAGAGTAGTGCTTTGTAGCTGTTCTTTGACATAATGTAAACCTTGACTTCAACAACTACGGCTTCTCATGGTTCTAAAGGTGCGTTAGATGCAGCGACTTTGGCAGGTCAACTTGGCCTAGCCGACAAGATCGTTGACCAACAGGCGCTCGAAAACAGCGTTGCGCTTTGTGCCAAAAATAATGTCTTGCTACCGACATTTGCGCAACTTGCTGATCCGTCTTTGATTGACGTGAACTATGCAAAAGGTGTCGACAAAAACGCTCCAGACGCACGCAACTTATTTCGCGTGCATTGGTATAACAATATGCAAGGCGACCGAGTTTCTGTGCCGGATCATGTTGTCTTGCCGGCTTCACTTACCGGAATCGCGAGTCCAATTATCGTGATGTTTGGCGATCGCTTTCCGATGATCACCGCGCACAAAGTTTTGGCTGCTTACTCATGTTTGGCACCACGTGTAATCACCGGCCAGTTTGACCCGAGTCGACATCGTGCAGTCTGGCCATCAACAGGTAACTATGCACGAGGCGGAGTAGCAATTAGTCGAATCATGGGTTCGCGAGGTGTTGCAGTTTTGCCAGCCGGTATGTCACAAGAACGTTTTGACTGGCTTGATAAATGGGTGAGTGACCCGAGCGATGTTATTCGAACACCTGGCACCGAAAGCAATGTCAAAGAAATCTATGATGCGTGCAACGAGATGGAGCGCGATCCGAAGAATTTTATTTTCAATCAGTTCTGCGAGTTCGGCAATCACGTTGGACACTTCGAAATTACTGGTCGTGCGCTGTCGAATGTTTTTGACTTTGTAAATAAAAATGCTGGTGGCAAATTGCGGCTTGCTGCGTTCACTTCTGCAACGGGTTCAGCCGGCACGATTGCTGCTGGTGACAGACTTAAAGATGATTACGGCACAAAAATTGTCGCAGTTGAAGCACTTGAGTGCCCAACAATGTTAGAAAACGGTTTTGGTGAGCACAACATTCAAGGAATTGGCGACAAACATATTCCGCTAATTCATAACGTTATGAATACTGATGTCGTAGTTGGCGTATCTGATCACGCCACAGACGAACTTGACGTGATGTTCAATACTGATGCTGGCTGTCGATATCTTGCCGAGCGCAAAGGTGTGCCAGTTGAAATTGTTGAAACACTCAAGCATTTTGGTTTCTCGGCAATTTGCAATGTGATCGCGGCGATCAAAACCGCAAAACTTCTCGGGCTTGGCGCGAATGATGCTTTAATTACAATCGCTACCGACGGGGCCGATTTGTATCCAAGTGAGCGGGTCAAAACTTTGGCTCGCCGTTTCAATAATTCGTTCACCGAAATTGATGCCGCTGAAGTATTTGCTGAGCATCTCGCAATGGTCGGCACCGATGCAATGATTGAATGCACCGAGCGCGATCGCACGCGCATTTTTAATCTTGGCTATTACACATGGGTCGAACAACAAGGCACGCCACTTGCGGTTTTTGAAGCCCGACGGTCTCAGTCATTTTGGCGAGACTTGCGCAAGTATCTACCCGTGTGGGACGAACTCATCGGCGAATTTAATCGTCGAGTCACCTCCGCCAAATAGCGGCAATGTTGCAGACACCCGTTGTAACTGGTTGGCGTTGCAGCGCGTGCGATACAAAAGTTTCAATTAGCGACATTTTTTCTTGGCGTTGCCCAAACGCAACGAGTTCTGATCGGCATCATGTGCTTGAACTTGAAAATGCTATTACTCCGTTACGTGCTAATAAAGATACGAATCCGTTTGTCGCATTTCAGAGATATCTCGCATGGGACGCATTTGCAGCAACGCTTGGCCTTGATTTTGATGACAGAACAAAAATTATTCGTGATCTCGATGAAGCGGTGGCAAAAATTGCTGGCACGGGTTTTCGCACAACACCATTCGAACGCAACGATTCGCTTTCTGATGCGCTTGGTTTTAACAAACTTGGTGGCGTATGGATCAAAGATGAAACGCATAATGTCGCCGGCTCACAAAAAGCCCGACATCTATTTAGTGAACTGTTACATCTCATAGCTGTCGAGCAAGTTGGTCGAGCGCCCTGGAAGTCGCCGTCGCAACGCCCGGCGCTAGCCATTGCATCGTGCGGCAATGCAGCGATAGCAGCGAGCACACTTGCGCAAGCAGTTGACTGGCCGATAACTGTCTTCGTGCCCGAGAATGCAGACGCGGCAACGTTGAAAATTATAGATTCACTGCATGCAAACGTCGTTCGTTGCCCGCGACTTGCGACTGACAAGCCAGGTGATCCTTGTGTGTATAGATTTCGCGAAGCAATCGAGCAAGGTTGTGTTCCGTTTGGGGTGCAAGGCCCAGAAAATGCGTGGTGTCTAGATGGTGGTCGCACGATTGGTTGGGAGATGGCGGTTGTGGCAGAAGATCTTCAGGGTTCTTTGATCAGCCGAATGTTTGTGCAGGCAGGTGGAGGAGCATTTGTTGCATGTGCCGCGAGCGGATTTTTTGCCGGCGCAACCAAGCCACGAATTCACGCAGTGCAAACGCAAGGTTGTGCGCCACTGGCTCGTGCATTTGAAATTGCTAGAACTAATGGCGGCGCACGAAATGCTGGCGCGCGATGGTCGCAGTGCATGTGGCCTTGGGAGACAACGCCCGTTTCTATTGCCGACGGAATTCTCGACGACGAAACATACGACTGGATCGGTGCATGCAATGCAATGGCCGATAGCGATGGGTATCCAGTGGTTGCTACTGAAGAACAAATTCACGAGAGTTTCGCGCTCGCGCAGCGTGTGACAAATATTGATGTCAGTCCAACTGGTAGTGCTGGTCTCGCGGGGTTGCTGGCAATACGCCACGAAGTCGCTGATGACGAGCGTGTGATTGTGATTTTTAGTGGCGTCCGTCGGCAATAGTTGTCAGGGCACTAGCCTGCAAGGCATGTCAAATATTCTTCCAGTTGCCCTTGAGGGCGGTTTCGACTCGCGCAGCGACATCTTCACGCGACTTCTCAAGAATCGTGTAATCATGCTCGGCACCGACGTCAACGATGAAATTGCCAATCAAGTTTGCGCCCAGTTGTTGTTTCTCGAAGGTGAAGATTCAAAAGCAGATATCTGGCTATATATAAATAGTCCTGGCGGATCAGTAACCGCTGGCATGGCAATCTACGACACGATGCAGTTTGTTTCTTGTGACGTAGCCACAGTTTGTTTAGGTCTAGCCGCATCGATGGGGCAGTTCTTGCTTACATCTGGGGCAGCGGGCAAGCGATACACATTGCCAAATGCACGGATCATGATGCACCAGCCACTTGCAGGTTTGCGTGGTCAAGCATCAGACATCGCGATTCAGGCCGAACAACTTAAGTTCACCAAACTTCGCATGGCAGAGCTGACGGCACATCACTCGGGTCGCAAACTCGCAGAGATTCAAGAAGACTCAGAGCGAGATCGCTGGTTCACTGCAGAACTTGCTCGTGATTATGGTCTTGTTGACAAAGTGATTGTCAAGCGTGGAGAAATGCGCTAAAAGATTTAGCCAGTTGGCGCGACGTTTAGTCCGCTTGAAATATCGACTCCGCAAGTTTCTACAATCCATTTTGCTGCAGCATCGGCAGTTTTTTCGGTCGAGTAGGCCATGTCGACGACTGCCTGAACACTTTCGGGATCATTTGCTTTTACACGCGACGCAACAGACAACAACTCAATCAACGACTCCCAATCTTTTTGTATTGCTAACGGAGAAACTTCGCCAAGTCGCTTGTATCGATCAAGCATTGTGGCAATATCGGCTGAAGTAACTGTTGGTTGGGTGATTCCCGGTGCTTCTTTGGCTAGTTGACGACAAAAGTTTGTTGCTGTTCGCGCAGGTTGACTACACGCACTGGCAACTAGTGCGAGACACAGAACCGAAGCAAAAGTTTTCACAGCCATCGCAGCCATAAATGAGTATCTGCGTACACATTTATTGAATAAATCGGTGCTCATGGTTTTGTGAAGAATCATTGCGCTTAAGTATCTCAGGTGTGCCAGACAAAGTGGCGTCAAGAGAAAACAAGAATATTAAACGGGGGTTAGGCGAGTGTTTGCATCTGTCAGGTCGGCAACTTTGCTTGGTGTGCGTGGGTTGCGAGTTGATGTTGAAGTTCACTCAGGTATCGGGCTTCCTGGGTTCACCGTGGTTGGTCAGCCCGACGAAGTGTGTCGCGAAAGTCGTGATCGAGTGCGCGCAGCATTTTTATCTTGCGGCTTAGCGTGGCCAACGCGACGAATCACAGTCAATCTTGCACCAACTGGTGACCGAAAATCGGGGGCGTGTTTAGATCTAGCAATTGCAATTGGTTTATTGGCTACACAAGAACTAGTACCGATTGAAATATTGTCGCAGTTTGCGTTTGTTGCCGAATTAGGTCTTGATGGTTCATTACGACCAGTTCGCGGGGCGACACCACTTGTCTTGGCAACTACAGATCGACGCACTGTTGTCGCTGTCGAAAATCTGAGTGAGGCAAGTGCGGCGTCAAGCGCAAATGTCTTTGCTGCAAAAACTCTTCTTGATGTCGTTGAATGTCTGTGTGATCGTGCTGTTTGGCAAGTTTCACAACCAACAAACGATCAAAATGCAAATACACAAATTGTGCGCGACCTTGCCGATGTTCAGGGCCAGCCGGCTGCTCGCCAAGCACTAGAAATTTCGGCCGCTGGCTCACACCATTTGCTGCTCGTTGGTCCACCGGGTGCAGGCAAAACAATGCTCGCTGAACGCCTTGTTGGTCTATTGCCACCACTCAATGATCAACAAGCAATCTCGGCAACGATGATCCACTCGTCGGTGCAAACAGAATTTCTCAATAACGGATTAATTCGTTCTGCGCCATATCGCGCGCCACATCATTCATCATCGATGGTCGCAATGGTTGGCGGTGGCACCGCATTGATGCGACCTGGTGAAATATCTCTTGCAAGTCATGGTGTTTTATTTCTTGATGAACTCGGAGAATTCGCACCGTCAGTTTTGGACGCTTTGCGTCAACCCCTCGAACAAGGAGTCGTTCGTTTGGCACGAGCGCGAACAAGTGTTGTGATTCCGGCAGAGTTCTTACTTGTTGCCGCATCTAATCCATGTCCATGTGGCGAGGGCACCCCAGGCGCCTGTACTTGTGACGATGCAGCGCGCGCACGATATTTGCGAAGATTCTCTGGGCCATTGCTTGATCGGTTCGATTTGCGTGTTGCTGTCTGTCGACCCAACACAAATGAATTAATTTCTCCGATCTCAGGCGAGTCAACGAGCGTTGTTGCTAAACGAGTAGCAACAGCGCGCAATTTGGCGTTCTCCAGATTCGGTTGCACTAATTCGGCACTGACACGTCAGCAACTAGATGTTGCTGCACCACTATCAAAAAAAGCCGAGCAACTTTTGCGCAAAGAACTTGAATCTGGTCGACTAACTGGTCGTGGATACCACCGAGTGCGTCGAGTTGCGCGCACAATTGCAGATTTAGCGGGGGCTCCAGAAGTGATCGATGAACCGCATTTGCATTTGGCATTGATGTTGCGAGTTGATTTGGCCACTGGTTTGCGCACACGAGAGTTGATTTTCTGAACATGGTTTCACAAATACGACAATTTGCGTTATCAAAAGATCAAATAGCCGCCGCATCACTTGCGGCATTGCCAAAAATTGGCCCAAAAAGATTGATGACACTTTTAAAACATCACGACCCACAAACTGCGTGGGCGGTCGTGCAGGGTCGGGCCAAGCCAAGCGAATCAGTAGCCGCAATGTTGCGAACCGACGGGTTGATTACTTTGTTGCGTCATCGGGCAACACAAGAGTTACAAGATCAGATCGCAAGGCGATGCAAAAGTGCGGGCATGAAAATAGCAATTTTCGGTGACGCTGATTATCCACGTGCTTTGACTGGCGATCTTGCTCCACCAGCGGTGTTGTTTTATCTCGGAGATTTATCTGCGCTTGATAACCGTCGAGTCGCAATGATTGGCACTCGCAACGCAACGGCCTCAGGCAGATATCTGGCGTCTCATATTGCTTACGATTTAGCCGCAAATAATGTTTGTATTATTTCTGGATTAGCGCGTGGTATTGATGCGTGGTCGCATCGTGGCGCAATGCGCGCTCTCGAACTAGAAAGCAATACAGACCAACTTAATAAAATTGCCAGACCCGTGGGCGTAGTTGCGTCAGGGCTTGACGTGATTTATCCGCGTGAGCATGCTCAACTTTGGCAAGATATTGCCCAACACGGTGCGCTACTAAGTGAATCTGCGCCAGGCTCACCACCCGAGGCGTTTCGGTTTCCGTTGCGCAACAGAATCTTGGCAGCACTCAGTGAAGTGCTAGTTGTTGTCGAGTCACGCACTACTGGTGGATCAATGATCACAGTTGATGAAGCACAAAAACGCGATGTGACTGTTTTGGCGGTGCCTGGCTCACCACGCAATGTTGCTTCAAACGGAACAAATCTGCTGATTCAACAAGGTTGCTTGCCAATTATTGGTGCTCAAGATGTGCTCGTTGCGCTCGGACTAGATCATCGACGCGCATCAGAAAATATTTATGATCCACGCCCGCGATTAAGTGCCGGCGACCAAGATTTAGTTTCGACAATGGCTGGGTCGCCGTTCACACTCGATGAATTTGTGGTTCGGACAAATCTTGCGACGATCGAAGCAGCAGTTTCACTTGGGCGATTAGAGGCAATGGGTTGGGTTATCGGCAACTCTGGTTGGTGGGAAGTCATTGAAGTCAGGCAGCCCCGCGGCTAAACAGATACCGTTGTTATTGCTATGGCGGCGGGGTGGAAGATTGATGAGTTCATTGGGTCGATGACGGCTGCCTCAACTCATACGACGAGTGCTTATGCCAGTGATGTAAAACAATTTGAAGAATGGATCTCCCGACTAAAAATAAACTCACCACAGTTGGTGACACGCGACATGGTGCGTCAGTACATCAGTTTTTTGACAACTAATCGACAAGCCAAACGCAGTGTGACCAGAAAACTTGCGGCGATTCGTCGATACTTTGCATGGCATGTTCGTAACGGAACATTAAAAACTGACCCAACTGCCGGCGTTCGCACGCCGTCGGGCACGGGTCGGTTGCCAAAAGTTCTAACCAAAGAACAGTTAAATGCATTGTTGTCGTGCAAAGACCCAGACGTGCCAGAGTGGAAGTCATCACGCGATACATCAGTTATCGAACTGCTCTACGGCAGCGGACTTCGCGTCAGCGAACTTTGTTCGCTAGATGTCGACAGCATAAATGCTCGTAACAACACTGTGATCGTGATGGGTAAAGGATCGAAAGAGAGACGGATACCTGTCAGTGAGCCGAGTCTGTTAGCAGTCAAACACTGGCTCAAATTTCGTCACGAAGTAGTAGATGAGAAAGTTACTAAAAGCCAAGAACTCTCGGCATTGTTTTTAAATACGCGTGGTCGCCGTTTAGCCCCACGTGATGTGCGACGAATAATCGACGAGCGCGCACTCACACCAACACATCCACATGCGTTACGTCATACTTTTGCTACGCACTTGCTCGACAACGGTGCCGATTTGCGCGCAGTGCAAGAACTGCTCGGTCATTCTGATGTTGCGACCACACAGCGTTACACCCAAGTAAGCAAGGAGCGCCTCAAATCTGCATACGGCGCATCACATCCACGCGCATGAACGCTCTTCCAGTACGACTGACGATTGATCAAGCATGGAAGAAGTGGCATGAGAACAAAGATCCATTGGCTCGTGAATGGCTCGTGGTGCATTATGCCTCACTCGTAAAGTTTGTCGCTGGCCGACTCGCTGCAGGTTTGCCAAAACGAGTTGAAATCGGTGACTTAGTTAGTTCAGGTGTGTTCGGGTTAATGAACGCGATTGATCGTTTTGATCCATCACTTGGTTTTAAATTTGAAACATATGCGGTACCGCGAATTCGTGGTGCGATCTTAGATAGTTTGCGATCTTTAGATTGGGTGCCACGCAGCGTGCGGTCGAAAGCCAGAACAGTCGAAAATGCAATCTCTGATCTAGAACATGCACTTAAGCGTTCGCCAACTGATGACGAACTAGCTGCGAAATTAAAAATCAACAGTTCTGAACTTGAAAAATGGTTGACAGAAATTGCGTCTAGTGCCGTTGGTCCGCTCGATCATGTTATTGCCGATAACACGCCAGCATCTACACATTCTGGGGCGTCGTATGTTCCGAGTCCAGACTCGGTCGTCGAAGCCCAAGAATTGCGCAAAATTATGCGCCAAGAAATTAAACGTTTACCAGAACGCGAACGCACAGTTTTGGTGTTGTACTACGAGGAGAACTTAACTTTGGGTGAGATCGGTGATGTGCTTGGCGTAACTGAAAGTCGTGTGTCGCAAATTCACACCAAGGCCGTTTTGCAACTTCGCTCGCGGCTAACTGCTGCTGACGTCGCTTAATAATTTCAGTCAACAACTAAGCCAGAAATAAAATAATCTTGATTTCTAGTTTTGCGTCTGCTGTTTTGCTTTTATCGACTTTTGCGCCAGCAAAATTTGTTTCGTGTGTGCTTGTCTCGCCGATTGCGACACCACACGTCGCGTCAATCATTGATCCATTTCGACAACCGAGTTGTGAGCGATGTGCTGGCAATCGGGGTATTGAGTACAGCACAAAAATTGGCACCCCGATAGTTGCAAGTGCGAATGGCATAATAAGTTTTTATGGCATGGTCGGAGGCAAGCGCTATTTGGTGATCCGCACAAATGCTGGTCGACGTTTAACTTATGGGTCGATTGCTAACAGCACGCTGCGAACCGGTGATGATGTTTTAGCTGGTCAAATAATTGG
>ERZ889217.1028-NODE-1028-length-15172-cov-16.644242_pt1 | contig 15172 bp, 8 predicted proteins | sample MGYA00521098_ERZ889217 | MGnify/ENA primary metagenome ERZ889217 (study PRJEB32303, sample SAMEA104408613) | aquatic metagenome | biome: Brackish water; feature: Pelagic; material: water | place: Baltic Sea | collected 2014-06-10T22:04:00 | depth 2,362 m ...
ATCCGCCTGCTGAGTCGCCCGCTGCCGCAACCGACGTCGAGCAGCCTGAGCGGCTTGGGCGAATTCGCCGGCTCGAGTGCCTTCAGAAAGGCGTCGAGTTGGGGGGTCGATTCCTTGGTGGGAATCGTCCCTGCATCGAACCCACGCCAGTCGTCGGCCGAGTCTCGCATGAATGGCAGGTGAGGCTGGAGTTCGTCGGGCGATAGCTCTCAGCCCGACAGGTGGTATCGTACCAAACGGCCCCCGCCGGCCGTCGGCAAGGCTCGGCCTCATCCGGATCACGCTGTTTCGTCTCCAGCTGCGTGTCTCTGGTCAGCCTCTCAGCGCGACCACGGCCCGCGTGGGCGACGAGTTTTCATTGGATCGCCCGGGCCGACGGCCAGCCATGCGGCGCTCGTGAGAGCCTTGGGCCGATGGCTCATCGATTCGGTTGGCCAGAAGGCAATCGTCGCCGTTCAAGATCCCATCCATCTCGACGACACCAGTGAGCCGCAGCCAGACATCGCGCTGCTCAAACCACGGGACGACTACTATGCCGCTGCCCATCCAGGCCCCGTCGACACGCTCCTAATCGTCGAAGTGGCCGAATCGAGCCTGGCATACGATCTCCCGGGCCGGCGAGACGGGCGGAGGCTCCAGCGGCTCGCCCAAGTGTGTGCTTTCCGGAGCCGGTGATTCGGCGCGAACACCCCGTGGTAGCGGTGCCGGTGCTTCCGCGGCGGCGGCACTCGGAGGCGCAGGCCAGGATCACAGTCGATCGACATTGGCCTGTTCTACGACAACAGCCTTACCGCTCCTCTGACCGTGAGTATTTATGCGGATGCTTTTGGCGTTCCAGCTGCCAGCCCGCTCTCTACCTCGAGCAGCGTTACGGTTGGCACGACTGCGGTCTACAGTTTTCCATTCAGCAATGCCGCCTTGACCCTGGGGAATTCCTACTCGGTTGTCCCGGAAGGGACAGCGAGCTGGTATCTCGCTAGTACACAACCCGCACAGCAGAATGGATCGGGATATGGCTTTCTCGCTACGCTGCAGAAGACTGCATCTGCCTGGTCGGGTTTGGCCCCCTCTCCCGCAAACCTCGGCCGACAGTGTCGACAATTGAATGCTCGCGGTAGTAACCGAAAGCCCGCCGCGACCAACCCTGCGCGGCGGTGCCCGGTCCGCCAGCGGTAGTCCGTCTGCTGGCTGATACCCAGCCATCGGCAGACATCGGGCACGGTCGAGCCCCTCCCAAGATCCATATGAGCCTGCCAACGCAGGCCCACGATCTGCTCTGTACTGCGTCGCTTTTTCATCAGAGAACCCGTTCCAGCCCCAACTGAAGCACGAGGATTCTCTCACAAGACCTGGAACAAGATTTGGGGATGGGGTCAGTGATCAGACAATCGGGGAAGATTGTCCGCGGTTTGACAGACTGCCACCCAATCTGTACATTTGAAATGTACATAAAGGAGACGAGATGCCTGATGTGAACGTGACATCTCTGAGGCAGCATCTGCCAGACTACCTAGCGAGGGTTGCTCGAGGGGAGCGGTTGTCGGTGACGCTGCGAGGAAGGGTGATCGCGGAAATCTCTCCCCCGACGCCGCAGCCGGACGTAGCCGAGGCGGCCCGCAGCCGCTTAAAAGGCAGCCTTCTCCGCTACGACAAGCCATTCGAGCCTGTTTTCCCTGCCGACGACTGGGACATGAACCGTTGATCGTCATCGATACCCATGTCTTGGTGTGGTGGCTCACTCGTGCTCCAGGACTTTCCCGGAAAGCCGAGCGGACGCTCACAGCGCATAGTGATCCTGGCCAGATCGCCGTCTCCGCCATCAGTCTGCTTGAAATCGCGACTGCGGTTCGCCGCGGCCGGCTACAGTTCAGCATGCCGTTGGAGCAGTGGATGGCAGATATGAACAGCCTGCCGGAAATCAGAGTCGAGCCGGTCTCCTCCGACATCGCCGTCCTCGCCGGCGGTTTGGCAGAGCCGATGCACGGCGACCCGGCGGACCGGCTCATCGTTGCGACAACCTGTACGCTGGATGTGCCGCTTGTGACCGGCGACAAAAAAATTCAGGAATACCGTGGCATCAAAACGATTTGGTGAGCACGGATCGCCACCAGCGCGGGCCGGCTGATCGCGTGGCGTTCGCCCCCTGACATGCCGGTGGTCGAGGATATCCCGGTCCATGGCGTTTCCGCAACGGTCGGATCGGCCGCGGCGGCGAGGAAGCGAGCGAGCCGGAACCACCGGGTCATACGGCGACGCAGACGCGTTCCCGCCATGGTGACAGGGTAGCCCGGTCAACGGCACTTCCGCAACGGTCTCACGGCTGGTGGTCACGATCAGGCTTTGCCGCTCATAGGCCGTGCTCAGGACGTCAAAGCGCAGCTCAGCCCCTACCTTCCCGGTCGGAACGTAGCCCAATTCGTCAAGAACGATGAGGTCGAGCTGCTTGATCTGCTTGCGGAACCGGAGGAGCTGCTTCTCCTCCTTGGCCTCCATGAGCAGCGTGATCAGTTCGGTTACCCGATCGAACCGCACCTTCCGTCCCTGGCCACATGCCGCGAGACCGAGAGCGATCGCCAGATGCGTCTTGCCGACACCGCCGGAGCCGATGAGCAGCACGTGCTCCCGGTTCCAGCTTCACGCCATCGACGGTCGCCACCACCGTGATCGTCCGATGGGCGTACTTCGCCGGGAGGCTGTATCGGTTGGTGTCGAACTGCACCAGCGACAGGGAGTTGGCGTTCGCCAGCGTGATCCGTCGAGCCTCGCACTCCTGCCCTGGGAGCGGGAGGAACGAAGAGCGTTCCTCCTCCAGTCGTAGAGCCTTCGTGCCCCACAACCCTTCGCCCAAGATCCTCTCGGCACCGTTCTTCGAGCGTCTCGTTGAGTTCCACGAGCGACGCCACCTTCGGCACATTCGCCATGATAGGCCTCCTTCCGCGGCTATGCCGCTAGAAGACCTGTAGGTCGGAATGCTCCGTGAAGATGGCCGGGGGTCAGGCGCTGATTACTGGCCGGTTGTGCGCGCCGACTGACACAAGGGATGGAGTCGACGGGTAGGGGCTTGCCGGCCGCATCCTGGGGTGGAACTGGAGCGGAGGTGGCGAGTCGTCGGCTTGGCGAGGGGGTCCTAGGGACCGCTCACCTTCGACGCCCAGCACCGAGAATCCCCGCTCGTGGATCCGCCTGCTGAGTCGCCCGCTGCCGCAACCGACGTCGAGCAGCCTGAGCGGCTTGGGCGAATTCGCCGGCTCGAGTGCCTGCTGCGATGCTGTGCCCGTCCGCCCTTCGCGCTTTGCTCGCCGAACTGGCGCCGCTTAGGGTTCAATGTTCGGCGGCGGAGCAGCCACAAGGTCGATCGGCCAACCAAGCGCACGCTGCAGGCGAAACTACGCCGCATTGTAGTCGACAAGGGCCCGGAGATACTCCCGCCGCGCCTGATCCAAAGCCTGAATCGACTGGAGCGTCTCGATCGGCAGTCCCTCCAGGTCCCGTACCCGCAGCCAGTTTTTCTCGAAGGAGTGAGTCGCGCGCTGCGCCGCTTGCTGGGCGATCCCGATCTGGCGGTGCCGGGCGAGCATCTGGGCATGGGCCTCGACGATTTCGCGGCTGACGCGATTCATCATCCGGACCTGCTGCAGACGAGTCTGGTCGTACTGCGATCGGGCCTCACGCCGAGCGGCGTATTCGCCGACGCCGAGCCCGCGCACTTGCCAGTAGGTGATGGCATCGAGGTCGAAGCGGCCCGCAGTATTGGCGATCTGGCTGCCCTGCCCGCCGCCGAAGGCCGCGTAGCTCGTGCCCATGAGCACATTCGGTAGGAACGGCGAGAGATTTTCCATCGACATTCGATGGACCGCTTCGCCGACGAGATGCTTGGCCTCGGCAAGCTCAGGTCGACGCCTGAGTCCGGTCGGCAGGAGCGTCTGGATCGTGGCGTCGAGCGGCACGAGTTCGACAGCGGCGATTGCCGGCTCGAGCGGGCTCAGCACCACCCGCGGATCGTCATTGAGGAGTTCGACGACCCGTGCGGATGCAACCTGAATTTCCTCATCGGCCCGTACGACCTCGTTCCGCCGGATCGAGAACTCGGTCGCCGCCCGGTCGGCGTCCGCCTCGTTGCCCGCGCCGCTGCGAGCAAAGTCGGCCGTTGCCTCGGCAAGCCGCTGGGCATGGTCCCGGATGTCGACGGCGATGGCACGCGACTGATGGGCCCGCAGAAGCTCGAGATAGGCGAGCGCGGTGTCGAGCAGCAGATCGTTGATTGTGGTTCGCACCGCGGCGTCACGCGCAGCCACGGCCCGATTTGCGATCCGAGGCTGGAAGATTGCTTCGGCGGAATGGAAGTTCGCGAACAGACCGGGCACGACTGGTGAGCCGGCACCGATCGTCTGGACACCAAGGCCGGCCGTGAGCGAGTTACGACTGACCTCGCTCACGCTGCCGTTCGAGGCCTGCAGGCTGCCCGCATGGTTGTTCCAGCCCAGGCCGGCGTTGATCGACGGCAGCCAGAGCGCCCGGGCGGCAATGAGTCGGGCATACGCCTCGGCATACCGCTGGTTGGCAAAGCCTACCTCGGGATTGCGGCCCGCGACCGACGCCAGAATGTTGGCCATCGTCACTTCCCGGACCGGCAGGGCAGTGTCGGCGATGATAGACCCCGCGGGCACGAGCTCTGGCTGGCCCGGAGGTGGAAGCGTCGACGAGACCGGCTCCGCGTCGGCGGTCACTGGCGGCGCCGGCAGCTGCTCCTCGCTCGAGACGAGTTGGATCGGGGCGGGGGATCGTGGCTGGTGCCCGGCTGGGCGTGCGGGGACTTCTGCGGCGGCGGGAGACGCATCTGTGTCGGCGGCCGCCAGTACCGTCGGGGGAACCGCGATCTCCGGCATCGCCTGGGAGATGCGGGGCGCGCTCGCACATCCTCCGCCGCCTGCAACAATGCACGCAGCCGCGATCGCGACGATGAGCTTGATCGCATCGCCCATCAGTCCGCGGTCCCTGGGGGAGCTAGCCTGGAGCCTCCGTTCCGCGATAGACCGAGGAATCGGTGCTCCGCCGTGTCTAGATCGGCGGTAAACTGCATCGGCTGTGAGGGTTTTTCCTCCTCGCGACGCGAGCCGGCGGTTTAGAGAACCAGGCGATTCTAGGCGGCTTCGAGAAGCTGCGATCGCAACCCCCGAAAGCCCTTCCGCCGCATGCAATTCGTCATCACCACAGCCCTCCGGCGGCCACTGACTGTCATGGTCGTGGTTCTGGCGATCGCCCTGGGCAGTTTCATGGCCGTGGGCCGATCGGTGTGCGAACAGTTCGGCATTTCCTATCCAGCGGGCCTGCCCCGTGGCATGGAGGTGGACATTTTCCCGAGCCTCGACCTGCCCGTGATCTACGTCTGTCAGCCGTATGGCGGCATGGATCCGGCTCAGATGGAGGGCTTTCTCACCAACTACTACGAATATCACTTCCTCTACATCAGCGGCATCCATCACGTCGAGTCTCGGAACGTGCAGGGCACGGCCCTGATGAAGCTCTATTTCCACCCGGGCACGAACATGCCCCAGGCGATGGCGGAGACAATCAACTACGTCAACCGGTCGCAGGCCTTCATGCCGCCAGGCACCGTCTCGCCGTTCGTGATGCGGTTCGACACAGGTAGCGTGCCTGTTGGCTATCTCGTGCTCTCGAGTGAGACCCGCTCGATCGCAGAGATCCAGGACATCGCACTGTTTCGGGTGCGACCGATGTTCGCAGCGCTACCGGGCGTCTCCGCTCCGCCGCCGTTCGGCGGCAGCGCCCGCACGATCGTGATAACGGTCGATCCGCAGCGGCTTCAGTCCTACGGCATGTCGCCCGACGAGGTCGTCAAGGCCCTGGCGCAGGGCAACACGATCAGCCCCTCGGGCAACCTCGTGGTTGGCGATAGCTATCCAATCGTCTCCACCAACTCGGTCGTCCGCGACCCCCAGGCGCTGATGACGATCCCGATCCGCATGGGTGATTTTCCCGTGTTCGTCCGGGATGTCGGCTACGTCACCGACGCTGCCGATGCGCCTGCAGGCTACGCCCTCGCCAACGGCCGGCGGGCCGTCTAAATCCTGGCAACGAAGCGGGCGGACGCCTCGACGATGAGCGTCATTTCCAACATCAAGAAGGCCATCCCAGAGATGCAGCGGGTGCTTCCGCCCGACATCAGGGTGAGCTTCGAGTTCGACCAGTCGCCCTATGTCACGCGGGCGGTGGAGTCGGTCGTGGTGGAGGGCGCCCTCGGAGCGATTCTCGTGGGTATCGCGGTGCTCGTCTTCCTGCGGGACTGGCGGAGTGCGCTCGTCGTGGTGCTCAACATCCCGCTCGCCATCTGCTTCTCGATCCTAGCCCTGTGGCTGACGGGGGAGACGATAAACGTTATGACCCTCGGCGGCCTGGCCCTCGCCATCGGCATCCTCGTCGACGAAGCCACCGTCGAGGTCGAAAACATCCACGCCTGGATGGTCCGCACCGAGAGCGTGCCGCTGGCCGTTCGGCTCGGCAATCTTCAGACGGCCGTCCCGCGGTTCCTCGCGATGGTCTGCATCCTCGCGGTCTTCATCCCGGCCTTCTTCATGCAGGGGGCCGCCCAGCGGCTTTTCGCGCCCCTGGCCCTCGCCGTGGGCTTCGCGATGATCGGCTCCTACATCCTGTCGAGCACGTTCGTGCCGGTGGTGAGCGTGTGGCTGCTGCGGCACAGGCATCATGGGGACGCCGAGGCCTCGTTCTTCGGCCGGCTTCGCCAGGGCTACGCGTGGCTCGTCGCGAAGCTGATCGCGGCGCGGTGGGTGGTCGTGGGGGTCTATGCTGCGGCGGCCTGCGGGGCGATCGTCTGGTTTGGGCCCCAGCTCGGGCGGGAGATTTTCCCGCTCGTTGACGCCGGGCAGTTTCGGCTGCGGATCCGTGCGCCCGACGGCACCCACATCGTCCGTACTGAACAGTACGCGCTCGACGTGATCGACCTGGTGAAACAGGAAGTTGGCGAGGAGAACGTCGCCCTCACGCTCGGCTACGTAGGCATGATTCACTCAAACTTCCCTGTCAACGCCGTCTATCAGTGGTCACGCGGACCCGAGGAAGCGATCCTCTATATCGGTCTCCACAAGCATGGCGGCACCAGCGTCGAGGTCCTCAAAGAGCGGCTCCGGGCGAAGATGGCTGCAGCGATGCCCGAGCTCCGCGTCTCGTTTGAGCCCTCAGACATCGTCAACGAGGTGATGAGTTTCGGGTCACCGACGCCGATCGAGATCGCGGTCAGCGGGCCGAACCTGAGCGATAGCCGAAAGCATGCCGAGGCGATCCGTGCGGAGTTGGCCGCGGTCCCCGCGATCCGTGACCTTCAGTTCGGGCAATCGCTGGACTATCCCACGATCCGCGTGGAGATCGACCGGGAAAAAGCGGGGCTCTCGGGCGTCACCCAAGGTGACGTGTCGCGGGCGCTCGCGATGGCGACGTCATCGAGCCGGTTCGTGATGCCCAACTATTGGGCCGACCCGAAGTCGGGCATCGCCTACCAGGTGCAGGTGGAAGTGCCTCGGCAGATCCTGCGGACCCCAGACGATCGTGTGCAGACCCTCAAATCGGCCGACGATCTGGCCCGTCTCCCGATCCGCCAGTCTGGGAACGAGCAGATCCTTGTACGGGACGTCGCAAGCCTCGAGCCCGGCACGATGCCAGGGCAATTCGACCGCTACAACATGCGGCGGCAGATCACGATCCTCGCCAATATTCACGGCGAAGATCTCGGTTCCGTCGCCCGTCAGGTGCAGGCGGCCATCGACCGAGCCGGCCCACCGCCGCAGGGCGTGACCACCGAGGTCCGCGGACAGATCGTTCCCCTGAACGACATGCTCAGCGGCCTCTCGGTGGGACTGGCGGTGGCGATCCTCGCCGTATTTCTCGTGCTGACGGCCAATTTCCAGTCCGTTCGCCTGGCGATTGCTACCGTGTCGACCGTGCCGGCCGTGATCGCCGGTGTGCTGGTCATGCTCTTCGTCACCGGCACGACGCTCAACATCCAGTCGTTCGTCGGCTCAATCATGGCAATCGGCGTGGCGATGGCGAATGCCATCCTGCTCGTGACATTCGCCGAGCAGGTGCGTCGCGAAGGCCGACCGCCGCAGGAGGCGGCTGTTACTGGAGCGTCGAGCCGGCTGCGGGCTGTGCTCATGACCAGCGTGGCCATGATCGCGGGCATGGTGCCGATGGCCCTCGGGTTCGGTGAGGCCGGACAGCAAAACGCCCCGCTCGGCCGCGCCGTGATTGGCGGCCTCTCGGCCGCGACGATGGCGACGCTGTTCATCCTGCCCGGCATCTTCGCGATCGTACAGCGGCGGGCTGCCATGGCATCGGCGTCACTCGACCCGACCGACCCGCAGAGCGCCACGTTCACGCCGACAGCGTCCGCCGTGCTCGCCGAACGAGGAGTCTGACTGTGCCGATCACCGAACGATACCCCGAAATGCTTCTGTTGATGGCTGGCGCGGCCATGCTGACCACGGGTTGTCAGCACGCAGCGGCGCCAGAGCGAATGGTGGCTTCTAGTCCTGAAGTGACGGTTGCGAAGCCAGAGCGACGCGTGTTGACGCTCTCGACTACGCAGCCCGGTCGGATCGAGGCCTTCGAGCAGACGCCGCTCTTCGCCAAGGTCGCAGGCTACGTCGAGGAAGTGCGGATCGACATCGGGGATGTGGTCCAAAAAAACGAAGTGCTCGTCCGGCTCGCCGTTCCCGAGCTCCTCGACGAGCTTCACGAAAAGGAGGCCCTCGTCGCCCAGGCCGAAGCGGAAGTGAGACAGGCCGAGTCACAGATCACGGCCAGCCACGCGGCGGCGGAGACCGCCCAGGCGCGGATCGCGGAGATCGACGCCGGGCTCATCCGGGCCAATGCCGACGTGGAACGTTGGAAGTCGGAGCACGATCGCATCGAGGAACTCGCCACCAAGGGCGCGATCACCCGGAAGCTCGAGGAGGAGACCTTGAATACGCTGCGCTCGGCTGAGGCGGCCGTGGAGGAAACCATCGCCCGGGGCCGGTCCGCCCGCACGAGCTTCCAGGAGTCACAGGCGAAGATCGGCACGGCCGAGGCCGACAAAGTGGCCGCCGAGGCGCGACACAAGGTCGCCATCGCGGTCGTCGATCGGGTCAAGACCATGCTCGGCTACACGGAGATCAGGGCGCCGTATACCGGGATGATCACACGGCGCACCGTGGACACCGGGCATTTCGTGCAGCCCGTCAGCGGACCCCAGAGCACGCCGCTCGTGGAGCTGGCGCGGACCGACACAGTCCGGATCTTTGTCGACGTGCCGGAACTCGAAGCCGCTTATGTCGATGCCGGCGACCCGGCCGAGGTCCGAGTGCAGGCGGCTGATGCGGAAGTCATTCGTGCCGCCGTAACCCGTACGAGCGGGGCGCTCCTCGAATCCAATCATTCGCTCCACGTCGAGATCGACGTGCCGAACGCCGAGGGACGGTTGCGGTCGGGCATGTACGCGACGGTCACGATCCAACTCGCCGAGCGGCCCGAGGGGATCGTGATTCCGGTCAGCGCCGTCGTGCGGGATGGAACGGCCACGTTCTGCTCCGTCGTGCGGGAGGGAAAGATCGAGCGGCGGCCAGTGGATCTGGGTCTGCGATCCGGCGGCTTTGTCGAGGTGCGGTCCGGGCTAGACGAAAATACGCTCATCGTCATCAAGCAGCCCGAGCTGTTCCGCGACGGCCAGGATGTGCGCACGGCGGCAGCTCCCTAAAAGCCTAGAGCATCGACAGACGGCTTCCACATACCGTGACAGAAGCGGCACAGGTCCTTCTACCGCATGCCGTTTTCACTCTCCAGCCTGTCAGCCAGCCCAAGCACGACAGGCTGTAAGACCGCCCCATGGCGAACAGGATCATGGCGAGCAGGATAGGGAGGAAGGAGCCGGATAGAATACACGCGTTTGAAGAGCCCGCGTTGTGACCCGCCCCTTCGCCAGACTCGACGGTTGGCTCGATTCAGCTCCGCGTTCCAGGAGGATCGAGGCTCGGCCCAAGGTCAAGGGCTCGACGCCGTCTTCAAAGAAGACGGTCGTCTCGCCGGGCGTTTTCCATTCCGCCCCGAGACGAGCGCCAGGTGGATCACCTCGAAGCGGCTGACGCGGGCGAAGGTTTGCTCCGGCGGCGGGATCGCGTTGTCGCGGTTGCGGGTCGTGTCACCGCGGCAGGCGGTCAAACCCTGAAATTGCCGGCCCAGGACTGCCGATCTATAGTATTGCTAGAAGAATCTCCGCTGATCGACCCTCTGGGTCCGCGTAGGTCCCGCCTCTCGGGGCCGACGGCGACGCGGGCGGTTTCCAACGGAGCGATCCAATGGCAAACGGCTCCCAGGTCGCTTGTGGCCTGCTTTTCATGATCGCGGCCCTGCCCGTGGCGGCCGGGGAAAAGGTCTCGTTCAACCGCGACATCCGGCCGATCATGTCCGACACCTGCTTCCACTGCCACGGCAACGACGCCGGCACGCGGGAGGCAGGCCTGCGGCTCGATGTCCGCGAGGCGGCCCTGGCCGAGACCGAGGGGGGCGTGATGCCAATCGTGCCGGGAGATCCCGACTCGAGCGCTATCATTCAAAGGATCTTTGACTCCGACGATCCCATGCCGCCCGAATCGGCTCACAAGCCGCTTGCGGCCGAGCAGAAGGATCTGCTGCGGCGGTGGGTGGCCGAAGGGGCCGTGTACGAGCCGCACTGGGCCTATGCCCCGCTCGTGCGGCCCGCCCTGCCGCCCGGCAGCGAGGGGAAAAACCCGATCGACGCCTTCGTCGAAACGCGGCTCGCGGCGAACGGGCTCGCGCCCTCGCCCGAAGCCACGCCGGCGGTGCTCGAACGACGGCTCGCGCTCGATCTCACCGGCCTGCCGCCCGAGGCCGTGCTGGCCGATGCCGGGCCGCGGCCCGCCGGCGACGCCCTCGTCGAAGCCCTGCTCGCCTCGCCCCACTACGGCGAACGGATGGCGGTTTGGTGGCTCGACATCGCCCGCTACGCTGACACCGTCGGCTTCCACGGTGACCAGAACCAGCGGATTTTTCCTTATCGCGACTACGTGATCGCCGCCTTCAACGCCAACAAGCCCTTCGATCAGTTCACTCGCGAGCAGCTCGCCGGCGACCTGCTGCCGGATCCGACCACGGAGCAGCTCGTGGCCACGGGCTACAACCGGCTCAACATGATGACCCGCGAGGGGGGTGCGCAGCCCAAGGAGTATCTGGCGAAGTACGGGGCCGAGAGGGTGCGGAGCGTGGCGGCGGCCTGGTTTGGCAGCACCTTCGGCTGCGCGGAATGCCACGACCACAAGTTCGACCCAATCACCGCCCGCGACTTCTACGAGCTGCAGGCCTTCTTCGCCGACGTCAAACAGTGGGGCGTGTATAGCGACTACGGATACACGCCCGAGCCGGAACTCCGCGGGTTCATCAACGATCATCCGTTTCCCCCGGAGATCCAGGTCGAGAGCCCGTGGCTCGTGAAGCGCCAGGCCCGACTGCGGGAGCGGGTGGCCGGCGTGCTCGCCGAGGCTGTCGGCCGGCTGGCCGCCGATTCGAAGGCCGTGGCCGCTCGCAACGCCTGGCAGGCCGGCGTGGCCGCGTTCCTGGCGAGCCACCCGGACGGCTGGCTCCCGGCCGTGCCGCTCGAGCCGCGGATCGTCGCAGGGGGAGAGCCGCGAGCCGACCGCTCGCTGACCATCGAATCGGGCGTCGAGGGCAACTCGGTGCGGAGCGACAAGCCGCTCGGCCGTGACGAGGCAATCGAGATCGTGGCCGACATGGCTGACATGGGCACGATCGCGGCGGTGCGGCTTTCGCTCGATCTCGACCGGCTCGAGCCCGGGCAGCGGGCCATCGCCGAAGGGGCCCAGCTCAGGCCCGAGCTCGCCATCCGGCCCGCCGAGGGCAAGCCGCGGCCGGTGAAGCTGCAGGCCGGCACGGCCAACGTGAGCCGGCCGCTCTATCGCTCGGGGGCCGAGGTGCCGGGGCTCACGGACCAGTGGCTGCTGCCGTTCGACCTGCCGGCCGACGTGCGGCCCGAGGCGGTCTGGCTCGTCGAGCCCGCCACGCTCGCCCCGGGCGAACGCCTCGTGGTCACGATTCGCGGCGAGTGCAGGCTGCCTGTTCGGGTCGCCGTCAGCCCGCTCGGCGCGGCGGAGGCCGCGCAGGTCGCCGCCGCCGCCGACCTCGCTGCGCTGGTCGAGCCCGCTTCGGTGCGGTCGCCTGAGCAGGCCGCCCAGGTGAGCGAGCTGTTCCTGCTCTCGACGGCTCATGACCCCGCCGCCTCCGAGCAGACTCGCGCCGTCGCCCGGGAGCTTGAATCCCTGTTCGGCGGCCGGGCCTGGACGCTCGTCACGCAGGCAACCCCCGAGCCGCTCCCCGTTCGCGTCCTGCCCCGCGGCAACTGGCAGGACGAGAGCGGGCCGGTGGTGCTGCCGGCCACGCCCGCCTTCCTGCCCGGGCGGATTGAGAGCACGGAGTCGAAGCGACTAACCCGGCTCGACCTGGCCAACTGGCTCGTGTCAGGCACCAATCCGATCACGCCGCGGGCCGTGATCAACCGCCTCTGGGCGATGTTCTTCGGCACGGCCCTGAGCGCGGCGGTGGACGATCTCGGCTCGCAGGGGGAACTGCCAACGCACCCGGAGCTGCTCGACTGGCTGGCCTGCGAGTTTCGCGACTCGGGCTGGGACATCAAGCACATGATCCGGCTGATCGTCGCCAGCAAGGCCTACCGGCAGGCGAGTTCGCTGGTGCCGGCGGCCCTGGCCTGCGATCCCGCCAACCGGCTGCTCGCCTCGCAAAATCCGCGGCGGCTGGAGGCGGAGTTCGTCCGCGACAACGCCCTGGCGATTGCGGGGCTGCTCAACCTCGAGGACATCGGGGGCCCGAGCGTGAAGCCCTATCAGCCCGCGGGGTATTACGCGGCGATCCAGTTTCCGAATCGCGAGTATGCCGCCGACGCCGATGAGCGGCAGTGGCGGCGGGGCGTGTACACCCACTGGCAGCGGACCTTCCTCCATCCGATGCTCGCCAACTTCGACGCCCCCGCCCGCGACGAGTGCGCCGCCGCCCGGATGGTGAGCAACACGCCCCAGCAGGCGCTCACGCTCCTGAATGATCCCGTGTTTGTGGAGGCTGCCCGGGCGCTGGCGGCCCGGCTGCTTGAAGACTCCACGGCGGCCGACGACGCCGCCCGGATCCGGCTGGCCTGCCGGCTGGCGCTCAACCGTGAGCCGCAGGACAAGGAGGCCGAGTCGCTGGCCTCGTTCCTCGAGGGCCAGCGGCAGGCGTTTACCGCAACGCCGGCCGACGCTGCGAAACTCCTCGCCGTCGGCCTCGCCCCGCGGCCGCCGCTCGACCCGGTCGAGCACGCCGCCTGGACCCAACTGGCCCGCGTGATCCTGAACACGCAGGAAGTCATCACCCGCTACTGAGGGCCTCTCCCCATGCTTCCCCACCTCGATCCGCTGGCCATCGCCCGCCGCAGCTTCCTCCACCAGAGCACCTACGGCCTGGGGGGCATCGCGCTGGCCATGCTCGGCCGCGAGGCGTCGGCTGCGGCACCGGCGGGCCTGACCAAGCCCGACGACTGGCGGGGCGTGCTTTCGCAGCCGCACTTTCCCGTCAAGGCCAAGCGGGTGATCTTCCTCTGCATGGCGGGCGGCCCCTCGCAGTTCGAGAGCTTCGACTGGAAGCCCGCGCTCAAGGCCCTCGATGGCAAGCCCTTTCCTGAGTCGTTCACCAAGGGGCAGCAACTGGCCCAGCTGCAAAACGCCGAGCTCAAGGGGCGGGGCTCGTTCGTGGGCTTCACGAAGCACGGGAAGTCGGGCACCGAGGTCAGCGACCTGTTTCCACACCTGGGCTCGCAGGCCGACCGGCTGTGCGTGATCCGCTCGATGCAGACCGAGCAGATCAACCACGACACGGCCCATGCCTTCATGAACACCGGCTCGATCATCAAGGGGCGGCCGAGCATGGGCTCGTGGCTGCTCTACGGCCTCGGCTCGGCCACCGACGACCTGCCCGGCTTCATCGTGCTCACCTCGGCCGGCAGGCACGGCCAGCAGCCGATCTCGGCCCGGCAGTGGTCGAGCGGCGTGCTGCCGAGCCGGTTTCAGGGGATCATGTTTCAGTCGAAGGGGGATGCTGTGCACTACATCGGCAGCCCGCCGGGCGTCTGCCAGAGCACGCAGCGGCAGGTGGTCGAGGAGGTGCGGCGGCTCAACGGGATGCTGGCCGAACGGCAGAACGACCCCGAGATCACCACCCGGATCGCCCAATACGAGATGGCCTTCCGGATGCAGGCTAGCGTGCCGGACCTGACCGACTTCTCGGGCGAGACCCAGGAGACGCTCGATCTCTACGGGGTCAAAGAGCCCGGCGACGGCTCGTTCGCCTCCAACTGCCTGCTGGCCCGGAGGCTGGCCGAGCGGGGCGTGCGGATGATCCAGCTCTACCACCGGGCCTGGGACCATCATGGCGACATCGAGCCCGGGATGAAGGACGGTGCGGCGGCGGTGGACAAGCCCTCGGCCGCCTTGATCGAGGATCTGGCCCGCCGCGGGATGCTCGACGACACGCTCGTGCTCTGGGGGGGCGAGTTTGGCCGCACGCCGATGGGGCAGGGGAGCGGCCGCGACCACCACATCCTCTCGTTCAGCGTGTTCCTGGCGGGCGGCGGCATCAAGCCGGGCATCACCTGGGGCGCTACCGACGAGCTGGGCTACCGGGCGGTTGAGGACGTGGTGCACGTCCACGACCTGCATGCCACGATGCTCGCGCTCTTGGGCATCGACCATCACCAGCTGAAGACGAAGTTTCAAGGGCTCGACGTGCGGCTGACCGGGATCGCCGGCAACGTGGTCAAGGGGCTGATGGCGTGACCCTGCGCCCGCGGGCGCAGGGTTGCCCGTGCCATCTCGCCGGACGCGAGCTACCGGCTGCGGGCAGGGATCGCCTCCAGAAGCCCTCCGGCGCGAGCCCCAGGCCGGTGCGGAGGCTCGAGCGGTTCGCCAAGATGGGTCAGGATCTTCCGGATCGGCCCTTGGGTTCGCGTGCCTAGAGTACGCCGCCCAGTATTTCGACCATCCTGTCTTCGTCGGATAGGCGGATGAAATGCGGTTCCTCGTCG
>ERZ889217.1029-NODE-1029-length-15127-cov-12.126194_pt1 | contig 15127 bp, 11 predicted proteins | sample MGYA00521098_ERZ889217 | MGnify/ENA primary metagenome ERZ889217 (study PRJEB32303, sample SAMEA104408613) | aquatic metagenome | biome: Brackish water; feature: Pelagic; material: water | place: Baltic Sea | collected 2014-06-10T22:04:00 | depth 2,362 m ...
TCGCCATCACCTTCACGCGGGAGATGACGGGTAGGGCGAGGCGGAAGGGTGGGGGATCCATTTCGTAAAGCGCGCCGTCCACGCGGTAGCGGATTTTGAACTCGCTCTCGAACGGCTCGAAATGGATATCGCTCGCCCGCGCGCCGATCGCCTTGTCGAGGATGAGGTCGACATACTTGATGATTGGCGCGGCGTTTGCCTCGGCGAGGACGGCTTGGTCGTTGATCTGTTCGTCGGGGCCCTCGTTGACCGTGACTTCGCCTCCGATGCTTTCCAGGATTTCGCTGATGCTGGCTTCTTCAGAGCCAAAGTGCGTGCGGATCAGAGCTCGCACGGTTGGCGGGAAGGAGACAACCGCCACGATCTCGCGGCCGAGGGCGAAGCGGAGATCCTCAATGGAGCGGGAGTTCAGGGGGTCCGTGTGGGCGACGAAAATGGTATTTCCCGAAGCGGAAATCGGAATCACGCCGTGGAGGCGTGCGAGGCCGGAGGGAATGAGTTGGAGCGTTTCAGGATCTGGCTCGAATTCGCTCAAATCAAACGGTTCGGCCCCGATTGAGTCCGCGATGGCTTTTTCGAAACCCCGCTCGCTGACGATCCCGTTATCGACAAGGATTTGCTCAATCGGAGACTCGGAGTTCGAGGCTTGGAGCAGGAGATTGGCTCCGTCATCTTCGGTGATCAGTCCCTGCTCGACAAAAATTTCGACAACTTGCTTGGCGTCCATGGTGGGGGTCAGTCGAGATCGGACATTGTGGTGCTGATGACCTCCTCGGCGGTGGTCATGCCGGCGAGGACCTTGCGAACTCCGTCCTCGCGGAGGGTGCGCATGCCGAGTTCGCGTGCGCGCAGGCGCAGGGCGATGGTCGAGGCGTTGTTGTTAACCATGTTTCGGACTTCGTCATCGATAATGAACATTTCAAAAATACCCATTCGGCCACGGTATCCACGGCCACGGCAGCGTTCGCATCCGACAGGGCGCATGACGCTGGCTTGGCGGACTTGGCCCGGGTCGATCTGGAGTGTCTGCAATTCGTAATCGGAAAGTTCGCCGGGGAGTTTGCAATGCGGGCAGAGGCGCCGAACGAGTCGCTGGGCGACAATGGCGCGGACGGAACTGGAAACGAGAAATGGCTTCACGCCGATATCCACGAGACGCGCGATGGCGCTGGGGGCGTCGTTGGTGTGGAGGGTGGAAAGGACGAGGTGGCCGGTGAGCGAGGCGTTGACCGCGATGCTGGCCGTTTCGCTGTCTCGAATTTCACCGATCATGATGATGTTCGGGGCCTGACGCAGGATCGAGCGCAGGGCGGCGGGGAATGTCATGCCGATGCTGGTATTCACCGGGACCTGGTTGATGCCGTTCATCTGGTATTCGACGGGATCCTCGACCGTGATGAGTTTGCGGTCCGGCTTGTTCATGTAATTGAGGCAGCCGTAAAGCGTGGTGGTTTTTCCCGAACCGGTCGGGCCGGTGACGAGTATGATGCCATCGGGGAGATTGATGCACTGCTCGAATTTCGCCTGGTCGTCGGATAGGAAACCGAGGTCCGGCAGGCCGAGTAGGAGCGAGGTTTTATCGAGGATACGCATGACCACGCTCTCGCCGTGGACGGTCGGAATTGTGGAAACACGGAGGTCGATGGCGTTGTCTCCCACGCGAATTTGGATGCGGCCGTCCTGCGGGATGCGCTTTTCGGCGATGCTCATCGAGCGCGACATGATTTTGAGTCGGCTGATGATCGCGCCGTGGAGTTTCTTAGGCGGCGGCTGCATTTCCTGAAGGACGCCATCGATGCGGAAGCGGATGCGAAGTTTGTGCTCGAGGGGTTCGATGTGGATATCGCTCGCGCGGTTCGTGTGGGCTTCCAAAAGAATCATCGAGACGAGCTTGATGACCGGCGCGTCGCCCGGACCGTCGTCATCCTCCTCGTCATCGGTGGCATCCGATCTTTTGGCTTGCCCGGCTTCCTTGAGCAATTCGTTCGCGGCATCTTCGGCGCTTCCGTAGTGCTTCACCACGAGCTTTCGGATTTCCTGGGGGGAGGCGCAGACAAATTCGATCTCCCGCTGCAACTTGTAGGTGAGGTCATCCATGGACTGCATGTCCATGGGGTCGCCAATCGCCACGGTCAGGATGCCATTGCGAAGCGCGATAGGGAGGGCTTGGTAGCGGCGCGCATCGTCGGCCTCCACCATATCCAAAATGCGTCGCTCCGGGTGGGCCTCGCCGAGATCCACGAACTCCATGCTGTTCTGTGCCGCGAGGGCGCGGGCGATGTCTTCCTCGGTGACGATGCCGTCGTTAACGAGAGTTTGGATCAAGCCTTCTTCCGCCAAATGCTCACGCGCGGCCCCAATCTGCGCCTTGGTGACAAGACCTAGGTCGCGGAGGGTTTCGGCTATGAATTCGTCGTTGTGGAACACGGTGGCGAGAAGATCGAGCGCGCTATCTTAAGAAGGCGCGAGGTGAAGTCAATGTGGTCGGCGGGGAATCAAGAAACGCCGCGAGCTCCTCGGGAAGCTCGCTCCGCCACTCGAGCAGGGAGCCGTTCCACTCGAGCGCCAACCCTGCCGAGTGGAGGGCGTGGCGGGGCAGGTGGAGGCGCTCTGCCAGGGCGGGGGTCCAACCGGTTTGAATAAACTCCAAGTAACAATCCTCGGAGGGCCCGTAGATTTTATCCCCGACGACGGGGCAGCCGGCATGGGAGGCGTGGACGCGGATTTGGTGGGTTCGGCCGGTGAGGGGTTTGGCTTCGACGAGCGAAAAAAGACCGAGCCGGTTTTCGAATTTTTCCAGAACACGAAACTCCGTCCGCGCCACCGCGCCGCTCGGGTGGACCATCCGCTGGAGGTGGATTTTGGTCTCCAAAACCTCCCCCCGGCGGATGATCGGGGCGTTGATCGTAAAAGTCTCCTCCGCCGGATGGCCGGTGAGGATCGCGCGGTAGGTTTTCTGGATTTTTCCCTCTTGCATCGCGATGGCGGCCTTCCGCGCGGCGGCCGATGTTTTGGCGACAAGGACCACGCCGCTTGTTTCGCGGTCGAGACGGTTGATGAGCGAGACTTGGCCGCTGTTGGCGATCTCGTAGGAGAGCAGTTCACGCAAGCCGTCCCACAGCGTCTTTGGTCCTCCCGGCTTGCTCGGGTGGACCAGGAGCCCCGCGGGTTTGTCCACGGCGAGCAGGTCGGCCGTTTCGCCGAGAACCCGGAACTCTGCTTGATCAGTCATCGCTTCGCGGAAACACTCCCCGTCACCATGATCGAACTCCGCCATCTCACGCGAACCTATTCCTCGGGCACTGGCGTGGTCCGCGCGCTCGACGATGTGTCGCTCGACCTCGCGCCGGGGGATTTTGCCACGATCACCGGTCCCAGCGGTTGCGGCAAAAGCACGCTGCTGAACCTCCTTGGCGGCCTCGACACGCCGACCTCGGGCGAGATCCGGGTGGATGGCCTCGAGCTACACCGCGCCGGCGAGCGGGAACTCACCCATTACCGCCGCCACACGCTCGGCATCGTGTTTCAATTTTTCAATCTCCTGCCTGCCATGACGGTTCGGGAAAATGTCGAACTCCCCCTGCTCCTGCGCGGGGATTCCCAAAAAAAGACCACCCCTCGCGTGGCGGAAATGCTCGATCTGGTTGGCATGTCCCACCGCGCGGGGCATTTCCCTCACCAGCTGAGCGGCGGCGAGATGCAACGCGTCGCCATCGCCCGCGCGCTTGCCGGGCGTCCCGCCCTGCTCCTCGCCGACGAACCGACCGGCAACCTCGACTCCGCCAACGCCGCCCATGTCTGCGAAACTTTCTCAAAGATTGCTTCCCAAAAAATTGCCACGCTGATTATTGTCACCCACAGCGATTCGGTGGCCGCTCTAGCCCCGGTGCGCATCCACATGATCGACGGAACCATCCTCTCCAAGCATGTCATCAATCATTCAACCTGACGACCCACGGCTTCAACAATTTGCACTTTTTTCAGGGCTCGGCCACGACGAGCTTTTGGCCCTCGTGCGCCTCACCGACACGGTGACTTTTTCTCAAGGCACCAAGATCATCCAAGCGGGCGAAGAAGGTCATTGTCTCTACCTGCTTCTTTCCGGCACTGCGGTCGTCCAAGCCCCCCCGCCGGATGGCAAAGTGGAGCTCGCGACGCTCAAAATCGGCGACTTTTTCGGCGAAATCTCCCTTGTCGATGAAGGCCCCCGCTCGGCAGATGTCATGGCGCTCGAGGATTGCGAACTCCTCCGCGTCACCCGCACCGCGATCGGCGTTCTGGCCGGCCTCCAACCCGCCGCCGCCGTCCAAATCCTCAGCTCGATCGGCCGCGAACTCGTCCAGCGCCTTCGCATTGCCAACCAGAAGTATCTTGACCTCCTGCACCGTCTGGCCCGCTAAACCACCCAATTCCATCGTGTCCAACCAACGCACCCTCGCATCCTCCGCAAGCCTCACCGGAAGCGCCCTTCACACCGGCGAGAATGTCACTCTCACCATCCTGCCTGCGCCTGTGGGCCATGGGTTCAAATTCCAGCGCGTCGATCTCCCCGATGAACCAATCGTCGAAGCCGCCGCGATTCATGTGAAGACCGTCGAGCGGGCGACCACGCTCGTTCAGGGGGCGGTAAAAATCCACACCGTCGAGCATGTCATTTCCGCCCTCGTGGGCCTGGGGGTCGACAACGCCTTGATCCAGATGAACGCCAACGAGCCGCCGATCGGTGATGGCAGCGCCTCGGAGTATGTGGCCTTGATCAAAAAAGCCGGCATTGCCGAGCAGGACGCCCCCCGCCGTTTCCTCGATATCCGCGAACCGCTCACCGTGGAACTCAACGGCTCCACGCTCGTCATTCTACCCGACACGAAGTTCCGCGTTTCCTGCACCCAAGTCGGTCCCGAGGGGCGCTTCACCCAATTTCTCTCCGCCGAGATCACGCCCGAGTTTTACGAAAAGGAAATCGCCCCTGCGCGGACCTTTGTTTTTTACGAGGATGTGAAGCCTCTCATGGACAAAGGCCTCATCAAGGGAGGCAGCCTCGAAAACGCCATCGTCGCCCGCGGAGACAGCGTTCTCAGCAAGGAACCGCTCCGCTTTCCCGATGAATTCGTCCGCCACAAGATCCTCGACATCGTCGGTGACCTCGCGCTTTGCGGGCGCTTCCTTCGCGCCCATGTCATCGCGATAAAGCCCGGCCACGGCATCAACACCGAAGCTGCTAAAAAACTCGCCGAAATCGTCGGAGCCGCCTCCTCCGTCGCGCCGCGCCCAGTCGCCGCGCCAGTTGGCGCGCTCGATATCAATGCCGTGATGAACATCCTCCCGCACCGCTATCCGTTCCTTATGGTCGATCGAATCGTGGAATTCGACGGCGGGCTCAAAGCCACCGGCGTCAAGGCCGTCACGATCAATGAGCCCTATTTCCAAGGCCACTTCCCCGGCCACCCTGTCATGCCCGGTGTGCTCCAACTCGAAGCCATGGCGCAAGTTTCCAGCATCGTCATGATGCGCCGCACCGAGAACGACGGGAAAATCGGCTACTTCATGAGCGCGGACGAGGTGAAATTCCGCAAACCCGTCATGCCTGGCGACACGCTCTTCATCGAGTGCGAACTCACCAGCGCCAAGAAACGCCTCGGCAAGGCCTCCTGCCGTTGCCTCGTCAACGGCGAGGTGGTCTCCGAGGGAACCCTGCTTTTCGGCCTCGTCGACAAATGACGCTCATCCACCCGAGTTCGGTCGTCGATCCATCGGCGGTGCTCCACGACGGCGTCGAGATTGGCCCCTTTTGCCACATCGGCCCGCAAGTTGAAATCGGCTCCGGCACGCGCCTCATCAGCCATGTCTCGATCGCCGGCCCGACCAAAATCGGGGAGGGGAATTTGTTTTATCCCTACGGCTCGATCGGCCAGCGCTCGCAGGATTTGAAATACACCGCCGAGCCGACCTACCTCGAAATCGGAAACCAAAACACCTTCCGTGAATTCTGCACCGTCAACCGAGGCACCCTGCCGGGCACCAAGACGATCGTCGGCAGCCATGGGAATTTCCTTGCCTACTCGCACATCGCGCATGATTGCGTGGTCGGCGACCATGTCATTTTCTCGAACAACGGCACACTCGCCGGCCATGTGATTGTTGAAGAGCATGCGATCATCGGCGGACTCTCCGGGATCCATCAATTCTGCCGCATCGGCCGCCACGCCATCGTCGGCGGTTGCACGAAGATCGTCCAGGATGTGCCGCCCTACATGATCGCCGATGGCAACCCCGCCGAAGTCCGTGGCGTGAACCAGGTCGGGCTCGAGCGTCGAGGATTTTCCCCCGAAGACACCCGCACCCTCCGCGAAGCCTACCGCCTCCTTTACCGGTCCAACATGAATGTGAAGCAGGCTTGCGAAAAAATCGCCGCCGAGCACTCCGGCCCCGAGTCGATCGCCCGCCTCCTCGAATTCATCGAGGCCAGCCAGCGCGGCATCATCCGGTAAAAACACATTGGCAGCCCCATCGCGAGTGTGGCAAATTCCAGCCTCTCGCCGATGTAGCACAGTGGTAGTGCAATCGATTCGTAATCGATAGGTCACGAGTTCGAGTCTCGTCATCGGCTCCCCTTCCCAATGAGCACGAAGCCTTCTCTTTTCAACCCCTCGAATCTGCTCGGGCTTGTTTTAACGCTGGCTTTCCTTCTTTCATCCACGCCCGCCCGCGCTTGCTACAACCACGGTGCGGCGTCGTCTGATGGAACCGGGAAATTTTTTATGGGGCGGGAGATTTCGCAGGTCATGGGGCATGAGGGGATCGATTGGCTCGAACGCGACAACCGCGAGTCCGAGGAGGCACCGAGCCGCGCGGTGGCGGCCTTGGCGCTGAAGCCCACCGATGTGGTGGCCGATATCGGGGCGGGCTCGGGTTACCACGCGTTCCGTATCGCGCCGCTGGTCCCGCAGGGCCGGGTCGTGGCGGTCGATATCCAGCCCGAGATGCTGACCTTTCTTCAATCGCGCGCTGCGGAACTCGGCGTCAAAAATGTGGAGTCGCACCTCGGCGCGGTGGATGGCGCCAAACTCCCTCCCGACTCGATCGACCTCGCCCTCATGGTCGATGCCTACCACGAGTTTTCGCATCCCCAGGAAATGCTGGAATCCCTGATGTCCGCCTTGCGTCCCGGAGGTCGGGTTGTCCTTTTGGAATACCGCGCGGAGGATCCGGCCGTTCCCATCAAGCCCCTCCACAAAATGACGGAGCGCCAGATTCGCCTCGAGTTGGAGTCCGTCGGATTTCGCTGGGTGGCCACGCACGACTTTCTCCCGTGGCAGCACATGGTGATTTTTGAAAAGCCACCGATTTCCCCGTAACCGCGCGTCATCGAAGTGGGGCCGAAAAATAATTTAAAAAAAAGTATTGCGCCCCGGAAGAGGGTGTGAGAGTTTGAATCCGTTCTGGGGGGAACAGCAGGCCGTCGTAACTTTCGTTGCGGCGGCCTGCAACTTTTATAGGGTTCGTGAATCGGTCAAATGATCGATTCGTTGCATAAACAAATCCACCATTTGTGCGAGGGCGTCTTCGAGCGCAATGTCCGCTCCGCTTTCATGACTGAGACTGGTCATTTCCACGCCGGTGAGGCCGCAGGGCGTGATGTGCGCGAAGGCTTGGGTGGACTCCTGGGTGATGTTGATGGCGAAGCCGTGCATCGAAATCCATTTTCGGACGCCGACGCCGAGCGAGGCGAGTTTGCGCAGGCCGACCCACACGCCGGTGAGGCCGTCGCGGTTTTGGGCGGTGACGCCGTAGCTCGCAGAAAGTTCGATCAGCAAATCCTCGAGAAATCTCAGGTAGCGGTGGAGGTCGCGACCGCGCTGAGTGAGGTCGAGGATCGGGTAGCCGACGAGTTGGCCGGGGCCGTGGAAGGTCGCTTGTCCGCCCCGGTTGGTTTCAAAAACAGGGTGGGGAAGGTTTGGGCGCAGGCTTGAGTGGTCGCGCGTGCGGCCGATGGTGTAAACTGGCTCGTGCTCGAGCAGGACGAGGGTTTCCTCTCCTCGGCCAGATTGCAGCTCGGCGACGAGGTTTTCCTGGAGTGCGAGGGCGGCCTCGAACGACATCCGGCCCGGAGTGAGGACTTTCATCGGAGCGCGGGAAATTTCGCGGTTTGAAAATGCGTAAGGCCGACGGCGATGGCGTCCGCGGCGTCGGGCGGGGGTGTGACCGTGAGGCCGAGAATCGAGCGAATCATGAAGGCGACTTGGGCTTTTTGCGCGCCGCCGCGTCCGACCACGGCCTGCTTCACGCGGCGCGGCGCGTATTCGTGGATGGGGAGGCCGTGGTGGGCGGCGGCCAGCAGAACCGCTCCCCGAGCCGATCCGAGCGTGATGGCGGTCGGGAAACTCTGCACAAAAATGACGCTCTCCACGGCCATGGCGATCGGGTGGAACTGCTTGATCGCATCGCCGAGTCGGGTGTGGATTTCGAGGAGGCAACCGGCTTGGGAGAGTTTGGGTGGGTTTTTGACCACATCAAAATGAAGGCAGCGCACCTTGCCGGCGTCGCGCGACAGGATGGCGAATCCGGTGCCGCGAAGCGACGGATCCACGGCCAGCAAAATTTCCTCGGAAGCCATGGCGCGCACTTTAGGGGAAAGCCCCCGCTCGGTGGAAGGATTGCCTTCCGTGGGTCTGGATTCTATAAACCGAAGTCCCTTTTTCCCGTATGAAACCCAAGACCACCTCCCCGGCTGTCTCTGTCGCCGGAAAAACCCTCCTCGTCGCCAACCGCAGCGAAATCGCCATCCGCGTTTTTCGTGCCGCCACCGAACTCGGTATGCGAACCGTCGCGATCTACGCGCAAGAAGATCGCTACACGATGCATCGCTTCAAGGCCGACGAGGCCTATGTCGTCGGCGAGGGCAAGGGGCCAGTCGGCGCGTATCTCGACATCGAGGGCATCATCGCTTTGGCCCGCGAGCGCGGTGTGGACATGATCCATCCCGGCTACGGATTCCTCTCCGAAAACGCCGAGTTCGCGCGCGCCTGCGAGCGGGCGGGAATTATTTTCGTCGGGCCGGATGTGAATTTGCTCGAAAATATGGGCGACAAAACCGCCGCCCGCACCCTCGCCCAAAAGCTGAATGTCCCCGTGCTTCCCGGCACCGAAGATGCGGTGACCGAGCGAGCCGAGGCGTTGCGCATCGCGAAACAAATTGGGTTCCCGCTCATCATCAAAGCGGCCTTCGGCGGCGGTGGGCGCGGCATGCGGGTGGTCACGAAGCCCGAGGATTTGGCGCCGCTGCTCGACGAGGCGCAGGGCGAGGCTGGGCGGGCATTTGGAAATCCCGCAGTGTTTCTCGAAAAATACATCCCGCGCGCGAAGCACATCGAGGTGCAAATCCTCGGCGACCGCCACGGGAATGTCCTGCACCTCCACGAGCGCGATTGCTCGGTGCAGCGCCGCCACCAGAAAGTGGTCGAGATCGCGCCTTCCGTGGCGCTCGATCCCGGCATCCGGCGCGAACTTTGCGAGGCCTCGGTGCGCCTCGCGGCCGGCATCGGCTACAACAACGCGGGCACGATCGAGTTCCTCTACGATGTGGACAAAAAAGAGTGGTTCTTCATCGAAATGAACCCCCGCATTCAGGTCGAGCACACGGTCACCGAGCAGGTCACAGGCATCGACCTCGTGCGCTCCCAAATCCTCGTCGCCGCCGGCGCCTCGCTCCACGGTCCAGAGCTCGCGCTTCCGCAGCAGGACGCGATTCCTTGCAACGGCTTCGCCATCCAATGCCGCATCACCACCGAGGATCCTGCGAACAAATTCATGCCGAATTACGGCAAGATCGTCACCTACCGCAGCGCGGCGGGATTCGGTGTGCGTCTCGACAGCGGCATGGGCACGACCGGCAGCGTGATCACGCCCTTCTACGACTCGCTTCTCACCAAAGTCACCACGACCGGGCAGACCTTTCCGATGGCGATGCAACGCATGATCCGCGCGCTCCGGGAATTCCGCATCCGTGGCGTGAAGACGAACATTCCGTTTTTGGAAAATGTCATCCTGAACCCCGAGTTTGCATCGGGCCAGGCGACGACCACGCTCATCGACACGACGCCGTCGTTGTTCGAGTTCAAGCCCCGCCGCGACCGCGCCTCGCGCCTGCTTTCCTTCCTCGCCGATGTGATTGTGAACGGCAACCCGCAGGCAAAAGGCCACCGCATCTCCGCGCCACTCGAGCCCGCGCGGCGTCCCGCCTACGACGGCAAGCAGACGCCGCCGGCGGGAACGCGCCAGCTTTTGCTCGAGCTCGGACCCGAGAAATTCGCCGAGTGGACGCGCAAACAAAAGCGCCTGCTTTTCACCGACACCACCTTCCGCGACGCGCACCAATCGCTCCTCGCCACGCGCGTTCGCACCTACGACATGCTCGCCGTGGCCGACGCCGTGGCGCACCGCTCATCGGAGCTTTTCAGTCTGGAAATGTGGGGTGGGGCAACCTTTGACGCCTCGATGCGTTTTCTTTACGAGGATCCATGGGACCGCCTCCGCGAAATCCGCGAGCGTGTTCCGAATATTTGCTTCCAAATGCTCCTGCGCGGCTCGAACGCCGTCGGCTACTCGAATTACCCGCCAAATGTCGTCGCCGGTTTCATCAAACACTCGGCCGAGTGCGGCATGGATATCTTCCGGATTTTCGATTCGCTGAATGACCTTCCGAACATGCGCGCCGCGATGGAGGCGGTGAGAAAACACACGCGCGGCATTTGCGAGGGCACGGTCTGCTATACCGGCGACATCCTCGACCCCAATCGCACGAAGTATTCGCTGAAATACTATATCGGCCTCGCGAAGGAGTTGGAGAAAATGGGGGCGCACATCCTCGCGGTGAAAGACATGGCCGGCCTGTGCCGTCCCTTTGCCGCCCGCGCTTTGATCAAGGCGCTGCGCGAGGAGGTTTCGCTGCCGGTTCATTTCCACACCCACGACACGAGCGGTGTGAATTCCGCCTCGCTCCTCATGGCCGCCGAGGCCGGGGTGGATGTGGTGGACGCCGCGATTTCCTCGATGTCCGGTTCGACCTCGCAGCCGAATCTCAACAGCCTCGTCGCCGCGCTCCAAAACACGCCGCGCGACTCGGGCCTCGATCTCGACGCGCTCGAGGAATTTGCCGTTTACTGGGAGCAGGTTCGCTCGTTCTACGCTCCGTTCGACACCTCCCCGCGCACCGGCAGCGCCGAGGTTTATGTGCACGAGATGCCCGGCGGGCAGTTCACGAATCTCAAGGAGCAAGCCGCGAGCATGGGCATTTCCCACCGCTGGCCGGAGATCGCGCGTTGCTATGCCGAGGTGAACCAACTCTTCGGAGACATCGTGAAAGTCACACCGTCCAGCAAGGTCGTCGGCGACATGGCGCTTTTCCTTTTCACGCGCGGTATCAAGCCTGCCGATGTCCTGAATCTCGAGCCTGGCACCGCTTTCCCCGAGTCGGTGAAAGACATGCTCGCGGGAGGACTTGGCGAGCCGATGGGCGGCTGGCCGAAGAATCTCGTCGAGGTCGTGCTTGGAAAATCCAAGCCCGCCAAGGCGCGCGCGCCGAAGGTCGATCTCGACGAAGTTCGCGCCGAACTCGCCACGAAGCTCAAGCGCGAGCCGACCGAGGACGATCTCTACAGCCACCTCATGTATCCCGGGGTTTTTGCCGACTTCTGGAAAATCACGCGCGAGTTCGGCGATGTCTCGAAACTCCCGACGCCCGCGTTTTTCTACGGCCTGAAATCCGGCGAGGAAATCGCCATCGATATCGAGCAGGGCAAAACGCTTTTCGTGAAACTCATCAATGTCGGCGACGCCGCGAAGGACGGCCGCCGCATTGTTTCCTTCGAGTTCAATGGCATGCCCCGCGAGGCAACGGCCATCGACCGTTCGCTCAAAACCAAAGCCGCCGCGAGGCCGAAAGCCGATGCGTCGAAAGCCAACGAAGTCGGCGCGCCGATTCCCGGCATGGTCAGCTCGATGGATGTCGGCGTGGGCGCGCGCGTGGCGAAGGGGGACAAGATTCTCACGCTTGAGGCGATGAAAATGCAGACCACGCTTTACGCTCCGGCGAATGGCGTGATCGGCGAGCTTTTCGCCAAGGCCGGCGATGCCGTGGATACCGGCGATCTTTTGGTTCGCTTGAAGGAGTAAAGCCTATGCCCACCTTGCCCGAGTGGTGCCGGAAGTCCTACCTCGGACACGGCTTGCTGGATGAGAACGGCGCGTGGATTTGCCTGAATCCCGCGCTTCTCAACATCTTCCAGCGCCCCGCTCGGGAATTCCTCGGAAAGCGTTTCGACGAAATCCTCGAGCCCACCAGCCGCGAGGTTTTCCGGAAGGCCTGGGAGGATGTGGTCTCAGGTGCGCTCCCCTCGCGCTGCATGGATCTGGAATTTCCCGCGCCGGATGGCGGGCGTTTGTTCACGGATGTCTTCCTCACCAAATTCGACGAAGCCCCCGGCGTGATGATGCTCCAAATGCTGAACATCACCCGCCACAAGGAAACCGAGATCGCGCTTGCGAGGGCCAAGGGCCGACTTCACCTCACTGCCGCCGTGGCCGGCATGGGGTATTGGGAATTTGATTTCAAAACCCAAACCGAGCACTGGGATGACGGAGTTTTTCGCATCTACGGAATCCGGCGTGAGGATTTCAGCGGGCGCTGGGATACCTATGTTCACCCCGAGGATTTGGCGGGCGCAGAGCAGGTCGTGTTGGATGTTTTGAAAAATGGAGACTCCGGCGAGCAGAGATTTCGCGCCCTCCGGCCGGATGGCTCGATCCGGCATGTGCATTCGATTTTCACACTCGAGCGGGATGCCGATGGCGAGCCATCGCTGATGACGGGCCTGAATTTCGATATCACCGACAGCGTTTTCGCTGAAGAGAGTGAGGCCTCCCTGCGCGTGATCCTGGACAACATGCCGATCCCGGTGACCACCAGCAAAACCTCGGGCGATGGCGAAATCACACTCATCAACAAGGAATTTACCCGCCTCCTCGGCTACACGGCCGATGATGCTCCGACGATCGCGAAGCTCGTGGAGTTGAATTTTCCGGATGCCGAGGTTCAAGCGGCAGGCATGGCGTGGTGGAGGGATTTGGTGGCTCAGTCGAAGAAAAATCCGACGCCCGCGCGAGAGGTGCCGTTCCATGTGAAATCGAAGGCCGGCGAGTTTCGCGATTTTTTAGCGAATGCCACCGTGGTCAAAGACACTCTGATCCTCGCTAGTCACGACATCACCGAGCGGAAGCGGGCCGAGGCTGAGTTGTTAGAGAGCCGGAAGACCCTCGAACGCATCCTCGAGGATATGCCTGTGCCTGTAATGGTGCTCAACGCCGATGATTCCTTTGAAGAGCGCCATTTCCTCATGGCGAACCGGAAATTCACCGAAATTCTCGGCTACACGCTCGAGGACATGCCCTCGGCCATGGAATGGGCGGCCAAAGCCTACCCCAATGAGGAATACCAGAAGATGGTGGTCGATTGGTGGCGAGACGCCCTGGAGGCGGCCGCCAAGGGCAGCAGGTTGGTTCAAAATGTTGAATTTCAAGTAGTTGCCAAGGACGGCGCGCGCCGGGACATCATTTTCAGCACCACGCTCGTCGGCCCTTACATCGTCATTGCCATGCGCGACGCGACCGAACAAAAGAAAGCCGCCGCCGCGCTGGAGGCCGCCTACAAGAACGAGTCGATCCTGCGCGCCCAGGCCGAACAGGCGGCGAAAGCCAAAGTCCGGTTCCTCGCCGGCGTGAGTCACGAAATCCGAACGCCGATCTCCGCGCTGGTGAATATTTCCCAATCCATGCTCCTCGAGAGCGAGAAACACAGCCTCCCGCCCGAGTTTTTGGAGCACCTTGCAACCGTCCGCTCCGGCGGTCAATACCTGAACCTCATCCTCACGAACCTGCTCGATGTCTCGGCCGCCGAATCCGGCCACGCGCCCGTGCGGGCCACGACTTTTTATTTGAGGGATTGGGTGGAAGACATCGGCGCGATCCTCGAGCCCATCGCCCGGTCGCGGTCGGTCCAGATCGTTTGGCACCTGCCCGAGGATGATAACGAAAAGTTCACGACCGACTCGGTGCGGCTCACCCAAATCCTCCTCAACCTCGCGCACAACGCCGTGAAATTCTCGGTGAAACACGGTTCGCGCATTTGGATTTCCATGTCGTCCACCGGCGAGGGGGTGCTGCGCTTGAGCGTCGCTGACGAGGGGCCGGGGATTCCCGCCGACAAGCTCGAGGGGCTCTTCAGCGAATTCGGCCAGAGCGCGGACACGCCATCCACCGACCGTGGCGTGGGCTTGGGCCTCGCCGTCGTGCGGCAAAATCTCGACCTGCTCGGCGGTAAAATCTCCACCCGGCCGCTCGCGCCGAGTGGAATTTGCTTTGAAATTGAACTCCCCGGGTTGAAGAAATCCAGCGAATCATGCGCACCTTAATCGTTGATGACAGCAAGCCCGACCGGGCCGCCCTCCGAGGTTTGCTCGAAAGGGTTTCCGCCGTTGACTCGATCCTAGAGGCGGAGTGCCTCGGCTCAGCGCGCGAAATTCTCGCCAATCCCGATATCGACCTCGTGTTTCTCGACATCGAAGTCGGCCGTGAGAACGGCTTCTCGCTCCTCGACTCTGTGGGCCGCGACCGCCGCGTGATTTTTACCACCGTCCACACCGGCTACGGCGGGCAGGCGTTCGATGCCGATGCCGTGGATTACATCGTGAAGCCCGTCACCGAGGATCGCATGCTCCGTGCGCTCAGTCGGGCCGCGTCGTCGTTCGGCCGCTCCACCGCGCCTCTGGCCCGCGTGCCGGTGCACCGCAGCGGATCGACCCGGATTTTCCTCGCGCTGGAAAACCTCTCCGCCGTGACCGCCGAGGGTAATTACTCGCGCGTCATCTGTGGCTCGAAGGAATACCCCGACCACCGCCGCCTGCGGGAGTGGGAAAAACTGCTCGCTGATTTTCCCTTCCAGCGACTCGACCGCTCCACGCTGCTGAGGCTCGATCACATCCAAGCGATCGAGCCACAAGGCGTCGGCGCTCGGGTGATTTTATCCCACAACGCCGTTTTGGAGCTTGGCCGCACCGCCAATGAACGCCTCCGC
>ERZ889217.1030-NODE-1030-length-15126-cov-86.083472_pt1 | contig 15126 bp, 14 predicted proteins | sample MGYA00521098_ERZ889217 | MGnify/ENA primary metagenome ERZ889217 (study PRJEB32303, sample SAMEA104408613) | aquatic metagenome | biome: Brackish water; feature: Pelagic; material: water | place: Baltic Sea | collected 2014-06-10T22:04:00 | depth 2,362 m ...
GCTGATCTGCCGCCAATTTGGGATCTAAGCGCAACTAAATCAAACACTTATTTCACCGCCAGTGGAATTTCTTGCTAATCCACTTCAAAAGCAGCCACAGCAATCCGCAAACTGCAGCCGTCAAAAATATCCCAACTAGGACGCTGGTGAACGGTTTGAGGGCAGCTGCAACACCTGCGTAACCAGCCCCCAGCGTTTGACCGGCAACCGTGAGCAGCAATATCCAAATCAGGCTGCCTGCCGTAGTCCAAATTAGAAACAAAGGCTGGGGCATCAACTCGATACCTGCCGGTAATGACACCAGCGTGCGGACCCCGGGGATAATCCTCCCCCAAAACACCACCGCTACTCCATGGCGATTAAACCAACGGCGGCTGCGGGCCAGGTCCGCAGGCCTCAACCAAAACCAGCGGCCATGGTTTGACAGCCACTGCTCCAGATGCTCCTCGTTGATTAAGCGGCCGATTCCATACCAAAACCAAGCACCCAGCACCGTGCCCAAAAGGCCAGCCAGCACTACAGGAAACAGCTGCAGCCTTCCCTGCTGGATCAGAAAGCCTGCTAGCGGCATCACCACCTCAGAAGGAATAGGTGGCACCACGTTTTCCAGCAACATCACCAGGGCAATTGCCCCATAACCCAACAGCGGATTGGCATCCACCGCCGCCAGGAGAAGCTGGGGAAGCTTCTCCATCAAGGCGGACAGCTCGGCCATCAACCCATTGCGGCAGGGGTGTTAGCCCGGCGGCGGCTCCACCACTGCCGGAAAACCTTCTCAGCCTCGAGGTAGATGAAGAACGCCAGGCTCACCCCAACGCACACCATCAGATCGGCAAAGGCCAGGGGCTCTGTGCCAAAGAAACGGGACAGGGAGGGAACATAAAGCAGCAGCAATTGGAGGCCACTTGTGAACACCACCGCCCAGAGCAGCCAGGGATTACTGAAGGGGTTCACCTGCAACAAGGGGCGATCACTACGAGCCGACAGGGCATGACCCATTTGGGCCAGGCACAAGGTGGTGAACACCATGGTTTTCCAGGGGCCATCCACGCCCTGGGTGCGATAAATCCACACCATCATGGCAATCGTCATTAAGCCGAACACCACACCAACTCGCACGATGTAGCGACCAATGCCCCTGGCAAAGATCGATTCACCTGGCCGAGCAGGGTCCCGGTCCATCAGGCCGGCCTCCGCCGGCTCGAGGGCCAGCGCTAGGGCCGGCACCCCGTCTGTGACCAGATTCATCCAGAGGATCTGCAAAGGAGTTAGAGGAACGCCAATCAGACCAATCAGGGGAGCGGCCGAAATCGTGACCAACTCGCCGACATTGCTACCCAAAATGTATTTAACGAAGCGGCGAATATTGGCGTACACCAGTCGCCCCTCCTCCACAGCGCTAACAATCGTGGCGAAGTTGTCATCCAGCAGCACCATGTCAGATGCCTCCTTGCTCACCTCCGTGCCAGTGATGCCCATGGCCACACCGATATGGGCTTGCTTAAGGGCAGGGGCGTCGTTGACCCCATCTCCCGTCATCGCCACTACCTGGCCATTGGCCTGCAGGGCCTTAACGATGCGCAGCTTCTGCTCAGGCGGCACCCGGGCATAGACACTGCAGCGAGCCACCACCGCGCGCAGCTCCTCATCACTGCAAGCTTCCAGTTCCCGCCCCAGCACCACCTCACCATCGAGGGTGGTTAGACCAATTTTTGAACCAATGGCCCTGGCGGTGAGCGGGTGATCGCCGGTGATCATCACGGGCCGAATGCCAGCGCCGCGGCAGATCGCCACCGCCTCAGTGACCTCGGGCCGTGCCGGATCCAGCTGGGCCATCAGGCCAATCAACACTAAACCCGAGAGGTCTTGCTCCGGACTGGGATGGTGGGGAGAACAGGCAAAAGCCAGCACCCGCAATCCCGAGGCCGCCAGGTCACGGGCCTGATCGACCCACCACTGAAGCTGATTGGGGCTGAGCGCAACTACCCCGGAACCATCCAGCCAGCGGCTGCAGCTAGCCAGGATCACTTCAGGGGCACCCTTGCTGATCATCAGCTGACGGGAGCCTTCTGCCGCTGCCCCGAGGGGAGCCTGGAGGCTGCCGTCCGGATCGTCCACCCATACCGCCATCAACTGACGCTCTGAGCTGAAAGGAATCTCAGCCCTGCGGGCATAACGCTGCCTGAGCTCGAAATCGTCGAAACCAGCCTTACCAGCCACCACGGCCAAGGCTCCTTCCGTGGGGTCGCCAAGCACCTCCCAGGCCCCCTCTGCTCCTTGGCGCAACTCGGCATCACTGCAGAGAACACCGGCCTGCAGCAGCAGATTCTGCAAACCAGGATGGGCCCCGGCCAAGGGAGCCTCAGGTGCTGCCAGGAGAGCTGTCGTGAATTCACCGGTGGGCTCGTAGCCCTGGCCACCCACCAGAACCGATTGATTGCCGAAGCGCAGCTCCTGAACAACCTGGCGATTTTGGGTGAGGGTGCCGGTTTTGTCGGAGCAGATCACGGTGACTGAACCCAAAGCCTCCACCGCCGGCAAGCGCCGGATCAGGGCAGCACGCTGCACCATGCGCTGGGTGCCGATCGCCAGGGTGACGGTGATAACTGCCGGCAAGCCCTCCGGCACGATCGCCACCGCCATCGACAGGGAAACTTCGAGCAGGTCGAACGGGTCTTGACCCAGCAGCAACCCAAGGCCCACAACAACTGCTACTAGGGCCAAGGCTGTGCCAACCAGCACCTTGGCTAGACCATCGAGCCGCTCCTGCAGGGGGGTGCTCTCGCCGCCAGCGGTGTTGATCAAGGTGGCTATCTGACCCAGCTCAGTCGCCATGCCGGTAGAGGTCACTACCGCCACCCCCCGGCCCCGCACCACCTCGGTGCCCTGGAACAGGCAGTTCTGGCGCTCCAGCATCGGCGTGGCCGGCTCCAGCACCAGATCGGCCCGCTTAAACACGGCCTCCGACTCACCAGTGAGGGCGGCTTCTCTCACTCCCAGATCAGCCGTTTCCAGCAGGCGCCCATCAGCCGGCACCCGATCGCCGGCCTCGAGCCGGATCAGGTCGCCCGGCACCAGCTCCTCACTCGACAACCTTTGCCACTGGCCGTCGCGGCGCACCTGCACCTGGGGTTGGGACATATCGCGCAGAGCCAGCAGCGCCTTCTGGGCCCGGCTCTCCTGCAGATAGCCCAGCAGCCCATTTAGAGCAACGATCACCACAATCGCGATCGCATCCTTAGGAAACTTCTGCTCCACATAGGCCACACCGGCGGAAACAGCAGCAACCGCCAGCAACATGATCAACATCACGTTGCTGAACTGGTCCCAGAGGATCAACAAGTTGCTGCGACCAGCTGCAAGTTCAAGCCGGTTGGGGCCAGTAGCGGCAAGCCGCCGGCTTACCTCTGCCGTGCTCAGCCCAGCCTCCCCGCACTGCAGCTCCTGCAGGCAGGATTGCCCATCGATACCATGCCAGTTCTGGGGCATGGGAGTTGTCATGAAATCAGAAGTAGTTGGAATGGATAATTAGGGAGGACTCAGCTGATCTGGCTGAGGAACTGCTTACTGCGCTCATGGCGCGGATTAGTAAAAAACTCCTGCGGCGGCGCCTCCTCCACCACCTCGCCATCAGCCATAAGCACCACTCGGCTGGCAACCTTACGCGCAAAGCGCACCTCATGGCTTACCACCACCATGGTCATGCCGTCGCGGGCCAGCTCCTGCATAACTGACAGCACCTCCTGCACCATCTCGGGATCTAGGGCGCTGGTGGGTTCGTCAAACAACATGATGCGGGGCTCCATGCAGAGCGAGCGAGCAATCGCCACCCGCTGCTGCTGACCGCCGGAGAGCTGGCCTGGAAATTTGTGGGCCTGCTCGGCGATCCCAACCCGCTCCAACAACTCCAGGGCCTGGCGCTCCACCTCAGCTTTAGGGCGTTTGCGCACTTTCACCGGCGCCAGGGTGAGGTTGTCGAGCACCGTGAGGTGGGGAAACAAATTGAACTGCTGAAACACCATGCCCACCTCCCGGCGGATCGCATCGATGCGGCGCAAATCGTCGCTGATCTCAATGCCATCCACCACGATTGAGCCCTTCTGAAAATCCTCCAGGGCGTTGAAGGTGCGCAGAAAAGTGCTCTTACCAGAGCCCGAAGGGCCCATGATCACCACCACTTCGCCTTGGTGCACGTATAGATCAACACCACGTAGGGCATGGAAGCCGTTGGGATACCACTTCTCGACCCCACGGGCCTCGATCATTAGGGCGGGTGAGCTGGTCATGCCTGGGGCGCAGAGGGGGAATGGGGATTAAGGCGAGTTTCTAAGGCGCGACTGCCCAGCCCAAGGGCCGCGCAACAACTCCAAAACAAAATGGCGAGCACCAAATACACCTCCGCGCTCTTACCAAGAAACATCGGGTTGGCCATCACCGTACGGGCGGTGCCGAGTAAGTCGAGCAGGCCGATCAAGGAGAGCAAGGTGGTGTCTTGCAGCAGGGAGATGAATTGGCCCACCGTGGCTGGCAGAGCAACTCGTAGGGCCTGGGGCAGCACCACATGCACCAGAGCCAGAGGCACCGGCAGGCCCAGGGAGCGGGCCGCCTCCAACTGACCCGCAGGCACTGCTACCAAACCTGATCGCACCGCCTCAGCCACATAGGCGGCAGCGAAGAAGGTGAGCACCCAGGCAGCCCGCCAGACCCGATCGGGAGTTAAACCGCCTGGCAGCAGGAAGCCGAGGATGTTCTGCCCCAGAAATAACAAGGTGATCAGCGGTGCCCCGCGGATGAACTCGATGTAGATCACCGAGCCCCAGCGCAGCAGCGGCAGCTCGCTGCGGCGACCAAGGGCGAGCAGCACCCCCAGGGGAAAGCAGAGCAGGATGGCAAAGGTGGCCATCAACACCGTGAGCAGCAAGCCACCCCACTCGGAAGGCGGCACCTGCACCAGCCCCAGGCCACCACTAATCAGCACCATGCCCACCAGGTAAAGCAAGGGCCAAAGCAGGGGAATCAGCCGGCGGCAAGCATGGGGAATTGCTGGGCCGTAGCGCCCGGAGGCCCAGCGGGCGAACAGCAGTAGGGCAGCGATCCCCCACCAACGCAGTTGGATGGCAAGGGTTAGCTGGAGGGCCATGGGCCGCCACAGGGCGAGGGCAGCCAAGATTGCGGCGGCCCAGCGGTCATTGCGGGGCCAAAGAGGCTGAACAGCCCCGGAACCTGGGAAAGCCCTCAACAGACCCCAACTCAGCCCAGTTGCCAGGGCCAGCAAGCTAGTGAGCAGCCATAGGCGCCACTGCTGATCCACTGGATAGCGACCTACGGCAAACAGGGTGCTGTTGGCACTGAGCACAACCCATTGGGCCTGAAATAGTGCCCAGCGGAAAAAGCCCAAGCCCGCTGCCAGCAGGGCTGCCAGCAGGGCGATGGAAATCAAGCCATCGAGTCGACTGCCAAAGAGCTCCTTTTGCAATCTGCGCAAGGGATTGGCTCGCACCACCAGAGGAGCTGTACTTGCCATTTTAGCGTTCTCTCAGCTGCACAAGGCCATTTAGCCCATTCATCAGGGCTGAGATCACCAGGTCGATCACTAAATAAGAACCCAATAAAATCAACATCACCTCAATGGCACGGCCGGTTTGATTGAGCGTGGTTTCAGCCACCGAATAAAGGTCGGTGAAGCCGCAGGCCACTGCCAGCGATGAACTCTTGGCAAGCGAAATGTATTGGCTGTTCAGCCCCGGCACAATCACGCGCAAGGCTTGGGGCAAAACGATCCGCCGCAGGGTCAGCAGGGGCGAAAAGCCCAGCGAGGTGGCTGCCTCCCACTGCCCCTTAGGCACCGAGGCAATACCACCGCGCACCACCTCGGCGATAAAGGCTCCCGAATAGATCACTAGACCACTTAGCAAGGCTGCAAATTCCACTGAAATCCTCAATGGCGCCTGCCACACCCCGTTCTCAAGCAGGGGCAACTGCCATTGCAAAGCCGAATCAAACCAACTGAGATAGAGGCCAGATTTAGCCAGCACCACCCCAGGCATCTGCAGGGCTGCTGCGCCGTTAGGGAGAGACAGGAAAACCACGAAATACCAAAACACCAATAGCAACAACAGGGGGATGTTGCGAATCAGCTCAACGTATATGCGGGACAGGAGACGCAGCAGTCCGTTGGAACTGAAAGAAGCAGTGCCAACTGCAACCCCTAGCAAGGTGGCACCAAACAAGCCAAATAACACCACCCTTAAGGTGTTCATCAAGCCAGCCATCAATGCACGCCAATAGGGCATTGATGCATCGAATGGAATCACCGTTTCGGAGATTTCAAATCCAGAGGGATTACCAAGCCAACTCCAGGTAAGTAGCAATCCGGCATTGGTGAGGTTACGCACCAAATTACCGAGCAAAAAAGCTACCAACACCAGCACAACAAGCCCAACAACCGCCTGGAGCAGCCAAGGAATCAGTCGGCGGTTGCGCCACCAAGGCGTGACTGCAGAACTCATCGCAGACCGGTTCAACGGAACGGGGGTGAGTAAATCAGCCCGCCTTGAGTCCAGAGACGATTCATGCCTCGATCTAATTTGAGTTTAGAATCTCGACCAAGATTACGTTCAAATATCTCACCATAATTACCAACAGCTCTTATGGCCTGAACTACAAAATCAGCTGGCAATCCAAGTTGACGACCAAACTCTCCCTCCACCCCGAGGAATCTGCGCAGCTCAGCCTGATTTGGATTTGCCTTAGCTTCAGCAAGCTTCGCCTCAAGATTGGCCTGAGTAATCCCCAGCTCCTCCGCTTGCATCAGGCCATAAACGATCCATCGCACTGCATCAGCCCAAGCCGGATCGGCATTGATGGTGGAGGGCGTGAGAGGCTCCTTGCTCATTACCACCGGCAACAAGCTATGGAGCGCCGGCTGGGGAAGGATGCTGCGGTAGGCCGCCATCTGGGAGCGATCGGTGCTCACTGCCGCACATCGGCCGCTGAAATAGGCCGTCCACATCTGGTCGAGGGTCTGGAACTTCAGCGGGGTATAGGCAATGCCCTCTTCCCGCATCCGGTCGGCCAGGTTGAGCTCGCTGGTGGTGCCGCTTGGAACACAAACAGGCTTGCCGGCCAGATCCTTGAGCTCGCGGATACCACTAGCCGAGGGCGCCATCACACCTTGGCCGTCGTAAAAGGTAGTTGGGGCAAAGCTCAGCCCATTGCCCCCGGGCGCATCCCTGCTGAGGGTCATGGTGGTGTTACGGGCAAGCAAATCCACCTCACCGCTGGAGAGGGCGGCAAAGCGCTCGCTGGGATTTAGATCTCGGAACTGCACCTTCTCGCCATCGCCCAACATCGCAGCGGCAACAGCCCGGCAAGTATCCACGTCAAGCCCGGCGTAGCGGCCGTCTGAGTCCAAGTAGCTAAAGCCTGGCAACTTTCCATCTGTGCCACAGAGCAGGCTGCCCCGGGCCTTGATAGTGGCCATCTTCTGGCTTTGAACACCACCGCCTTCACCAGCACAGCCCACCAGGCCCAAAGCTCCCAGCAGAGAAAATGCAGTAACCAACCGGCGCAACCAAGCCATGTATTTCAAACTGATATTTGGCTAAATGTGCCAACAAAAACTCGAGATTCAATCTAGAAGGGATCCTTCACTAACGCCAAACTCAAGCGAAGCGATCGCGGCGCCAGCGCAGCATCTGCCAAACCAAAAACACCAGCACCAGGGGCAGCACAACCACCAGAACCACAAACCGGAATTCATCCTGGGCCGTGGTCAAGGTCTCGGAGAGCACCTGCTCAGCCAAGTAGAGCCCGTAGAGGCCCACCAGGATGCCCCCCTCCAGTCGGGTCACCACCCCCCGGGTCCAGAGGATGGGCAGCAGGGCCAGGGTGGTGAGCACCATCACCGGCAGATCCCGGCTGATCACCACCGGATCCACCAGCAGCCCCTCGCCGGAAAAGACGCCGCAAACCCCCAGGATCAACAGCTGGTTGAGCAGGTTGCTGCCCACCACGTTGCCGATGGCCAGATCGGCCTTGCCGCGGTAAGCCGCCACCAGCGAGGTCACCAGCTCCGGCATGGAGGTGCCGGCTGAAACGATTGTCAGGCCGATCACGGTCTCGGTGACGCCCAGGCCGATGGCCGCCGCAGTGGCGCCCTTGACCAGCACCTGGGATCCCAGCACCAACAGCACCAGACCGCCGGCCAGCTTGGCGGCGGCCACGGCAGGGGTGGCCCGGTCGCCCTCATCAAAATCGCCCTCTTCCTCTGAATATTCGGAGGCGGTGCGCATCTCCCAGATCAGGTTGATCGCGGTGCCCACCAGCAGGGCCAGGCCTGCCTGCCAGGTGAGGCGGCCACCGGAGGCCATGCCCCACACCGCCATCGAAACGCCCAGCAGCAGGGGCACATCCCTTCGCACCAGGCGACTTTTGACCCGCAGCGGCACCACTAGGGCGCTGAGGCCAAGCACCACCATCACATTGAAGATGTTGCTGCCCACCACGTTGCTGACGGCGATCGCATCACCATCTTGAAAAGTGGAGATCAGGCTCACGAACAACTCCGGCGCACTGGTGCCCAGGGAAACCACCGTGAGGCCGATCACGATCTGGGGGATCCCCAGCAACAGGGCCAGGGCCGAGGACCCAGCCACAAAAAGCTCACCGCCACCAAACAAGAGCACGATGCCCAGAAGGATTTCCAGGGCACTGGGCAGGAAATTCATCAGTTGACGCCGATCGGGCGCGGAGTGGGTTGATTCTGAAGGGTTACATGAACGTGGATTTTTCCGGGGGCCTGAGCCCTAGCCTGAAGCCATAACCCTGCCCAGCCCGAGGCACCCTGGATGGAACTGGACCCCAATGCCAGCGAACTCAATATCCTGTTCACATTCCTGGGCCGGATTCAACAGGATCAATCCCTCCGAGACCAGCTCAATGAGGTGATCACAGCCCCCGATGTGGTGGCGATTGCCGCTGCCGGAGGCTTCTGCTTCCAGACCAGCACCCTGCTGGACCTGTTTGAGCGCTGCAACGAAGCGCCCCTGGCCCGCCAGGGGCTGATGGACGAGAAATTGATTCGGGTCTACCTCCAGCGGGAGCGACTGCAGGCCCCATGACCGCAACCAAACTCCAAGCCCTGCTTAATCTCTGGCATCAGCAGATCAGGGCCTGGGCCCAGAACGGCGCACTTTTGAGCGCCGCTGTGCATGCCCTGGGGTTAGGTCAGGAGCCTGTGGCTCTGACAGCTTTGGCTAAGGCCCTAGCCCAGGGCGATTTCAGTGGGCTGCCAACGGTGGAGTTGATGGCAGACGACGAATTGCCAGGGGCCCGCAGCCATTTTTCAGACAGCAGCCAAACGGTATTTCTCAACTCCAGCTGGCTGGCTGGTTCTGACCAAGACGCCGTTCTGCATGAGTTGACGGTGCGCTGGGGCGAGCATCTAGACACGCTGTTAAACACCTCAGACACCCCTGGAGACGAGGGCAGCCACTTTGCGGCCCTGCTCAGCGCTGGCCGAGCAACTCCTCCCATGTGAGCGGCTGGGAGGTGGGACGTCCTTGGGGACGGGAGTGAAGCGGGCAGCTGGGATAGCTGGTGCGGCTGGAGCGGGATGGGGACGGGGAAACAAGAAACATGGAAAAATGAATCGATATGGATATCGCACCGAAGGATTGCCATTCCCGCAAAGGGAATTCACACGAAGCAATCGCTAAGCAGAACAATCAAACTGGACTGAGCTGACTTGGCCGACAGATCTGACTTGGCAGAGTCGTGGGCCTTCCCCAGGAAGCGCAGGGGATGCATGGTGCTGGTTCTGGCGTGCGCAAGCTCTTAGAGCTAGCCGGCTTCTGCCAGATAAATGAACTATAGCCCGAGAGCAGGTGCCCCTAGGCCTGAGCAAGTCAAATGATTGGTTTGAGCAACAAATAAGCAAAAAGCCAATGGGGGCAGGGGGACTTGAACCCCCACAACGTTGCCGTCTGCGGATTTTAAGTCCGCCTGGAAGCCTTGCCAGCCAATGGATCTCGGAGACGCTGTGCCTAAGAAATGCCTAACGGCGGTCGCAGCTGTTCCTATTAGTGCCGCGTAATGGCTTCCAAAACACGCTTGTCTCATGGATGCGAATCCACAAGTAGCGGGCTGACTGAGCACCTGTCTCCAACTCACACCAGCAATGGTGTACACGCCTGGGGGCCAAACGGGAGATTCCCGCTAAAATTCGTCTCAAATAAGCCTCATTGATACCGGATGCGGCTCAACCGGCAACCACGGGCATGTCCACCAAGAGAGCGCGAGCCGAGAGCCACACCCCGCGTCCAGGCAAAGGGCGCCTCAAGGGAGTCGCGGCCGGCATCGACGCCCTGCAAACGATGAACCCCTTTCTGGAGGCGGAGAGGGACCGCTGGAAGCAACTTGCGGAGATTGCTAACCCGTGCAAGGGGGTTCTGGAGGGTCTGCAGATGCAGTCCATTCGCCTCGACAGCGCCGCACTGATCGGTACCGAGTCGCTTCGCCGGATGGCGGAAGATTGCGCTCCGCGTTTCTCTTCCTTTGGTATAGGCCTGGGCTCCGATGCCATCGGCGTCCTTGGGTCTATCGGCAACCTCAGTGCCTTCGGCGATCTGCACGCTGAGATGCGGATCCATGCGGTTCCCCGCCTGCCGTCGCTGCCCCCCCCTCGCCTTGGGAGATGCCCAGAAACCTTGCCGGACAGACCGCCGCGCAGGTCCGTCCCAGAGTCTCCAAGCCGGAAAGCACCAGCCAGCTGGCTTGACGACAACCTCGATGAAGAAAGCGGCCAAAGGATTCTCGAGCAGCTGAGCGGATTCGTGCGCTCAGCGGAGATCCCCAGTGATGCCAGAGAGGGGATGAGTGTGCTCATAACCTGGTGGAAGCTCAATCGGCTTCGGATTACGCCGAATCAGAGCCTTGAGTTCAACCGGAGCGTGCAGCGTTTCATCGGTGTCCAGCTCGGACTGACGACGTCTCCGGATGATCACAACCAACTCAACTGTGGACTGCTAATGCCACGGGGTGAGGGTCGCCAACAGCTGCCGACGATAGAGCTTGATCCGCACAACTACACGTCCTTAGAGCTTTCCGCTATTCTCAATTACGGCGATTCAACCATCCGGCGCCAGGCAAAAACTGCCTGGACAAAAGCTGGCGGACTTGGACCATGCCCTTTGAGGAAGGATTCCAACTGGTACGTGGTGGAAGCCGCGGAGGACGGAGGAGGCCAAAAACGAGGCTGGAAGTTTCAGCAATGCCAAAACTCTAAAGAAGCCTGATTACATGCCACGCCTCGGGGACTTAAATCATCCACATTGCAGCTCCCGAAATCAAGCGCCCCAAAAACAAACGACAAAACAGAGCAGATAGGCACAATAAAACCATCACCAGAGCCATCATGATTGCCTATAATTAAATAGTCAGAGCGAGAGCTGATGGCTGCTCAAAGCGAGCTGGAGGAGAGCAGTCGTCCCGTCGATATTCAGGAGGTTCAGGCTGATCCAATCGAGATCTACGTCTGGCTCCAGGGGAGGAAAATGCTGACGGTCAACCGCTCTGGCCTAGCCAGAAGCCTGCACCAAACTCTCAAGTAGGGAAGGCATCCTCAGCGGTGACTGCCAGCAAGCTCAGCACCACTGATCAAGGTGGTGTCTTTGTCGGTACGCCTAAGGGTGGAGGGCGCGGGCCTGGTGTCTATCGCAGGTCAAGAGGCAAGCTGTTCGCTTACTTCGTTCACATTGACTCAACGCGATACGAAGCTCGCTTCCCAATGGAGCGAGTCGGCATGGACACAGCGAAGAAATTGTTCCCGTCCGAATTGAACAAAGCTCTTGACCGAGCGCTCAACTCGGCGCGATGACGGCGAGCCCCCGGCTTCAGGGTCCTCCGTGCCCGCCTCCGTCGAGGGTAATCCGGGGCTCGTTTTTTCCCTAGCGGGAGCATTCAGAACTGCTTAAGCCCAGATCCCAGTCCCTGACTACAAAAACCCCTTCCCCAGTCGAGCCTTTAACTGCTCCGTAAGCTGATGTTAAGCGTTTAAGTGTTGGGTTAAGTGCTGATCAGCTTCAGTGATTTTGCCCGCCTCAAAGGTGTCTCAGCTCCAGCGGTAACGACTGCCTGTAAGTCCCGCATTACGGACGCGATTGTTGAGCACAACGGCAAGCGGATGCTTGACCGCGACAAGGCGCTGGAATTGTGGGACCGCAACACCAAGCGCAACGGATCTGAACGGGTATCTGCAGATGCCCAGCATCGTGACCGCCGCAAGCTGAAGCCTGACGTTGCTGGCGCACGCCTGCCGCCACCGGCGCAGGTGCCTAACGCCACCGGGGACCAGCTAAAGAGCTTGATCATGGGTCTGCCTGAGGATCAGATCCCAGGCCTTGACGTAAGCCGCGAGCGCAAGGAGCACTACAACGCCGAGATCGCTCGCCTGCAGGCGCTCAAGGAACGCGAGGAGCTGGTGCCGACCGCTGATGTCAAGCGAATGGCTAGCACTTTGGGCCGGCAGATTCGAGACAACATCCTGGCGATTCCGAATCGAGTGGCGCCGTTGCTGGCTGCATCACGCGATAGCGCAGATGTTCACCGCTTGCTTGACGAGGAGCTGCGCACGGCGCTGCGGGTGTTGGCCAATGGCTGACGGTGCGCTGCTTTACCGGGATTCCCTGCTAGCTGCGCTGGCGCCACCATCGGCAACGACTGTCAGCCAGTGGGCGGACCAGCATCGAATCCTTAGCGGCAAGGGAGCTGCCGAGAAAGGCCCCTGGCGCACAGAGCGCACGCCTTACCTGCGTGAGCCGATGGACTGCCTAAGCCCGAGCAGTCCGACTCGTCGGGTGGTGCTGATGTTTGGCAGCCAGATGGGCAAGACCGAGGTGATCTTGAACTGGCTGGGTTCAATCATCGATCTATGGCCCGGCCCAACGCTGCTGGTCCAACCAACGCTGGACATGGCCAAGCGCCTCAACCGCCAGCGGCTAGATCCACTGCTGCGTGAGACCCCGCAGTTGGCGGAGAAGATGGCGCCAGCTCGCAGCCGTGACTCAGGGAACACGATGTTCCTAAAGGAGTTCGACGGCGGACTGTTTGTGCTGACCGGCGCCAACAGCGGCAGCGGTCTGCAGTCGATGCCAGCCGCCTACCTGGCGGCCGATGAGGTGTCGAGCTATCCGATGGAGGCTGACGACAAAGGCGATCCGCTGGAGAACGCCGAAGCTCGCACTAGTACGTTTCCCATGGGCAAGGTGCTAATCACCAGCACCCCTGGCACTCGCGGCGCCTGCCGCATCACTCAGGAGTTTGAGACCAGATCCGACCGGCGGTTTTATCACGCATGGATGCCGTGCTGCGGCGCCAATGAGGTGATCCGCTGGCGCGAGCACATGGTCTGGGACAGGCCGGATGGCGATGTGTTCTGCCAATGCCCAAAGTGCGGCGAGCGAGTGGCGCAGTACCACAAGCAGCAGATGCTGAGCAAAGCGATCTGGACACCTACCGCCAAGGGCGATGGGATGACCGCTGGCTTCCACTTACCCGGCTGGTATGCACCACTGGGCTGGACGAGCTGGGAGCAGATCCGCGATGAGTTCCTGCGCGCCAAATCCGACCCGCTACTACTGAAGGGCTGGGTTAATAAGCGCGCCGCTGACGCCTGGGAAGAGGAGAGCCTTGCCAAGGTCAGCGCCGATGGCCTGATGGCAAGAGTGGGCGGCTACGACCACGGCAGCTGCCCGGCTGGAGTACTGGCGGTGGTGATGGCTGTGGACGTTCAGGACAGCTGGCTTGAGGTGTCCGTGTGGGGCTACGGCCGCGCTGATCAAGCCTGGCGAATCTGGCACCAGAAGATTGAGGGTGACCCCGGGCAGGATCACGTCTGGCAGCAGGTGACCACCATCCGCGAGATTGCCTGGCCCCGGGAAGGCGGCGGCACCATGAAGGTGATCCGCTGCGCAGTAGACACCGGAGGCCACTACACCGGCGAGGGTTACGACTACTGCCGCCGCTACGCGAAGGATGGGGTGGTGGCGATTAAGGGCTCCAGCACACGCAACGCCCCAGTGCTTGGGAAGGGCACCAAGCAGGACGTGAACTACAAGGGGAAAATCATCAAGAACAGCGTGATGCTTTACATGATTGGCACTCATGCAATTAAGCGCACGATCTACAGCCGGCTGAAGATTGAGGAGCCGGGCGCTGGCTACATCAACTTCGACAATGCAACTACAAATGACTACCTGCAAGGCCTGACCTGCGAGCGACTGCAGCCGCGCTACGTCAAGGGGTTTCAGGTACTGGAGTGGGTTAAACCATCCGGCGCCCGCAATGAACCGCTCGACCTGAAGGTGTACTGCCTGGCGATGCTGGAGCTGATTAAGCGTCGCTACAACCGAGCGACCTTCTGGGATCAGCTTGAGGCCGGCCTGACCAAGGCCACTACACCTGAGACATCTAGGCGCCGTGCGGCTCCATCGAGGCCAGGTGGATTCGTGTCTGGCTGGTAAATCGGGCTTCATAGCCTGAGGCCATGAAAGTTCCCGCCACCATTCGGGCCGCCACAACCGTGCGGTGGGTGGAGCCGCCGACGGTGGATCTTGACGGCAACGCAGCTACATCAGCTAGCTGGACGCTGATCTCCTACCTGCGGACTAACACCGCCAGCGAGGGCGCAACAGTTACCGGCACGGCGGCGGCCCCCCGGTGTTGTTCCATCAGGAATAACTGCTGAGCGGCGTCCGCGGCGGAAGTCCCATGGCCGGGTGATGCCGCCTTTTACCTGCCAAACCCCTAGGCGGGCACGACTGGCCCGATCTTCTGCCCCTAGATAAGCCTTGGCATCACAGCCGCTCAGGTACTGGCGGTAGGCAAAGGCCTGACCGTCTTCCACCAGCGCCAGGTTTATGTTCACGCCGCTGAAAACCTCTGCAACTGAACGGCCGTAGCGATCGGTTGTTTTGATGTTGAGGCCTATCTCCCGACCAATGGGTAGGCGCTGCTGCAAATACGTGCGGGCCTTCAGGCCGTAAGGGCTCTGAGCGGTCTCAGGTGCATCGATGCAGGCCAGCCGCACGGTGAGAGCCTTGCCGGCCTGGCGCACCCGGATCGTGT
>ERZ889217.1031-NODE-1031-length-15119-cov-10.300651_pt1 | contig 15119 bp, 17 predicted proteins | sample MGYA00521098_ERZ889217 | MGnify/ENA primary metagenome ERZ889217 (study PRJEB32303, sample SAMEA104408613) | aquatic metagenome | biome: Brackish water; feature: Pelagic; material: water | place: Baltic Sea | collected 2014-06-10T22:04:00 | depth 2,362 m ...
AGTCCATTTATTTTACCGGTGGAGTTTATAGAAGTGCTGATGGTAAGAGATCTAATGCCACAACTTTGCCGGGCGGATGCTTTGCTCACGACCAAGTTGTCGTCATTGACGCTAACTTAACTGGCAAATCAAATATTGTTAAGAAAACTCAAGGTGTATTGGAACTTCCCCTAAATTCAATCTGTAATGCTCCGTGGCATGAAACCAGACTTGAATTAAGGCTTACTGCTAAATAAATCTAGTTGTAACCGTTTCCAATAAATGTAAATCCAGCCTTTTCCCATTTATTTTTGTTAAGCAAATTTCTTGAATCAATAATTATTTTTTGTGTCACCAAATCTGATATTTCTTTTGGATCAATTTCTTTAAATTCTTGCCATTCAGTCAGCAACACAATTGCATCTGCCCCTGTGACATTTTGCTTAATATCTGCACTTACTTTCATTGATAAGTTTTCAACACTTTTAACTATTGGATCAAATGAACTAATCTGAGCGCCCTCCAAAATCAAGCGTTCAATGACAGAGATGGCGGGAGAAAAACGAGTATCGTCAGTATTTGCTTTAAACGATAGACCCCAAACAGAGATTTTCTTATCTTTAAGCGTTCCGCCTAATGCTTTCTTGCATTTCTCCACTATTCGAGCATGAGCCTTTAGATTGCTTTCCAGAGCTGCATCAAGCAGCGGAATAGGAACATTTTTTTTTCTTGCTGACTCTTTAAGAGCACTTACATCTTTTGGAAAACACATTCCACCCCAACCAGGACCTGGTTTTAGGAAATCTTTTCCAATTCTTTTGTCTAATCCCATTGCATTTAACACTTCTAGCGCATTTGCATCTGTTGACTCAGCATATGCGGCAATCTCATTTACAAAAGAAAGTTTAATCGCTAGGAAGCTATTGGATGCATATTTTATAATCTCAGCTGAAGTGTTATCTGTGAACACAATTTTAGCTTTTTTGGCCTTATAGAGACTAGAAACTTCTTTTGCTTTAACCTCATCTGTACTACCCACCACTATCCGATCAGGTTTGAAAAAATCTTGCAATGCTGTTCCTTCTCTTAAGAACTCAGGATTTGAAACAATTGCAACGTCATCTCTGTCTATTTTTTCTTTCACTAACTTCCAAGTGTTAACAGGAACTGTTGATTTTATTACAACCGTTGAAGATTTCTTCAAGTGACGAGAAAGCATTTTTGAAGATTCTAAAATAAAGGAAATATCTGCAGCACCATCTTCTAGTTGAGGTGTAGGTAAGCATAAGAAAACAAATTTACTGGAACCAACTTTTGAATAATCAGTTGAGAATTTGATTTTTTTCTTCTTCAAAGATTTCTTTAAAAACACTTCTATGTCTTTTTCATAAATTGGACTTTTTCCCCGCGATAATTTGGTAATTTTTTCTTTATCTATATCAATTCCAACAACATCATGACCCAAATGTGCAAAACCCACAGCAGATGCAAGGCCGACATATCCTGTACCAATGATTGCAATTTTTGCCATATGAATAACCTTTAAAAAATCTTACGAATAATTTTTAAACCAACCAAAGTACCAACTACCGAACCAATCACTCGCTCGATTTTTATTTGACCTTCTGAATCGGTAAAGAATTTCTTCGCAAAATCTTTACCTCGCTCCATAATTCCAGCTGGACTCATTGCATATTCAAGTTCTGAAAGATTCTTTGCCAATCTTTCACGTGCCGCAATAATTTCTGCTTCAATTTGGTCTTGTTTCACAGCAATACTCCAGATTGGTTTAACTAGTTAAAAGCGTACGCCGTAGAGTTAGCCATAGATCTTGCGGGAGTGGCGAAATTGGCAGACGCACTAGACTTAGGATCTAGCGCCGAAAGGTGTAGGGGTTCAAGTCCCCTCTCCCGCACCATAATCTCTGTTTAAACTAAAAAGTTATTAAATTGCCAAGGGTCATTGTCATATTTTCTGCCATTAAGACCCTTATATAAATCATTTCTAGTTTTCAAGGGATCCCAATCAACCGAAACTGATCTCATTTCACCTAGATACTCTTTCGCAATATTTAAGACATATCTCCAAGGTAATTGATCAGGAACTAAAACTCCTTGGTTTGGATTTTCAATCATCCACATTGCTGCTGCAATAACAGAGCATGCAACTTGCAAAGTTGTGGCAGATTGTCCTGGAACTAATTTTCTTGCATCATGAATTGAAAGCATTGACCCATACCACCAAGCTTTATATTCATGACCCATTAGCAAAACTCCTAATCGATCTTCTCCGTCAATAATTTCTTCATTCATAATTCTTTGATTTTTTTGCAAATCCCATTGGCGCATTTCTAACTCGGCCATAGAAACTATTGCCTCATTTGCTGGACAATAGGCGTAATGCACAGTTGGTCGGTATATATCTTTTCCTGATTGATCTTTAACCGTTAAATGCTCTGTGATGGTAAAAGCTTCACCGTGTCTAATAACCATGCCAATGGTTTCAAAATCTGGAACCCAAGATCTAACCCAAGTTTTAGCCCCAGGTTGTGCAATAGCTATTTGATTACAAGGACCTTTTCCCGTATGTAAGATTCCATTTTTTGGTAATTCTTTTTCATGCGTGCCCCAACCAATTTCTGCCGGAGCAATACCTTCTTCATAAAATCCTTCTACCGACCAAGTATTAACAAATTCATCTACTTGTTTTGGTTTATTTGTGATTTGGGTATCTCTTTCTGCAATATGTATTACTTTCACACCCAATAGATAAGCTAGCTCATTATATTTTTCTTCACTTAAAGCTTTTTCTATTTTTTCATTTGTCTTATTATCTTTTTTTAATCTATTTGCAATATCAACTAGTGCAGCTTTTGTGAAATGGGAAACAAGTCCTGGATTTGCCCCATGTTCCACAACAGCTGACGGACCGGGTTTATCCCAAGTTTTCATCATTTCACGAATTCTCATATGCCTTGGATAAAGAGTTCTTTCTAATACTGGTCTATTTGCACCACCAACATATGGATTCCATTCCTCCACGGATGTGTTTAAATATAAAACGTTATGGTCATGACACCATTGCAAAATTGCATTGCAATCAATATTCCAAGCTAAATCAAGTAACAGATCCCCTGCAGATAAATAAGTAGAGAGTTTTTCATCTAAATTTTCTTGTGTAACAGTATCAATTTTAAAAGTAACACCTTGGTTTATTTCATTTTGTATTCGATCGGATCGATCATCTTTATCAATTATTGTTACCTGATTAGGTTTTGCAATGTGTTTTAAAATCAGTGGTAATGAGCATTGGGCAACAGAACCTGCTCCCAGAACTAGCACTTGGCCTGAAAATGCTTTGTCCAACGAACCTCCTAATTAAACTTGCATGAGGGTCAAACAATACAGCAGGTTTGCATGATTTCTTTTCTTAGGCCAATTGTTTTAAAAGCACTGCGATCTTTCTTAACGCGATGCCGCGATGACTAATTTGATCTTTTTCTTGATCACTTATCTCGGCTGAAGTTTTAGCCAAACCTTGGGGTACAAAAACTGGGTCATATCCAAAACCGTTTGCACCCCGAACTTCCTTAATAACCTGACCTGGCATTTGCCCCTCCACAACTAGTTCCAAGTTTTGTTGACTATCAACCAGAGCTATGGCGCATTCAAATCGGGCAAACAATAAATCAGGTGAAATATCTTTAATTTCAATAAGAAGCTTCTCCACATTTTCTGCATCAGTTGCAGTCAGTCCTGCGTAGCGGGCACTAAAGATTCCTGGTGCCCCGTTTAGCGCATCCACCACTAATCCTGAATCATCAGCTAAGGCTGGAAGTTTTGTGAAATCATTTATTGCTCTTGCCTTGATGAGAGCGTTTTCGGCAAAAGTGGCCCCAGTTTCTGCAACTTCGGGAACACCTAAAAAATCACTTGCTGGCACTAATTCCAGATCAGACACAAGTTCATTTAAGATGCGTTGAAACTCAATTACTTTATGAGTGTTGGCAGTAGCCAACACAATCTTTTTCATACCTATTTCAAAGCCTCAAGTTGTAATTGCGTTAATTCATTACAACCTTTAGCCGCAGTGGCTAAAAGACTATCTAGTTCAGATTTATCAAAAGGTGCACCTTCAGCTGTGCCTTGAACCTCTATGTATTTGCCACTGCCAGTCATTACTACGTTCATGTCAGTTTGTGCTCTTACATCATCTTCGTAATGCAAATCAAGTCTAATTTCTCCATCAATTACTCCCACACTTACTGCTGCAACTGAATCAATAAGTACTTTTTCAACAGATTCAATAATTCCTTTATTCTTTGCCCACTTCAAAGCATCAAATAAAGCAACATAGGCACCAGTTATGGCAGCAGTTCTGGTCCCACCATCTGCTTGCAAAACATCACAATCCAAAACAACTGTGTTTTCGCCCAGTGCTTTGTTATTTATAACTGCTCTTAAACTTCTTCCCACAAGTCTAGAAATTTCTTGGGTTCTGCCACCAAGTTTTCCTTTCACAGATTCACGATCAGATCTTGATTCTGTTGATCTAGGAAGCATGGCATATTCAGCTGTTACCCAGCCTTCACCAGAATCTTTTTTAAATCTAGGAACTCCCTCTGTTACTGAAGCAACACATAAAACTCTGGTCCTACCAAAATGGACTAAACATGAACCTTCAGCATTTTCTAACCAATTTCTTTCAAATTTAATTGGTCTTAACTCATCGTTGGATCTACCATCACTTCTTGTCATAACACCACCCTATCTTGTTGTTTAAGCTTGTTGAACATTTGCTACTTCAGGGCCTAAAAACCTTTTAGCTAAAGGCGCAAATGTTGAAATATCCCCAGTTGCTAAAAACTCATGTTTTGGTTTACCAGCATTTTGTTCTCTAAGTAAATTTTTTGTCACAAGCACTTGATAAAGATCTTGTGCTGTTTCATCGGCACTAGAAACTATTGCTACATCTGGACCAAGGGTATAACTGATTGCTCCAGAGATTAAAGGAAAATGTGTACAACCAAGCACCACAGTGTCAATTTGGGCTTTAGTTAATTCTTGTAGATAATCTTTGGCAACCGTTAATACTTCATCTCCTGAAGTAATTCCTCTTTCAACAAATTCTACAAACCTTGGGCAGGCTTTAGAAAACAATTCAATGTCGGGGGCTGCAGAAAAAGCATCACCATATGCTCCACTTTCAATTGTGGCCCGAGTGCCAATAACACCTACTTTTTTATTTCTAGTAACAGAGACTGCTCTTCTCACGGCAGGTCCAATTACTTCAATTACTGGAACGTCGTAGCGCTCGCGAGCATCACGCAACGTTGCCGCCGAAGCTGTGTTACAGGCAATAACAATGGCTTTAACGCCATCTTTGACAAGTTTGTCCATGATGTCTAGGGAAAATTTTCTTACTTCAGCAATGCTCCTTGGACCATATGGCCCATTGGCCGTATCTCCGATGTATCGAATGGGTTCATTGGGAAGTTGATCCAAAATAGCTCTGGCAACTGTGAGCCCACCAACTCCTGAGTCAAGGATTCCGATGGGTTTGTTGTCCATAATTATGCAAAGCCTATTGCTCGAAGCAGTTCTCATTATCTGTTGGGCTTTAGCCACAGTTGTGGGCAACTTTCGCCTGAAAACCGCCCCAATTTTAATAAAAGTGGAAGAAAAGCCCCTTCAGATATTGTCCATATTCGAAACTTGGCGCTATGGTCAGTCTCAGCCCGAAATTCGGGTGGTAAGGATTTGGGAACTTCTCTAGATAATGGAGAGTTTCAAAATCTTTGCGTTTTAGTCTTGGGAGTTATGGCATGGTTGGAGTATCAGTACTGTCCAGCGGACAGTTCCAGGCTGTATACAACGTTATATCTTTTGCTCTAGCATCAATGATTTTTGCAACAATATTTATGCTGGTTGCTCAAGGTCGTGTACTGCCTCGTTACCGTCAGGCGCTGATTACATCAGCAACTGTTACCGGTATCGCTGCTTATCACTACTGGAGAATTTTTGATTCTTTCCGTCACGCATATATTCAAACAACCGTTGGTGGAGATTATTCATTAGTTGCAGGAGAAGGATTCAACGAAGCTTACCGCTACGTTGACTGGCTTCTAACTGTTCCTCTACTACTTGTAGAAACAGTTGCAGTTCTTGCATTGGCTAGAAAAGTTCAAAGCCAATTGCTAGTTCGCTTAATCCCAGCATCAGCATTAATGATCATCCTTGGTTATCCAGGTGAAGTCACTGCTGAAATTGCACCAAAAATGGTTTGGGGCGCACTATCAACAATTCCATTCCTATACATTCTTTACATCTTGTTTGTTGAGCTTGGTAAGTCCATGGGACGCCAACCAACAGGTGTTGGTAAAGAACTTGCGAAGTTGCGACTATTACTTCTTGCAACTTGGGGTGTTTACCCAATCAGTTACCTATTCCCAGTATTTGGTGTCTGGTTCAATAGTGATTGGTTCGAAGGCCCAGGCTCATTCGTGTTTCGTCAATACGGCTACTCAATTGCAGACGTCTTGGCAAAATGTGTGTTCGGTCTAATGATTTACAAGATCGCACGTATGAAGAGCTTTGCTGATGACCGTACCTTTGCTAAGAGTGAAGGTCACTAAAGTCAAGTAAGGTAATTAAATTAAGGGCCTTGAGTTTTCTCAAGGCCCTTAATAATTTTTAAGAACTCATTTCCTCTAATAAATTTGATTGCAACCAAGTCAACCAAGAATAAATATCACGCGCATGATCGATTTCTAGATCTTCAGAAATTTCTTCCTCATTATTTTCCGTAATTCCAGCTCTAACTCCCAAAGCTAATCTTAGGTCGTTTAGCACGGTTAGCCATGTTTCAAAATCTTTTGGTTTAATTGAAATTATTTGCTCTGGTTCAGGTAAATTCTCTAAAACAAAATTAGCTCTCTTTACCTTTAATTCCCGTAATGATCTTTCTGTGAAGCGCCTGAATTCAGCTGAAGCTTGTTTATCTGATTGATATGCATCGGGCAGTAAGCGCAACAACACTTCATCATCAGGGGTTTTGGCGGTTGAATCAATGCCCACCATTTTTGCTAAAGGATCATTATTTTCTTTTGAGTTTTGGGGAGTGAGTAAGAGAATTACTTGCTCAATCAAAGAGGTCAGAAGAGAAACTTCTAATGCTTCTATTTGAAAAGAGATCTCTTTATCGGGTGTTTTCTTGAATCCTCTTTGGGTGCTCAAAATTTACGCCTTTTGCAAAGTGGCCCATAGGCCATAGGAATGCATTGCATTAACATCTCTTTCCATTTCTTCCCGAGAGCCACTACTTACTACAGATTTACCCTCATTATGAACTTGCAACATTAATTTCTCTGCCTTTTCTTTGGAGTATTTGAAATAAGTCATGAATACATAGGTCACATAATTCATCAAGTTGACTGGGTCATTCCACACAATACAAACCCATGGGGTGTTTGGCAGAGTTTCAGAATCTAATTGTTCTTTTTCTAGAGGAGCAATTGACATATTTTTATAATCGCACCCGATAGAGTTTTTGGCTACTCACTTCAGGGAGTCAAATATTTTCTTGCAATCAGGACAGATAGGAAACTTTGCCGGGTCTCTTCCTGGAACCCACACTTTTCCACACAAGGCAATGACAGGTTTTCCCGTTACCGCACTTTCAACAATTTTTTCTTTCTGCACATAATGGGCGAATTTTTCATGATCCCCATCATCATTGGTTTCTAAGCTGCGTTCATCAAGCAAGGTGTCACCCAGGGAACCTGGGTTTTCTAAAGGAGTGGTCACAATCTGATTGTGGCAGAAGCCTTGGGTAGGATTGTCTTTTCAGCCCCTGATTTCGTTATCTGGAAATGAGTTTCATGGATCTTAAGGGAAGAGATTTCTTAAAAGAAATCGACTTTGATGCCAATGAGTTGCTCCAAATCATTCAACGCGCCCAGAAGCTAAAGAAGCAGAAGAAAAGTGGGCGTGAGAAAAAACATCTCAAAGGCAAAAATATTGCCCTAATTTTTGAAAAAACTTCCACCAGAACTAGAGCGGCCTTTGATGTGGCAGCCCATGATCAAGGTGCTTTCACAACTTTTTTTGATTCAACCTCATCTCAACTTGGCCATAAGGAATCAATTTCTGATACCGCCCGTGTGTTAGACAAAATGTTTGATGCCATCGAATACAGGGGATTTGCACAAAGTGCGGTGGAAGACTTAGCCCAATACTCGAGTGTTCCGGTTTACAACGGTTTAACCGACCAATGGCATCCAACACAAATGTTGGCGGATTTTATGACAATGAAAGAACACTGTAATAAAGACTTAAAAGATGTTTCATTTGCCTATTTAGGTGATGCACGTAATAACATGGGAAATTCATTATTAGTAACAGCAGCCATTTTAGGCATGGATGTAAGACTAGTTTCACCAAAATCATTAACACCAAGTTCAGAAATCCAAAATATGGCAAAAGATTTAACAAAATTATCGGGTGGCAAAATTACCATCACTGAGGATGTTTCACTGGGGGTTAAGGACGTAGATTTTATTCATACTGATGTTTGGGTATCTATGGGTGAAGATGAAAGTGTTTGGAAAGAAAGAATTAATCTACTAAATCCATATCGAGTCACACAAGATGTGTTAAAAATGACTGATAATGAAAACGTCAAGTTCATGCATTGTCTTCCAGCATATTACGATGATAGAACAGAAATTGGCAAAAAAATAAAAGACAATTTTGGAATTGTTGGAATTGAAGTTACTAAAGATGTGTTTAATTCTGAAAATTCAATTGTTTTTGATCAAGCAGAAAATAGAATGCACACCATAAAAGCTTTAATGGTTGAAACTTTAAGTTAGTTAAAATAAAAGACCCGCTAATTTCTTAGCGGGTCTAATGTATGAAGTCCTTGGTCTAAACTGGGCGCACGTTTGCGGCTTGTGGACCTTTTTGGCCTTCGGTGATATCGAATTCAACTCTTTGTTCTTCGTTCAATGAACGATAACCATCAGATTGAATTGCTGAGTAATGCACGAACACGTCTGGTCCGCCTCCATCTGGAGCTAAGAATCCAAAGCCCTTTTCTGAGTTAAACCATTTGACGCTGCCTTGTGGCATATATATTTCTCCTGCTTTTGTTGATGTACCGCTCAATGCTTTTGCCTTCACGGGGTGTTCGCCGCTGACTTGCGCGGCATCAAAGACACCTTGCATAAATCATTAACTTGCAACCACTAGTGAGCCTACGCCATTTGATACACCAGGTGCCAGTGGGGCTTTGCAAAATGTGTATAAAAAGTAAATGTGCCCACAAAATAAATTTGTGGGCACATCACCTTGATTTCGGTGGAGGTGGCGGGATTTGAACCCGCGTCCATCAGCGTCGTACTAGGGCTTCTCCGGGCGCATCCACTATTGCGTGTTCTTGACCTGCTAGTTACTCGTGGCCTTGCTAGCAACACGGTCAAAGTTACTGTTTGATTTTCTAACTAATCTCGTAACCCGACTAGTTAGTGATCCTTCTTTCGACGCCAGATCTCAGATCGAAGGAACTTCTGAGCTGACGGACTTTATGGCTAAAGCTACTTTAAGCAGCTAGAGCAAAGTCAGTGCGAGATTTATTTGCACTTGTTTTTTCAAGACATGGTTTACGAGTTCTGCCTTGAACCTCGGCCCGCTTCACCTAACGCGATTCACTGTTGTCGAAACCGTTCACCCCCTATTGAGTTGTAAATCATTCACAAATTAAGTTTTTTTCTTCTTTGTGAACTCTTTATTCTACACCCTTAGAGCGACGACCCACTGCCTTGGCTACTTCCCTCTTATCATCTTTTTCCCTTAAAGCTTGTCTCTTATCATGGGCTTTTCTACCTTTGGCTACTGCTAACTCGATTTTAACTTTTCCATCCTTGAAATAAATACTTAGCGGGACCAAAGTATTTCCCGAGTCATGCAGTGCTTTTGTTAGCCGAGTAATCTCTAAACGTTTGATCAATAGCTTTCTTAACCTTCTAGGTTCATGATTTGTCCAAGTTCCAGCACCATATTCAGGAATATGGACATTGTGTAACCAAACTTCACCATTCTTAATTTGAGCAAAGCCGTCTATCAAACTTGCTCTGCCTTCGCGAAGTGATTTAACTTCAGTGCCGACTAGAACTACTCCTGCTTCAATCACATCTTCGATTGAATAATCGTAACGAGCCTTTTTATTTTGGGCTACTAGTTTTCTTCCCTTTTCTTTCATGATTAGCCCCGAGCTCCAGCACTTGCCACAAGTCCTTGCAAAACTTGCAGAGCCCTAGTTTCTGCTACTTTTTTGGATTCTCTTCCAGAAACTAGAACATCTGGTTCTAATCCTTGTCCATCTAGTTTTCTCCCATTTGGCGTTAAGTAGTAACCAATAGTCAACTCAATGCCAGATCCATCTGATAATCGTGTGAAATCTTGAACTGCTGCCTTACCAAAAGTTTTTTCACCAACAATTACTGCTCGGTTTCTATCTTGAAGTGCTGCTGCCACAATTTCTGCTGCAGAAGCAGTTCCACTATCTACCAAAACAACTAATGGGGTTTCTGAATCACCATCACCAATTGCGTTAAATGTCTCTACTGGCATTCCTGGACTATGAAATTCAACAACTAACCCTCCATTTAAAAATGCCCCTGCCACATCGGTTGCCTCGACTAATAATCCGCCTGGGTTTCCTCTTAAATCTAAAACAATTCCATTTCTATCTGCACCACTTGTAGCTAATGCTGCTCTCATATTTCTAGCTGATCCACGATTAAATTCACTTATGGAAACTACAACAATGTCATTAGATAATTTCTTTAATTGAACGGGGTTACTTTTTAATTCAGTTCTTTCAACACTAAAAGTTAAAGTTTCTTCATTTCTGTTAATCAATAAAATAGCATTGGTATTTGGTTCTCCGGTAAGCAGTTTTGAAATTTCAAAAAGGGTCTTATCTTTTGTGACCACTCCATCAATAGATTGAATCACATCGCCATTTTCTAGATTTGCAAATTCTGCTGGGGAGCTTGGAACTATCCCTGCGATACTTACAAACCCTGATTCATCACCCCTTAACCAAATTCCAATTCCTGAATATTGGCCTTCGACTGAATTATCAAAAGAAGTATTTCCAATTTCTGGTAAAAATCTGCTCCACTTATCCCCTAAAGATTTAAGCATTCCTTCTATTGCTGCTCTTTCCAATGATTTTTTTGTAATATCATTTGAAGTTTTATCCAAAATTTGATCAACAGCTTCATCCAAAATAGATGTTGAAGAACTGTTATTTACAGTTGTGCCCAGCAGAATTCCGGCAGCAAAAATTACACCGGCACCAATGAAAAGTGAGGTGTATCCAGGCTGCTTTTTCTTCATCCCTTAATTGTAGGTGACGCCTATTTTGTGGGGAAATAATAAAACTAAATCAAGAATTCTTAGCAACCAACTGGATTTTTTGCTGAGCCAAACCAACCTAGAGGATTGTATGGAGTTCCATTTACGTGAACTTCAAAATGAAGATGTGGCCCAGTAGACCAACCAGATGAACCAACAAAGCCAATGGTGTCTCCTACTGCTACGCCTTGTCCAACGTTGACATTAAAACGAGACATATGTGCATACATTGTTGAAAGTCCACCGTTATGTGCAATTACCACTACTCTTCCATAAGCTCTTAATGTTGTTACTGCAGTAACAATTCCAGTTGCTGCTGCTGCAATTGGTATTCCTGTTCCGGCTGCTAAATCAATTCCTGTATGACAAGATCGATATCCAAATACTGGATGTCGTCTTGGTCCAACCCCTTGACTAAATCTGGCTCCTGGAACTGGCCAATAAAGTTCACCAGCCATAGTTCCGCCTAAGCCGGCGCGAAGTCTGGCAAGTTGTTGTAACCTGATTTGTTCTGCTCTTAGTTGCTCATATCTTTTTCTGGTTGCTTCTTTTTCACTTTCCGCTTTTGCTAAAGCTGCTTTTTGTTTAGCAATAAGTCTTAAAACTTCTGCTTCAGCATCTTTTGCTTTCTGGGCAGCCACTAATGCTTCGGCTTTTTGTTGTTCTAAAATTATTTTTTGAGCAGCAACGGCTGCTTGTTCAGTTTCAAGCTGGGCTTTGATGGTTTCTAATTGAGCTAATTTTTCGTTTTGGTTTCCAATGTAGGTTTGCATATCCATCAATTTTTGATTGAAATCGTTTGGGTCCGTGGATCCCAATAAAATATTTAATGTTGCTAGTGGACCTTCTTGATATAGACTTCTAGCTACATCACCTACATAGCTTCTGGTTTCGTCGTAATTTTGTTTAGTTATTTGTAATTGATTTTCTAATTCAGCCAATTTTTCAGCAGCTAATCGATCCTTCTCTTTTGCTGCTGCTAATTCTTCCCTAGCTTTTTTTAATTTAGCTTCAGCTATAGGTAGCTGTTTTTTTATTTCAGCTAATTCAGCAGCCACTTCTCGTACCAGAGCACTTGCACTCTCTAATTCCTGTTGAGCAGCATTTACATCATCATCAATGCTTTGGGGTAGGGCTTGGGTGGGAAGAGTTGATCCAAAAATTAACGAGATTGAAAAGAGAAAAACTAAAAAACTTCTAGTTTTAGACTTCATACCAAAACCTAAACTTTCAAATGTCGCGCTATACCAAACCACGCTGTGATAAAGGCCAATAAAGTTCCTGCACCCAGGCAAATTAGAGAAGCACTAATAACTGCATCCCAACCAAAAAACGATGTAAAGGTAAAGGAGGTAGCAATAATTTGATCAACTAAATATCCTTTTATAAGACTCAACACCCCTACTGCAATCAATCCCCCAATAAGTGCACCAAAAATTGCTTCAAGTAAGAAAGGAAGTCGTAGTGCCATTTTTGATGCGCCAACTAATCGCATAATTCCAATCTCTCTTCTTCTGGCATAAGCAGTTACTCTAATTGTGTTACCCACAAGTAATGAAGTTACAACCAACATTGCTATTGCAAAACCAAGTGCTAAAGCTTGTAAACCTCCCAGCACACTAAACAAAGCACTTAAAGTTGCTCTTTGATCTCTAACTGCTTCAATACCTGGTCTACTCAAGAATTGGTTTACTACTATGGTGAATTCTTCTGGATTCGATAATTTAATTCTGAAACTTTCAGGCAATTGATCAGGTGTCACATTAGCTGATATGGGAGATGCTTTAAATCTTTCGATAAATCTGTTATATGCCTCTTCTTGACTTTCAAAAAATATTTCGGCAACTAAAGGTTGCAGTGATTCTAAATCAGTTCTAATTTGAGACTTTTGTTCTTCTGTTGCTGGTCCACCAGAACAAGAAGGAGTGTCACTTCCTGCTGTACATAAAAAGATAGATACTTCTACTTTGTCAAACCAGTAATCTTTCATTTCACTAGCTTGCGATCCAACCAATAGCGAAACACCTAATAAAGATAGTGAGATTGCAAAGGTTGCAACAAGAGCAATAGTTAGGGTGATGCTTCTACTAATTCCTTGCCAAACTTCACCAAGGACAAATCTAACTCTTGTAATAAATGGGCTCATGAGTATCCGTAAACTCCTCGAACTTGATCTCTGATAATGGCACCATTTGTAATTTCAATAACTCTTTTTCTCATTTGATCAACAATGCCTGCGTCATGGGTAGCCATAATTACAGTAGTTCCCGCTTTATTAATTTGATCTAGTAAGCGCATTATCTCTATGGTTGTATCAGGGTCAAGGTTTCCTGAAGGCTCATCAGCCATCAAAATAGCTGGACGGTTTACTAACGCTCGAGCTATGGCAACCCTTTGTTGTTCTCCACCTGATAGTTGTTCTGGTTTTCTATTTGCTTTATCAAGTAGTCCCACTAAATCTAAAACAGCTGGAACTGTTTGTTTAATTTCGACTGGAGTTTTATTCAGAACTTGAAGTGCAAATGCAACATTCTCAGAAATTGTTTTTTCTGGCAATAATCTAAAGTCTTGAAAAACCATTCCAATATTTCTTCTAAGTTTTGGAACTTCTTTTTCTCTTAGTTCTCCTATATTGATGTCATCAATTAGAACGTTTCCACTTTGTGCTTTTTCTTCCCTAATTAATAGTCTTAGTATTGTGGATTTGCCAGCTCCTGATTGGCCAACCAAGAATACAAACTCGCCATCAGCAATCTCAAAAGAGACATCATTAAGTGCAGGGTGGCCGTCTTTACGGTAGGCCATAGTCACGTTTTCAAATTTGATCATTTTGTCTCCACTTTTGAGATTATCGGTTGAAACTAGAGATACGTGTGAGACTCGCCTCGAGAGGGGCTGTGGTGTTGACTACTAACTTTGCTTACGCCAGCGAATCCCTGCTTCGATAAATCCATCCAAATCTCCATCTAATACTGCTGCTGGATTTCCGGTTTCAAATTCAGTTCTTAAATCTTTAACTAATTGATACGGTGCCAGCACATAAGAGCGCATCTGATTGCCCCATGATCCAGAAGTTGAATTTTTTAATGCATCTATTTTTGCTTGCTCCTCTTGATGTCTTTTTTCTAATAATTTAGATTGCAGAACAGATAATGCTGTTGCTTTATTTTGTAATTGACTTCTCTCATTTTGACATGACACCACAATTCCAGAAGGAATGTGTGTTATTCGAACAGCTGAATCTGTTGTGTTAACACCTTGACCACCTGGACCAGAGGATCTATAAACATCTACTCTTATTTCATCGTCTGAAATTTCGATTTGATCACTCTTGTCAACAACTGGAACTACTTCAACGCCTGCAAAACTTGTGTGTCTTCTACTTTGTGAATCAAACGGTGAAATTCTAACTAAGCGATGGGTTCCTTGTTCTACTGAAAGTGTTCCGTATGCGTAAGGAGCGTGCACCGCAAAAGTTGCAGATTTAATTCCTGCTTCTTCTGCGTAAGAAGTTTCATACACATTAGTTTTCCAATTTTGTCTTTCGCAGTAACGCAAATACATTCTTAGTAACATTTCAGCCCAATCAGCAGCATCTACTCCCCCTGCTTCAGATCTGATAGTTACCAACGCCTCGCGTGAATCATATTCACCGGAAAGTAAAGTTTTAACTTCCATTTCTCTTATTGCCGGGATTAAACTACTAATTTCATTTTT
>ERZ889217.1032-NODE-1032-length-15107-cov-8.515745_pt1 | contig 15107 bp, 13 predicted proteins | sample MGYA00521098_ERZ889217 | MGnify/ENA primary metagenome ERZ889217 (study PRJEB32303, sample SAMEA104408613) | aquatic metagenome | biome: Brackish water; feature: Pelagic; material: water | place: Baltic Sea | collected 2014-06-10T22:04:00 | depth 2,362 m ...
CCTCCAGAGGCCAGCTGATGGCCAGCTCGGGATCATTCCAGCGCAGGCCGAATTCCGCTTCCGGGGCGTAAAAGGCGCTCACCTGATAGAGGATCTCGGTGGCGTCGCTGAGGGTCTGGAGAGCGTGGCAGCAGCGTTCCGGGATCAGCACGGCCTGATGGTCTTCGGCCCTGAGCTCCACCATGTGGCTGTGCAGGAAGGTGGGCGATTCGGGCCGAAGATCCACCACCACATCGACCAGGGCGCCCTGCACGCAGCGCAGAAACTTGTGTTCCGCATGGGGGGGGAATTGGAAGTGAAACCCCCGCACCGTGCCGGCCTTCTGGTTGAAGGAGCGATTGATCTGGCGCACCTGGAAATCCACCCCCAGTTCCGCCAGTTCCCGCTGGCAGAATGCCCTGGCAAACCAGCCACGCTGGTCACCGCTCGGTTGGCTGGTCACCCGGTAGGCGCCCTGGATGGGCAGCGGTTCAAACTGCATAGCAAAGGCAGAAGAGTCCAGGCGGCAGAGCCCAGGTGGCGGAGCCCAAGCGACCGGGCCAATGTAAAGCAATTTACGTCATTAAGACACTAAGCCATTGCGCCATTTGGCGGCAGGGTGGCAACGCCCAGCTGCTCGGCCAGGTGGCGTAGCTGGTCCATCCGTTTCGGTAAGGAGTCGAACAGCAGCTGGCGTTCCTGGCGGCTGCGGGCGTGGGGTAGCTGGTGGCGCTGTTGGAGCTCTTTGAAGGCCGGGCTGTTGAGGATTTCCCGCGGATCTAGATCGGGGCGGAAGTGGTGGATGGCAACAATGTTTGCCAGTTCAATGCTGGGTTGGCTGAGCGCCAATTCCTGCCGGGAGCGCTGTTTCAGGGTGGCCCCAATCCGATGGGGCGCCGCGGGATCCAGCTCAAACCCGTAGCGCAGGGCCCGGCGGCGGGTCTGCTTCTGCAGCACGCTCAGCAGCGTGTTGCGCACTCCGCTGAAGCGGGGCAGGCGGGCCAGCTGGGGCTGGTTCTGCAGCAGTTGGCTGTCGATGCGGGCAGCTTCGCTGTTCTTGACCTCCATCGCTTGGGTGGTTTCCCGGAAGCTCTCCGGTTCGAACACCGCCGCCCGCAGGCCGCGGCGGCGCAGCCGCTGGTAATAATCCACGTCATCGCCGCCCCAGCCAGACATGTGGTCGTGCCAGCCGCCACAGCGGCGGCCGTGCTGGCGCCGGAACAGGCAGCTGCCGGAGGAGCTCCCCAGCTTGCTGAAACCTCGGTAGAAGAGTGTTGGATCCCGGTCCATGGCCTCCAGGTAGGGCGCAATTGTGACCAGTTCGATATCGGCATCTAATTTCAGAATTACCCCTGCTTTGGAGTAGCGCAGGGCCACGTTCTGGGCGCGCCCCTGGCGCCAGAGGGCCTCCTCTCCTAGCCGGATCACCCGAACTCGCCCCAGATCGAAGCCTGCCAGCTGGGGCAGCAGTTCCTGGCTGGAGTTGAAATCCACGATCAGGATCCTGCTGATCTCTGGGCAGGCCAGCCAGGAGGGCAGGCTTGCAACTACGTGCTCGGCCCGATTGCGGCAGGGGGTGATCAGGTCGACACCGGCCCTTAAACCGGCCATCACGCTTCGGGATCCGCAGAGCTAAACCAAGCTTTCTTCAGGGGCTTTTGGGTCAGCATCCAACGGATCACCCGTTGCTGATCGGCAGTTTTCAGAGCGCGAGGCTCCCGATTGCCTGGCTGTAGCTGGGCCATCCCTTCGGCAGCGATCGAAACGAAGCTGGGGCAGTATTTGGCGCGGATCTGCTGATCAGTGGCAACCAAGGATTGCCTGAGTGCGGCCAGCTCGGCACCCGTCAGCCAGCTGTTGATTGCGGCCATATCTTGCCAGGCCGGCTGGCCAGATTGTTGGTTGAATATTTTAGAGTATTTGCCGTAAAGTTTATTGCGCTTGTGGTAGTCAAGTGGCAACTGATTTAGAAACAATTTGAAGGCAACACAGGCCAGTGGCTCGGAGATATTGACGCGGGTTTTTTTGTCTGCTGCCAAAGCTTCCTCCGGCAGATTGCTCCCACAGAGGCGCCTCAGGAAGGTGAGGGGAAGTTGGCCGGATTGGCTGAGATCTTCGTAGGAGTGGGCCTGCACGGGGAAATGGCTGCCCCAGGCCTGCAGTTGCCTGTCGTAATCCCATCCATGGGAGTAGGAGCGGATGAATTGCTTAATTCCATCTTTGTATAGGGTCGCAAGTATAAACTCGCTGTAGCTGCTTTGAATATAGGCTCCCCGCTCCCGGAGTACGGCGCTCACGCGTACGTCGGCGTCCTGGAAAAGGCGGCGGATCTTGGCGATATTTGATTGTTTGCGAAGCCAGAGTTCCTCGATTGGATAGAGGTCTGGAACGGCGGCAAAGCCGATTCGCCAGAAGGCCTCGGAGCTGATGATTGTGTGCTCATACTGCTGCGCTTTGCCAATGATGGAGCGGGCAATTATTTGCAGCTCATCAACGGAGTATGGCTTTGGCCCGCCCCTATTGTCCAGCGATCGGGCGATATTTCGGTGGGGGATCCCTTCGCCCCGGCCCGGGAGCAGTTCCCCTTCGCTGGGATACCAGACCCCCAGCTTTTTGAGGGATTCACGGTTGCGTTTCAGTTGTCGCTGAATGGCCGTGGTGCCCGTTTTGTGGGTGCCGATGTGTAGGTGAATGGGCATGGCTAAACCGATTTCAGCGGCTCAGGGCCTGGATCGCCCGCACCGCGGTTTCAACGTTGAAGCAGTTGGAGCGCTGGAAAGGAGCGGAGCTGTCATCGGCCATGGGTTGCACGTCAGCCGGTGCACAGTCGACATAGGCATCGCCCCCGGCGGTGGCGCGATCCAGATTCACCCAGCTGCTGCTGAGGCAGCGGGAGCCGGCGAGCAACATCACCTGCTGGGCCAGCCGCTCCCCCGGCGCAAACATCTTCAGGGTCATTGAGGCCTGAGGAAATCCTGCAACAACGTCGTAGCGGCGGTAGAGGCTGAGCTTTTGCTCAAAATTTAGCTCTTCGGGGCAGATCACATCCACATGGGGGAGTTGGTTGAGCTGGGCCACCAGTTCAGCTTCCTGGGCGAAGTGGGTGCTGCCATGGCTGAGTTTGTGGCGTGACAGGTATGCCAGCCGCCGCTTTGGTGGGCCGATGGCCTCCAGTCGCTCGCGCAGCCGGGGCTTCAGGGCCGCCAGGCAGGCAACCCGCAGATCCTGGCTGGCAAAACCTCGATCGCAGAACAGCGCAGCGCTCGAAACCAGCTGCCGGGCCCGCATCGGTCGGCGAATCAACCTGGCGCGCTTGCCCAGGCCCAGTTGCCTGAACCATTCCCGCACCAGGGCCAGTTTCAGGGTGGGGTGGCCATGGCGATGGGGAGTGGAATCATGGAACCAGATCGGCAGGTCGCTGTCGCGGTATTCCCGCAGCAGTTGATAGGCACGCCCGCTGTCCAGGATCAGGTGGCCGATGTGGTCGTAGAGCGTGCCCCCGTAGAGCACCAGCTCGTGCTCCCGCAGCCGATTCTCCCGGTAGGGGTTGTCTTCCAGTTGGGCGGCCGGATGGCAGCAATGGCGTTTGCCGCGCATGTCGCTCAGCTCGCGCAGATGTTGGCCTGAGCCATCAAATGCACCGAAGCTGTGGCGCCGCCACCAGAGCATCTGACCCTTGCGACGGCGCGGCGGGAGCAAGGTGGCGTTTGCCCAGCTCTGCAGCGGTTGGCTGCCTCGAACCTCCAGTTCCCCCCAGAGGCAGGGATGGTCATCGGCAATGGTGGCGAGCGGCTTGACCACGGCAGTTCCGTCCATCTCAGCGCCCTGCCAGATCCCGCACGGTGTCGATCACCAGCCCCACGTTGAAGCTGTGATGGCGCTGGAAACCAGCGCCCGGCCCTGGGGCGATCTCTCCGGCTTCAGGCTCCTGGGGCGCTTGGGAGGCAAGGCTGCAATCCACCATCCTGTCGCCGAAACCGTAGGCCCTCTCAAGATTCACCCAGTTGCTGTTGAGGCTTTGTTGGCCCGCCACCAGCAGCACTTGCTCAGCCAGCCCTCCGGAGCGGCCGGGGGGCACGAAATACTTCAGCAGCATGGCCGCCTGAACGAAGCCCGTCACCAACCTGTAGCGACGGTAGAGCCCAAGTTTCGCCTCGATGGACAGCTCTTCCGGGCAGATCACATCCACATTGGCGAGTTTGCCCAGGGCTTCCACCACCTCCCGTTCTCCTTCGAAGCAGGTGGTGCCGCTGTTGAGCCTGTGGCGGGACAGGTAAGCGATGGGGGTGGCCTCAGGTTCCAGCGCTAGCAGCTGGCGTCTCAATTTCGGCGCCAGCGCCCCCTGGGCCGCCCTCGGAAAATCCTCGCTCACGTAGCAGCGGTCGCGGTAGAGCACCGGGGAGGAGACGAGCTGCTCGGTATGGAGGGTGCGACGGACCACCCTTGCCCGTTTGCGGATGCCCAGGCAGGTCAGCCAGGCAAGCACCAGGGGATGGTCGATCCTGTCGCTCTCCTGCAGGGCCGGGTAGTGAAACCAGATCGGTTCACGGCTGCGGCGAAACAGGGGCAGCAAGCGGTAAAGCCTGCTCAGGTCCAGCAGCAGATGGCCGAAGTGCTCAAACACGGTGCCGCCGTAAAGCAGCAGCGAGCGGCGCTTGCCACCATCCCCCAGGGCTTTGCCTACTGCCTGGCCCACTCCGGCCGGCAGGGGATAGATCGGCCTTTGTCCGCGAAAGTCATTTAGGGCCTCGATCGGCTGCCCCTGGCTGTTGAGGCCACCCTGCTTGCGGCTGGTCCACCACAGCTCGCCCTGGCCCGTGCGGCGGGTGGGCAGCAACCGGGCATCCGGTTCAACCAGCAGGGGCTCAGCGGGCCGCAGGGCCAGCTCACCCCAGAGGCAGGGATGGTCTGCCGGAACGGCGCCTAGGGGGAAGGACTGCTTCAGAAGCCCGGCTGGAAGCGGTGCCAACAGCGGTGCCCAGGCTTCGATCCGGCCAGCTTACTCAGCTGGGAGCAGCTCGACCCCCAGGCTGCGGGCCAGCTCCCGCAGGGCCAGGCTCCTGTGGGGCAGGCGCGCCAGCACACCCTCCCGTTGGGCCCGTTGCCGCGGCAGCAGCAGCCGATGCTCGCTGATGAAGGCCTGGATCCGCGGCTGACGCAGCACCTGCCAGTGGCTCCCATCTGGGGCGTAGGTGTGCAGAGCCAGGATGTTCGCCAGTTCGGTGTTGTGGCGAGCCAGCAGCAACCGCAGTCGGTTGCTGCCCTTCATGCTCGCGACCGTGGTTCCGGGCGTCCCAGCAGGCGAAAGGCGCCAGCGCAGGGCGCTGTGGCGTTGCTGCGGTTGCATCCGGGCCAGCAGGCCATTGCGGAAGGCCGTGAACTTGGCTTGGCGGACCAGGTCTGGGTGGGGCGGCAGCCAGGCGCTGTCGAGCAGCGGAGCCTCCGCGTTCTTCAGGGCCATGCGCTGGGGTATCTCGGCGAAATGGTGGGGTTCAACGGTGCGGCTTTGCAGGCCGGCCCGCTTCAGCCGCCGGTAGAAGTCGACGTCATCGCCTCCCCAGCCGGCCATGTGATCGTGGTAACCGCCAATTCGCCTGGCCGCCCGGCGCTGCACCAGGCACAGGCCGGAGGAGCTGCCCTGCCGGCTGCAGCCCTGCAGGAATAGCTGGGGGTTCCGGGCCATCGCCTCCACGTAGGGCGTGATGTCGACCACGGCGATGTCGGCATCGATCTTGAGGATTAGATCCGCATCGGAGGCCAGCAGGCCCACGTTCTGGGCCCTGCCCTGGCGCCAGAGGGGTTCCCCCTCCACCCGCAGCACGAGCAGTCGGGGATCGAGATCGGGCCCCAGCTCCGCGGCCACCGGCTGCTCGGATTGGAAATCCACCACCACGATCCGCCGGATCAGTGGCTGCCCCAGCCAGGAGGGCAAGCTGGCGCGCAGGTTGGCCAGCCGGTTGCGGCAGGGCGTTACCAGGTCAACCGTGGGTAGGGCAGGGCAGGGCGGGACTGGGCATGGCACCTGTATCCCAGGCTCACAGGTCCCAGGTGTCACTTGGTTTGCCCATGTAGGCCAACATCTTCTTGGCGTCGGGGCCCACCAGCTCCAACACCTGGCTGCGCAGTTTGTCGGTCCAGATCGGGGCGGGCACGAGCACCCGGCCTTTATCACCGGCCTCATTCACCCGGGGCAGCTGGCCGTTGTCAAGCAGCAGCTCGATGTGCTCCGGCGCTGTCGAGGCCCCCAGGAAGCCCAGCAGCGCAGCCAGGGTCGGCCGTGGCGAGCTGACCAGGTCTTCAAAGGTGAGGCAGTGGATTTGGGCGTCTGGATAGAACTGCCGATAGCTCTCCAGCCGCTCGTGATACAGGGAGCAGCCCACCACCAGCCGGCGCAGCTGGCTGGAGCGCATCAGGTGCTGGAAGTCGCTGGTGCCTTTCTGGCGCCCTTTGCGGTGGCGCCACTGGGACACAATTCGCTCCAGCGGATGGCGCACCACGTAGACGAGCTTCAGGCCCGGCAGGTAGCGGTGCATCAGGGCCGGCGCATGGGCGAAGTTCTTGAGGGCGCTGGCGTACATGGTGCTGCCCTCCCCCCTGAGTTTGCTGCCCTTGGCGGCCTTGAACAGGCGTCCGTACCAGGCCCATCCCTTGTCGTAGCGACGGCCGAAGAACTTCGGTTCCTTCGGTCTGCTGATGAAAAAGTCTGGATGGCGCGGCAGGATTGTGGTGAGGGTTGTCGTTGCCGACTTGGCCGCCCCGATGATGATGAAATTGGGCAGGCGCCGGCCCAGGCTGTCCACTTCGGCCTGGTGGTCGCCCCCTAAACCTGCCTCGATTACCTTGCGCATCCGGCGGTTTAGGCCCAAGGCAATCTCCTGGCGAGATGGGTCAATATGTGTTTGATGTTACGCCAGCAGGCCTCGCCCAATCACACCACCAGGGCCGGCACAGGCCGTTCCAGGGGCGAGGTTGGGGCGCTTAATTCCCCCCGGGCCAGCTGGGCCAGGTCGTGGTCGCCGTAAAACATTTGCACGTCTTGGCGGTAGCGGCCCAGGGCCAGCTCGATCAGGCTGTCGTCATTGAAGTGGTTAGTGAGATCGCTGTCACCGCCGCGGCGCATGTTCTTGATGGGCAATTTGCCCAGGGCCGGCAGGCCGGCCTGGCGCATGCGGCGCCGCAGCAGCTGCCAGTGATCTGCCATCGCTTCCATCAGCCCGATGAAGCCGGGCACGGGTACCCCTTCGACGCAGAGCATGCTGGTTTGGGGCAGTAGATGCACATCCAGATCGACGTCGGCGGTGACGGCCACCACCTCCAAGAAGCGCCGAAACGGCATGTGGCGCTCGAGCCCCATCCGCTGCATCGCGGTTGAGAGGCTGTCGTTTTCGATCAGCTTGTTGTTGTAGGCCGAAACCAGCCGATCAAAAGGGTTCCGCACGAAGCTGAAGCTGAAATGGGTGCTGCGCCGCTGGAGGGCATCCACCGCCCCAATCATGCTGGTTTCGCCATGGGTTCCCTTCTGCCAGAAGACGTCAGCGGTGGTGCGGAAGCCCTCCTCCGGCGGCTGCTCCAGCAGGCGGGTCAGGGCTGCCTTCACCGAAGAATTGGCGACTTTCGGCACCCGCGCATACATCAGCGGCAGGCGCTCGAAAAGGATGAAGTGCTTGCCCAAACCGGCCGGCGCAGTGGAGCTGGCCGCCATCATGCTGCGACGAGGGTTTTGCCCAAAGTCAGCTGGTGGTGTTCCAGGCGCTCCAGGGCCAGCCAGGCCCCTTCGCCGTTGTTCTTGTGGCCCTGCCAGATCTCGGGGATGAAGGAGGCGGCAGGGGCCAGTCGCTGGAGCAGGTTGAATACATTCGCCCAGTCAATGTCGCCCTCGTCGATCTGCAGGCCTTCCCCGTCCACGCCGGCGGCGTCGGCCAGGTGCAGGTGGGCGGTGAGCGGCAGGATTCGCTCCAGAAAGCTGGAAAACGAATGGTGCAGGTGGTTGCAGGCCAGCTTGGAGTGGGACACATCGAGGCAGACCCGTAGGCCCTGCGCCCGGCAGAAGTTTTCGATGCAGTCGGCGTCGACAAACAGGTTGTGGTAACACTGGCCGCCGAAATGCCAGGGGAAGGGGGGCATGGTCTGGGGAATGATCTCCACCCCCGGGGTCTGCAATTCCCCCAGGCTGGTCACCAGCCGCTCCAGCAGGGGTTGTCGCTCCATCGCGCTGAGGTGCCGATTGGCGGAGAAGCCGCCCACATTGGTCACCAGCAGCACATCGCCGGCACTCTCAAAGCGCTGGCCCAGTCGGGCGGAGAGATCCAGCACCCGTTGCAGCTCGGCCACGGAGTGGCGGCGGTAGTTCTCATCGGTGCTGCAGAGGTCGAGGGTGTGGTCGCCGGCGAACAGCTCCGGGGCGTGGACCACCAGCCCCATGGGAACGTGCTGGGGCAACACGGCGTCGATGTTCACCTCCACATCCTTGTAGCTGAGGTGAATCTCCACCAGGTTGAGATTGCTGGCTTCCCGGAAGGTGTCGAGGTCGTGGTAGCGCACCGGCACGCCGAAGGGATTGGCAAACTGGTAGGGCCTGGCGGTGGCGGCCGCCCGCTTCAGATCCGACTCAAAGAAAAAGTCGCCTTCGGCCTTGGCGCTGGCCAGGGTTTGGCCCAGCAGATCGTTGAGGCGATAGGGCTGCAGGCCCTGGCCCGGGCTCTGGATGCGCACCATCTCGCGCAGGATGGGCGTGCCCGCTGGAATCACACAGGCGGCCACCAAGCTCTTGGCCAATACCTCCCTGTTCATCAGTTCGCCTTGGCTGATGCTTCGGGCTGCTTCAGAGCCCATCGATTCCTCCACTGCCCGTATGCCCGCCACCATCGCCGCAAACTCCTCCGGCAGCAGGCTCACCTTGTGGTCGTTGCCCTCCAGCCCGCGGTCGAGGGTGATGTGCTTCTCGATCACCGCCGCCCCCAGGGAGATCGCGGCCAGCGGCACCGCATAGCCCCGCTCGTGACCCGAGTAGCCCACGGGCGACTCCGCCAGCTCGGCCAGGCGGCGCAGGTAGCGCAGGTTGACGTCCTTGAACGGCGTCGGGTAGGTGGAATTGCAGTGCAGCAGCACGAAGGCTGCGCCCTGCTGGCGCAGGTGGCGGATGCCGGCGCTGATTTCCTGTTCGGTGGCCATGCCGGTCGATGCGATCAGCGGTTTGCCGGTGGCGGCGATGGCGCTGAGCAGGTCGTGGTTGGTGAAGTCGGCCGAGGCCACCTTGAAACCCGCCATGCCCCAGTGGTTCAGCTTGGCCAAGCTGGTGGCATCCCAGGGGGTGCAAAGGGGGATCAAGCCCCGGCTGAGGGTGTGGTCGAAGCAGCGGAACAAATCGTCATCGCTGAGCTGGAAGCGCTCCAGCAGATCGAGCGTGTATTGGGTGCCAAGGTCTGACGCCATGTCGTTGCTGTCACCTGCGTTCACATACAGCTGGCCCATGTCCCGCATCTGGAACTTGGCGCAATCGGCGCCGGCTGCCGCGGCGGCATCGATCAGCCGCAGGGCCAGCTCCAGGCTGCCGTTGTGGTTGTTGCCGATCTCTGCGATCAGGAAGGAGGGCGCCCCCTCGCCGATTGGCCGGCCAGCCAGCAGCAGCTGACGCTGGCCGCCCCGGGCCACCGCCACCACCCTGCCGTGGTCATCCAGCAGCGGAATTACGAGGATTTTCTGGGAGAACAGACCGGCCAGGTCGGCGGCGGCGCTGGTTTCAGTAGCAGCCACGCAATCCGGGTTCATGGCGGCGGTGACCGGTTGGTTCAGGTCGATCACGTCGCTGGCGGCGATCCAGCGGCGGAAGTCGCCATCGCTGAGCACGCCCTGGAGGATGCCCCCCTCCGACACCACGAAGATCAGGCGGCACTTGTTGGCCGTGATTTTATTGAGGGCCGCGAGGATTGGGTCTTCGGCGAAGACGACGAACTGGGTGAAATTCCGCTCGATCTGAACCGATTGCACGTATGGTTCCGCCCGCCGTTTCCAGTTCGAAACTCTAGAGCCGGAACCCTGGACTCACCAGCAGGGCCAGCCGGAGTTTCCAGCGGTTGTCATGGCGCACCGCAGCCAGCCGTCGGCTGATGTTGCGGTGCTCCGGCCGCTGCAGCTGGGCGATCTCCAGCAGGCGCACAGCTTCTTTGAAGTCGCCCCGGCGAATGGCTGTTTCGGCGCCGCGGCGCAGCTGGTTAATGGAGAGGTCGGTGGCGTTGACCAGGTAGCCGGGCTGGCTCAGCCGCATCTGCCGGGGCACGGGGGTCTGGCCCAGCTGGCCGATGGCTTCCAGCAGGTTGGCCGGCGAGAAATCGCGGTGGTAACCCACCCAGTGCAGCCATTCGGGATCCGCCGTCGCCCCCTGCTCGAGGCTGTCCAGGTCCCCGGCCGTCGCCAGCGATCGCAGCAGGCCTGAGCCGGCAAAAAACGGGGTGCCGAGGTCCTGGCGCAGGCCGAAATCGTCCATCACCACGGCCTTGCAGCCCAGATCAAGGGCGTCGAACAGGGCGGTGGAGGAGACGGTGGCCAGCAGCCGGCTCTCGGGCAGCAGCTCGGCCAGGGGCGCGTAGTTCAGCTGCAGGTTGGCCGGAGGGCTGCCCAGGGTCTCCGCCAGGGTGTGGCTGATGTGGGTGTCGACCGTGTGAAAGGTGGTTTCGTGGGGTGCCACCCGGGGCTTGATCACCAGCTCCCACTCGGGTGAGCGGCGGGCCAGTCGGGCCAGGATCCGCACCAGGCGCCTGCGCTCCAGCGCCGTGGCCGGCATCACCACCTGCTCGGCGAACACCAGCCGCCGCAGCCGTTGATCCGCTGCGGGCACGGGCCGGTTGCGGCCCAGGCCGGTGAGCACGCTGCGCTGCCCGCTGAAGGGGGTGTGGCGCAACAGCAGCTCCAGCCTGGCCTGGTCCCGCGGGCCATTCAGGCAGATCAGGTCATACCCCAGCCGCCAGGCAATGGCCTCCTCGAAGCGCTCCAGCACCACGCCGTTGAAGCCGCAGAACAGGGGGCGCACGGCCCGTCGCAGCGACTGGCGGCTGAGGTGGTAAGTGCTGCGGAAATCGGCCAGCTTGCTGCCGGTGAGATATACGCCGATTGCATCAAACTGATCGAGCCGCCGGTCGGCCAGGAGTGCCGGCTGGCTCAGGCCCCACACCGGCCCGATCCGCTCCAGGGCCCGGAGTACGGCCTCGGGGGTGCCCTCCCTGGGAATGGCATTCACCGTGATCCTGGCTTCGTGTTCGCTGCCGAAGCGGGCCAGGGCCTGGCAGGCCAGCAGCTGGCTGTCGCTGTCGGCCACCAGCAGCAGCTCCAGGCTCATGGCTGCTCGCCCCCCAGTTGCTCCAGCCGCCGCAGCAGGCGCTCTGGGCCATCGGCGATGGCCCAGCCCCGGCTCCCCAGCCAGTGGGGATTGACCGGGGGCAGTTGCAGCAGCCGCTCCAGTGGCAGGCAATCCGCCAGCTGCTGCATGGCCCCGCTGCCGAAGAACAGGGGGCCGTTGAACTCGGTGCGGATGCCGTAATCGCCCAGCACCACTGTGGGCTTGCCCCACACCATGGCGCTGATCAGCCAGGCGGAGCCGATGCCGAGGCAGGCGCTGGCCTGGATCAGGGCCATGGGCAGGTCGTCCGCCAGGCCCAGCTGCAGATTGGCGGGTCTCTGAAGGTCCTGCTGGCCATGCCAGAGCAGGCTGGTCTGCGGCCATTCGGCTGGATCGACCGCCAGGGGGCTTTCGCTCTGTAGCCGCACCAGCCAGCCAGGGGAGCTGAGGGCGATGGCCTTGAGGCGTTCGTAGAGCACCCCATTGGCAAAAGGTGAGGGCGGCAGCTCCGCCTGGTCGAGCATCAGCAACATGGGTTGCTGGCTGGTGGCGTGGCCGATGGGCTGGGTGGGCAGGCACCAGAGGCCGATCGTTTCAACTGCTTGCTCGGTTTGGCCGCTGTCCTGCAGCAACCAGCTCAGCTCTTCCTGCTGGGCCTGCCCCTGGACGCAAATCAGGTCGTAGCCCAAACGTGGCAGCAGGTCGGCCGTCAGGGCGTCCCCGCAGAGGGGGCGGATTGGGCCGCTGAACAGGGGCCGCGGCGGTGCACCCCTCAGCCGGGCCGCCTCAGCATGAACCCGCCGGAAGCTGGCCACCGCTGCCCCCTCCAGAAACACCCCCACCGCATCGAGGCCCTGGAGCAGATCGCTGCAGGCTGCGGCCAGGGGGGCCAGGGGGAGCCAGGGCAGATGGTCCTGGCCGGTGTTGCCAGCTGTGTTGCCTTCGGTGGGGCTCAGCAGGGTGACGCAGGCCCCGCGCTGCCTCAGCGCCTGGCCAAGTTGCCTGCAGGCTGCCAGGCCCGGTTCCCCCTCGCACACCAGTCCTAAGTTCATCGACCCTTAAACAGCCGCTCCAGGCCCCAGAGGCCCACCAGCCCCTGGCGGGCGCGGCGCAGCAGGTTGAGGCCGCGATGGCTAGCCACCAGCTTGGAGCGGGCGCCGGCGGAGCTCAACATCCTGCGTCCGCCCCGGGCGAGGGCATAGGTCTGCCAGGCCTGGCTACCCCAGCCGGCAGGCCCGATGTTGCCAGCGACTGGGGCCGCCTGGGGCGGGTGCTCCAGCTGGCGTTTCAGGGCTGCCAGGAATAACTTGTCACCCTCGACGCAGTGGCCCTGGCGTCCGGTCCAGCCCTGGTCGTGGCAGGGGGTGAAGGGATCCCGGATGATGCTGTCGAAGTCGGCCAGGGCGCCCGATTCCACGAAGTAGTGGTTTCCCAGGGTTTCATTGACGCCCAGGTCGCAAACGATGCGAGTGCTGACGCCCATGGCCATGGCCTCCATGGCAGCGGTGGAGGAAACGGTGATGGCACAGCCGCATTGCTTGAGGAGACTGAGACTGGGTTTGTAGCTGATCTGGAGATTCGGGATCCGCCGGCTGAGCTTCTCGATCAGGCTGGCCATCTCGCCGTGCTGACGGTGCAGGGTGGCTTCCACCTTGGAGGTGCGCGGCTTGAAGATCACCTTGTGGCCCGGCCAGGCACGGGCGAGCTCGGCCAGACGCTTGCAGAGATATTTGCGCTGAATTGGATTGTCGGGCACCGAAGGCTGCTCGAAGAAAACGAAGCAAGAGGCCTCAGGCACCTGCAGCCTGGGCTCCAGGGACCACAGAATCGGCAGCCCCGTGACCTCGGCGTTGCCGCTGCCCAGGCCCATGGCGGCGCAGGCCTGGCGATAGAGCTGGGCATCCCCCTCGTGGTTCAGGCAGAGGAGGTCGACCCCGGAGCGATCCAGCATTCCCTCGATCTGATGGCGGAAAAGGATGCCGGGGTAGGCGCTCACCAGCACAGGTCGGCAGCTCTGGTCAGTCCAGGCCGCTTGCAGCAGCAGATGGACTTCGCGGGTGCGGCGGCCATCCAGGCCCAACACCAGGGCATCTAGATCGGCCAACTTGGCCCGCAGCTCCTTCAGGGCAGCCCAGTCATGTTGGTGGATGCTGGTGCGCGGGTCGATCCGGCGGATCTCCAGCACCTGGCGGCGGGAGAGCTTGCGGCCGGGGAGCTCCATCAGGTGCAGGCTCGTGGCAGCACCATCGCGCCGCGCGACCCGCAGCAGGTTCATGGCGGTCTTGCCGAAGGAATCGAAACAGACCAGAGCTGCCACTTGACGCCCCTCCAGGTTGCCCATCAGCCCTCGCCCAGCATCGGTGCCAGCAGTTCGCAGGCTGCCAGGTCGGCCACAGTGTCGATTTCTGGGGCTGGCCCCTCAAATGGAACAGGCAGCGTTGGGGGCACGAACCGGGTTCGGTGCTCGAGAAAGGCGGCGGTGCGGATGGCGTAGATAGCTCCGGTCTCCAGATAGGTGGGAGTCAGGTCTTGCCGTCGCTGGCGCGGCCGGCTGGCGTCGTGGTTGACGCCGATACCGTGGCCCTCGCCATCGAGCAACCACAGAAATCCATGCCAGGGCACGGCGCTGAAGGCCATGTTGGCCTGACTGGCCTGGAGGGCTTGAACCACAGCGTCAATCTGGGCCCCAGTGGTGAAGGGGGAGGTGCATTGCAGAAACACGAACACCTCAGGCAGAGCTCCTCTGCTGGCCAGTTCTCCCAGGGCGTGCAGCAGGGCTGCCTCCGAGGAGGCCTGGTCGCCTGAGATCTCGGCCGGCCTTTGCAGCCAGATGGCACCTTCGCGGGCACCCAGCTCACCGATGGCCGGATCATCGCTGCTGACGCAGATCGTCCCAACGCTGGCTGCAGCCAGGGCCGCCCTCACGCTGCGGGCCAGGAGGGGCACTCCGCCGACGCTGCGCAGGTTTTTGCCCGGGATCCCCTTGGAGCCCCCCCTGGCGGGGATCAGAACCAGTGGTGCCAATTCGCTATCGAGTCGCACCTGCGGCGTGGGGTTGGCGCTCATTCGGCACGACCACTGGGAGGGCGCAAGCTGCCGTTGGCACCAATCGGATAGAACCGCAGCGGATTCTCCAGCTCCTGTTTCTGCTCCGGCTCGGCCAGGATTTGGCCAGGAATTTGGCCACTAGTTTGTGGGGAGGTGCCGCTGGCCAGATGGCGTTGCAGGGCCAGAACCACCTTGTTGACCCGACCCTGGGGTATGCCCGTATCTGCAGACACCGCTGCGCAGAGCTCTGGCGTGTTGAGATCGGAAAGGTTGATGCCGATCAACAAGTTGGGGGCTTGGCCGCTGGGCTCTTCCGAAGGACTTACTCCAGGGGGTGGTTGAGTCGCCAAGGGCATGACGAACGCCATCGCGAACGCCATTAAGGGTGCCTATTTTAGCAGCCCCGCGGTGGTGAGTACCGTGGATTTCCTGCCTTTGGCGCGCCCCCAGCCCTTGGTCTTTCCCCATGCCGCTGCCCACCTGGGCCTGCCGGCCACCGGCATGCTGCGTCACGCCACGCTGGCGGCCCTGCTGGCTCCTTCCACCCTGGTGGCGGGTTCGGGGCCCTGCAGCCGGCTGCCCCTGGATGCGCTGCTGGCCTGGGGCCGCAAGCCCAGCGCCCGGGCCGCTGAACGGCTCAGTGCGGCCCGGAAGTTGCCCCTCTGGCGCTGTGAGGATGCCTTCCTGCGCTCGCTCCGTCCCGGCATCGATCCGCCCCTGGGCCTGGTGCTCGACGACCAGGGCATCT
>ERZ889217.1033-NODE-1033-length-15103-cov-34.055888_pt1 | contig 15103 bp, 15 predicted proteins | sample MGYA00521098_ERZ889217 | MGnify/ENA primary metagenome ERZ889217 (study PRJEB32303, sample SAMEA104408613) | aquatic metagenome | biome: Brackish water; feature: Pelagic; material: water | place: Baltic Sea | collected 2014-06-10T22:04:00 | depth 2,362 m ...
CTCGAAATCACCTCTGACAACACTCAACTTCTCGTCGTCGAGCTACCCGCCTAAATTTTGTAAAATTACTAATTTATTTCCCGTGGTCATATCAATTCGTTCTCGCGCGCTCAGATTAGTTATTCGAAAAGATAGCTGATGCCTCGTCGTAGTAACCGCAGCAGAAATGCAAATTCGACACTCATGTGTGCTCTAACTGTTTACTAGCCGCAAATTAGTGAATTGAAAATTACAGTCCACAGAACCGTTTAATTGATAAACAGATTTTCACTTTTTGGTGATATTGAATACTTTCCAGAAACTTAAATTCCAAGACATATACGGAACCGGGTAACTTTTCTCTGTAATTTCATCGTCTCTAAAAACGTGTCGAACTAAGCGGGTCAATCCAGCGACATGATTTCGATGATCCCGAGCATCAAGAAGTCGCTTTACTCCGTCAAGTCCAAGTTTTTTTGCTTCACGCACAGGGCCGAGGTAGCGTCCGAGACGAAAGAGAAAACCGGGATCACATGAAAGAAAAATATCAGCTTTGCCTTTTTGAATAAGGACTCTTCGAAGTTCGGTTAGGGCTGTTTCGGCGTCGATTACGTGGTGCAAGACACAAGAGCAAAGCACACGATCGAAATGATTGTCCGGAAACGAAAGTTTACACGCATCCTCACTTTGAAAAATTAGTCCAGATCGCTTTTCAGAAGGCGGCAACACGCTTTTATCAAAGGACTCGATATCAGTTAAGAAATACTCGTTGAAAGTATGTTGGACATATTGGAGGTGCTCTCCGTGATTAGCGCCAATTTCGAGCACTCGGTTGTAATGGCGCGAAGCGTCGTGCCGATGCTCGATTGAACGATGCATAAATCGTTGTCCCAACCCTGCAGCATTGCAATAAACGCAACACGAGTAATATTCTTCGTACCACTTCTTCATGTAATCTCTTGGCAAAAGATTGACCCATTCAGCTGGTAAAGGTTTTCTCTCGCGCATGTAAGAAATTATTCTCCTAATTGACTGTGTATGTTGCTTTTAGTGACGAAGTGAACAATAGCGATTATTGGCGAAAATTATCGGTCAAACGAATTCTTGGGATTTGTGGAGCCCGAGGCGGGAATTGGACCCGCGACCTACGCATTACGAGTGCGTTGCTCTACCACTGAGCTACCCGGGCGTGACGATTAACTCTACTGACCAATTTCAATTTTTATTAGCCGACGAGTGAAGTGATATTGCGTGAGACTTCACTAAGTGACGGACACTTAAGCAATAGCGCATGCAGTGCGAGAGTCTCGTTGGTGTTGAGACCAAGCGATGAAATTGTTTTATGGATCAATCGAATCGCCGCCATGATTTCGTCACCATCGGTAAGTTCTGGTTGGGCACAAATTAAATCACTATAGGTTTTTGCAAACTGGCTTAACCCGCTGCGAAGTTCGTCTGTGCGTAGTTTTCTAAGTTCGCGTTTGTGTCGGTCTGTGATTGCTTTTCGTCCGCTGCCCCGTTCGCCAGTTAGTGCGACGCGATCGTCAAGTTCTTTGATTTCTCGCTCGTGTCGAACTTCAAGTGCACTTGCCGCTTGTTCAAGTTGCTCGACAAGTTCGGCAACAATTTTGACTACGGCCGCACCCGTACCGTCGAGCCTCATCGCAATAGTTGCGAACAACTCTTGTCGGCGTAACAAGTGACTATCGGTTACAAGAAGCCTTGCTCGATCTAAATTGCCGTGACTTGTTTTTGCAACTGTTAAAGCCGTGTCTGGAAACACACCTTCGCTAATCAGACTGTCAGCGACATTTTGATTTGTAAGACGCGAGAAATTTATTGTCACACAGCGTGAATTCAACGTTGTCAATGACGGCACGATTTGGTCTGCAAGAAGAATAAAAATGATTTGTTTTGCTGGTTCTTCGATTGTCTTCAGAAGCCGAACAGCAGCGGCATCACGCATTAAATGGACTTCATGAATAATAATCACCTTGACTTTTGCCTCAAGGGGAGTAGTTGAAGATTGCAGTACGACACCTTCTGCCTCGTCTGCATCAACGGCGGTGCCGATGCGAAAAATTTCATTAACATCGCTGAATTCGCCACGCATTATTAAATCTGCCTCGCGAGTGTTATCTTTGTCGCTTTGCGTGATCAGTGTCGTGGCAAAGATTCTTGCGGCGAGTTCTTTTCCACATCCTTCTGGCCCCACAAATAGAAAAGACTGGACATTTGTTGTCGCAAGTTGACGCAAACGTTCAATGGTGCGATCTTGGCCAATTATCTTGGCCCACAGTGAACTCATTAGATACCAAGTCTTTCTTGAACCCTGGCAGAAATTATTTTTTCAAGATCGTCTTTGTCCGGGGTGCCATCGATTATTAGCCAGCGCTTTGGGTCGGCCGCTGCCATCTGTAAAAACCCGTCAGCCACGCGCTTAAAAAAATCGGCGTCTTCGCGCTCGAAACGATCAAGTTCGCGCTTTTTCAGGCGCTCGATCAAGATCGCGGTCGGCACCTCTATATATATGACAAGTTCAGGCCACAACCCACCGATCGCCCAATCGTTAATTCGCTTTAACTCGGTGAGGTCTTGTTCGCGGCCGTATCCCTGATAGGCGAGCGAAGAATAAACACTGCGATCGGTGACAACATGTTGACCCGATGAAAGCGCTGGCGAAATCAACTCGGCGATGTGTTGAGCGCGATCAGATGCCATCAGTAAGGCTTCAGCGCGGGGAGACAAATTCGTGTTTGCTGGGTCAATCAAAATGTTGCGCAACATCGAGCCGACGACAGTTCCACCAGGCTCGCGAGTCATCACGGCATTTAGTCGAGTTGCCAATCTTTTTACGTGCGTGCTCTTTCCGCAACCCTCAAGACCTTCAAATGCGATGTATTTACCCAAACTCACACTGCAACCCTAGAGGGCGGTTGTTAATCGGCGGATTCGTCGGCCGCGACGGCGACTTTTGCGACAGTTTTCGCTTTTTTACTAGTTTTTTTAACAGTTTTTTTGGCTGTGTTTTTAACTGTCTTTTCTGCCGGAGATTTTGTAGCTTTCTTGGCGACTGATTTCTTGGGTTTGGCAGCCTTCTTCGTTCGCTTTTTACTGGGGCCATTAGTCGCTGTGTAGTCACGACGAATCGCTAATAATTCAAAAGCTCGCTCTGCGGTAACAAACTCAATACGGTCACCGCGAGTCAGACTTGCATTTGTTTCGCCATCAGTTACGTATGTTCCAAACTTTCCGTCTTTGGCCACGACTGATCGGTTGCTTACTGGGTCAACTCCGAATTCTTTTAGCGGAGGTTTGGCTGGACCACGACGACCAAAAACTCTTGGTTCAGCAAGTTTTGCCAAAGCAGCCTCAATCGTGATCGTAAAAATTTGATCTTCACTTTCGAGCGTGCGACTATCTTTGCCCTTGGTGATGTATGGGCCATAGCGACCATTTTGCGCAGTAATAATTTCGCCATCAACGGGGTCAGCGCCAACAGTTCGCGGTAGTGACAGAAGCTGAAGTGCTTCTATCATCGTCATATTTTCGAGCGCCATTGTCTTGAATAGCGATACCATTTTTGGCTTTTCAAAATCTGGTGGAGGATTCTCAATTGTTCCCCATTGCACATACGGCCCGTATCGACCAGTTTTCAGAAACACTTCAAGCCCATCTAGTTCGCCGATCGGGTCAATATATTTAGGTGCCGCCAACAAGGCGACAGCGATTTCGACATTTAATTCATCAGGTGTCATTGTTTCTGGCACTGACGCGGTGTTGTCTCCACAGCGCACATATGGACCAAACTTGCCTGGGCGCAAAATAATTTCTTCTCCAGTCGTTGGGTGTATGCCAACTGGAAATGCATTTAATGCAGCGGCATCAATATTGGCAATGTTGTGTTCTACCAGTGGCTTTAACCCTGGAAGTTCTTTGCCGTTGCCATAATAAAACTCACCGAGCCAAACTTCTTTGACGCGCAGACCTTGCGAGATTTCATCAAGTTCTTCTTCAACAGTTGCAGTGAATTTATAGTCAACTAATTCGGTGAAATGATTTTTCATCAGCCGCACGACTGCGAATGCTGTCCACGATGGCACGATAGCTTGGCCCTTTTTCCAGACATAGCCACGATTAAGAATTGTTCCGAGAATTGCGGCATAAGTGCTCGGTCTTCCGATGCCGAGTTCTTCAAGTTTTTTAACGAGAGTTGGTTCGGTGTACCTGGCAGGTGGTGAAGTCATGTGCCCATCGGCCGCATATTTGTCAACTTGAATGTTGTCACCGACCGTCATTGCTGGAAGGAGCGCTTCTTTTTCTTCAGATTCACTTTCGTCTTCTACCTCTTGGTACGCCTGGCGATAACCGGCAAAATTTATTGTCGTGCCACTTGTTGAAAATTCACAATCTGCTGGAGGCTCACACGATGCGGTCGCACCAAGTTTGATTGTCACAGTTATACCAGTGGCATCTGCCATTTGTGATGCAAGCGTGCGCTGCCAAATAATTTTGTAGAGAGATAGTTCACGGGCATTTACATCAGCAGCGATTACTTCTGGACTTCTCAGTGGAAGTGTTGGTCGAATCGCTTCGTGTGCTTCTTGAGCATTTTTTACTTTTGATTTATAGACTCGCGGCTCAGTCGAAAGAAATTCTTGACCAAACGCTGTAGTGATTTCTGATCGCACCGCGGTCAACGCATCGTCTGCAAGAATCACATTGTCGGTTCGCATGTAGGTGATGAATCCACCTTCGTAAAGTCCTTGTGCCAAGCGCATAACTTCGCTTGCCGTAATGCGCAATTTGTTTCCGCCCTCTTGTTGAAGAGTGCTCGTCATAAATGGCGCTCGAGGAGATTTTCGATACGGCCGATCTTCGACGCTACGAACTGTTAGATCTTTGGCAGCTAAGCCATTAACTAGATCTGTCGCTCGCGCCTCGGTGATAACCACGACGCTTTCTTTCACGATGCCGAGAGAGTCGAAGTCTTTACCCATAGCAATTCGGCTGCCATCGACAGATTGCAAACTTGCAGTAAATGTAGGAGTAGTCGCGCTCGTGGCCTCGAGATCCCAGTAGCCGGCGGCAACATGAGCCATGCGTTCTTCTTCGCGTTCGACGACTAAGCGGATTGAAGGGCTTTGCACCCGACCTGCCGATAAGCCACGATTTACCTTGCGCCACAAGATTGGTGAAACTTCGTAGCCGTAGAGGCGATCTAAAATTCGCCGTGCTTCAGCAGCATCAACAAGTTTGTAGTCAATATCGCGTGTGTGTTCGAGGGCTTCACTGATTGCTGTTTTCGTGATTTCATGAAACACCATCCGCTTGACTGGGATTTTTGGTTTCAGATACTCCATTAGGTGAGCAGCAATCGCCTCACCCTCACGGTCTTCGTCGGTTGCTAGATAAAGCTCATCTGCGCTTTTCAGAAGCACTTTCAGTTCTTTGATTATTTGTTCGCCACGCTCAGTTAATTCGTAGTTTGGCTTAAAAGAGTTTTCAACGTCAACTGATAAACCTTTGCTTGGAAGATCAGCAATGTGACCAACTGATGCACGCACATCAAAGCCATCGCCAAGAAACTTTGAGATTGTCTTCGCCTTTGCTGGCGATTCAACTATTACGAGAGCGTTAGGCATGTTGTTTCATCGTGGGGTCAAGTATGGGCTTGTCAAGGATATCTGTTTTAGTTCAAATGCACTATAGGTTGCGTCGGTAGCGTTAATCACAAGATGCGACATAATTTGCTGGCACTCGGATGGAATAACGCGTTCGAAGATGCTGCAAAAAAAATTGATGTGACTTTTATTATTGGTCGCGTCAGTCGACTTGATCGTGGATGGAGCACTATCAAAGTGAGTGCATCTTCGCTTCCCGATGGCTTGATTCGCGTGAGAAATATTGGTGCCGATGTCGCAGTTGGTGATTGGGTTGCAGTTGCGCCAGATCTTGATCGTGTCGAACAAGTGCTGCCAAGATACTCAGCATTAATTCGACGCGCATCGTCTGACGCGGTGCGTGCCGAGCAACATGCTGTTGCGGCAAATATTGACACAGTATTTATTGTTCACGCAGCAACAAATGAATCGAACGAGCGCAGAGTTGAACGCGAACTTGTTTTAGCTTTTGACAGTGGTGCAGTGCCAGTATTGGTTTTGACCAAAAACGACCTGCTTGAAGCGACAGAACATATCGCAGCGTTAAGAAATGTCGCTCGAGTTTGTGGCATTGCCTGTCATGTTGTCAGTGGATTAACAGGTGAAGGTTTAGATGAGTTAGCGAAATACGGCGAAAACAACAAGTCAATTGCGATACTTGGCGCTAGCGGGGTTGGCAAATCAACTTTGGTCAATCGGCTTGTCGGAACGACGAACCAACAAGTTGGTGAAGTTCGTGAGGGCGACCAGCGCGGGCGTCACACAACAGTTGCTGCCGATCTTGTGGCATTGCCCAACGGTGGTTGGTTGATTGACACACCTGGTTTGCGCGCACTCAATTTGTGGACAAGTGGTCGTGGAATCGAGCGTGCTTTTGCCGACATCTTTTCGCTCGCTGAACAATGTAAGTTTCGTGATTGCAAACATCAAGACGAACCCAACTGCGCAGTAGTTGCAGCGATTAATCGCGGTGAACTGACAAGTGAGCGTCTCGAGAGTATGGGCCGATTGGTGGCCGAGGAACTTGCTTTAGAAGATGAACAAAAAGTTCGTGTTCGAATGTCAAATCGCAAAGGTATGCGAAAAATTAACTAGAAGTTGGCGTCTCACTTGGTAGTTCGCGAGGCATAGAGGTAGTTGCTTGCAAAGTTACGTTATTAAATAATTTGCCAATTATTGGGATATTGATTTGACGCTGATATGTAAGTGTGACTTGAGCAAGAATCTCATTTAGTTCAACATTTATATCAATTGGGTTAAGCGTGATTGAATTCTGAACAGAATCAAGTGCGATTCGACTTGCGTTTTCGTTGGTCACATCTGCGAGCGAAATTGCGCGTGCAGCAGTGCGAGCGGCATGACCAAGCGCGAGTTGATCGTTTGCAACACTGCCAATTTGCACCACCGATAATGAAAACAGAAAAAGAAACGGAAGCACGAGTGCAAATTCGACCGTGGCTTGACCTGGTTCATCTACCCCAATTTTGTGCGTATGTTTCAAATTAAAACTGCTACCCGACAGCATCGGTGCGATCAAAGATGCCAGAAAGAACGGTGTCAAAAAGTTCGCCGATGCGTCCAGCACCACCACCATCTGTCGCCCAGGCGATAACCAAAAGTGCAATTACTGCTGCGCCAAGCAGTACTAGTGCGTATTCGGTTGTTGCTTGGCCTGAATCATTTTTAAATCTAAACACGAAAATCGCTTTCGTTAGAAGAGTTGAGCAGAAACAGCCGAGAGGGAATTAACAACAAGCGGTACCATCGCCAGCAAAACAAACGAAGGCAAAATGCAACAAGTGAGTGGAAGCAGTAACTGCACTGGTAACTGTCGAGCACTAATGTCTTGCAATCGTCGGCGCTCAAGGTGAGCGTGGTGCGCAAGTTGGTCAAGCACTGATGTGATCGGTAAGCCGTCTCGGTCTGCGCTAACCAGAATGTCGCACAATGGATAAAAACTTGAGCCAAGATCATCACGAAGGGTTTTGACTACATCGATGAAGCGCTCGCCTTGCAGCAGCCGAGTGTGCACTTGAATTAGGTGCTTATATAAATTGTCTGGCGCCCAATAGTGAAGTTGCGCCATTGCCGACGCAGGGCTTTGACCTGCACGAATTAATACAAGCAAAACATCAATAATTTCTGGAATATACATACCAAAATTCGGCTTACTAGTTGATTTTGTCTTGCGTCGATATAACACGACAGCAATACTGATAAAAATCAAGATCGAAATCATGACACGAATTACGAGACAACACTCGGTGTGATAATTGCATGCATCCACTTGCGGCCTGCAAGATTCAGCCCAATGCCAAGTAGCAGGCAGACCCATCCAGATGGGCTGAGAATTAAATAATTGCGCACTGGCGCGCTAGAAACTACGAGCCATCCCGCAACCACGAGAGGTGTCCATGACAAGATGCGAGTTGAGAGCAATGCTTGTGCTGCTTGCGCAAATCTGTCGTCAATGTGTGTTGCCCGTTCGCGGATCACAATTGCCGCACGTTCAAGTGCCATCACACCGCCAACCCCGCCTGTTGCTGCAAGTTCAAGAGTCTTGACGACAAATTGTTGGTCTTTAGTTTTTGCAGTTTTCAGAAGTCGTTTAGAAATTTCGCTGGCTGCTTCACCCAATGCACAGGCCCAAGAGAAGTTTTGCAGAACTTGAATCGCACAATGTTGTGATGAGACTGCTGCTTGCAAGGCGCTAGCAAAAGATTCGCCAAGTCGAAGGTGCCGAGCAGTCGTATCTAAAATCTCAGCGAGTTGCTCAAGTTGTAAAGTCGACGACTGAGACAAAACAAGATCGCCAGGCAACGAATTTCGCTCAAGTCGCCGTATATTTTGTGAGAGCCGCTGGTTGACCCACACTTTGGTCAGCCGTATTTGTATATACCAAAACCCAATAGCAGCAACTAGACATCCAAAGATGGTTGCGCCAAAAATCGCTACTAAATGTTTCACACCGATGGCTCACTGATGATTTGGCCATGTTGCACTAAAAAGAAACTTCGTTCACCGTCGAGTAGCAATATCTCTTCAACAGATCGAGCGCCATTGAGATGTCTCGCAACATGCACGATGGCATTAATTGAAGAAGAAACATGATCTTGCACGACATCGCGCGACCAGTTTGCAGCGTGCTGCAGCACAAGTGACTCAACTCGGCGAACTGCGTCGCGTGAACTATTGGCATGAATCGTAGACATAGAACCACTGTGACCGGTGTTCATTGCCGCCAACATATCGAGAGTTTCAGCACCACGAACTTCGCCGATAATTAGTCGGTCTGGTCGAAGTCGAAGCGCGGTTCGCACTAGTGATCGAGTAGAAATCTCTTGATTGCCATCTGGCGATGCGGGCCTGGCTTCAAGGCGAAGTACATGCTGGTGGTTAAGTCGAAGTTCGGCGATGTCTTCGATCGTCACGATGCGTTCATTGGTTTGTAGATAATCACATAATGCATTAAGCAGGGTTGTTTTGCCGGCAGATGCCGCACCACTCACGAGAATATTTCGGCGATCGTAAATTAGTTGCTGCAACAATGCGATTATTTCTGGTGGAGCGAAATCTTCGAGTTGCATTTGCTTTGCAGAGAATCTACGAATTGCGACGCATGGTCCGTCGACTGCAATTGGTGGTATCACCGCGCACAATCTTGAGCCATCGCTTAGCCGAGCATCGACAACTGGTGAGGTTATGTCGATGCGTCGACCAAGCGGCAGCAAAGTTCGCTCGATAAATGCCCGTGTGTCATCTGGGTGAATTGTGCCTACTTGCAAGAGTTCACCGTTGCGCTCGATCCAAACTTGCGAACCTGCGTTAACCATGACTTCACGAATATCTTCATCCCTAAAAAATTCATCGAGGCAACTGTGAACTTTTGGTGCTATTCGAGTTAAAACTGCTCGGCTCATGCGACTGCTGCAAGTTGTTTAGACATAATTGTTGGTATTCGACTGGCGAGTAAACCCGCGTCAATCGCTCGAGCGATTGCAGCATCAAAACTAATTTCAGCAACAACCGGCGCGCCGATAACGGCTTCAACATCATGTTTGCCGAGCGCGCGACCGGCCTCGTTGATTAACACGATGCCAGTTGGCGACACCGAAAGTTGTGCAGCCCGCCGCAATGACAAATAACACGGACGAGTAACTAGCAACGATGAACTGGCGTGAGCAAGTAAATCGGGTGACGGCAGACCGCAGCCAGCGTCAACAATTATTGGTAAATCAAATGTTTTTAGTGCGGCATATAGTTCTGAGAAATTTGTATTTGCATCTAATTGTTTTGAACCACGCGTAATAATTTGTAAATTCGCCGTCGCCTGAATTGCAATTGACTGCAATGTCATGCGCGACTCATGATCGCAATTCGCAAACCAATCGTTAATGCCGGGCCCCAATGATTCTGCCAAACCAAGAACTGCTGGCACATCACCAGCAAGATCAACAAGCAGTGCACCGCGTTGTGATTCTGCGGCGCGCATTAATGCAATAGTTGATGCAACAACTGTTGTGCCGCTACCACCTTTTACTGACCAACAAACGATCATTTTTTTACTCCTTTAACTGAGCCCAGTGTCGTAACTAGGTTCGAGTTATTGCATGTGTACGCAAAGATTGAATTGCGTCATCTGAAAATTAGACAAGTAGCCTTCGCGATGGAGGTGTCCGGGTACCTGGTGGGCTCCGCCGCCTTCAAAGCGGTTGGGACGAGTGAACCTCGTTCGGCGGGTTCGATTCCCGTCCGCCTCCGCCAGAAATTATTGCGCTATAGAAAGTTCGACTGCGAGTTGCGCGGCGGTTAGCGCATTGTTTTCGGCTAGTGAAAGGTTTGCTTTGACACTTGCGTCGTGCGTTGCATTCGCGATGAATTTTAAAACATAAGGAGTAACAGCCGCACCGGTAATGCCTTGGTTGTTCGCGTCATTGAGCGCAGTCGCCGTAATTTCATCCATAAATGATTTAAGTAAGCCGTCTTTTTTTGGAACAGGCACGCAAGCGAGGATTCCACCGTTGCGTCCGAGTGCATCGTTGGCCCGAACAATTTCCGCGAGTTCTTTAATCGTTTCAACTCGTGCAGGTATTTTTAAATCGCCACGCTCAACGGTGAACTCTGGAAAAAAATCACAGCCAAGACCAAGCACCGGCACGCTGAGTGTTTCAAGATATTCGAGAGTGCGTGGCAGATCGAGAAATGATTTCGCGCCCGCGCAAACTGTGACGACATGATGTTGGGCGATTGCACCAAGGTCGCTACTGATGTCGCCACTTGTTTCGGCACCGCGATGCACGCCGCCGATACCGCCGGTTGAAAAAACACGAATGCCGGCTCGAGCCGCGAGTAACAGTGAAGATGAAACAGTTGTCGCGCCGACGGCCCATCGCTGGGCAACTGCTAGCCCGAGTTCGCGCTCGCCAACTTTTTTCGCAGGGCCAAGAATTAGTGGCCACTCGCTTTGATCAATGCCGACTCGTGCGACGCCATCAAGCACCGCAGTAATTGCTGGCACGACACCGTGACTTCGCAGCGCCGCAGTGCAGCGAGTTAATGCCTCAAGGTTTGCTGGCGATGGCAGACCGAGATGCGAAAAAATAGTTGATTCGAGTGCGACAACTGGTTTGTGCTGCGAGAGTGCCGCGCTGACTTCGTCGCTAACGCGAATTTGATACGAATTCATTGTGTATCCATTGTCGCGCCTGGACTACGTAAAACACGTGCGGCAAGTTGATGGCCAGCCAAGACACATATATAGGTGTCGAGATTATTCTCACTAAATTTTGTCAAGAAGCCAGCGGCGAAGGCATCACCTGCCCCCGTTGTATCAATAATTTCGCCAACAGGCTCAACTTCAATCATTTTGACGACTTTATTCTCGATCAGCGCGGTTGGCCGAGCGCCAGATTTAATCACCACGATGTCGAGGTCTAATGGTTGTGTCGTCAGATTCATTACTTCGGCCTCATCGGTATTACAGAAAAATATCTTTGGTCGAATCTCGGCTACAAGACTTCGAAATTTAGCGACGCCGTACGCGAGAATTAATGATGCAGACGAAGCATCAATTGTTACTGGGATATTTTTTTCGTGCGCAGTAGTAATGCATGAACGCGTCGCAGTTGCTAGTGGTTCAGAAAATAATGAGTACCCCGGCACATGTAGCAGTGAAACATTTTCAAACCAATTTTCTGGGGCCAAATCGAGTTCAGTCGCTGCTGCACGATCAGTGATCATCGTGCGCTCACCGTCGGGCGAAACGATTACCACTATTGAGCCAGTTCGTCCGCTGCGAACAACACATGGATCGACGCCAGCATCGCGCAGTGTGCCGACTAATTGATCGCCGAGACGATCATCACCTACTTGCGCAATCAGCCGTGAGCTAGCCGCTTGATTGGTTTCTTTTCGAGCAACAGTTGCGGCGAACACGGCAACATTTGATGCGCTACCGCCGCGAGTGCGAACTATTCGAGACGGAGTATCCGCGCCGTAATTAAGAGATTCTGGCAACCAAACGACAATGTCTTCAACTAAATCACCGATGACGCACAACACGTCGGGGCGGGGTTAAACCGAGAGAAGGTCGCGGGCACCCGTATCGCTAGATGGATGGCGCAACTTGCTCATCGCTCGTGCTTCGATTTGTCGAATTCGCTCACGAGTTAAGTTGAATGCTTCGCCGACTTCTTCGAGAGTTCGTGGCTCACCACGATCAAGACCGAAACGTAACGCCAAAATCTCGCGCTCACGCTGATCAAGCGGCGCAAGCAGTCGAGTAATTTCTTCTGGCAATAGTGCAGTGGCAGCAACTTCAAATGGCGACTCTGCTGAACGGTCTTCAACAACATCGCCGAGTTCGGCATCGCCGTCTTCGCGCAACGGTTCTGACAATGAAAGTGGCTCAGCAGCAAAGCGCAACGCTTCGGTCACTTTGTCGGCAGGCATCTCAACCTCTTCAGCCAATTCGGCGAGTGTCGCATGGCGACCAAACTTCAGCTCGAGGCGTGAGCGCGCTTTTTGCAGACGTGCCAACGTGTCGCCAGCGTGTACCGGAAGTCGAATTGTGCGACCAGTATTTGCAATGCCACGAGTAATCGCTTGGCGAATCCACCACGTTGCATAAGTTGAGAATTTAAAACCTTTTCGCCAATCAAATTTTTCTACGGCATGCATTAAACCGAGGTTGCCCTCTTGAATTAGGTCTAGCAACGGCAGGCCCGAGGCTTGATACTTTTTGGCGATTGAAACAACCAATCGCAAATTCGACTGCACGAACTGGCGCTCAGCGCGCGTTCCGGCCTTAACAATTTTGTTTAGTTCACGACGCTTGGTTGGGTCAATTTGTTTCTCTGAATTATTGAGAGTTGTTTCGGCAATTTTGCCTTCTTCGATAGTTTTAGCCAGGCGAACTTCGTCATCTTTGGTTAGCAACAAATACTGACCGATATCGGTGAGGTAGAGGCGAACTAGGTCTTCGTCGTCTCGGTCAATTCGCTCTTTCGCCACGTATTCTCCTTAAATTATTGCAACTATTGCAACTAGTGCGCCAAAGACGGCACGACACGCCTAACGATACCCACGAGGCAAAGGACACACACGCAAAAAACACGGAATTTTGTGTGATTAATAGGGTTAATTCTGCGATGCGATTTGATGCTCGATAAGTTCACTTAATTTGGCTTAAATAAAATCAACTGAGTGTTATTATTTGATTTATGGCAAATCCAATTCTCAACGAAAAGTCATTTTCAAAAGTAATGCAGCGCAGTGCAGGCGAGGCTGGATGGGCGGCACCGCAATCTGGTCAGCAGTCTTCGTCGCAAGTATTTCATGCTCCAATAACTGATGGTCCGGTCTCGCCTTATAAGTCGGCCGAGACGATGACAGCAAGTGGCACCGCCAGTGCGGCGTTGTTGTTGATGTTGCTACTTGTGGCTTCGGCGATGTTTGGCTGGTCGTCGGTTAACGAAGCAGCAAATGGCGCGGTGTCGTTTCCGGGTTTGGCAATAGCAGGGGCGTTGTTCGGTTTTGTCTGCGCAATCGTCTTGACATTTAAACCAAAACTGGCTCGTGTTCTTGCGCCTGTTTATGCAATCGCCCAAGGCTTATTTGTCGGTGCGATTTCGAAAATTTTCAACACTGCCTATGACGGCATCGTAATTCAGGCTGTTGGTATAACGCTTGGTGTGTTCGTAACGATGCTTGTGCTGTATCGCACTGGAGTCATTCGAGTGACAGACAAAATGCGCCGCACAATTATCGGCGCAACAATGGGTATCGCAATTTTTTACGGAGTATCGATGCTTCTTAGTTTATTTGGCATGAACATTTCGTTCTTCAACAGTTCGAGCCCGATGAGCATCGGATTCAGTTTCATAGTTGCTGGTCTGGCTGCAATGAATTTGGCACTTGACTTTGACTTTATTGAGCGTGGCGAGAAGGCTGGATTACCAAAACATATGGAGTGGTACGCAGCATTCGGACTGATGGTCACAATTGTCTGGCTGTATCTCGAGATTTTGCGGTTGCTCGCAAAATTGCGCAATCGCTAAATAGATCTGCCACGATTTCGCCGCCAAATTTGATTGCCTTCTTGATGTTCAAGTCTTAGCCCAGCACCAATCAAAATGTCAGAGACCTCCGCATTCGCTCCACTGTAAGTTGGCACTTCGATACTGACCGAATCAACATCTTTTAGAAGATTTGTACCACCCGAAAGAATTATTGGTTCTATGCCATCCACGTCAATCTTGACGTGGTTTGGTTTTTGTAAACCTAATTTTGTGATCATGTGATCTAACGTCATGCCTAAAACTTGATAATCAAGACTCTGGTGAATCTCAACGCCATCTTGATTTAGTTTTGTACCGAACGAATTAGAAGACTCCCCCCACTCACGTGAACTGAGCGTCAACAAATTTATTTTGGTTTCATTGCTAAGCGGATTAGGAACAATTGAAATTAGATTTTGCAAATCATTCATCCAAATATTTCTTGCTAAAAACTCAAGGCAGAAAACCGAAGGTTCAAAAGCAATTACTTTGCATTGTCGAGACTTGGCTGCGTAGAGCGAGTACAAACCAATGTTTGCTCCAATATCCCAAAGTACAGATCCTTGCTCAAACCCGTCAATCCATTTAATCGTCTCGGGTTCTTTTGTCGCATAAGTTTTAATTCTCATATCAAGTCTTGGGTTAGCTGAACTCAGTATGAAAACATGCTTCCCGATTTTGCTTTCGGATGTACTTTCGATGGTGAACCGTGTAATTGTTTGTGCAATTAGCCTCACGGACTTTAGCTTCATGAACAATGGAAGGATTTTCCAAACTAACCGTCCCTTCGAACCCATCCAGGCGGGAGGATTTAAATCTTTTGTCAACTGCTTAGCCACGGTCAAACTGTAGAATAAAAAGCGCCGATGACGAACATTCTCGGAATTTCCGCGCTTTATCACG
>ERZ889217.1035-NODE-1035-length-15078-cov-35.803302_pt1 | contig 15078 bp, 17 predicted proteins | sample MGYA00521098_ERZ889217 | MGnify/ENA primary metagenome ERZ889217 (study PRJEB32303, sample SAMEA104408613) | aquatic metagenome | biome: Brackish water; feature: Pelagic; material: water | place: Baltic Sea | collected 2014-06-10T22:04:00 | depth 2,362 m ...
TGCAGAGACTATATCCCCACTAGCCCCCACTGTCAAACATATTTCACCACTTTTCCCCACTTATTTTGGATATTTTTGGGCAGCCCAAAACAACGTGTATTGACTGGTTCAGCACCGGGCCCGTTGGCGGGCAAGACAGTGGTCTTGCTTAGGTTTTCTTAAATCTTTGCGGCAAGTTCGACAATTGCTTCGGCGATTTGGCTCAAACCGGCGACTTCTGCAACTGAGATGCGTGAAATCTCAGTTTCAAGCGAAACGCCTCTATTGCGCGACTGCAGTTCAACAACGTCAGTCAATAAATATCGTCGATAAAGATCTGGCGACCAGCGCTGGTGAACAACACACTGAAATCGAGCCATCTCGCGAGTGCGGCGCTGTGAAATGCCGACGACTTTTTCTCCATGCAAAGTCACTTCACCTGGCCCAAGACCGCCAAAGCAAACTAGATCAGACAGAGATGAACGCTCAAGACCACCGCGGTGCACACGCAGTTGATCTCTATCGGCAATCTCACACATTGCTAAAGCATCTGCCCAAAGTTCTCCGACCCACCACATAGATTCGCCAACGTCGTCTCGCCAAAGTTCGTCGTCTCGTGGCACAACAAAGTCGATCCACAAGTGCGCATCGGCCTGCAACACAACGACACCACCGCCGCTTCTGCGATGCACAACTGATATACCATCTTGCTGACACGACGTCTGATTAACGATGTCTAGGTTTTGCTTTGAGCCAAGAACGACCGCCGACTCACTTATCGAGGCTTGCCAAATCGCTCGCTCAGCGGGCAGTTCACGAGCGTGAACCGCTTCGGCAGAATCTCGTAAATGAATGAAACGCCACGAGCTCATAAATGCATCACTATCTTTTGAGCAAAAACCAAAAACTCGTTTTTACGAGGCGAACGCTAAGTATTGCTTCCACTCTTCTGGCACTCGACCTACAGAAACAGACACCCATGCAAGTTCGCGTGGAGTGTGTGGCTGGTTCGCCAAGGCCATACCTGCTTCTTGCGGAGTTCGATCACGCTTTTTCAAATTGCAGCCCCGACATGCGGCTGTCACGTTCTCCCACACATGCATTCCGCCGCGAGACCTCGGCATCACATGATCGATGCTGTCGGCATGAGCGCCGCAATATTGGCAGCGATGATTATCGCGAGCAAAAATCGCTCGTCGAGACATTGCAGTTCGACGGTGATATGGCACCTTGACGACGTACCGCAATCTGATGACTAGTGGTCCGGGCATAACGAAGGTCTCTGCCCTGATTTGCGTGCCGTCTTCTTCGATAATTTCGGCTTTGTCTGAAAGCACTAAACAAATTGCTCGACGCGCAGGAACGATCGAAAGCGGCTCGAAGGTTGCATTCAGGACAAGCGCACTTCTCATCGCAAATCTCTCAACCAATTTAAGTAGCTCAAAACGTCTCGAACCTCAATCTGGTGATTGTCGCCACCATATTGAGTTTGTTTACGAAAACGTATATATGACTGACTCGGTATGGGCAAATATGGTGATCGCCGCCACCAACCTCGCGGGACGAGGCGAAACAACTGAGATATCGCTACAAGCCAAAGACTTGGCCTTAGGGCAATCGCACAGACAATCGAGGCACCCGATTTCATGCTCGAAATTACGGCCATAAGTCAGTTAGGTTTTGGTTCTTTGGGCAGGCCGAGCACCATCTCACCAATGATGTTGCGTTGAACTTGTGAAGAGCCTGCATAAATAGTGCCTGCACGAGCATTTAAAAACGTCATCGCCCAACTCATCGAGCTATTTTTTGCGCCAGCCTCATCTGTTTGAAAAGTTGTCATCGGTTTGCGGCCCACGGGAACTAAGCCGTCAGCGCCGAGAATGTCCATGGCTAATTCTGTGACCGTCTTGTGATATTCGCTCCAATAAAGTTTTGAAATTGCCCCGTCCGGCCCAGGGTGGTGACCGGCGACGAACTTTGTCAAAGTGCGCATACCGAGATATCTCATGATCTGAACCTTCACGTAGCAGTCGCTCAATCGCTGGCGAATTCGTGGGTCGTTGGCGACACCGCGTTGTTGAGCCAAGTCGATCAACCGATCAATTTCGGCTTGATATTTGATTGAAAGAGTTGCTGCTGCTTCGCCACGCTCATAACCCAACAGCGACATCGCTACTGCCCAACCATTATTAATACCGCCAACGATGTTTTCTTTTGGACAAGTTACGTCTGTATAGAAAACTTCGTTGAATTCGCTCTCACCAGAAAGCATCTTGATTGGTCTGACTTCGATACCCGGCTGACGCATGTCAACCAGCATGAAAGAAATGCCTTTATGTTTTGGTGCGTCAGGATTAGTGCGTGCGAGCGTAAAAATATGAGTTGCATACTGCCCCGCCGAAGTCCAAATTTTTTGTCCGTTCAAAACAAATTGATCACCGTCAAGAGTTGCCTTCAAGCCAACATTGCCGAGATCTGAACCTGCATTTGGCTCGCTATACCCTTGACACCAAACATCTTGCCCCGAGATAATTCGCGGTAAGTAGTAGCGCTTTTGTTCTTCTGTTCCCCAGATCAACAATGTGTTGCCGAGCATCTGAATGCCGAATGTGTCATTGAATGAACCGGTCGGCACACCAGCGCGAGCAAACTCTTCGGCGACAATCACTTGTTCGAGTGCTGACAGACCTCCACCGCCGTATTCAACTGGCCAGCCAGGTGCAAGATATGGACTCGACGCCAGTATGTTTCGCCACTCGCCGACAAATTCTTCGACCGCTTTGCCTTCCATCGAGCCGATGCCTTGCCAATTAGATGGAAGTTTCTCGGCTAAGAATGCTTGTACTTTCTCGCGATATTCTTCGGCTTGAAGTTCGTAGACCGGTCTCATGTTTCACAGCCTAGATTGCGAGCCACTGCTGCCGCCCCTACGAGCGGCGAAAGCGGGCCAAGCCCTGCAGGACAAACCGAAAAACCCTGAACAAAGCCGATTTTGGCTGACCGGTCTAATTCGCTTTGTACTGATTCAAAAAAAGGTTTACCAAAGCCAAGAGCAACCGAGCCGGCAATAACGGCACTGCGTAAATCGACAGCAGCACCGACACTTACCAATGCACGTGCGACGAGTCGACCTGTTTCGGCGATCACCTGCGCACTTGCTTGCGCCGCTGGTTTGCCGGTTATCGCCTCAATCGACCGACCTGACGCGTGAGCCTCGAGGCAACCGTGCGAACCGCACGCACAAAGCCTGCCATCGGGAACGACAATCACGTGGCCGATGTGTCCGGCATTGCCGCTTCGACCGTCAAGAACTTTGCCTTGCGAAATTATTCCGCCGCCAACACCCGTAGATACAACCATGCCAATTACATCGGTCTGGCCGGCGACTGCCCCGCACCAAACTTCACCCTGCACGAGCGCTTTGGCGTCGCCGTCTATATATACGGGCAACTGAACTAACTCTTGCAATTTTGCTCGCAACGGAAAATCACGCCACTCAGGAATATGAAGTGTCGATACGAGTTCACCGTGTGGCGCCATGGGCCCACCGCAACCAACGCCGCAAGCAATGAGACCGACGTTTGAGATAGCGATTTGCTCTCTAATCAACTCTTGTAGCGCCTGCCAGACATTCACTTGGGGCGTTAGCGCTCGCCCATGCGACAAAACTTCGCCTGTTGTTGAGACTACGCCGACCGAAAGTTTGGTACCACCAATATCAACTGCAAGATAGCCGCGCTGACTCACGCGAATTCTTTACCGTTCGCGCGTGAATTTTTCGCGCATGCGCTGCGCGTTGGCGCGTTGAGCGCGCAGTGATTCGGCGACATCGCGAATGCCGACTTTTGACATCGCGCGCAATTGACGCTCGACGATTAATGCACAACCCAACATGGCCAAGAAACCAGCAAAAGCAAATAGAAAATGAAACTGCAAACCAACAATTGTTAGCCCGAGAGATACAGCGATACCGACCCCAGCCCACCACGCAGTGCGTGCCGAATGGCGATACAAGCCCTTTGATGAAACTGCTTGGGCAAATTTTTCGTCTGTCTTGAGATCTTGCTCAATCTGTCGAAGAATTTGTTGCTCGTTATCTGATAATGGCAAGGTGCCTCCGATTAGAGAATCGCTTTTTATATCTTCTCACGATTGTAGGCATTACGCAAGACAAAATTATTTCTGGTCTAAATCGCTCGGCCCCCACTTGGATGTTCCTGGTTTGCGCTTGTTATTTAGTGAACTTGCAGGCTTGATCGAGGCATCACCAAATTTGTGCCGAATGTCATCAACCGCTGATGTCGTCGAACTCCATGCTTCGTCGAGTTCATTGGCTGTGGATGCTTCGGCTGTCTCGCCAAACAAACTCAGTTGCATTTCGGGGGCCACCAGATTTCGTGCACTAATACCCAATAGCCGAACCCCTGCCGATATATCTACCTCTCTCAACAATGGCTCAATCAGTCGCATCATCGCCTGCGCTGTCGTAACCGGAAATTCAACACTTGCTGCACGAGTAATAATCCGAAAATCAGAAAACTTAAGTTTTAAAGAGATCGTTCGCGCGCCGATACCAGCGCTACGACATCGAGCCGATACAGCGTCTGCAAGCCGCAGCAACTGATCGTGTGCGACGTCAAAGTCTTTGATATCAGTTGAAAATGTTTCTTCGTGCCCAATCGATTTTGCATCGCGGTCTGGCTCGACAACTCTCTCATCGAGACCCTGCGAGAGGTCAAACAAATGTTGACCGAGAGACCCGCCGAGAACATTGATCAAAATCTTGCGATCAAATTTCGCAAGATCACCAACCGTCTTGATTGAAAGCGCCGAAAGCTTCTCGAGTGTGACCGGGCCAACCCCCCACAATGACTCGACTGCCAGAGGATGAAGGAACTCAAGTTCGCTACCTGCCAGAACCTCAAAGACCCCGTAACCCGGCTTTACCCCTTCGCGAGAAGCACGAGGCTTTGCCACAACCGAAGCCAACTTTGCTAAAAATTTATTCGGTGCGACACCGACACTGCATGTCAGTTCGGTTTGCTCTTTGACGCGAGAACGAATTTCTTCACCAATCTTGACTCCATCGCCCAACAAACGTCGCGCGCCGGTGACATCTAAAAACGCCTCGTCAAGAGAAAGGCCTTCGACGAGTGGTGTGATCGTATGAAAAATCTCGAATACTTCTGCACTTACGTCTGAATAAAGATCATGGTCTCCCGGCAAAAAAATTGCTTGAGGGCAGAGTCGCTTTGCCTGCGCCGAAGACATTGCCGAAAAAACACCGAACCTTCGGGCTTCGTAAGACGCAGCCGCGACAACACCACGAGCACCATCCCCACCAACGACCACCGGCAAGCCTCGTAGCTTTGGATTTCTGCGCAATTCGACAGCAACATAAAACATGTCCATATCGACATGCAGAATCGTTTTACCCGTCGTTGGTTGCCGAGTCTCCACGAGTCAAACGCTAGTCATAAACTCTTAACCATGAGCCAACAGGATCGTCGTCTTTCGGCGCTGCCTTCAGTTTTGGCGCGCGTAGTTGCTTTTGTTTCAATTGGTGTTGCGGGTGTCGCGGGTGCACTAATTGGTTTTACTCTTGTCGATCTGCAGTGCGAAGGTGCCTGCGATGTACCAAATTCAATTGGATTAATTCTCGGTGCGGTCACCGGAGCATTCGGCATGGGTGTCGTTGCGGTTTTGGTTTTACGCGCAACTGGCGAATGGAAAGAACTCGAGGATCAAAAGTGAGCAAAACTCACGGAGATGAACTATCTCGAGAGCTACTCGAATTTTGCAAAACCTTGGCAGACACAGGTGGCAGAAAAGCTTTAGCCGGTCGGCTCGCAGGTCTTAGTCAAGTTGAGACAAAGTCAACCAGCACGGACATGGTCACCGAATTTGATCGTGCAACCGAAAAATACATTGTCGACGAGATACGTCGTCTGCGACCAAAAGACTCGATCATCGGCGAAGAAGGCGCTTGTGTTGTCGGCACGAGTGGTGTCACTTGGTGCATCGACCCAATTGATGGAACAACAAATTTTCTCTATGCGCTGCCCGGTTGGAGCGTCTCAATCGGTGTAAGCGACGAAAACGGACCGCTAGTCGGGGTCGTCTACATACCCGCGCTCGATGAGATGTTTCACGCAGTACGAAACCAAGGTGCATTTTTAAACAACAAGCAAATTTTCTGCAATGACATCAGCGATCTTTCAAAGGCACTCGTTTGCACAGGCTTCAGCTATTTGCCAGAAAATCGAACAATTCAATCTCGACGAGTGGCAAAATTTATCCACCAAGTTCGCGACATTCGACGCTTTGGTGCAGCCAGTATCGACATTTGTTTTGTCGCCTGTGGCAGGCTCGACGCCTATTTTGAAGAAAACTTATACCAATGGGATATCGCAGCCGCTGAACTGATTGCAATTGAATCTGGTGCAAGGTCGGGAAACTTTTCAGGTGGTAGTTCTACCCCAAAAGAATTTATGGTCACGTGTCCCGCCATGTTCGACAAACTCAGCAAGCTAGTAATCGCCAGTTCTTCGAAAGACTAAGACTTCAATCATGGGCGTAGTAATCGCAATCGACGCCGGCACAACTGGTGTCAGATCTCGTGTTTTGCGCGCGACGGGTATGTCTGAAATAAGTTCGTATCGCGAATTCACGCAGCACTTTCCGCAACCTGGTTGGGTTGAGCATGATGCCGAAGAAATATGGCAAGCAGTTTTGACGACTCTGCAAGACGTTGTCACTCAGTTGAATGAACCAGTCGTTGCGATCGGCATAACCAACCAGCGCGAGACTGTCGTTGCGTGGAGCCAAAAAACCGGCAAGCCGTATGGCACCGCGATTGTTTGGCAAGACCGCCGCACCGCTAGTCGTTGCGCACAACTCGCCGAGCATCTACAAGTCGTTAGGCAACAAACCGGCCTGGTTCTAGACCCATATTTTTCGGGCACAAAATTTGAGTGGTTGATCAAAAATCGTGAGATAAAAGTCGACCAAGATCTGTGTCTTGGCACAATCGACTCGTGGCTAATTTTCAAGTTATCTGGCCACAAGAATTTTGTAACTGACGTTACGAATGCAAGTCGCACAATGTTGTTTGATATTAAAAAAATGTGCTGGAGTGAAGATCTTTGCGGCCTGCTTAACGTACCAATCAAAAATTTGCCAACCGTCATGCCGTCGAGTGGACGATTTGGTGTAACCACAGATCACGGTGCACTGCGAGCAGGTATTGCAATTTCTGGGGTCGCCGGCGATCAGCAAGCCGCTCTGTTCGGGCAAGCATGCTTCAGCACTGGCGCGACAAAAAATACATACGGCACCGGCAGTTTCGTTTTGATGAATGTTGGCATTCAGTGCCCAGAGCCTCAAACCGGAATCTTGACAACTGTCGCGTGGCAACTTGAAACTCAAAAACCTGTTTACGCACTTGAAGGCGCAATTTTTGTGACGGGTGCTGCAATTCAGTGGTTGCGCGACGGCCTGAACATTATTGATCACGCCAACGAGATCGGCCCGCTCGCCCAATCGGTCGAAAATTCTGGCGGTGTGGTTTTGGTGCCAGCATTCGCAGGCCTCGGTAGCCCATGGTGGGACCCATACGCTCGCGGTTCAATTTTTGGAATAACCCGCGGCACAACTCGCGCCCACATTGCCCGTGCAACTATCGAATCAATAGTTTTTCAAACTCGTGACGTGGTCGAGTCGATGAGCACTGCGTCTGGTGTAAAAGTTAAAGACTTGCGCGTCGACGGTGGCGCTGCAGTCGTCGATTTTATGTTGCAACTGCAAGCAGACCACTTGGGTGTTGCTGTGCTGCGACCCAAACAACTTGAAACCACCGCTATGGGCGCCGGTTTCTTGGCGGGCCTTAGCGAAAAGGTTTGGAGTTCAACTAGTGAAATTTCACAGGCGTGGCAACTCGACAAAAAGTTTGAGCCAAAATCTGCCGCCGTGGGTTACGACGCTTGGCAGAATGCGGTTAAACGTTCAATGAATTGGATTAACTAAACACCAGCGCCCAAAAGCGCCGCGCCGATTGCGCCTGCATGTTCACCAAGTTGGGCTACACGCAACTCTGGATGCGCACGATTATCGGGCGCATACAGCAATTCTTTAAACCACTTCTTAACGTATGGCATTACCGAATCTGCCGCTTCAGCCATGCCGCCACCGATGACTATTACGTTCGGGTCGGTGATGTTCGTCAGATTGACTAAACCAATTGCAACCCATCGACCAAACGTGTCTAAATAGCCGAGTGCTTGTTTGTCGCCAGCAACTGCACGCGCGATAACTTCTTCGCCACGTTCACCTCCGGCGATAGTGGCAAGACCAGAGCCAGATGCGTATCGCTCCCAGCAGCCACGTTGCCCACACTTGCAAAGGATGCCCTGAGATTCGACCACCATATGACCGATCTCGCCAGCAAAGCCGTGACTTCCGCGTTGCAATTTCGAACCTGAAACAAAACCTCCGCCGATGCCGGTGCCCAAAGTGACCATCCACATATCGGTTGCGCCACGACCGGCACCAAACTGCCACTCAGCATGCGCGGCGCATGTTGCATCATTTTCAACATCGACTGCGTGGCCCAATTCTTTTTCGAGTAGCGAGCGAAGGTCGAGTTCAATTGCACCGGTCAGATTTGGTGACTCGCGCACAATACCTTCGGGCGTAATCATGCCCGGCACACCAACACCTAGAGTTTTGTATGCGCCGAGTTCACGAGCGATTTCTGCCAGCGTTGCGACTAGATCATCTGCGTGCGGTGTCGGACGACGTACAGAAGAAATAATCTGCCCGCCCTCGAACAGAACTCCGAGACATTTTGTTCCGCCGACATCGATGCCGGCAACAGCCGTCACGATTCGCAGCGAGCCTTTAGTTCTTTCAGGGTATGCAGAATTCGGCCTTCGGCCCTGCGCTTGATGAAACCCGGAATTGGAACTATCAACTCAACCGACAACGAATAAGTGACTTTTGTATTCGTGTCTGATTGCTCAAATTTGTATGACCCGTCAATTGACCTCATGATGTCGCCCTGGGCGAGATGCCATGAAATCTGTTTCGGCGCGTTTGCGTAGTCGTATTTCAATGTGTAGTGAGTGCTTCGACCCAATGCCGAAGCCCGATATTCAACCAATACTGGTCGATTCTGAGAGTCTCGCTCGCGCACAAGAGCCTCTTTGATATCTGGAGCCCACTCTGGATATCTCTCGACATCAATTGCGACATCAAAACACTTTTCGGCAGATGCAGCTATTAGTTCTGTCTCAGATGCTGAATCAACCACACATATATTTAAGCACGATTGTGTGTCTGTTGGGACACTGCCAGATGATGATTATTTCACGCTCAGAGCCTGCCCTAGTTTTAGGGCAAGTTTGTCGTAATCAAACAGGCTTTCAGCTCGCAATCGCGATGCTTGCCCCATCTTCGCACGCTGCGACTTGTCGACTAATAATCGACGCAAACTAGCTGCGACATCTTCGACTCGTGTTGGGTCTTCAACAATTAGGCCAGTTTTTTCGTGATCGACAGCATCTGATGCACCACCACTGCGACCTGCGATCTGCGGCACACCACATGCTGCAGCTTCGGCAAAAACGATACCGAAGCCTTCTTGTTCTAGACCCATCCACCGCGATCGACACAACATCGCGTTGATATCGGCACATCCATAAAGTTTTGGTAAGTCTTCATCTGAAACTCGACCGAGAAAAGTCGTCGGCGACATCAGTTCGCGCGCGATTCTTTCAAGACGCCCGCGGTCGCGACCATCTCCGCCAATAACTAAGCGCAATTTTGGAAACTCGATTGCTAAATGTGAAACCGCACGAATCAAAACATCGAAACCCTTGCGCGGCACTAACCGGCTGAGGCCGACGATCAACTCAGCATCTTCGGCGATACCAAATTGTTTGCGGGCATCGGCTCTTTGCTCGGATGAAAGAACTTTGAATCTTTGAATATCGACCCCCGGTGTGATGACTTCAATTCGTTTTGATGAGCGACAAATTCGAGATGCTTCTGCAGCCGGATAACTTCCGGATGCGATAATAAACTCGGCATTGCTCAAAACTCGAGAGAGCAAGCGCGACGCCACTGGCAGCCGACCAGGCACTGTTATCTCGGCGCCATGCAAAACCACCACATATGGCAAGTTCAAGTGCGGGCCAACAAGACCGAGCGGCAATGCTGGGTCTAAGACGACAAGCTCGGCCCCAACTTGTTTAGCCATTTTGTTGATCGCGCGAATCAGCAACGGATGCGGCAATAAAACTGGCTCACGCGTGCGACGAATTTCAAAATTTTGGGCAGCATCGAATTGCTTGCTTCCAGAATATGGGCTTGTCAGAACCGCAAAACTTTCAGCTGGTAGTCGTCGCCACCACTCAAACAACAAGTTTTGAATGCCGCCAATTTTTGGAGGAAAATCATTTGTGACTAAAAGATGTTTCACTGTCACTTACTTTACGCTCGGCAGAGACTGCAGTTCAGCCCGAACTAATTGGTCGTCGTCAGTTTCGTCGATCATATGGTTTAGACCCAAACGCGCAGCAGCCCACACTGCGTGGGCGCGAAGCACAGGATCTTCGTGGTGCAAATATTTGTTTAACAAGTCAATGACAGTGCTATCGCTCGCGTCGCCAATGTTGCCGAGAATTATCAAAGCATTGCGCCGCAGCCACTTTGGATTGCGGTCGGCGATATACCATGCACCAAACTCGCTAAGTAGCGACTCGTCATCATCGGTCAATATCGCGGCAACCGAAGCCCACGGTTTTGCTGGCTTACGCACAATTGCCAGTGTTGAACTCTCAGTTTTTTTCTCGAATCGAACTGTGGGTGGACAAACTTCTTGGCAATCATCGCAGCCATAGATTCGATCACCGAGTGCGACTCGGTAGTTGCGGTCGAATACCCCTGGTTTTTGCAACAGCCAAGCCAGACACTTATTGGCATCAACTACGCCGGGTGCGACTATCGCCTCAGTCGGACAATTATCTAAACAACGCCGACACGACCCGCAACCGTCTGCGACTGGTTTGTCAGCGAAAGTTAGGTCAGCGCTTGTAATCACGCATCCTAAAACGAAGTAACTGCCAGCCCCGGAAATTAACAAATTTGAATTTTTACCGAACCAACCTATGCCCGCCTGATATGCCACTTCACGATCAACGATCGCATTGTCGTCGGCAAGCACGACTGCGCGATGACCGTCAAGAATAAGTTGTCGCGCGATTTCACCGAGAGACTGACGTAATTGCGCGTAATAATCTGACCAAACATATCTGGCGATTCGCGCTGAAAGTTTGTTTTCTTTTTCAGAAGTTTGCGCAAAAGAATTGACGCCAGAACTTGAATACGAACCTGAATACGACAGTGCGCCGACGATGACCGAATGCGCCGAGGGCAATGTCTTGGTCGGGTCGGTGCTGCGCTCGGGGTTGCGAAATGTGAACTGCATTTGATTATGCAGACCTTGCTCTATGCGCTGGTAAATCGCTTCTCGTGCGCGATGTAAAACTGCGGCGCTAGTGACACCGACTTGATCTAGACCAGCGTTTCGACCCAGGCTAAGAAGTTGGTCTGTGTAACGAGATTTGCTGTTTGTACTTGGATCGTCAGCTAACTGCACGATGCCGAAGCGTAGGCACTAAACCGGCATTTGCCAGCATTCTTAGGGTTCTTTGCTCTTCTAGGTCTAAAACAACGGCCTGAGCACCCAAATCTTCGCAAAAAAATGAAACTACGCAGTCATCGCAAGCGGCACTCGCCCGCATTACACAGTCGTCGCAACTGATGGAAAGTACTTCAACCGACGCCTCTGAATTGCCAGACGCTGGGTTGCTAGTTGCAGTGATCGAGGGGAAATTTTGCACGAACGTTGCTCCTTTTTTTATGTGGCTGTGTTGTTGATGATGTTTTACATCTTCCACACTGCCCGAAGCCTGTTGCACAGTTAGATTGCGAAAAGTTCAGCCCCGCTTTGTGCAATAGTCAAAACCATCTTGGCGCCGTTGGGCGGCAGCGCATCTGCGATTCGTTGCGACGAATCGCGATCAACCATTGCTGCAATTGTTGGGCCCGAACCCGACAGCCAGGCACACCATGCGCCAGCATCAACTGCGGCGTTTAGTGCCAACTTTGAATCAGGGGCTTTGGTGAATCGCAGATCTTGATGCAGCCGATCGCTCGTCGCAATTGACAATGCCCGCACATCGCCGGCAGCCAATGCCGCAACCAACAACGCAGTTCGTCCGACATTGAATACTGCGTCTTCAAATTTAATTTCTGCAGGCAGTTTTGTGCGCGACTCTTTAGTAGAAGTCTGTTGCTGTGGAACCCAAACAATTATCGCCGGGTCAAGAGGTGTTGGTATGCGAACTGCAAAACCGTCGACGCTCGCAACAAAACCGCCGAACATCGAAGCGGCTGCATTGTCGGGATGACCTTCGAGTTCACTCGCAGTGCGCAGGATTTCAAGTTTCGCTTCGTCGAATGATTGCTTTTCAGTGCCATTTTTTTCGGCGTGCGCCAAAACACATCCAGCCACTCTTGCCGCGCCGCTGAAACCCAAACCTTTGCCCATTGGCATTTGTGAACGCACCCACAGGTCTTGTTTGCCGCCACAGTGACGAAACGCAACTGTCAACGGATGATTTTCGTCGGCTTCATTTGATTCAGCGGGAGCATTGCCGAACCCTGCTTCGAGATGCAAGTTGAGAGCCAAACCCAAAACATCAAAACCAGGACCGAGATTGGCCGTGCTTGCAGGCACACGAACAGCAACTGGTCTTCGACCTGAATTCACGGCTTTATTGTGCCATCTGTTTTGCGGCGTCAACGCTGACGCGAATCAATTCATCAAGAACATCTCGCGCTGCACCCGAGTCAATTGAATCGAATGCAATTTCGAGCCCTTGAGACATGTCATCGGCTTTACCTGCGACGACAATGCCGGCAGCAGCATTCAGCGCAACAATGTTGCGAACCGGGCCTTTTTCTCCGTCAAGCAGATCTCGGAAAATTTTGGCATTATCTTTTGGCGAACCGCCGCGCACCGCAGCAACATCTGCATGCGCGAGACCAAGCGATGCTGCGTTGATTTCAAACTCGCGCATTTTTCCGGAATCAACTTCGACCACGGGGCATGGTCCGCTGAGTGAAAGTTCATCCATCGAGCCATGACCATGTACAACCCATGCACGTTTTACGCCACGAGTCGTAATTGCTTTGGCCATGACATTGGCTGCTAACGGGTCGCCGACACCGACGACCATAAACGAAATCTGTGCTGGGTTGGCCATTGGCCCGAGCAGATTGAAAACCGTCGGCACACCGATTTCGCGGCGCGACGGACCAGTGAATCTGAAAGCCGGATGAAATCTTTGCGCGAAGCAAAAACCAAAACCAGTCTCTTCAACACATTTGACAACACCAATGCCGTCTAGTTCGATTGCAACACCCAACGCCTCGAGCACATCGGCGGCACCGCTCTTTGAAGACGATGCTCGACTGCCGTGTTTGCAAACCGGAATTTTTGCACCAGCGACAACTAGACCCGCCATTGTCGAAACATTTACCGAATGGCTGTGATCGCCACCCGTACCCACGATGTCAAGTGCGCCTAGCGAAATTTGCTCAGGTAGAAAAACTCGCTCTGCGGCGCGACGAACTTCGGCCAACATGCCTTCAAGTTCGATTTCAGTTTCGCCCTTGGCACGAAGCGCAACAATGAATGCCGTTATCTGCGAAGGAGTCGCCTCACCTGAGAGCACCGAACGCATGGCCGCACCGGCATGACTAGCACTTAGATCTTTGCCGGCCAAGAGTTGCGAGATGACCTGCGGCCAAGAACCAGCAGCATCGATCTCGCTCATGCGAAAACGCTCTTAGGCGCTGCGGCGGGTGCGCAGCATTTTGCGACGCTCGCGGGCAGATGTGCCGCCCCAAACGCCTTGCTTCTCACGATTATCGAGTGCATATGACAAACACGCTATGCGCACTTTGCACTCACTGCAGACTGATTTTGCCTGACTGCAGTTTTCTTCGTTATCTGGATAGAAAATCTGGGGGTCAAGACCCTGGCAAGCACTACTGCTGCGCCAAGACAAATCAAATTCAGGCACTCGAACCCCCTTGTTCTCGCCAGGCAAAGACTAGAACTTGGGTGCTACACAATGCCAATCGGCAATGCGAATTAACAATCTCACGAACCACTAAAAATTCATGTCCTCGTTTAGGCTAAAACAATGCCAGTCGTCAATGTTCAAGCCGAGCGTCGTGGCTATTTAGAGCACGCCAAGAATGAACAATTCGACGTACTCGTAATTGGCGGCGGAATCACGGGCCTTGGCGTCGCCGTTGATGCGGTTACCCGCGGATTAAAAGTTGCACTCGTCGAACGCGATGACTTCGCTTCGGGTACATCGTCCAAAAGCAGCAAGTTGATTCACGGCGGCGTCAGATATTTGCAACAGGGCGAGGTTGCGCTCGTTTACGAAGCCTTGCATGAACGACATCGACTCAAGCGCAACGCGCCACACTTGGTACAGACGTTGCCATTCATGATTCCGATCTTGAAGCGCGATGGTGTTGTGTCACGCAAAATTGCGCGTGCGCTCGGCAGTGCTTTATGGATGTATGACCTGACCGGTGGTTGGCGAATCGGCAAATTTCACCGCCGACTAAAAGCCGACAAAGCCTTTACTCACTTGCCGACGATGGAACGCAAACGGCTCGGCTCGGCATATTTATATTTCGATGCGATGGCTGACGACGCGAGAATCTGCATCGCCTTGGCACGCACTGCTGCCAGTTACGGCGCGTCGGTTTTGAATTACACCAGAGTCGAAAAGATTCTGCACGATTCGCACGGCCGGGCCTGCGGAGCAGTTGTGAAACCACACGACGGCGAGGCCTTCGAGATCAAAGCACGAGCCGTTGTAAACGCCGCCGGAGTTTGGTCTGACGAAGTTATGACAACCGATGCAGGCAAGAACCCAGAATCAATTCGCCCGGCGAAGGGTGTCCACTTAACAGTGCCCTGGAGTCTCGTACGAAACGATATTGCTG
>ERZ889217.1036-NODE-1036-length-15061-cov-34.664468_pt1 | contig 15061 bp, 13 predicted proteins | sample MGYA00521098_ERZ889217 | MGnify/ENA primary metagenome ERZ889217 (study PRJEB32303, sample SAMEA104408613) | aquatic metagenome | biome: Brackish water; feature: Pelagic; material: water | place: Baltic Sea | collected 2014-06-10T22:04:00 | depth 2,362 m ...
GTTTTTGTGCCGGCGAATTCTGCCATTGCCCAGTTCATTAGTTCAATGTCGTCTTTGACAACTTCGCGCCCGAGCATTTGACCCAAAAGGTCACGGGCAATTGACATGTTGGTTGACCACATCGCAGTGAACTTTCCGGCGAAGTCTGTTTGCTCGAGTGCTTTGGGCCATGAGTTCTCGACATGGTGTCCAAGAGATTCAAGAAGTTTGCATGTGTCTTGCACCGCTTTAGAACATTCACTATCCATTTGTCCACCGACTGGATGATGATCAATAAATCCGATGCGAAGTTTGCCCGGGTCTGCGCCAACTTCTTGAATGTATGGTCGTGTCGGCGCAGCGGCGATAACTCTGTCACCGACGCCTGGGCCATGTGTGGCGTCAAGTAACGCAGCCGTGTCACGAACAGTCCTGGTCACGGCAAAGTGCACGCTGAAGTTTGCTTCATCACCAAACGGGGCGAGAGAGATTCGTCCTTGCGAAGTTTTTAATCCAACGAGGCCACAACATGAAGCCGGCACGCGAATACTGCCGCCACCATCGCTGGCGTGCGCCATCGGAATAATTCCGGCGGCGACTGCTGCTGCACTGCCACCACTCGAGCCGCCTGGAGTTAGCGAAAGATCCCATGGGTTTCGGGTTGCGCCCCAAGCAAGTGGCTCGGTAACCGGCACGCTTCCAAATTCTGGAGAGTTTGCGCGACCAAAAGTAATTAGACCCGTGTCAATAAATCGTTGAACGAGAAGCGAGTTCGTTGGCGCAATATATTTTGCGTTCTTGAGTGCGATGTTTCCGTTTGACATATGTTGCCCTGCGTACGGGCTACCGAGATCTTTCAAAATAAATGGCACACCGCCAAACTTATGCTTCGAATTCGCTTTGAAATTTTTTGCCAACTCGCGAGCATGCTCGAACCACGTGATATTGATTGCATTTATCGGAGGGTTGATCTCGACGGTTCGCTCAATTGCTGCTTCAAGAAGTTCGAGTGCTGAAACTTTGCCCGAACTAACAAGCTCTGCTTGACCGAGGCCATCAATAAATCGGGTTTGTTGTGCAAGTGGTGAAAGCGCCATGAACTCAGACTATATATATGTATGTAAACGCGCAAAAGCAAGTATCGTTGGTGCGCAGTGAATACGCCAGAACCAAACCGCGAAGTCAAACTTTCGGCTCGCCAGGTCTTTCAAACTCCAGCAGTTAAATCTTTCATAATTGCGAACTCGGCTTTATATATTGGCCTAATGTTGCAAGCCGCGACGCTTGGCAAACATATTTATGACATCACTGGTCGCGAACTTGATATTGGATGGCTTGGGCTTGCCGAGTTTTTGCCGATTGCATTATTGGTTTTTGTTACTGGCAGTGTCGCAGACAGATACAACCGTCGCCGTGTTGCAGTAACCGCAATGCTTGGCGAACTTGCGTGTTCGTTGGCACTCGTGGCTTATTCGCTGACTAATCCAACAAATGTGTTGCCGATTTTTATTATTGCAGTTTTTTATGGCACCTCGCGAGCATTTGTGACACCGGCAATGCGTTCTATCGGCCCAATGATTGCGCCAGTGAATGGTTTACCTCAAATGGTGGCGATGTATTCAACAGTTTGGACAGGTGCGATGATTGTTGGCCCAGCGATGTCTGGGTTTCTATATGCGGCAGCGCCGTGGATTGCGTATGCAACGGCCGCAGGTTTAATTGCGCTCGGAATAATACTGGTCTCGCGGATCAAACTCAAGATAATTTCAGATCAACCTGCGAAAACCGAGAAGCCGACATTGCATTCGGCGATGGAAGGTTTGCGATTTATTAAACGCACGCCAATTTTGCTGGCGGCAATCTCGCTTGATTTGTTTGCAGTTTTATTTGGAGGTGCGATTGCACTCTTGCCAGTGATTGCGAAAGATCAACTTCTAGTTGGCGATGTTGCATACGGGTGGTTACGCGCCGCAGCAGGTATTGGTGCGGCAAGCACGGCTGCGTTGTTGGCGTTTAAACCAATTCGACGTCACGTTGGCCGAGCGATGCTGATTGCTGTTGGTGTGTTCGGCGCTGGCACGATCGTGCTTGGGTTAACGCACAACTACTGGGTGGCATTTTTTGCAGTGATGATTCTTAGTGCGGGCGACATGATCAGCGTTTTTGTGCGCGGAGCAATCGTGCCACTGGTAACACCAGATGACAAACGAGGTCGAGTATCGGCTGTTGAAAATGTTTTTATTGGGGCGACAAACGAACTCGGCGCTTTTGAATCTGGTGCAATGTCTCAAGCAGTTGGTGTGCCAGCGACCGTTGTCGGCGGCGGCATAGCGACGCTTGGAATAGTTGGCATTTTTTGGTACAAATTTAAGCAACTTCGAAACATCGACACTTTCGACGAACTTTCAACAGAAAAGCCAACTAATTAATAGCCCGCTTGCACGGTCTTTTGTCGTGCGATAATAGAACAATGAAGAATACTGCGGTTAAAGTTTTGGTCCGTACTGCTTGTCCGCTTGATTGCCCTGATGCGTGCTCACTCGAAGTCACTTTGGCGCTTGGTCGAATCACAAAAATTGATGCTGCCCCTGTTGATGAGCTATCGAATCCACTAACTGACGGTTGGATTTGCAAAAAAGTTAAGCACCACGCTGATCGCGTTTATTCGCCAGAGCGAATAATGACGCCGTTAATTCGAGTCGGCGCTAAGGGTAGTGGAGAGTTTCGTCAAGCAACTTGGGACGAAGCGCTTGATTTAGTGGCGACAAAAATTAAAGATGCAATTCGCGATTACGGCGTTGACTCGGTGTTGCCGTATCTATATAACTCGTCAGCGTCAAAACTTGAAGCCAAATATTTGACACCGCATTTGTTTGCGCGACTTGGTGCACCAGAAATATTGCATACTATTTGTGCGGCGACTTATGGTGCAGCATGGGATCAGATGTTCGGCGAAATGTTGAGCATCGACACGCTTGATGTTGTTGACGCCAAACTTGTTGTTGTGTGGGGGGCAAACCCGGCCGTGAGCGGCACTCATTTATTGCCACTGCTGGCTAAAGTTCAAAAAGCCGGAGGAAAACTAGTTGTCATTGACCCACGGGTTACAGGCACCGCATCTCGTGCCGATTTGCATCTCGCTATACGACCAGGATCTGATGTTGTTTTGGCGTATGCATTGGCAAATGAGCTGGCGCGAACTGGTCGCATTGATACCGAATTCATCAATAGCCATACAACTGGTAGCAAAGAGTTCTTAGAAGCAGCAAGCGAATATTCTCTTGAAGACGCGAGTGAGATTTGCGATGTGCCAATTCAGCAGATTTATGAACTTTTTGAATTGATATCAACTATCAAACCTGCAGTTCTCCGAATGGGTTACGGCCCTGAACGCAATCGCAATGGCGGTAGTGGTGTGTTGGCAGTTCTTGGTCTTTGGGCCGTGACTGGCAACTTCGGTAAGCCGGGGTCTGGTGTATTGGCGTCTACGAGTGATGGGTTTTCAATAAATGTTAAAGCGACTTGGCCAGAAAGCATTGAGCGACCAGTTCGTCGCGAACTCAACATGAATCACGTGGCGCGAGTTTTGCGCGGTGATGTCGGTGCGTGGCCAGCGCCCGCAAAAGTTTTCATCATTCAAGGCGCAAACCCTGCAGTGACTGCTGTTGATCAAACTGGAATGCTTGACGGTTTGGCACGCGAAGAAGTTTTCACTGTCTTACATGAACAAGTGATGACAGATACGGCTAAGTATGCGGATGTTGTGTTGCCGGCGACCACACATTTCGAAGTGCACGACGTAGTTGGTTCGTATGGTTCGTATTCGGCGCAGGTGATTGAGCCAGTGATTGATCGAGTCGGTGAGTCGCGAACAAATAATGAATTCGCAGCGGCACTAGCACTTCGACTTGGTTTTAGCGCAGATGAGTTCAACGCTGATCCTAAAATCATTGCTGAGAGAATTGCAAGTCAAAAAAATTATCCTGTGCAATTTCGTAAACCTGGAACAACAGTTCAGTTTCGCGATACTTGGCCAAGTTTTGATGGCAAGCGCGCGCAGTTATTCACTGCGCAAAGTGAACTTCCGCTGCCAAAGTTTCGTGATGCGACAAGTAATTATCCGCTTGTTCTGCTCAGCCCGGCTACTTCGCATACGATCAATTCAATGTTCGCTGATACTGATCCACCACGAGTAGCGATTTATATGAATCAGCAAGACGTGAACGCTCGCAAACTTAGCGACTCAACCCGAGTTAAAGTTTTTAACAGCAAGGCAACACTTGTAATTGATTTGGTAGTTGATGCAACAATGCGACCAGGTGTCTGTTCAATCCCTAAAGGTTTATGGCTGCGCGCGACGAATCAGGGTGTGACGGCAAATGCATTCGCACCTGACGATCTGAACGACCTTGTCGGCGGCGCATGTTTTAATGATGCGCGAGTTGAGGTGACGGCAGTTTGAAGCAAGTCAAAAAACAAGTCAAAAAACAAGTCTCGGTTGTAGTCGCTCTTTTGCTCATCGCTAGTTGCGCATCGCTGACGGGCGATAACAGTTCTGGGGTGATGTCTGGAGTCGGTCGAATTCCCGGGTATGACTTCGGCACTGCGATCACACTTCCGGCAGGTTTCGAACTTGATTTGCCAGATCTCAAGGGTGGGCTGGTTGGCACCAAAGCCGGTGGCAATCGACTATTAATGATCGGCGACTCAATTATGGCGTCAACTGCTGAGCGTTACGGCAATGAGATGTGCAATGCGCTCGTACCGTTGGGTTGGCAAGTTGCAGTTGAAGCCGAGGCCAGTCGATTCGCCGAATTTGGAGTTCGTGTTGTAGATAAACGGATGAATGCCGAATCTGGTTGGGATGCTGCAGTAGTTTTTTTGGGTTCAAATTATGAAGGCAACAAAGAGTCGTATGGCAAACAGATGCGCAAAATTATCGAGAAACTTACGCCACGCCCAATTCTTTTGGTGAATACATCATTGTTCAGAAACGCCCAGCGAGATGTCAATCAAGTACTTGATAATTTGGCTGCTGAATTTGAAAATGTCTCGATCTTGGATTGGGCAACAATCTCTAAATCAGATGGTGTTTTAGCGCCTGACGGTGTTCATCTTTCTAAAAATGGGCGAAGTATTTTTTCTGTAGCAATTGCTCGAGCGCTTGATTTTGCACCGTTTCGTGAGGGTGAATGTCTTGATGCGAAATTTAGAGATGACTCAGCTGCTGGCAAAGGTGTAATGCCGTCTGCAGGCGAGGTCGTTGACGATTCATCGATACAAACCACCATCGCAGGGGCGTCAGTTACGTCTGTTGCGCCAGTTGCGCCAGTTACGTCAGTTGCGCCAAGTGTGCCGACGCAAACCACGGTGCCTTAAATTATTAACTGAGCTTCTACGTACTACTATCTCGTTTAGTTAGATTCAGAAATTGATACTAAGAAAAGGTAAAAATGAAAATCGGAATATTCGGCGGAACAGTTAACTCAGGAACAATCGACGATGTCGTTAGTGAGGCAAAGCAGGTTGAGCGTGATGGCTTTGCGAGTTATTGGGCGCCAAATATTTTCGGCCATGATGCATTGACCGCATTAGCAATAGTTGGTCGTGAAGTACCTCGAATTGAAATTGGTACGAGTGTTGTGCCGACTTATCCGCGTCATCCAATGGCGATTGCACAACAAAGCCACACAGTTAACGCTGCTTCGAAGGGTCGACTATGTCTGGGTATCGGACTAAGTCACAAGGTTGTTGTGGAAGGAATGTTGGGTTTGTCATATGACAAACCAGTGCGCCACTTACGCGAGTATCTTTCTGTGTTGATGCCACTCGCTCGCTGCGAGGCGTCTAATTTTGTTGGCGAGACGTACACGACGAGAGGCTCACTCTCAGGTGTTGGCTCGTCGCCGTTTTCGGTTGTTGTTGCAGCACTTGGGCCACAATTGTTGAGGGTTACTGGTGCGCTTGCCGATGGCACTCTGACTTGGTGCACTGGTCCAAAAACTTTGCAGTCGTTGACTGTGCCGACAATAACTGAAGCCGCAAAAACTGCGGGTCGACCAGCGCCGAGAGTTATTGCAGCGTTACCTGTGTGTGTAACAAAAGATGTCGCTAAAGCCTTAGAAATTGCTGCAAAAGCGTTTGTAATTTATGGACAACTACCGAGTTATCGAGCAATGCTTGATCATGAAGGAGCGGCAGGCCCAGCCGACATCGTTATTGCCGGCACCGAAGCACAAGTTAAGCAACGCGTTGCAGACCTAGCAGGCGTCGGAGTAACAGATTTTGCAGCGGTCGAATTTAGTAGCGACCCAGACGAAGTTGCGGCAACACGAGACGCCCTGAAATCACTTATTTAATTTTTGTTTTGTCGCGGATTTTTTTACTGCGGATTTTTTCACTGGTCTCACTGGTTTCACTTTTTTCACTGTTTTCTTTTCTGCAGCGAGTTTCTCACGCACTATTTGTCGGGCTTGCGCACGGGCTTTGGCTTGAGCGGCAGTAACTTTCGCATGATGCGCTCGGCATAAAACTTCTAATCCGCCGACACCATTTTGATCGGGGCTCAGATGGTGATGACAGCCCGGCCCGTACCCGCCGCCATTGCGCGCTGAGATGTGATTGACTTCGCAGTCGCGGCGCTCGGCTGTGCAGCCTTGTTGTTGGCAGTGATACTTCGCACGACGCTTGGCTGCTGAACGTGCAAATCTCCAAATGTGATTTCGTTGCCACTCGCGTGAACATTTGTTAGAGCACCAAGTTCTTCGGCGAGATGACTCAATTAATTGATTGCACAATTGACATTTGCCGGGTTCGCCCCTCCATGCGCCGAGTGGGCAAGAAATTCGTTCTTCGACAAGTGTCACTATCGGCGAATTTGAACCGGCGCGCCAAGCGCTGTCGCATTGACGATGTCAAAAAAATCGTTACCTTTGTCGTCGACCACAATGAAAGCAGGGAAGTCTTTAACTTCAATCTTCCAGACGGCTTCCATACCGAGTTCTTCGTATTCGAGAACTTCGACTTTGGTGATGCAGTCTTGCGCGAGTCGCGCTGCTGGGCCACCAATTGATCCCAAATAAAAACCACCGTATGTTTTGCAGGCTTGAGTAACTTGATTTGAGCGGTTACCTTTTGCGAGCATTATCAAACTCGCGCCTGCTCGTTGAAACTCGTTGACGTAACTATCCATTCGACCAGCAGTAGTAGGCCCGAAAGAACCAGATGCAAAACCTTTAGGTGTTTTAGCCGGGCCTGCGTAGTAGACGCAGTATTGCTTTAAGTAGTCAGGCAAACCTTCGCCAGCGTCGAGTCGTTGTTTGAGTTTTGCGTGTGCAATATCGCGCGCGACAACCATTGGCCCAGTCAACATGATTCGCGTCTTCACTGGATACTTAGAAAGCGTTGCGCGAATCTCGCTCATCGAAAGATTCAGATCAATATTTACAACATCAGCAGATAACTCATTGTTAGTTATCTCTGGCAGAAATCTTGCTGGGTCTTGTTCAAGTTGTTCGAGAAACACACCATCTTTGGTGATCTTGCCAAGCGCTTGACGATCAGCGCTGCATGAAACAGCCATTGCCACAGGGCAACTTGCGCCGTGCCGCGGTAATCGAATGACGCGCACGTCATGACAAAAATATTTGCCACCAAATTGAGCGCCAATGCCTGTTTGCTGTGCAAGTTGTAGAACCTTTTTTTCAAGTTCGATGTCGCGAAATGCGTGGCCAGTCGGCGAGCCTGCTGTTGGTAAAGAGTCCAAATATTTTGTGCTGGCAAGTTTTGCGGTTTCTAGAGCATATTCTGCCGACGTGCCACCGATTACGACAGCAAGGTGATACGGCGGGCACGCTGACGTGCCGAGAGTTTGCATTTTTTCAAACAACCACGGCAGTAAGACTTTTTCATTAAGTAGTGCCTTTGTTTCTTGAAATAAGTAACTCTTGTTAGCCGAGCCGCCGCCTTTTGCGATAAATAAAAACTTAAACTCATCGCCATCTGTGGCGGAGATTTTTATTTCTGCCGGCAAGTTCGTATTCGTGTTTATTTCTTCGTACATCGTGATGGGTGCAAGTTGGCTGTACCGCAAATTAGAAGTTTGATATGTGTTGTAGATTCCTTGGGCGATTGCTTGTTCATCACCACTATTTGTGAAAACCATCTGACCTTTTGATGCTTTGACAATTGCTGTACCCGTGTCTTGACACATCGGCAGCACACCACCTGCGGCGATACTCGCGTTCTTTAAAAGATCGAGTGCAACAAAACAGTCATTAGCGCTTGCTTCTGGATCTTTGAGGATGTTTGCGAGTTGTTGCAAATGTTCAGTGCGCAATAAATGTGCGATATCACGCATTGCTATTTCTGTGAGCAAAGTAATCGCCGACGAATCAACGCGAACGAAGGTTCCAAGTTCTGTGTTGACTTGTGAGATGCCATCGGTAGAAATTTTTCGATAGACAGTTTTGTCTGGCCCGAGCGGTAACAATTTTGAATTAACAAATGGTTCTGGTTGTTTAGTTGCCACAACTACAGGTTATTGAACAAACACACTTAGACGAGTGCAGGCGAACCTTTGAACGTGCCAGGGTCTCCTGCGACTGGGATGCTGGGCTTGCTCCATGAGACTGCGTCGGCAATGTGTGCTGCGACGCTGCTCCAGGCTTTGGCGTTCCATCCTTGAGCGCTGACTGGGATACTGCCATCAATTTGAATGTAAACAAATGCAGGCAGTTCTGTTGCGCCGAGTTGCTTAACAAAAGCACGTGCAGGATCGCAGAACACTAGAAATTCTTCTGCGTGTGGTCCGAGAAATTCGCGGGCTTCTTTTGGGGTAGCAGTGATCACAAAGTTCGTTCGAACTGATGCACCTGCGAACTGTCGCAAAATTCGCACGGCGGTTGGCAAGATCCACGCGCTTTCATTTGTGAACGGGTCGAGCACAATCGTCGCGAGGTGAAAAGTTGTCAACCACTGTTCAAGCGGACGGGCCTCGCCGTTGAGGGGTTGCAGTTGGGTGTCGGGGGAAGTTTGAATATTCATATACGACGACCGTAGCAAGTCGGCAGTAGCGTTTTGGAAATGCACCCGATTGAGCATTTGCGTTATGTGGCGCGGGCGCGCGGGGCGGACCCTGTTTCGTTGGTACGCGAAACAGCTGCAGCCTTGGGTGGCCTAAGTCACGAGCCGGCAGGGATAGTTCTTGTTGTGCGTCGCATCGTCCAGAGGCACCCGACGGTTGGCCCGTTGTGGTGGTTGTGCAGTCACGTTCTTGGGGCGAATGATCCGTTTGATGCGATTCGTCGGTGCGAAGATCAACTTGAAGCCGACAAAACTATAACAACTTTGCGTAATCTAGTGCCGCAAGACGCGGTTGTCTGTGTAGTTGGATGGCCGACAGCAACTTTGCATGCGTTAGCACCACGCGGAGATCTGAAAATTTTTATAGTCGAGAGTAACGGTGATGGTGATGCGGCAGTTGATCGATTGCAGAGTATCGATGTTGACGTGACTTTGGTTCAACATGAAAATCTTTCACAAGTGATTTCTCAATGTGATGTTGTGATAATTGAAGCGCTTGCCGCTGGGGCGAATGATGTTTTGACTAGCGGAGGAAGTCACGCAGTCGCCGCACTCGCATATTGCGAACAAAAACCAGTTTGGTTGGTTACACCGTGTGGTACACGGTTGCCTGAACCGTTGTGGGTCGGCCTGCTCGTCGATGTGCGTGCCGAATTTGAAACCCCTGTTGATGTTGTGCCCGTATCACTAGTTACGCAAGTTATTTCACCCAACGGCGTATCGCAGGATGTTACGACGCCGTTCACTGCCGAGTGTCCGCCAACAACCGAACTTCTGCGCCGCAGCGCAATGTAATTGCGCTATTGGCTAGCGCGATGTAATCGCGAAATATGTAGAATTCGGAGATGTCACCACGCTCACGAGATCTACCACGCCGAAGTTGTTTATCAATCCCAGGTTCATCAGAAAAGATGATGGGCAAAGGACCAGGCATTCCTGCCGACATGGTTTTCTTAGACCTTGAAGATGCTGTGGCACCGAAAGAAAAAGAAGCATCGCGTGCAAAGATTGCCACTGCGATTCGCACTCAAGATTGGGGCGATAAAGTTATGTGCGTTCGCGTCAATGACTGGAGCACAAAGTGGACAGCGTTTGACATAATCGAAGTCGTTGCTGGTGCAGGTGAGCGCCTTGACGAAATCATGTTGCCGAAAGTTGAGACCGCTGCGCAGATTGTGGCGACAGATTTGTTGTTGCGTCAAGTCGAAATTGCAAATGGTTTGCCAATTGGTCACATTGGCATTGAGGCGCAAATCGAAACTGCTCGTGGACTAATCAATGTTGAAGAAATTTGTGCAGCGAGTTCTCGAATAGAAACGATTATTTTCGGACCAGCAGATTTCGCAGCAAGTATGGAGATGCCCGTTCTAACTGGCGGAGTGCAAATCGCTGAATATCCTGGCGATCATTTTCACTATGTGTTCTCAAAGATCTTGATGGCGGGTCGCGCTAACGGTTTACAAGTTATTGACGGTCCGTATCTCTACATTCGCGATTCAGATGGTTTTAGAAATTATTGTCAGCGCACCCGCACACTCGGATACGACGGCAAATGGGCACTACACCCTGACCAAGTTGCAATTTTGAACGAAGTTTTTTCTCCAACTCAAGAACAATTTGACCGCGCTTGGGCAATTTTGGATGCCTACACATCAGCGACTGAAGGCGAAGGTAAAGGCGCAGTTATGTTCGGCGAAGAAATGATTGATGAAGCCAGTCGCAAGATGGCTTTGAAGTTTATTTCGCGCGGTGGTCGTGCTGGTTTGAAGCGCACAAAATAACTGAGCGCACAAATTTTTTGAGCCCAAAAAGTATGACGAAACGTTTCGATGCATTACTTTTTGATGCAGGTGGAGTCTTCGTTGTTCCTGATCCGTTGACTACTGGCATGGTGCTTGAACCTTTTGGTGGTTCAACAAATCTTTCAGTGCTTGTGCGATGTCACTATGCAGGCATGGCAGCAATCGACGCGGCGACTGCAGAACAGGCCGCAAACTCGATAGAACGAATTTCGTGGAGTTCATATCGTGAGGCATATGCGCGCGAGGCGGGCGTGCCAGAAGAAAAAGTCACAGATGCTGCGGTTGCACTGCTAAAAGTTTTCTCCGCATTTTTGTGGCGGTTTCCATTACACGAATCAGTTGCCGGCCTATGGCGCTTACATCTGCTCGGCATTCGCATTGGCATAGTGTCGAATGCCAGCGGCCAAATTGAACGAACCTTGGCGAACGAAAATATTTGCCAAGTTGGCGATGGCTCCGGCGTGCCAGTTTTAATCGTTACTGACTCGCATGTTGTCGGTATTGCAAAGCCAGAGGCAGAAATTTTTGATGAGGCGATTGGTGCGATGAATGTACCGCGAGATCGAATTGCGTACATCGGTGACTCATACATTAATGATGTTGGTGGTGCTCGTAACGCTGGTTTATCACCGATTTTGCTTGACCCATATGGATTTCATGATGGTGCTGATTGTGAGCGAATTAAAAGTCTGCACGACTTAATTGAATTCGTTAACTAGTTAACTGGCTTTCGCGGTCTCAACCATTCGTCGAGCAATAACTTTTAAGCACAAAGTTTCATCAGCACCTTCAAAAATACTTAGCACTCGAGCATCAACAAATAATCTGCTCACCGAATATTCTTCGGCATATCCGTATCCGCCATGAATTTGCATCGCTTCACGCGTCACCCATTCGGCGGCTTTGCAAACATAGGCCTTAACCATGCTGGCTTCCATCGCGCCTTCACCTTTGCCCATCATCTTGGCAACCGCATAACTGAACTGCCGAGAGCCTTGAATAACTACAGCCATGCGTCCGAGTTTGACTTGGATCAATTGGTACTCGGCGATGTTGCTGCCAAAAGTTTTTCGGTTCTGCGAATACTCAACCGCAGCGTCGTACGCGGCTTGCATCACGCCAACCGCCCGTGCGGCAGTTTGTAGACGACCGTTTTCGAATCCTTCCATCTGATAATAGAAACCCTTGCCGAGTCCGGCAGTTTCGCCAATCAGATGATCTGCCGGCACCCACCAATTTTCGAGTGCAATTTCATATGAGTGCATGCCACGGTAGCCGATCGTGTCAATTGGTCGACCTTCCATTCGGCCGCCTGAAGGTTGATTGAAAACAAAACCGTGTGCATCGCCACGAGGCTTGGGCACGATCAACACACTTAATCCTTTATGAGATTTTGTGCGGTCTGGGTCGGTGCGAGCCAGCAACATCAAAACATTTGCACGAGCCGCAAATGTGCACCAAGTTTTGACTCCGTTAATTAGATAGCCATCTTTGCCGTCTTGTTGTGCAGCCACTGCAGTTGTTTTTATCGACGCAACATCGCTGCCATAGTCGGGTTCGGTAACCGCAACTGCCACCATTACTTCTGCAGTTGCAAGTTTCGGCAACCACTCATGTTTTTGCGCCTCGGTGCCACCCTTGACAAGCGCGCGAGTGAGAATTTCAGGGCGCGTGATCAGCGAACCACCAATGCCAAGTGACGCGCGAGAAAGTTCTTCGGTCGCGATGCAACTCGCCATATATTCGCCGTCGCCGCCTTCGCTGAAGCCACCGTATTCACTAGGTATCGACAAACCAAATGCACCGATCTCTGCGAGACCAGAAATAATTTCTTCAGGCACATCAAGATTTTCGCGGTGTACATGCTCTGCGTGCGGTGCAATTACTTTGGTAGCGAAACTTCTAAAAGTATCTTGCACCATTTCGTTATCGTCGTCTAAATATTTTGGTCCTGGTTTGTTGGCAAGCGACGCAAGCAAGTTAGGGTCACGAAATTTTTCCACGAAGTCGTGCGACTCTGCAAGCGTTGATGAATCTACACCCCAAAGTTTTTCACGTCCGATTAATCGCGAAATTAAATCATGCACCATGTCTGCAACAAATGCGCAGGTGAGTGTTGCTTCTAGTTCGCCCTTCGCGCCGTAGTCAAGCATTGATCGCGCAGTTTCAACTGCTGCACCAGCGTGCGCGAGATCGTATGCAAGAACTTGTTGCGTGTCGGGTCCGCCAGTTGCGATAAGAGTACGTACGCCGTTGCCGACAATGGCATCTGAAAGTTCAATCGCACGTGCAGCAAAAACCAAATCTGTGTTGTTTAAAGTATTATTCATCCTCTCAACGATACTTATAAGTACTGAAATTGTCTTTATCAGTCATAAAATGGTCAGATGAGTTTCGTCCCTCAACGACTCAGGTTTACAGCGTTACGCGCTTCTTTGCGCTGGGTGCGTTGGGCAATTTTTGCCCTGATTTTGTGGATCTTTGTGATACCGATTGTGCCTGGATTTGGTGACGCACTGAAGAAACTTAGCGAAGTTAAAACAGAGTGGCTCGTGTTAGGTATTTTTCTTGAATCAGCTGCGTTGTTTTTCTATTCAATGTTGACACATGTGGCGCTTGGTGAAGATGGAAGCAAAGTAAGTGTCTGGACCCTATTTAGAATTCAACTTTCTACTCGGTCGCTTGGCAGCCTTGTGCCCGGGGGTTCAGCTGCGAGTAGTGCTCTAGGTTTTCGAATGATCACGCTTGCCGGTGCAGAGGGGCGCAATGCTGGTTTTGCTCTTGCGACTGCGGGAATTGGTTCCGCAGTCGTTCTCAATCTCATTTTGTGGTTCGGGTTGATTATTTCGATTCCGGGTCGCGGAGTAAATGCATTTTACGGGACAGCTGCTATTTTCGGAGTCATCATCATGGTGATTGCCGGTGGTGTTGTCATCGGTTTGGTAGATCGTCAAGGTCGAGCAGAGCGAGTGATGCGATGGATCGCCGGTCAACTGCACTTCGACCAAGATAAAGCTGGCGAAGTCGCAGTCCATCTTGGCGAAAGATTGCGCGGATTAAAAGCTGAGCCGGGTTTACTTGTTCGCGTTTTGTCATGGTCGTTACTTAATTGGGGACTCGATATTGCTGCGCTTTTTGTTTTTGTTCATGCTTTCGGTGGGTCTGTCAGCATTGTTGGCCTTGTGATCTCATTTGGTCTCGCAAATATTATTGCTTCAATTCCAATCACACCCGGCGGACTTGGTCTGGTTGAGAGTATTTATATTCCATCTCTTGTCGGTTTCGGACTTTCGACGACGACAGCCACTGTCAGCGTTTTAAGTTATCGCCTTGTGCAGTTTTGGCTGCCTATTTTGGTTGGGGGTGCATGCTATGTAAGTTTGCGTTTTGGAAGATTTGCATTGCAACAAGCCAGCGAATTGAAATCACTCAAGCGATACGCAGATGCCGGAAACGCAAGTCGAACAAGCCGTATTGAATGGGTTGAACGCAATGCCACAACTGACCGTACGAGAGAGGTCACATTGCCGAAATTTGATCCGCGATATGGTCTTGCTGAAACCGATGAGATACCTGTGCCTCGTGAAATTCGTGATGAACGACGTCGTAGCAATTAGCGTGTAACTAGTGACGATTTATGAACGACCGTTTGGAAGATATCTAGAAGATTTTGTAGTTGGCGATGTTTATCGACATTGGCCGGGTAAAACAATCACAGAAGCTGATGATCACTTGTTCTGCATGATCACGATGAACCATCACCCGTTGCATACAAACGATTGGTTCGCACAACAAAGCGTTCAAGGCCGCAATGTCGTTGTCGGTAATTTGGTTTATTCGCTCGTTCTTGGAATGAGCGTGCCCGATGTGAGTGGCGCGGCGATCGCTAATCTCGAAGTTGAAACGCTGCAACACAAGCATCCAACTTTCCATGGCGACACGATTCATGCCGAGACGCGTGTGCTTGAAATTAAACCTTCGTCATCAAAACCAGATCGCGGTGTTGTGACAGTTGAGAGCAAAGGTTTCAATCAAGCAGGTAAGGAAGTTTGTTACTTTCGCCGGCGTGTTTTAGTTTGGAAGCGCGACAGCGCGCCAACTCGCGCACGACCATACAACCAAGAAGACGCCTGGGATTAACTAACTAGTTAGTTCTAGTTTTTTGTGATTGCTGCGACGATCGACTCGTAAGCCGA
>ERZ889217.1037-NODE-1037-length-15056-cov-6.611493_pt1 | contig 15056 bp, 5 predicted proteins | sample MGYA00521098_ERZ889217 | MGnify/ENA primary metagenome ERZ889217 (study PRJEB32303, sample SAMEA104408613) | aquatic metagenome | biome: Brackish water; feature: Pelagic; material: water | place: Baltic Sea | collected 2014-06-10T22:04:00 | depth 2,362 m ...
AGAAGGAGAAGAAAAAAGAGTAGTCGTAAATAAGGAAGACGAAGAAGACGCGTCTGCGTTGGGTACGTGCGTTCCAATCGAGCATACTGAGTATTGGGGAGCGGTCGTTTTAGATGGGAATAATCACAAAACGGATACTGCTGGGCAATGCTGCGACGCTTGCAGAAATCTTAACAGAGCTGGTGGGAACAGATGTAACGTATGGGTGTATAATCCTCAATCGAAAGCGTGTTGGTTGAAGTTTGAAAAGAACATTAAAACCATGAAACCGGCGAATCAAGGACCGCACATTCCTTGGATTGCTGGGACGTTTACGGATTTGAAGCAACCGAAACCGCCTACGCACGTACCGGCGACTGGGAAGAAGTTTGAAGATTTACCAAGGTGCTTACATGGCGTCATGACATCGAGTGGAAACGTATACATGAATTGGCAATCTAGAATTATGTATCAAACTTGGCAAAACCACGCTTCGCAACCAGGATCGATTTTGAAATCATTCACGAGAATTTTACACAAAGGAAAAGACGATGAGTTAATGAAAGAAATCCCAACGATGCGCTTTGAACCTATTCAAACGCATTGCGATACGTGGTGCGATTACCCAGTCGCGGATAGGTCTGACGCGATCGCGCGTTGGTCGCAAACTGCAGATTCTGAGACGTGCTCGCACATAATCATGCTCGAGACCGATCACGTTATTGTGAAATCGCCTCCAGAATCAATTTTGCTTCCACCAGGTAAAGCGTACGGGTTCGAATTTACTTATATCAACGTCAACCATCCGACAATGCGTTCTCATTTTAAGGAAGAATACGGCGATCGATCGAAACCGCCAATTCCAAGAACGGGGAATTCGCCGACCGTAATCACTGCAACTGATTTACGAAAAGTCGCCCCAAAATGGGCCGAATACGTCGAAAGAACCGAAAAACCGGACGACGTGAAAAAATCTTTGGGATGGTTACGCGACATGTACGCATACGACTTAGCCGCGTACGTCAGCGGAGTAGAACATATATACTACGGCGCCGGGAAACCAGAATCGATCATGGCGCAACCACCGGCGGATGAAAACCTAGGCGGCGCATTCATCCTACATTACACGTGGGGCCCTGAAATCTACGACGAAACTGGTACGAACATGATTTGGAAATTCGATAAACGCGCATACGGCGGTGGTCAATACCAACGCGGCCCTTACGAGCTCATAAAACTCGAAAATCCACCGCAGTGGCGCCAAGGATTGAAACTTCAAACGTTCTTCCATCCAAGAGAGATCAGTGAATCGAAACATGCTTTGATTCAAATGTTAATCACTGAAATCAACGGCGCTATCGATAAGCTCCCGAGGGTCCCTAAAGGACATTCTTCGCTAGAGGAAGCGCAGTTATGGGCCTCGAATTAGTTCGTCGCGTTGTAAACGTATTCAACCGCTCCCAACGACGCGCTCAATTTTTCTTTTTACTCTCTCTCTCTCTCTCTCTCTCCTATAGTAAATATCTTCTCGCGTTGTAGACGTATTGAACCCGCTCTGGACGACGCGCTCAATTTTTCTGTTTCCCCACACTTTAAAAAAACAAGCCATCACATCAGAGAGCAAATCATAAAAACAATAATAACTAACTGTCCAAAGTAAACATGCCATCGCGTTTTATGTCAATTAACACGAGAACGAAAAACAGGATTTCGAATAAATGAGAGACCTTCAGCGAAACTGCTTCCTCAGAATCCCTTCTTTGAAGAAACGAATCGCTTTAAGGTTCGTTAAGGCCGCTTTGTTCGTTTCGCTCTTTTTTCTTGCGTTTGATGGATTCGTTTGGTCCAGCAGGAAGATTTCAAAAGAGTTCGATTTAGGTATCAACAACGGTGATAACGATCGGCAGTTTACGATTTCTCCTGGAAACGATGACGACGATGATGATCAGAGCGAGCAAGATTGGGGTGGTGATCATGATTTAGGGTTTTTTCATGGTACACGTACTAACGTCCATATAGACGATGAAGAAGAGCAAGATTTTGAGAAACGGCCTGATGAGCGCGAGAAGGAGGATGTGATGAAAAAAGATGAAAAGCCATACTTTGCGTTGAAGGAATCGATCGTACCGTTAAACGCGGATAAAGGGTTTTGTGTAGGAGCGCCTGGAGCGTGGTTTCCTAGAGAACATTTAAGTACGCGTTTGAAAGAAGCGAAGAAGGTTTGGGACGACGAGACGAAGTTTTGTACGTCGTCTTTATCGATCGAAGGAAGAAGAAGAAGAAGAAGACGAACGCTTCTTGGGTTTTCAGAGGAGCAATGCGACGTAACTTGTAGGAGTTTGAAAAGAGATCATCCAGAGCTTTTAGTTGACCCACGGAGGAAAATGGCCAGGCAGGATTTAGTCGCGTGTTTAACGACTGATGGAGGTTGTCGAAGCGCTTTTGATGACGATGGGAAAAAAAGATGGGAAGCCGTCGCAAAGTTTGCTATCGAACTACCATCAGTGCAGATGTTGATGAATTATAAACCGAAATGCTTCACCGTGACGAAGGAACGCAAGTGCTCGTACGTCAAAGGAAATAAAGAGACGCCAAACGGCGCTGATATTCAATATTTAGATTTCCTGAGACCTGTACAAGACGTGAAATATCGCGCTTTAGGGACGTGTGCAATGGTAGGAAATTCGCCGCATATTTATACAGATGGGTTGACTGACGAAAACGCGTTGAGTATAGATAAGCATGATGCAGTTTGGAGATTTAACTTAAGATCTGGTTTAGCAAACGAAACGAACGTGCATAAAAAATTCGGCATCACGAAACCGCTCGGTAAAAAAACACATTACAGAATGTTCAATTCAATTCGAGGAAGACAGCTTTCGAGAGAAAGAAACGTTGACGAAAGAATCATCGCTTCGAAAAGAAGAGTAAAAGAGGAATGGTGGTTTTGGTACTCAACTTCGACGTCGTATTTTCAAAAATTGAAGAGGAAGTTTCCACGGGTCACGACGAGAGTTTTAAACCCGTCGAGTGTGAACTATATCGTAGATTGTTATATGCAAATGCGTAACGATTTAATCGAGTTAGGTGCTTTAAACGATTCGGGTAAGAATAAATGCCCAACTTCACTCTCGAGCGGGATTCATTTAGCGTTCATAAGCCATCATATATGTGCTAATGCTATAGATATGTTTGGCGTGAGTTATCACGCGAAGCAAGCGATGAAAGCTGGGTATCAAGGTCATGCTTGGGCTATTGACGTTCGAATGTTTCGTTTAATGCACCTCGTTGGTCTCATCAACGTTTGTTCAACGGATAAGAATTTAGAGTAGTATTTGTAGAGTATGTAGCGCGATAGAGAAGTTTAGTTATATTAAGAATACAAAATTACATGGATTACAAAGAAATCAAATCATTGCAGTAAGAATAAAATCAAAATAATAAGCGCCGTGAATACGGTGATGGCTAAGCATACCATTTTATTCCTCGCGCTCTTTTGACTCTTATCTGCCTTTGTTAATTCTTTCTGCGCCTCTTTCGTTCGAACCGCCGTGGACACGATGTTCGCTTCTATATCGTCAATCATGTTCCCTTGTTCGTTCACGAGCACTGCTAAATCTTGAAAAATCTCATTCACTTCTCCAATCTGTTGTTGTATTTCCGCAATCCCGCGTTCTCTTTCTTCAATGAGTTGATCGTTAAACCTCATATCGATTTCCACGGCGCTCATTTCCCTTTGCGCGCTCTTATGTTCCATCAATAAAGGCGCGTGTTGTTGCCTTTCGTCGACCATTTGCTGCTGATAAAACTGCCCTCCTCGCTCGCTCTCTACTGCGACAGTATTCGCGACGCCGCCAGAAGTTGTCGCTCCATACCCTTTCTTCTTCTGCTGAGATAACGCACTCTCCTTCTGCGGCAAAAACGTACTCTCTCTCTCGGCGCACGCCCTTTGCGCTCTTTGAAAATCCTTCAACGTCGCGTGTAAATCCTTCACGAGCTTCTTCTGTCTCTCCGCTAAACTCTCTGCGTCGTCGTCGTCGTATTCATCGTCGTCACCATCGCCGGCCAGACCTCCTCGCACTTGTTCCTCTCTCACGACCTCCGTCACCGCCTTCGCCACCGCTTTCACTAAAATCGAAGCCTGTTTCGCGTTTGAACCGATTTGATCCCTCAACTTATGCAACCTCGCGCGTTGCTCTTTCGTATCTTTCCCAGTGCCTAACTGATCCACTAATCTCTTAAACTGCGACGAATGCGTCTGTAATTGGAATATTATTTGTTGCACATCGTTCGAGTTCCTGCGTATCTCCTCCTTCTTAGATCTCTGAACGATCTTAATCTCTTCTTCTTCTTCGTCTTTATCGTTCACTAATCTCTCGTACCTATCGTTCCCCATTTCTTAAGCAGTAGTTTAATTTACTGACTAAGCCGCGTTTGAGCGAAAGAAAGGAAGCGCACGATTTCAAAAACGATCGACGAAGGAAATTTTCCTCGCTCCAAAGTGCAATCAAAGCGCTCGTCCTCGCTCGATTCGCGTTCGCGTTCGCGTTCGAATCGAGTTTAGGACGCGAGAGAGTAAACTGAATTATATGTAAAGTTCGAAAGAAGCGCGGCTTATTAAATGCAGAATTGAAGAGTATGGATTTAGGGTTTAGGGTTTAGGGTTTAGGGTTTACCAAGGGAAGAAAATAATCTTTAAATGGAAATTTTAAGAGAAGAGAGGGGATTTAATGAACAGTGAAACGACTTTGGACGCTTCAAAAAAGAAAGTTTATTTAATAGTACGTAAGAAAGATTTTCGTTGGAATCACGGCGCGCTCGCGAAGAAATCTCGCGTTGATTTATGTTCTTTACTTCGTTCGTTAAACGTGAGCGTAATATTTAAGACGACCGATTGCGACGGAACGACGACGGACGCGACGACGGACGTTTTACTACCGCTCTCTCGCGAGCGCGTCTTTTTTTCTAAATCGCTCATCGTAATGTAGCGCCGTCATCGTTTGCATCTACATCGTCGCCGTCGTCATCATCTACATCGTCATTATCATCGTCAGCGCCGCCGCTTTGATCTATGATGCCGGACTCGACGCAGCACGTCATTATACCGTCCAGGAATTTCGTGAAGAAGCTAGAGAGATGTTTCGTGAGAAACTCCATCTCTTCTCGTAACATCGGTTCGAGCTTCTCGGCTTCGATGATACCTAAATTGGTTGGAGTATATAACGTATGCGTGGCCACGCGATCGTCGAGTAAGGTCATGTTCAAAGGATCTTCACCGTTAATAGCGTGCGTTTTCGGGTCTTCGCCAGCCTCTAACGTGAACGTGAAACCGGTTAACATATGCGTGAATTGATGCTTCCCGCTTTGAAGTTTCTTCCAACGCAATCCGGATAAAGCTTCTAACTGCGGTGGACCGAACGATTGACCGACTTCGGTTGATGTCAAAGCAATTTTCAAATCGTCCCGAAGTTTTCTGTTCATTTTTTGTAAGTTAAGCATTTCTTGCCCCTTCTGTACGAGTTCTTCTTGCAATTTGAACATTTCGACTTTCATGTTCCCCTTTTCTTCGGCTAAAACGAGCGTTTTATTGGCTTCTTGTCGAAAAAATTCTCGATCTCTTCGTAAATCATTCATCACAACATCCTGCGCTCGTTCTTTTTCTTTCACGGACTCTTGATATTTTTGCATATGCAACGCGACTTCGTCGACTTTTTTGCGCTTCAAGTCGTCATATTTTTTCTGTAAATTTTCAAAACGATCGCTTAGCATTAAGTATTTCCTAGACTCTGCTCGATCAAAAGCTTTGTCGGACTTTTCCTGATTATGCATATTTCTGTCTAATGCCGCTTGCGCTTCTAGCATGCCTTGCTGATACTTGTCTCGTGCAAACTGGTCTTGATCTATATTTTTTTTCGGTCTACCGACGCCTTGTTTTCCCCTAGTCGCCGCCGCGCTGACTTTCGGTTTCTTATATTGTTGTTGCTTTTGTTCTGAACTCGAAGGCTTACCATTTCTGCGATCTTGGTCGTCGTCATCATCATCGTCTGACCCTCTCGTATTATACTTATTAAACGCTTGCTCTCGTTGACCGTCGTCGTCGTCCGAATCGTACTCATCGTTATCATCGTCCGAGTAATACATTCTCTTATGATTCCCTCCTTTCGTAGTATTATTGTTTTGTTTCTGTTTTTGTTGTAGTTGCGCCTTCTTCGCGTAATTCGCAGATTTTTCCATCCCTTTATACTTATTCGAGAATCCTTTTTGGTCTTTATCCTTCCTCCATCCAATCGGTCTCCCGCGCTTCTTCTTCTTCGCGGTCGTAATCTTCGCCAAATCAGCGGCCATAGCAGTCGTCGCACTCGTAATCGTTTTCTTCCTCTTAATCTTCTCATTCCTCTCATCTTCCTCCTCTCCTTCTTCGTCGTCGCCGTCGTTATCGTTATCGTCGTTCAAATCCCCAGCTCTCGTTTCTTCTCGATTCTTCTCGCGCTGGCCTTTAGCTACGGTCTTCGTCCCTAGCGGCGAAGTGACCAATTTACTAGGCGTCTTCGGTTTCTCCGTTCCAAGCTCGTTCGCTTGATTCACGACGGTCGTAATCTTCTGCGATGCCTAATTATTTGTAATCAATCGAATCAATCAAATCATAATTCAATTAATCGTGCGAAGAGAGAGAGAGAGAGAGAATTAAGAAAGAGAATACACACAAAAGTCAGCGCGCACACGCACACACACACACACACTTACGCGCGATGATCGCAAGAGTGGAACCAAAAAAAATTGACGCACGAAATTCGATATCAAAAACGAGCGCTCTCAATAGAGAGAGAGAGAGAGAATCGAAGAAAACGTACTTCCCACGCGGTGACTTGTTCCGTCGCTGCATAATCAACCTCCCTCGCACTCGCGCGCTTCGGTCGTTCTGCCATTGATATTCCCAACACTTCTTCTTCTTCTTCTTCTTCTTATTTTCTTATGAAACGTTCAACGTAAATATGAATCCGTCGTTTTGAAACGAAATTGATAATTTTGAAATTCGCCAACGGACTTGTTTAGGGTTTCATTTTTCTAACTATTGAAACCCTAAACAGTCTCAGCTCATTAAAAAATGACCAATTAGCCCCCCTCTGTCTTTGTAATTCGATCTTTGCATATAATTCATAAAAAAATCATAAACATACATAAAACTGTAATCGAAGTTCGTTTTAAAGCATATACCGTTTACCATGCAATCGTGGTTATACAGAAGGACTGAAAATCCAACGTTAACGAAAAATAGTTGTCATTATCATCGTCGTCATCGCGAACTTATTTAGCTAGTTTAGGGTTTTGCTGTCTAAAAAAGCTCTTTTTTTCTTTTTTATATAAATTTCCTTTTTCTTTAATCTCTTTGCTCATTATTGAAGGCGTAATAATAATAGTTAATTAATTCATTAGTATAACACGCTCAACAGAACAGAGAGAGAGAGACGACGACGACGACGACGACGACGACCTGCTTCGTTCTGTTTTGTTTTGTTGCACCGCTCGTCTCGTCTCGTTCTTTCCTTAAAAAAAGTTGTTTCCTGTGTCGCTCGTTTTGTTCGCGAAAACAGTTCGAGACAGTTGAGATCGGGAAAGAACCACTCTCGCGCGAGCCTTCGCGATTGATAGTAATAATTAAGTGAGTAAAAAAGCGAGCGAGTAATAATGTCGAACAACGCGCGTCGTTCAGATCAATACGATCGCGAGAAAAGCGATAGCGAAGAATACGATCGAGAAGTAGTTCAAGGAACAGTCAGAGTAAGAGGAGGGTATTCAGATGAACCGAAGAACGATGACGCAGAGCACTCGATCGATTTAACTGGAGCGACTGAGAGCTTAGGGACTAATGACGACGACGACGACGACGATGATGATGATGATGATGAGTACGAGACGTCTTCTTCGCAGCCTACGAGAGAGTACGATGATGATCAACAACAACAACAACAACAAAAAGAAGATCGTAATCGAAATCGTCCTGAATATTATCGACAGCTTGAACAACAACCAGGTAATAACGCGAGCGATGGCGGCGCGTATGATACTATTAACGATGATGATGATGATATTCGGTATGATAACGACGACCGGGTAGTACATCATTATCAGCAACATCGTCCTTGGCGAGCTCAACAACAACAACAAGGAGCGAGAAGCGACCAGAGTCTCGATGGGAGCGACGATGATATTCAAAGCGCAGATAATGAAACGCAAATGTCCGTGGATTCAGATACGGAAGGAGGACAACAACAACAACAACAAGTAAGTGGTGATGATGATGATTATAATGATAATCATCAACGTCGTCGTCAGCCTTCTTTAAGTAACGTCAGAACGAGTTATAATGATCATTATACCTATGAAGGGATCGTAGGCGTAGAAAACTATTCCAGCAGTGTTGCGTTTAGGCAACTACCGCAACAACTACAACAACATCATCAACAATCACCGACGAAGCAGAAAAGAAGAAGTCAACGAATAAGGAAGCAATCTAATAATAATAATAATAACAATAATAATCGCCGTACAAACTATTCCTCTGGCGGCTCCGGTGGTGGTTTCTCGTCCGGCTCTTCGTCTGAAGACGAACTTTCGAGAGATTACGAAAAACATCACGTAGATGGCAGTAGATATCCGCAAGAAGCATTTCGCGAAGTCGTCACTGCTCAAAATAATCGATACTATGCGCGAAACTATTCGGGTTTTCATCCTCCTAAAATGTACGAAGTTGCAAAGTATATAAGTGAAAATAGTAATAACATTTTTTACGACGAATCGTTTGGCAACGAAGCGCGCGTGGTTAGAAGGTATCTAAGCGAAGATATTATCGTCGCAAATATCTCTAAGTTGTTGGACGATTTGCTTGAAAAGCAATGGCCAACTGAAGATATGTCTTATCAATGCATGTGTTTGGAAACGTGCTGTGAAACAGCCAAGTTGGCGTCGTTTATGTTGGACAAATTTTATGCCCGCATCGTCATGAAAACGACATCAAAAATAGTTCAAGACGACGACGCGAATGACATCGAAATGACACCCGCAGATGAACCGAAACGAAATGCAGGTCTTGGCGCGGATGATGATGAACATGCTTGCGAAGTCAATGAATTGGTAAGTGTTCTAAAAGCGATTGCTTTTGGTATGAGATCATCTTGCAAATTTTTTGAGAGATATCAAAAGAGAAAAATACCGAATTTTTCTCGATATAAGCAAATGGCCGAAGAAAGTTGGTACGGGCATTCGCTCGTAAAGCAGACGATGATAGGTAATTTGAACGAAACAAACAACAGCACTTCTCTTCCAGTGAGAGTCACTTCGCCCCTGCAAAGAAGAAGACGTCGTGGTATCATTAATGCATCGCCCGTTGCTGAACACGTTGATGGTACCGAGGATATTCTCTTGAATCAGTGGCCTTCGCTCGTAGTCGAAGTCTTTGGTAAATTTGAAGGCTTTCAAACCGCTCTGGATATTTTACATCTGCGAGCTACGTTCGTATGTGATGAAAATAACACCGAAGAACACCGCGAGTTACTTATAAACACAGTGCCTTCGAAGTTAATTGATGCGTTGTGCTCAGCACTCGCGTCGACGACGGACGTGTTATGCGATCAAGCCGCAAAAGTTTTTGTCGATGCGTTTGAAGTTTTAGCGCATAACGCACTGCTCTCGTTGAAAGTTGAAAACAACGAAAAAGTTTCGACAAAAGATTCAACATCTCAAGAGAAGAAGAAAGATTTCAAAGTAAAGAATAAAGAAGACGCGATAAAATTTGCGAGTTCTTTATCGCATTCGTTTATCAATACAAAATTTCGCGATGGCGAGACTTTATTCAGACGTTCACTAAAGCACAGAAAAATTTGCGTCGATCTACAAAGAGCGCTCATTACTACTTCGCTGAGCATGCCAACATTCACTTCGCAATTAGCAGCTTTGAAGGAAATTAAATTAGCGCTGGAGCTCGAGTTCGGCGCTCCACCAGAAAACTTTGTCGGTGAGGGACTTGTCGAGTCGTTCATCGCGGATGGTGTTCGTTGGCTCGAAGAGCACGAAATCCTTGAACATATTCTTCGCCCGACATATCTTCATCATAAGCAATACGTAGAACACGTTCGCGAAGTTTTAGCGAATTTAGCAAAATATCCAAACGTTCTAAAACGTGAGCATCTTGAGCTTATTTGGAACGTCGGCTTCACCGCTGACTCTCATCAGGACGTCTCCATAAACATCTGCGACATGCTCGGTGAATTGGCGTCTGTTTTATCTGACGAGCATTTAGATTTTATTTTGACAAAGTTCAAAGCTTTGGCCGTTGAAGGCAGTTTAGATGGGAAAACTTTAGATACTCTGAAGACGATTGTCAAAACACGAGTAGTTTCCGAAGCTATTGCTAGTACACTTTGCGAGATACTTTTTGAAGCCGCTTGCGCTAATGAAACACGGGCCGTGTTTTATCTCGGCGCTGAAGTTGAAGCTGACGAAGATCCAGAGAGGGCGTTCTCGCTTGCGTTCGATACATTTGCGCAACAACAGAATGGTGAAATGAAGTCTATGCGCGGAGATTGGATGGAAAGACTCTTGACAAACTTTTCGAACTTTACAATTGCTAACGATGCTGTCGAGAGTAACGCCGTGATATCTTCTGTCTCTACCAGTGATCAACTGGCTGTATCAGCGCGCTTATTGGAAAAATTGATTGAACGCAGAGGGAATCCCAAAGACGGGTCCGAGAGTGTTTCAGAGCTCGTCTCGAATTTCGAAACGACTCGAAATGTTATTGAAGTTTGCGTTTCAGCGCTTGAACATTCTAAAGCTCTAAATGAGCAACCGACTGCGCAGGGTGACTTTGTAGGCGAAGATGCGCGCATTTTACGATCAGAACGAAGAACGCTTGTATTATTGAGCTTTTTGAAAACCTTCTTGAGCGTCTCTAATGGAAAAGTTTCACTCAATAGCGAAGTTGGAGTCAGAGTTTGGGATGCTTTAACAACAACAATCGGCAATAGTAGGAGGCAAAGCACTGACGAGAAGAAGCCAACTCACTTCAACCGGGACGAGTGGTTTGCGAATTGCATCGATTTTTTCACTCCAGAATCGATATCAAATATTCTTGTCAATCGAATTTTGAAGACGGATGTCGCAGCACATTGCAATGATAGTTTATGGAGAGTCTTTTATCCGTTTTTCATCATCAACGCGGTAAATGTTGATTCAATCGTGGCGATCGAAGACCGAAAAGGCGACCAATTGATGCTCGTTGGCAACGATGCTGGTGATGATGACCTTTACTCTCCTAAGGCATCTCTAAAAGCAAAAAAAAACAATCAAGTCAAAAATATATGGCCGTATTCGCCGAAGACTCAGTATAGATTTGTGAACGAACCAACTGTGGAGGACAAAAATTCAGACGAAGAAAGCGGATTGTCCTATTTCTTTGCTATTGTCACAGAGTGCCCAAATATTAGTAATAAACAATTGGATGATGCACGACAAAAGCTAACTCAATTATACGTGCAGTCTAACGCTGAAGAGGTATTTCTCGATATTTGTACGAAAAAGTTGACTGATTTGTGCGTTAACAGCACTGATATCCAGAGCATCGGAACTTTTACTGCGCGAGAACGCTTGAAATGCGCAAGGTTACTACACGTGTTAGACGACATTCTTGAACGCGCGCCGTCTGTTTCCATCAGTGTGAATGATAACGACTTTTTGAACTCTATTCCACACGGTAGGTCGTTTCGAGGAGATCCTCTTGAGATTCAAATAGAGGTGGCCGGGACTGAGAAAACGCGAAACCCTGATCGAAATCGGATTACCTATGATACGCATAAGAATGCAACTGTCGAAGAACTTTTTAATTATATCGCTGGGTGCCATAAGACATGGACTCCGGACGATTTTTCATTAGTATATGGAGGAAAGCAAGTGTTAACTGAGACTGATGAAGGACGAGAGCAGATGCTTTCCGATCTGACTTTTAATTTTTTCACCGGGCAATGTCTCGCGGTGTTCCAAGTCTTCCCTAAAGAGGTTAGTCGTCGTTCAAAGAAAGAAGCGAATACTAAAAAGAGGGAACAGAATCCTCGACTGATGCTCGCGAACCAGCCGATGATTTATAAAGTTCTCTTTGCCTTGTCTCAATTGTCGCAATCAGAAAAGATTGATCATGATATTGTTCAAGGATCCTCTAAAATGGATTCCGAAGTCAAAGAAACCAGCGTTGAGGAGTACGATTACGATGCATTGCAAAGAGCTGCGCGAAAACTGCTTTCATCAATCCCAACCGATAAAAACGTATACAATGAAGTTTTCAATGCAATCAATATGAAGGACGACGGTGTTTCGCTTGGAAATATATTGCAAAGTAATTTCAAGAGCCAGTCTTTGTCAAAGCTCTCGTACGTTTTGGAAACTGTGTATGCGTTGACCGATTCCATCATCGTCGATTCCAATTCGGCAACCGAGCGACGTCGATGCTACGCTTTATCATTTGAGAATGTCGCACCTGTTTTGTTGGATATTCTCTGTAGTACATTAACGACTTGTGACTGTAAAGATTCGGAAATTAGGCGTTCGATTTGCGTTTTAGCCATGAGATTGCTTGAACCCTTCATTTTGGGAAACAACGACGATACTTTGACCGTAAAGCGACACGATTTGGTCGAGCCAGTAAAATCTATGCGTGTGTACGATGAAGTAAGTGTTGATAATGAATGTATTATAGAAGGTGTGACGTTTCCGAAAGACGCCATCAGAGATTTTGCTGTCTCGGCAACGTCGCGAGTAATCCGCGTTGCTGCTATTTTTTCAAAGTCAAAAATTAAATCTGACAGCCGCGCGGCATACGATGCGATCGTTTTAGCATTTAAATTCAACGAATTGGCAGCATCGCGATGCAAAAATGTATCGCAAGCGTCGGCATTTGCTGAACTGCAACCTAAGGACGTTTTGGATGCTTTTTTTGGTTCGATTCTCTGCAAAACAGTAAATCCTGAGTTACGCTCTACTCTCATGGATACTAAGTTACTGAAATTTCAATTTTATCGCAGTAAAGAAGAAAATGACATTGACGAAGAAGACGGTGGAGAGCAGAAAAGTATTGTGATTCCGTTATCGATCAATGTTGCCATCCAAGACTGCCTGGATGTTGCTGAGGAAAACGCAGAAACTTCCCATCAATATTTCTTACTTAGGAAGATTTCCGCAGAGCATTTGCCAGCAAGAGATGAAAATCCGCAACTGCTTCAATTTCTAGATTGTGCTTTTAAACGGGAAGTGAAATGGCTGGTTGAACTCGCGAAAGATCCCAGAGCTGCAAATTATTCATCCGAGGATAAAGAAAAATCAAGGACGGAGCGATTGGGAACTTTGGCAGTTTTTGCAGATAATATCTTGACAATTTGCGAAGAAGATGCCATAATTTTAACAAAAGCTCTTCTTCTACGAGGTTTATTTCCAGAAATCGAAACAGTTTTGAAGAACCAAGCAAATCAAAGTAATGAGAAGAAGATCTTATTGAGCAGTCCGGATTCGAGAGAGCTGCTCGACGCTGGAAAATGTCAACTCTCCACGAAGTTCACTCCACTTTTTGGTGACGTAAATCGACGTCAACATGCGTTTAAGATTCTTACTTGCATTTGCAAAAAGTCAGAGGGTGCGATGGCTTTAACTTTAGGCGCTCTTTATAGATTACATTTATTTGACCAAATGAATGAAGAAAACAGGGATGCGTGCGAAATGTTGGATTTAGAAACGGAGGAGCTCGATGTATTTGAGACTTTAGATTGGAACGTTGAACCGCATGAAGAGATTAAGCGTCACGTTAGCAGCCGAGGTCATCCTTTACCCGCGAATGTAAGTGCAAAAATTGGTCTCGTCAACGCAGGAGCGACGTGTTATATGAACGCGCTATTTCAGCAGCTCTTTGCGCAGCCAGGAATTCGCGATAAAATTTTGGCCATCGACTCGAAGGTTCCTGAAGCAGAGCGAGACGAATCCCTCTTTTACCAAACGCAAAAGATGTTTGCAATGTTGAAAGGCTCTTCTGTGGCGAATTATTTTGAACCAGACGGAATATGGCACGCCTTCAAGGACTGGGATGGAGAACCAGTGAATGTGAGAGAACACGAAGACGCTTTGGTCTTTTTTACGAGGTTTCAAGAACAAATAGATTCACACTACGTTAAAGCAATCAAAGAGGAATTGGACATCACAAACAAGGAGGAAGAAGAAAATAAGACGAACGAAGCTGAGACGAAATTACCAAAGATTAAAGGTGCGATTGAAGGGGTATTAGGATTTAAGATGGTCAACCAAATCATCTGTAAAAACTGTCCAAAGCACCGGAGTGAACGCGAAGAAGATTTTACTCAAATTTCACTCGACGTCGGTGGCAAGTATAAAGCGTGCGTTGAAGATTCTTTGTCGATAGTAACAGCAGGTGAACTCATGGATGCTGATAACAAATGGGAGTGTTCTGAATGCGGGAAGCTCGTGGATGCAACGAAGCGAGTTTGCATGCGAACGTTGCCTGAGACGCTCTGCTTGCATATTAAAAGACTCGAGTATGATTACGCTATGGATCAAAGGAATAAAGTTAAAGACTATTACAGTTTTCCAAAGACTTTAGATATGTACCCATACACAGAAGAGGCGCTAGAAAAAGCTGATCAGATGGAGCGATTAGATGCTTCGGAAGATGATGCAAACGGTCCATCGAGACCAAGCACACCTGGTCTTTTAAAGAACGTGTCACGAAAATCCATGCGTAATTTGCACAACATCGCTAATAATAACGGTGAATCAGGAGACGGTAACGAAAATAACAAGGCAGACGACGAAAAGCGCGAATATATGCTCTCCGGCGTGATTGTTCATTCTGGTACTGCTTTTGCGGGACATTATTATTCTTTTATTCGTGATCGTGACGAGAGCACGGGAGAACTTACCGGAGACGATGACGATCTCGGAACGTGGCGACGTTACGATGATACATCAGTTGAACAATACGATCCGAGGCGTTTAGAAGATGACTGTTTTGGTGGATCGCAATCTCA
>ERZ889217.1045-NODE-1045-length-14979-cov-8.930984_pt1 | contig 14979 bp, 10 predicted proteins | sample MGYA00521098_ERZ889217 | MGnify/ENA primary metagenome ERZ889217 (study PRJEB32303, sample SAMEA104408613) | aquatic metagenome | biome: Brackish water; feature: Pelagic; material: water | place: Baltic Sea | collected 2014-06-10T22:04:00 | depth 2,362 m ...
TTGGGTAACCCGACCCGTAAGACTGGCCGATACCCTCACTCTGCCAACCGCCAATCTGATCAACAATGTCAGATGGACATTCGACAGCGCGTAGCCTGTCGTGTCATTTGATCAGTTCAAAGCTCTTGTGGCGCGCAATAAGCTTTGATTGTCTCTTGCATACCTTACGTCCAAAATCATGTCTAACCATATTCAATTTGTAACTGTGCCACATTAATCCGTCTTTTTCGAACAGCTAACGAGCGTAAGCGTCGCTTGGGAGCGTACACGAGGGCTTGTTTTTTGGCCTTATATCACGCAGTAGAGGAGCCAAGGATTGGTCGCGGTTAATTCCGTGTCGGCTGCCTGGTATTTGGGACATCGTAATGAAGCATGGGATTAACGGCTTTTGGGTCAAAGGGCGTCAATTTATGCCCATCCTTGCTGGCTTTTTACTTTTCTCCTTTGGAGCCATAGCGCTGTCACGACTTTTATCTCCCATTCAGGGCGCAGATATTGTGGCACAAATTGGCGCCACACCGTCTTTTGCTCTGGCCTTGTCGCTGGGAGCTACCGTTGTCGCCTATGTGGCCTTGATTGGGTATGACTGGTGGGGCCTTAAATTCATCGGCAAAAATCTACCAGGCGACGTAATTTTGTTGGGGGGTTTTTTGGGCTATTCGATCGGCAACTCCATCGGTATCAGTGCCGTGTCGGGGGGTGCTGTACGCTATCGCATTTACGCGGCCTTTGGTCTTGATCTTTATGATGTGGCGGCCATTTCATCATATATTGCTGTGGCCATGGGACTTGGCACCACAATAATCGGCGTGGTGGCTTTGGCATTTTACCCGCAGATGTTGGCCAGCTATTTACCCTTTTCAAGCCAAGTAGTGCAAGGAGGGGCTATTGTGATAAGCCTTGGCATGATGGCGGTGATTTATGGCCTGTCTTTTTTGGGCCAAGTATTCAAAATTAGCAACTTCAACTTGAAAATGCCCAATCCAAAGGTCTTGTCTGGTCAAATCGTCATTACGACCATCGATGTGGCCATGGCCGCCTTTGCTCTTTGGATTTTATTGCCGCAAGGCGCGCCTGACTTTTGGGCCTTTTTGGCCATCTATGCCGCAGCGGTGATGATCGGTGTCCTTAGCCATGTGCCGGGCGGGGTGGGGGTATTTGAAACGGTAGTTGTAGCCGCCATGCCGCGGGGTATTTCGCTTGAAGAAACCGCCGCCGCCCTGGTTATTTTCCGCTGCATTTATTATCTTTTACCCTTTGCTTTGGCCTTTTTACTTATTTCATTCGTAGAGGCGCGCCGCGCGGGCAGTTTCTTGGCCAGGGCTTTTGGCAATACCCCCGCGCGTTTGCAGCCGCTGTTTGATGCGATGACCGATCTGTCGCCGATTTTAGTTGCGCTTTTGGCCTTTGGTTTGGGGGGCTATTTTCTGTTTGTCTCGATCAGCCCCGAGCAACAAGTCGCCCAATTGGGCGAGGGCGAGTTGATCGCTGCAATTTTGCGCGAGGGCGGCTCCATCATATTGGCCGTGGGTGGGGTTTTGTTGCTTATCTTGTCAAATGCCTTGATCCGCCGCATTTCAGCTGCCTTTTGGCTAAGCGTACTGGCGCTTGGCAGCGGGGCGGTGGCCTCGTTGTTCAACGGGCTGGATTTTGAGAATGCAATGCTTTTTTGTGTGTTCTTAGTTGGATTTTTACCCTTTCGAGCCAGCTTTGATCGTAGGAATAACCTCACAACCATGGTTTTTAGTGCGGGCTGGTTTGCATTGTTGGGTGCGCTCATCTTGTCGCTGGGTCTGTTCTTCATTCTGGTGCATGAGGCCAATCCCTACTCAAACGATCTTTGGACGACTTTTTCTAAATCGGCCAGCACACCGCGCGCATTGCGGGCCGGGCTATTGGCATCAATTGTTTTGCTGGTCTATGTGGTCTATGTGGCACTTTTACCCCACAGGGACGACCCTTAGCTAAGTTTCTAACTTTACGTGCCTAGCTCCATGCGCAAAATAGTAGCGTTTGATTTATATGAGAGCGTAAAATGATCAAAGACAAAAACTGAAGGATAGCGAGACGTGTGTCTTTTGTCACGGCTGCTTTAGACCTACACAGCTTTCGCCTTTTAGCATGGTACGCCCCAGTGTATCTTTGTTGATTGGACAATCATACCACCGACTGGGGCGAGGGGCAGTCCATCTGTGCGAAAGATTTGTCATATTTTGGTGCTCTTTGTCGTGAGGGAATTTTGTTAGATGCAGAGGGCGAGCTAGTCCCACTTGATCGTCAAGTGATTGAGACGGTTACCTCGGGCGAGCTTTTGTCACAGCAATTGCCAGATCTTGATGCCAACGCTGAAAACTTTAGCGAGAAAATGGCGATTTTTGGAGGCAGCTGGAGTTTCGGTTTACTGTTCATTGGCATTTTAATCGTTTTGATGATGTTAAATTCTCTGGTTCTTTTGGCTACGCCCTTTGAGCCTTATCCGTTCATTTTGTTGAATTTGCTTTTATCGAGTTTGGCCGTGCTGCAAGCACCCATCATTATGATGAGCCAAAGGCGTCAAGAAATAAAAGACCGAATAAGTGCAGAAAATGATTATATGGTGAATTTGACAGCCGAACTTGAAATTTGTCAACTCCATGAAAAATTAGACCATCATATGGCGACACAAGATCATAAATTGAATGAGCTGCAGCGAGTTCAAATCTCTTTTATGCATGATCAATTAGATCGTTTGCGTCAAGGTTGAATCAAAAAAACGGAGCCCCGAAGGGCCCCGCTATCTCTTTTTAATCGGCTCCCCTGACGGGTATGCTTCCATCAGCGTTTGGCTTGATGAAGCGCTGTACCAAGTAAAGAATAACCACCAGGCTGATCCCCGCAGCGTCTGTTTTGAGACCGCCTTCGATCATCAAAAGCGCTGCAAGTGTAAGGCCTATGCGCATGAACCAAGCGCTTCGTGTTTCCATAAACCAGCCCTGAACAGCGCTTGACAGAAGGTAAACTCCAACAACAGCAGTTACTCCCGCACGGAAAATATTTACCCAATCACCCTGCATCAAAAGTGCGCCGTTATAAAAGAACATAAAAGGCACAATAAAGGCCGCAATACCAATTTTAAAACTTGCTACGGATGTTTCCATTGGGTTGGCACCTGAAATGCCTGCAGCTGCGTAAGATGCTAGAGCCACAGGCGGCGTGATGGCCGAGACAACTGCAAAGTAGAACACAAAGAAATGCGCCGTCAAAGGTGGAATCCCCAGTTCAACCAATCCAGGTGCCACCACAGACGCCGCCACAGCATAGGCCGCGGTTGTTGGCATGCCCATGCCCAAAAGCATGGCTATCAACATAGCAAAAACCAAAGCCAGTAATTGGCTTACCCCCGCCAAACCCAAAAGCAGGTTTGAAAAGCGCGCGCCAACACCTGTGAGCGAGATGACCCCCACAATAATACCCGCACATGCACACACTGTGATGATCTGGATGGACATCACCCCGGCCATCTCAAAGGCTTTCATGATCGCCCGCAGGTTCATGCGATAAGGCGTGAGCCAGCTGACGACAGCTGCTGCTGCAGTAGCTAAAGTGCCGGCACGGATCACCGAATAATTCATAAACAAAGCTGTGATCAAAATGATAATAGGCAAGAATAAATAGACTTGCTTTGCCAAGGCTTTAAACTTTGGCAATTGATCGGCGCGCATGCCTTTCATATTTAACTTTGCTGCTTCAAAATCAACCATGAAATAAATTGATACAAAGTAAAGGATTGCAGGAATGATCGCAGCAGTTGCGATGTCGGCGTAGGGAATGCCTGTCACCTCGGCCATAATAAAAGCCCCGGCACCCATGATTGGTGGCATTATTTGGCCACCTGTCGAGGCCGCTGCCTCAACCGCGCCTGCTGTACGCTTATCATAGCCCACTTTTTTCATCAGCGGGATGGTCAATGAGCCCGTTGCAACCACGTTACCCGCCGACGTTCCATTGATCATACCCATCAGTCCAGAGGCAAAAATAGCCACCTTGGCGGGTCCTCCCCGCATTCTGCCTGTCGCTGCGAAAGCGAAGTTTACAAAATAATCCCCCACTTTTGATGCCTGCAAAAAGGCTGCAAAAATGATAAACAGAATGATGTATGTTGAACTTACTGCCGTTGTGGGGCCTAAGATCCCAGCATCTGTATAGACCTGGCTGAAAAAACGGGTCCAAGTAATTTCAGGCGAATTTAAGAAACTTGGCAAATATTGACCAGTGAAGACATAGATCAAAAATACCGCTGCGATCACCACCAATGCCAGACCGGCAACTCGGCGTGTTAGCTCCATGATTAAAGAAACACCTGCAAGTGCCGCAATCGAAATCCCAATTGGGGCAAATGAAGTGCCTGTTGAATTGCGCATCAAGGTGCCAAAAATCACGATAAGGTAGGCAGCTACACTTGCCGCACAAAGCGCTAAGACAACATCTACAGAAGAAATTGAAGCGCGTTCGCGTGTGTGAAACCAGCTCAGCACAATTGAGCCAAGCGTTGCTACCATCAAAGGTACCCCGTAAGACCAAATTTCATGAAAACGAATGCTTTTATCGATGCCATTCCACATCGCGCCACCTGAAATCTGCTGCGCAAAGGTAAAAACGGTAAATAAAGAGTACAGCGCAGGCAGCATTAGTAGATAGGCCGCATAGCCCAAAATCGGGGTTTCTTTGTCACCTTCTGAAAACATACGCCCTGCAAATAAAATAAAGCCAAGCCCCAAAGCGCCGGCCACGTGCAATATCCGAAAGTTCCAAGTTTCCACAGGAAAAGATGGCAAAAAAGGCAGGGACATACCCGTCCATTCATATATTGAAACTCCATTGAGCGCCAACATATGCACTAAGGCGTAAAGCATCGATAAGGTGGCAACAATGGCCATATTTGAGCCTGTGAAAAGACGTCTGTTGGTTTCAACTGGCTCTTCGTCAATGCCTTCGACATGAATGACTTGATCGTCGTCTTGGATGTTGCTGGTCATTTTTGCTCTCTTACTAAGCGGCTCAATGGCTTTATTGCCGCACTCTACCTATGAAACAGGGCTGCCCAAAAGAGCAGCCCTGAAAAAAGCTTCGCAACAGAATTAGCCGCCGTGAATTTCGTTGGCTGGGATTGTTGCGCCATTTTCATTGAACCAACGTGCTGCACCTGGGTGCCACATTAAGACTTTGTTTTTGTCCCAATTTTCAAAAACAGTTTCTTTTGCAGCTTTATGAATGCCCATCATACGCGCATTGTCCGACATGATGACATTGGTTGCTTCGTAAACAAAGCTTTCAGCCAGATCACAGTTTGCGATCCCAAAGTTCCACATAGACACCGAACGCAGATCGTTGTTCAAAGTGCTGTATGTGGCCGCAGGAATGGTGAAGTCAGCGACTGGGAATTTTGCCAAAATTTTGGCTTGTTCATCTGCTGTGAATTCAATGAAGTTCATTTCAGTTTGCACTTCAAGTTGGCTTACCGCAGGGGTTGGAACGCCAACTGCAAATGCAACAACATCAAGTAGACCGTCTTGTAATTGGCTGCCAAGATCATTCCACGAGCCGTTGCGACGATCATAATCAACACCCAGCTCTGTCATCATAGCTGGGAAATATGTGTCTGAGGTTGAACCAGCAGGGCCAAAGCCAATGCGTGCGCCTTTTGGGATGTCGGAAACAGATTTGATCCCAGAAGAGGTGAGGGCTGAAACTGCAAATGGTGTTTTATACATGGGAAACATTGCGCAAGCATTGTCCAATTTGACACCAGGTGCGATTGGGTTCGTGCCGTTGATGGACTCGTTTGCTGGGCCCATTGTTGTCATGCCGAAAGCCGCTTCGCCTGTGTGGACCAAAGCCATATTTTGCATGGGTCCACCGGTGACTTCACCTGCGCCAGACAGTTTCAATTGGTCAGCAATAAGATTGGCAAAGCCTGAACCGTATACGAAAAAGGTGCCGCCTTGTGATGCCGTTGCTACCGTAAAACTTTCTGGCCAGCCAGCACGGTCTTGTGCCGATGCTCCACCGAAAGCTGTCGCTGCGATCAAAGCCGCACCGAGATATGTTTTAATCATTCGATTTCCTCCGAGTTAGCCTCTAACATGGTGTTACCATAAGAGATCGCGATATATTAAGGTAATGTGGTTTGATCTCAAGTATAAAATTTTAAATTGGTAATTATTTTTGTCCAGATTGAGGTCGAAACGGGTTAAAGCGCACTGGTTACAAATCCCCTAGTTATAATTTTTTACAAACCCATCATAATATTCCAATAAATAGTCATTTATATTTAATGGCTTGCAATAGTTTCTCCATAAAAAAATCTAAATGTTCAAGAGAAAAGGTGAGCGGTGGGCGAATTTTGAGCGCCGAGCCGTCTTTGCGACTGGTTGAAATTAGCACCCCTTTCTGCGCCAACTGATTGACCAACCGGCTTGCTGCAATGGGATCGGGACTGCCGTTTGCGTCAATAATATCAACTGCCAGCATCAGGCCAGCCGCGCGAACCTCGCCCAAACCTGCAGTTTGGCGCAACGCTTGTGCCATCGCGTCACCAACCTTTTTTGCATTGACTATCAGATCTTGATTTTCAATCACATCAAGTACTGCATTGGCCGCAGCCATCGCGATCGTGTTGCCGCCAAATGTGTTGAAATAGCGCGATTTCGCACCAAAATCTGCAATGACTTCGGGCCGCAGCGCAAGGGCTGCAACAGGATAGCCATTGCCCATTGGCTTGCCCATTGTGACCATGTCGGGCACAATCGCGTGGCGCGCAAAGCACCACATGCTGTCCCCCGTACGGCCAAAGCCAGGCTGGACCTCATCTGCTATTATCAGAGCACCCTCCTTTTTCATCAGAGCAGCTGCAGGGGCTAAAAACCCCTTGGGCCCGGCGGCAACCCCGTCTGAGGTGAAAATACTATCTATCAATAAAGCCGCGGGTTTAATTCCTTTGGCGCGCATATCTTCAAGAGCCGCAGACACTCTTTGCGCAAAGGCCTGCCCATCTGCGTCAAGTGGGGGGGCTACCAACCATGTGTTTTGATAGGGCAAAACTCCTGGCCCAAGAGACGGCGACAGGCCAGCGATCAGATGTGTGGTGCCATGATAGGCGTTATTAGTAATGATAACGCCGCTGCCGCCCGTGACATCAAAGGCCAAACGCAGCGCCAAGTCATTAGCCTCAGAGCCTGAGTTGGTAAACATAACATGGCCAATTTCTTCTGGAAAACTGACCAAAAGTCTTTCAGCGAAGGCCACAGGTTCGGTCGTCAAGTAGCGGGTATGGGTGCACAGGGTCGCGGCCTGATTTGAAATGGCACGCACCACATGTGGGTGGCTGTGGCCAACCGAGGCAACGTTATTATAGACATCTAAATACTTGGTGCCATCGGCCCCGTAAAGCCACACATCTTCACCACGCACCAGATTAAGGGGTTTTTCATAAAACAGCCGATAGGCGGGCCCCATCGCTTTGGCACGCCTATCGATGAGCTGTTGATCGGCCGCTGGCAAATCAACTGCGCCTGGCACAAAGGCATTGAGCATGGTGTTGTCAGGCGCGGGCATCAAGGTGGTTCCTTAAATATGAAATAGCATCGGCATAGGGCAGCCGTATCAACTGAAACAGGCCACGCTTTGCCATGGGCTGATTGCGCAAAATATAAGGGGCGTTTTCAGGGTAAAGGGCCGCGCGCCAAGCGGTGATGATCAATGTCGTACAGTGTCGCGCCATGATGAGGGCTGGCAGCAACATAAGTTCGAGCTCAGACAAAGGGCGCAGGCGGTGAAAGGGTACCAGGTACTGAACCACGCTTTCATAAGCATGGGGGCCTTCGTGAATATTATAGGCCAAGGCCACCGCCAGATCACAGATCACCGGCGTAAAGACCATATCGCCAAAATCCAAAAAACCTGCGATTTGATCGGTATCTTGCGGCTGCATGACCACGTTATGGGGTTGAATATCATTATGGCACCATTGGCGTGGCAAATCGGCCAGATAGGGAGCCGCGTGTCGGTTGAAAAGCGCAAGCGCGTTGGTCACTGGGGTGAAAAGGTCTGAGGGAAGATATGTAAGATGTACACCCAGATCCGCGGTATGTTGGACGTCCCACATCAAGTAAGGTGGCGGGGCCTCAGAGCTAAAATCCGCAAGCGCCAAAACCATATTTGCGTGTGCTGTTGCTATTGAATGCCGCTGAAGCGGGCTGTTTGTCGTCTCGTGCCAGGGTCGGCCCGACATCCAAGATAAAAGCCGTACGGTGTGCCCATCCACAATGATTTCACTGGCGCCTTGTGCGGTCAATTGAATACGGGGTACTTGCACCTCTGGGTTGGTTTTTTCCAAATGTAATAGGGCTTGGGTTTGCAGCAAAGTGGTGGCAAAGCTTTCAGCACTATTGGCGCATTTAAAGACGAATTCGCCGGCTTTTCCAGTCATATAGAGATTTAGATCACGTTCAGCATTGAGCTGCTTAACCTTATCAACAGCTATGCCCCAGATTGTTTGCACAAGCTCTGCGGCCATCTTGTGCGACATTTGTGGCTTTGCGCCGCTTAAAACATCTGCTGTCATCCTAGCCTACCCGTTTTTCGCTAAAGGCTAACGAGCTGGGCCTGTGCTGGCAATTGGATAATTTACGAGGCTGTCCAGCCGCCATCAATCAGTAAAGACGTGCCCGTCATCATTGCAGCTGCGTCAGAGGCTAAAAATACCACCGCTCCCATTAGATCTTCAACCTCGGCGATACGGCCAAGTTTGATTTGATCTTCAATCCATTTGCGCCGCGCAGGAATGGACAGGGTCTGCTCTGCCAAAGGGGTTCGGGTAAACGTTGGGCACAGGGTGTTGACGCGTATCTTATGGGGCCCCCATTCCACGGCCATAGCCTTTGTCATCCCCTCTAACGCGTGTTTGGTGGCACAATAGACCGCGCGGTCGATACCCCCGACCAGCCCCATTTGCGACGAGACATTGATCAATGAGCCCGACCGTTGCGCGCCAACCAAACTTTTTGCCACCGCACGCGTTAGAAAATAGGCGGCCTTTACGTTGACATTGGTCACGGCGTCATAATCGCTTTCGATGGTTTGTAGTGCAGGGCTATGGCGCGCAAGCCCCGCCGAATTCACCAAAATCTCGTAAGGGGCCTGTGCGGCAAGGGTGCTTTCCATTTTTGCAGTGTCGCAAATATCAAGGGCTAGATAATCGGCTTCTAGCCCCTCAGCGCGCATCTCCGATTGTAAAAGCACCAGATTATCGGCTTGGCGCGCCAGCAGCGTAACGCGCGCGCCGGCCTGCGCCAAAGCCACGGCCGCGGCGCGGCCAATACCACTTGAGGCGCCTGCAACCAAAGCGCGGCGCCCATCAAGCCGAAAGGAAGGGGTCTGGGGTAAGGGCATCAGTCCTCCGCGCGCGGTAGTGCTGCGGTGCCATAGGGGATATTTCGTCCCCCATAGCGACGTAAGCGAATGTTGCATTGTTCGGCATGGCCTACAAAACCCTCTAACATACAAAGACGCGAGCCATATTCACCAATCGTGGTGGCGGCTTCATCTGTGGTGATACGTTGATAGCTGTGAGTTTTAAGGAACTTGCCAACCCAAAGGCCGCCCGTATAGCGGCCCGCCTTTTTGGTTGGTAAGGTATGGTTGGTGCCAATAACTTTGTCACCATTGGCCACATTAGTGCGCGGGCCCAAGAACAAGGCTCCATAGGATTGCATATGGGTCAAGAACCAATCATCACGGTCGGTCATGACTTGCACATGTTCATAGGCCATTTCATTGGCTACAGCCAACATCTCATCATAGCTGTCACACAAGATTACCTCACCAAAGTCGCGCCAGCTGGCGCTTGCGGTTTCAGCGGTGGGGAGAATTTTCAACAAACGGCCAATTTCGACCAAAGTTTCGGTGGCCAATTTGCGGGAATTCGTGATCAAACAGGCGGGCGAATTATATCCATGTTCGGCCTGGCCCAAAAGATCTGTAGCGCATAGCTCGCCGTCGACGGTGTCGTCGCAGATTATCATAGTCTCTGTGGGGCCTGCAAAAAGATCAATGCCTACACGGCCATAAAGTTGGCGCTTGGCCTCCGCCACAAATGCGTTGCCAGGGCCTACAAGCATATGCACCGGCTCAATTGTTTGGGTGCCAATTGCCATCGCGCCTACGGCTTGAATGCCGCCCAGCACATAAATCTCGTGCGCGCCTCCTAAATGCATGGCCGCGACAATCGCAGGGTGGGGTTCGCCATTCACAGGCGGGGCGGAGGCCACGATGCGTGGAACCCCTGCAACGGTTGCTGTCAAAACCGACATATGGGCTGATGCGACCATGGGGAACTTGCCCCCCGGCACATAACAACCAACTGATTGCACGGGTATGTTCTTATGGCCCAAGATGACACCGGGCAGCATTTCAATTTCGACGTCGGTCATGGTAGTGCGCTGTGCCTGCGCAAACCGGCGGATTTGTGTTTGGGCAAATTTGATATCGTCCATATCGCGGGTCGACACTTTTTGCATTAAAGCAGCAATTTCCGAAGGGCTAAGGCGAAAATCTGGGCGCTCGAAATTGTCGAATTGCAAGGATAAAGCCCGCACGCCTGCGTCCCCCTCCCTTTCAATTTTTGTCAGTGTTGCTTCGACCGTTGCGCGGATGCGCATATCGTCACTGGCCTTGTCGGCTTCGGATCTGCCAGATTTAAGATAGATGATTGCCATGCGACGTCCTTAAGATGTGTTCCAGTCATGATTTGCCACGGGCGTCTTTGCCATTAGACGAGAATGCGCGGCTTTGATGTGACTTGTTATAGCGCGATCCACCCAAAGGAAAGATCACATGAGATCCAGCTCTAAGCCGCGTAGCCCTTTAAGGTGATTCTACCTAGTCGCATTTTATCGTAAGTTTTTCGGTTTTTCGTCTTTTTTCAACAATAGGCTCCCCTTGCAGTCTTTTGGGGTATCGCTAACAAGCCCTTTTTTGCTGCATTGGTAAAAAAAGAAAACCAATTGGGGTTGAATGAGATCGGAAAATCGTAAATAAACTCTTACGAATAAAATCATTTGAGTTAATATAAAACTCTTAGAACACTTCAGTGGAGGAAGTAATGAAAAGACGTAATTTCTTGACACAAGCCGCACTTGGCACAACCGCAGCTGCCTTGGCGACACCCGCTTTGGCAGGCAGCCATGGCGCGACAAAAACAATGACTATCGTGTCGACATGGCCACGAGACTTTCCTGGTTTGGGAACTTCCGCTCAGCGCTTTGCCGAGCGTGTAACCAACCTGTCAAACGGTGCAATTACAACAGAATATTTTGCTGCTGGCGAGCGTGTTGGTGCATTTGATGCGTTTGACGAAGTTGCTTCTGGCAACTCCCAGGCTTACATCGGCGCTGACTATTACTGGACAGGCAAGCACCCTGCTTACGCGTTCTTTACATCGGTTCCATTCGGTTTGACCCACCCTGAGCATTCGGCATGGATCAAATTTGGTGGTGGCCAAGCCCTTTGGGACAAGCTTTCAGGCGAATTCGGCATTAAACCATTGTTGGTTGGTGCAACTGGTACGCAGGCTGGTGGCTGGTTTAACAAAGAGATCAATTCGGCTGATGATTTCAAAGGCCTAAAAATGCGTATCCCAGGCTTGGGCGGTAACGTTCTTGTGAAATTGGGTGCCTCGACTGTGTCGCTGCCTGGTGGCCAAATCTATGAAAACCTGGTGTCAGGTTCGATCGACGCTACTGAGTGGGTTGGTCCTTACAATGACTATTTCATGAAGTTTTATGAGGCCGCTAAATACTACTATACCGGCGGCATGCATGAGCCAGGTTCTGACTTGGCATTAGGCGTGAACAAAGCTTGGTGGGATACCTTGTCACCATGGGAGCAATCGATCATTGAAGCTGCATCGGACCAAGAAGCAGCGGCTATGTACGAAGAAGCAATCGCTCTTAACGGACCCTATCTTAAAAAATTGGTTGATGAGCAAGGCGTTCAGGTTAGATCATTTAATGATGATACTTGGGATGCAATGTATGCTGCTTGGGAAGAAGTTTTGGAAGAAACTCGCGCCCACTCGCCTTTGGCTGCTGAAATTGCAGATGCCTACGTTGCTGCAATTGAAAGTGAAGGTGGCTTCTTGGCCAAATTCGAAGTTGAATTTGTCAATCAACGCAACCGCGTGATGGGTTTGGATTGATTTAAACCAAACGGGAATGGGGGGGGGCGATAGCCCCCCTTTTTTTCATATATTAGGGTCTTGGGAGTTATCGGATGAATGATCGCAGTGTTTCGCGATCGGGCACTTTGAGTGCCCGAATGTTTGCTTGGATTGTTATCGGGACCTTAGTGGCGTTTTTTGTTAATAATGTTTTGCTTGTCGCGTTTAATTTTCCTCCCATTGGGTTTGGAAATGACAGTGAGGGAAGCAATATGATCCAACTGGCCATTTATGGCGCTGGAGTTATTTTTGGTATTGGTAAAGTGTTTTCTCACTCAGAGGACACCTTGCGTCAAGATGCAGAGCTTGTGACAAACATTAACCGCACGATCATTCGGATTTGTTTTTGGATTGTTTTATTAACGGGCGTTGCAGACGCTCTTTTGGCCTTTATGCGCGTTGAAAATCTACTGATATATTTCGTAGATAAGAAAACAGTAGCAAGTTTGGGCTTTCCTAATTTTGTCGTGCCCTACGTTCATGCGCCGTTGATGGTGCTTGGGGTTGTGCTTGGACTTTATACGCGAACACTTGGTTTTTTCTGGCTGGCACTAATGATTGTAGCCGCCGAATTAATGATCGTGCTAACGCGCTTTGTCTTTTCTTATGAGCAGGCCTTGATGGGCGACTTGGTGCGCTATTGGTATGCCGCTTTGTTCTTATTTGCCTCGGCCCATACGCTTTATGACGAAGGTCACGTGCGCGTTGATTTACTTTATGCCAATTTTGCGCGACGTACAAAAGGCTACACCAATTCTATTGGGTCTTTGGTCTGGGGTATTTCGACTTGTGTAGTGATTTTATTTATCGGCATGGGATCGAAGCAATCGATCATAAATAGCCCACTCGCGGTTTTCGAAGTGACACAAGCAGGGAATATTGGTATGTTTATTAAGTATCAGATGGCCGCTTTTCTGGCAATTTTCGCTGGCACAATGCTAATTCAATTTGTGTCATATTTCCTTGAGTCTATTGCCGATATCAGAAATGAACCTGGCGCACGCGTCACCGCAGCCGTTGTCCAGTGAGGTAAATCATGGAACTTTTCTTTTTACTTGTCTTAGTCGTTCTGATGATCACCGCCTTAGGCTCGGGCTTTCCCGTGGCTTTTGCTTTGCCGGGCGCAGCAGTAATATCGGTTGGACTTGCAGCTGCAACGGGTATGATCTTTACGGGTAATCCTGATGCCTATTTCCATACAGGCGGGCCCTATCAGTGGCTTTCGGCTGGTGTAACCAACCTGCGCGGAGTTTATTGGGAAGTCGAGCGCGACACGTTGATCGCTATTCCCCTGTTTATTTTCATGGGCATCATGCTTCAGCGCTCTAAAATCGCCGAAGATTTGCTAATGACCATGGCACAACTATTTGGCCGGGTTCCAGGGGGTTTGGGTATTTCGGTGGTTTTCGTGGGCGCTATTTTAGCCGCTACGACGGGGATCGTGGGAGCGACTGTGGTGGCCATGGGCCTGATCTCACTTCCTGCCATGTTACGCAATAACTATTCAAAAAGCTTGGCATCGGGAACAATCGCAGCTTCCGGTACTTTGGGCCAGATAATTCCGCCCTCAATCGTATTGATCATTTTGGCCGACCAATTGGGTTCCGCTGCTGATCAGGCTGGTACCATACGTAAGTTGTTGTATAAAGATGCCACTGGCGAAGTGAATATGCCATCTTTCTTTGATGTAACATCAACTTCTGCGGGCGAGATGTTTTTAGGTGCCCTTGTGCCCGGCTTGTTGCTTGTAGCGCTTTATATGATTTACATTTTGGTTTTTGCCATCTTTAACCCTTCAAAAGCACCCTCCGTACCTTACGAGGGCGACTACGATAGCGGCTTTTGGATTAAAGTTTTCACCTCTCTTGTTCCACCACTTGCACTTATTTTTTTGGTGCTTGGGTCGATCATTACAGGCATTGCAACGGTAAACCAAGCGGGTGCGATTGGGGCTGCCGGTGCGCTTACGATGGCAGGCTATCGGCTCTATGAGGGGCATAAGTCCACATATTATCCCGTTATGCTTGGGCTGATATCCTTGGTTCTCTTGACCATTTGTTTGTCAAACTTCCCAATGAATGCAAAGAATATAACAAGTGGATCAGATCTGTTTGGGATCTTGCTTGGTGTGTTTGCGACAGGCCTTTTGGTTGTTTCACTGGTTTGGAGTTCAGTGCGGGCCTTTCGTATTGATGACAGCTTGCGCACTGTGATGATGGAGACAGCCAAGACAACTTCGCTTGTCTTTATCATCTTGCTAGGTGCCGCAATGTTGACGGCAGCCTTCCGTGCCTTTGGCGGAGAGGAGATCGTTCGCCATTTCCTGGTGACTTTGCCAGGTGGCTTTTGGTTCCAATTCTTCGTTGTTATGGCAGTTATCTTCGTCTTGGGGTTCTTTTTGGACTTTATCGAAATTGCGGTTGTGGTAGTGCCAATTGTTGCACCAATCTTGCTGGCCAATCCTGAGGCTAATGTTACGGCCGTTTGGCTTGGTGTTATGATAGGTTTGAATATTCAAACATCATTTTTAACACCGCCCTTCGGCTTTGCACTGTTCTATCTACGTGGTGTTGCCCCAGCGATAGTGCGTACGGTTGATATATATAAGGGTGTCGTACCCTTTATCGGCCTGCAGCTGATGGCATTGGTTATTGTGGCCTTTATGCCATCCTTGGTAAATTATCTGCCAAATAGGTCAAGTCTTTTGGCGGAATCTTCGCCCC
>ERZ889217.1047-NODE-1047-length-14971-cov-17.045790_pt1 | contig 14971 bp, 12 predicted proteins | sample MGYA00521098_ERZ889217 | MGnify/ENA primary metagenome ERZ889217 (study PRJEB32303, sample SAMEA104408613) | aquatic metagenome | biome: Brackish water; feature: Pelagic; material: water | place: Baltic Sea | collected 2014-06-10T22:04:00 | depth 2,362 m ...
TTCACGCTATGGAGAAAGTTACGCCTTTCTCCCGGCCCCTACACGGTTTTACTCTCGTCGAACTCCTTGTGGTGATTGCGATCATCGCAACGCTGATCGGTGCCTTGCTGCCGGCGGTACAGTCGGCCCGCGAATCGGCCCGGCGGATCCAGTGCGCAGCTCGCCTGAAGCAACTCGGCCTGGCAACCCTGTCCCATGAGTCGGCCAAACGACGCCTGCCGGCAGGTTACATCTCTCACGGAACGCGAGCGGACCGCGATCCTGCCACACTCGATTCCCCGCCGGGCACTGGCTGGGGCCTGCAGATCGCTCCGTTCATTGAAGAGACCGCAACATTTGCCGCCTTCTGCCACGCCGAGGATGCCGATCTCGGGGTCATGCACCCCCACAATCGCGATCTGGTAGCCCGGGAACTCCCCACCTTTCTCTGCCCATCCGTGAGTGGGGAGCGGGAGGCCTTTGCGGTGCGGACGTTAAGCGGTGCGGTCCACCCCTCAGGTATACGGCTCGGCCGCTCCCACTACGTGGCCAACGCCGGCCACACTGAGCCCTGGGGAGAGCCTTTATCCACCTGGGACGGTATCGCCAATGGGCCGCTGTATCGCAATTCATTCCTGCGGGTCTCGCAGATCACCGACGGGATGTCACAGACCGTGTTTCTCGGTGAGCACTCAGCCGTTCTCTCCGAGAAGTCCTGGGCAGGTGTCGTGCCCGGCGCGGCCAGTCATCCCACGCCACTGTACGCGACCAGAGTCGGCACCGAACCGGATGCGGCGGCCACGCTCGTGCTTGTCCACAGCGGTCCGGCATCTGCGGAACTCGACGTCATCCATCCCCCCAATGATCCAGTGGCCCACGTCTGCCAGATGTTCGCGGAGCATCCCAGCGGGGCAAATGTGTCGTTCGGAGATAGCTCCGTGCGATTCATCTCTGAGACTGTGAACCACGACGTCTGGGCGGCCGCCTGCAGCCGCAACGGCGGTGAGGTTGCCCGTGTTCAGTGACGGTGTCCGCGATGGTGCGATTCGCTCGGCCGGCCGGCCACGGTGGGTTCCGCAGGTCCTGCCTGTGATGCTTGCCCTGCTGCTCGAGCTCAGCGTGGCAACCGGCTGTCGCCCCACTCCGCAGGTGCCGGCCACGAATTTCGTCTACTCAGCGGCCCTCCTCACGGCGGCCAACACGAAAAGCCAAAACCGACTTCAAGCCGTTCGGCAGTTGATCGACCGCGACCACACCGCCGGCCTGATCGGGGCGGAGGAATATGCCACATACGGCACGATCCTCCGGGCGGCCGAAGCCGGCCAGTGGGTCCAGGCCGAGCAGGCCGTCCTCCAATTTCGTCGCGACCAAATCCGCTGACCGGCCGGACCACGCGCCGAGTCCGGATCCCGGAGGCGGCCGAGCCGCTCCCTCCTCAGTCAGCGCTGAGACATCTCACACGACAGCCCGCCGGCGGCCGGTACATAACAAGCCCGGGCATAATCCATCACCATGCGATGAGCGCTGAATCGCCAGGCGAGTGAGCTGATCGAGTTCATCATCAGCTTGATCCAGCCCCGCGGCAGGCCGTCGCTGTCGCGGTCGTAAAACAGGGGGATGACCTCACGATTGAGCACCTCAAACAGCGCCTCGCCGTCGCGACGGTCCGTGATCTCATCGTTGAAGTGGGTCTCACCGCGACCGATTGCAAAGCCATTACGACCGTCGTAGGCCTCGGCCCACCAGCCGTCGAGGATTGAGCAGTTGAGGCCGCCGTTGAGCACGACCTTTTGGCCACTGGTGCCTGAGGCCTCGAGCGGACGCCGCGGATTGTTGAGCCACACATCAACACCCTGCACGAGATGCCGGCAGACGTTGATGTCGTAGTCTTCGATGAAAACCACCCGGGAGGCGAATCGCTCGTCATGCCGGAGATTGGCGATCTTTCGGATCAGCGCCTTGCCAGGCTCATCAGCCGGATGGGCCTTGCCTGCGAAAATCACCTGGATCGGCTTTGCATCATCACTCACCAGGTTATAGAGCCGCTCGAGGTCTGCGAGCAGAAGATCGGCCCGCTTGTAGGTGGCGAACCGGCGGGCGAAGCCGATCGTGAGCACGTTGGGATCGAGCACGGTCCGCGCCTGCTCCACCGCCTCGTCGCTTTCACCCCGGCGGCGGCACTGCCGGGCCAGCCGGCGGCGGACGAACTGGAGCAGGAGGTTTTTCAGTGCGTAGTGGGTCTCCCAGAGCTCACCCGGGTCGCACTCGTGGATCTTCTGCCAGACTTCGGGGCCGCCCATTTGACGGAACCAATTGGTCGGAAACAGCCGGTCATAGAGAAGCAGCATCTGCCAGGAGAGCCAGCTTGGCACGTGCACGCCGTTTGTGATGTGGCCGACCGGCACGTCCTCCTCGACCTTCCACGGCCAAAGGTTGGCCCACATCCGCCGGCTGACATGGCCGTGGAGTGAGCTGACGGCGTTGGCCCGACGGGATAGCTTCAGTCCGAGCACCGTCATGCAGAACGGCTCGTCATGGTTGTGGGGCTCCACCCGACCGAGGCCCATCAACTGGTCGTGGGAGATGCCCAGGGAATCACGCATCGGGCCGAGGTGTTCTTCCATCAGGCCGCCGTCGAATCGATCGTGACCGGCCGGCACTGGCGTGTGTGTCGTGAATACACTCTGCCGGGCCACCCGCCTCATCGCGTCATCGAAGGGATAGCCGTCCCGCTCCATCCGGCCGCGCACGGCCTCCAGGGTGGCGAAGGCGGAGTGGCCTTCGTTCAAGTGGTAGACGCCAGGCACGATGCCAAGGGCCCGGATCGCCTTCACACCACCGATGCCAAGGATGATCTCCTGGCGGATACGGATTCGGGTGTCGCCACCATAGAGCCGGCTGGTCAACTGCCGATCGTCGGGGGAGTTTCTGTCGACATCGGCATCGAGGAGGTAGAGACTGCAGCGGCCGACCGCCATCTTCCAGACCTTGGCAAACAGCGGCCCGCTCCGGGTGTCGACCTGGACCATGATGGGCTCGCCGTCAATCCCGAGAGCAGGCTCGATCGGGAGCAGGTCGACGCGGGTCGGCTGATATTCCTCGTGCTGGTAGCCGTCGGCGTCGAGGTGCTGGCGGAAGTAGCCCTGGTTGTAAAACAGACCCACCGCGATCAGCGGAATGCCGAGACCACTCGCGCTTTTCACGTGGTCACCAGAGAGCACGCCGAGGCCACCGGAGTAGATCGGCACCGACTCGTGGATGCCGAACTCAGCCGAGAAATAGACCACTGGTTTGGAGCCAAGCACTCCGGCGTTGACGTTGCTCCAGGTGTTTTCCGCAGCCAGGTATTCCTTCATCCGCCGATAGGCCTGGTTGATCCGGCTGTAAAGCACAAGTTCGGCGGCCCGTGCCTCGAGCCGCTCGGGCGTGAACTCCGCCAGCAGGGCGATCGGATTGTGGTCGAGTTGCCGCCAGCGAACCGGATCGAGCTCGCGGAAGAGGTTGGTGACCTCCGGATGCCAGCTCCACCACAGGTTGCTGGCCAGAGCCATGCATTTCGCGTGGAGGTTTTCCGGCGACAACTCGTCGAGCTTCAGCGGTGAAAAACCAGAGTGCGACCCGGGGGCGGCGATGTCTTCAGCGTGGCTCATGGGTGGGACCTCGACATGGGACGGGGAGGTGGGATGGGGAGGTGGGCCGCCTGCCTAATAATTGGAGAGTATAGTCAGGCTCTCCCGGCCGTGCTCGTGACGGCTGGCCGCTATCATCTGTGGATGGTTTTCTCAGGTCCTTCCACCGTGTTGCCGCCGTTGTTGCGAGCTGCCTGTGACCGTGTGAGGAGCCGCGCGAACCAGGCAGCCATCATTGGTCCGTGGGCTGCCGGCAGCATGGCGGTGCTTGCGGAGCAGGGGTTGCTCGCCGAATTCATCCCGATCCAGTACGGCGGCAGAGCCACGTCCGAGGCCGAACGGCTCACGGCCCTGGCCGCAGTTGCCACCGCCTGCCTCACCACCGCCCTGGCGGTTTCCCAGTGGGCCGCCGCGGTTCGGATCATCGTCTCCGGGAATCACGACCAGGGGAATGACGACCTGCAGGCTGCCCTTCTGCCACCGCTAGCCCGCGGTGAGACCTTCACGACCGTGGGGCTTTCACACCTCACAACAAGCCGTCAGCACCTGGGCCGTCCGCCGCTTGTGGCCAGCCAGGACGGTGACGGCTGGCGGCTCGACGGCTTCTGCCCCTGGGTGACCGGGGCCGACGTCTGCAACACAATCGTCACTGGTGCTGCCACCGAGGCTGGCAGCCGGTTTTTCGTCGTTCCCACAGCCAGCGCCGGGCTGTTGATTGACAAGCCCCTGGAGATGCTCGCCCTCTCTGGCAGCCGCACATCGGCCGTCCATTTCGTCTGCGCGCGGCCAACTCACGTCATCACCCCGCCAGAGAGCAACGCAGCCCGCACCGGTGGCCTAGCGACAACGGCGCTGGCGCTCGGAGCCGCCCGGGCCTCGATCGAGCGGGTGGTGGCCGAGGCATCCGGACGAAGTGCCCTCGACCAATACGCTGTCGGACTGAAACGTGAACTAGCCAGGCTCTTTGATCGGCTCCTCCAGGCTGCCGAGTCAGGCATCGCTCCAGACGCCCGCGACACCCTCCGCGGCGATGCCAACGGCCTCGTGCTGCGGGCTGCCCAGGCCGCGCTCACCACCGCCAAGGGAGCGGGCTTCGTTCGCGGCCATCCGGCAGAGCAGCTTGTTCGAGAGTCGCTTTTCTTTTTGGTCTGGAGCTGCCCGCAGTCGGTCACGGCCGCCATGCTCTGCGAGTTTGCCGGCGTGGGTTAGCAGCCTGGGGACCAAGTCTGCCGCCACAGGATGCGGCGACGTTGACCCGAGAAACCTTCGGTTTTTTCTGCTCTCGCCGCCGTGGACTCTTGTCGCCCGAATTCAGCGACGGGGCCCTGGCTGGATTTTCCCGAAGTTTCACGAGCTCTGCTTCAATGCCGCCACTGAACTTTCCACGCATTGCCAGCTCTTTCGCCTGGCGATCCAGATGACACCGACGTCTCGAAGCCATTCGAGTCGGAAAGCCTCGAGGCGAACCAAGCCCCCTTCCTCATCGCCGGCACGCCACGGCCCAAGTCCCAGAAACAGTTTCGAGGTGCACAACTTGGGCTGGAGCGACGAAGTGGCAAACTGGGTAGGGGAGGCTGGGGAGGATCTGGACGCTCGAGGTGCCCGGGGGCTGATCCTCGTCCGGCCGTGATCCTCACGAAAAACTCGCGATACTCTCATTGAAATTGGCCTTGTCCGACTCCGGCGATCCCGCGATCTTTCAAGTCCCGACCAGTCCTTGGGTGCCGCAATGGCCGCTCCCCGTTCGATCGTCATTATCAAGCTCTCGGCCATCGGTGACGTTCTCCACGGCGTGCCCGCGGCCGTGGCGCTCAAGCGGGCCTTCCCCGAGGCCCGGATCGGCTGGGCTGTCGAAGGACGAGCCGCCGATGTGCTCGCCGGACATCCGGCCATCGATCATTGCTTCCGCCTCCCGCGCGGTTGGCTCAAGTCACCTGCAGCAGTGCTTTCGTTCCGACGTCAACTCCGAGCCTTCGCTCCCGACGTAGCGATCGACATGCAGGGCCTGCTCAAAAGCGGCATCGCCTCCTGGCTGTCGGCCGCTCGGATGCGGATCGGATTTGCCCGGCCCGTTTCCCGCGAACAGGCCTGGCTGGCCTACACCAATCGCATCAGGCCGGTTGGCACCCACGTGGTGGACCGCAACTGCGACCTGCTCGTGCCGCTGGGTGTGCGGGAGAGTAGGCCAGGATTTGAGATGCCCTGTTGGCCCGTGAGCCGGGAACGGGTGCGGAGTTGGCTGGAGGGCCTGCGGTTCGCCGAGCCACCAATCGTGATCAACCCCGGGGCTGGCTGGGCAAGCAAGCTCTGGCCGGCCGAACGGTTTGCTGCCGTGGCCCGGCAACTCCACGAGCGGCAGCGGCATCGCTCCCTCGTCGTCTGGGGAGGCAACACAGAGCGGACCACAGCTGAACGGATCGTGGCCGGGTCTCGAGGGGCGGCCGTCATGGCCCCCGACACTTCCCTCCAAGATCTCGGTGAACTCTTTCGGCGGTCGCGAATGGTGATCTCGAGTGACACCGGCCCGCTCCATTTGGCAGCCGCCGTGGGCACTCCCTGCGTGGGTTTGTTCGGTCCGGTGCCGGCGGAGCGAAACGGTCCCTACGGCCCCCAGCACATCTGCGTCGAACCTCCGGCCGCCGCGCGGCCCGCTTGGGACAACCGCAAAACTGACACCGTTTCGATGGCGACGATCGACGTCGATCGCGTCGTCGCCGCTGCTGAAGCTGTCTTCACGGCGGCATCCTCCTCCATGGCTCCTGCCGCGTAGGCCACTGCCGTCAATCGCGTATAATCGGGTTTTCGTGACCCGTCGGTACCGATTCATGCCTCGTCCTGCCCGCAATCCGTTCTACGTTCTGCTCGGGGCTGCGGGCATCCTCTTCACGATCACAGCCGCGGCATATTGCGTGTCGGTGCTGCGGAGCATCCGGCCGGAGACAGCTCGAAAAGGTGGTGGCCACGCCCTTGAGCGATTGATGGACGACCACGGCACCACGATTCTCATCGGTGAGATCACCGTGCTCGCTGTGGCCACCGTTGGTGCGATTTGGCTTGACCATAATGAGGGCGAACGGCAGCGGCGGCAACGAGACGCTGAGCGTGAGGCAGCGGCCGGGTCTGGAGCCGATAAGCCGTGACCACATCGGGTGCCATGCGGATCGTCCGGCTCCGCGAGGAGATTCGGCGGCACGACCGAAAGTATTACGTCGAGGCGGCAGCCGAGATCAGCGACCGCGAGTATGACCGGCTGATCGAGGAATTGCGGGAGCTCGAAACCCGCCACCCCGACCTAGTCAGTGCGGAGAGTCCAACGCAGCGGATCGGCGACCAGCCTATCGGTGAGCTCCGACCGGTACGGCATCGAGTGCCGATGCTGTCGATCGACAACACCTATGGCGTCGAAGACCTCACCGCCTGGGGACAGCGAGTCGAAAAGCTGCTCACCGAGGCAGGTGATGAGGATCTGCCACGGTGGGTACTGGAGCTCAAGATTGACGGCGTGGCAGTCTCGCTCACCTACGAGGCGGGCCGGCTCGTCCAGGCTGCAACGCGGGGCAACGGTGTCATGGGCGACGACATCACCCACAACGTGCGCACGATCCATGGGGTGCCGCTCGTCCTGGATCTGGCCGAACCCCCACCGCTGGTCGAGGTTCGCGGCGAGGTGTACATGACGAATTCCGATCTCGTGGTCCTGAATGAGCGGCAGGCAGCGGCAGGCCTGCCCCCCTTCGCCAACACCCGTAACGTCACGGCAGGTAGCATCCGCCTGCTCGACCCGCGGGAGTGCGCGGCCCGGCCGCTGCGATTCCTGTGTCATGGGGCTGGCGATCCCTCACCAGCCGGCGTCACCTCGCAGTCGGCTCTCTACGCCTGGGCAGCTGCGGCCGGGCTGCCCATCGCCCCGCGGACGGGAGCCTTCACCTCACTCGACAGCCTCGTGGAACGCGGCCAGGAAATGATCGAGGAGTTGCACGAACTCGACTTCGAAGTCGATGGCTTCGTGGTCAAGGTCGATGACTTTGCCCAGCAGCGGCAGCTCGGCAGCACGGCCAAGAGCCCCCGCTGGGCGATCGCTTGGAAGTTCGAGAAATTCGAGGCCACGACACGGCTCATGGCGATTCGGGTGCAGGTGGGGCGCGGGGGCACGGTGACACCGGTAGCCGATCTCGAGCCGGTGGAACTGGCCGGCACGATCGTCCGCCGGGCAAGCCTCCACAATGCCGACGAGGTGGCCCGCAAGGATGTCCGGGTGGGCGACGTGCTCGTGGTGGAGAAGGCTGGCAAGGTGATTCCGCATGTGGTTCGCGTGGAGAAGCACCTTCGGCAACAGCAGTTGCCGGTCTGGTTTCCGCCCTCGGACTGTCCCGAGTGTCATTCGCCACTCGTGAGGGATCCAGAGGGGGTGTATATCCGTTGCCCCAACGTCGACTGTCCCGCCCGGTGCCGCGAACGGATTCGGTTTTTCGCCTCGCGGGGCGCGATGGACATCGAAGGCCTCGGTGACAAGCTCGTGGAGCAGCTCGTGGCCACGGGGCTCGTAACGCAATACGCTGATCTCTACGCTCTCGATGCAAAGCAACTCGAACCGCTCGAGCGCATGGGCAAGAAGTCGGCGGCGGCCCTGGTGGAGCAGATCGCCGCCAGCCGCGACCGCGGCCTTGTTCGCGTGCTCAATGCCCTGGCGATCCGGCATGTGGGGCCGCGGGTGGCCTCGCTGTTGGCCAGCCGCTTTCCCTCGATTCAGCAACTCGCTGCCGCCTCCGAGGAAGAGCTGGCGGCGGTGCCCGAGATCGGCCCGGCGATCGCGGCCAGCGTGCGTGACTGGCTGGCAGGCGAGTCGGGCCGCGCGACGATCGCAGGCCTTCAGGCGGCAGGCGTGCGGCTTGAATTGCTCGAAGCTGAACGGGCCGGTGCAGGGCCTCTCACCGGCAAGACACTCGTCGTGACCGGCACGCTCGCACGCTTTTCCCGGCAGGAGGCCGAGGAAGCGATCCGCCGGGCCGGCGGCCGGTCCTCGGGGAGCGTGTCGAAGAAGACCGACTACCTCGTGGCGGGTGCCGAGGGCGGCAGCAAGCTTGCCAAGGCCACAAAACTCGGCGTGCCGGTGATTGATGAGGCAGCCTTCGAGCAGTTGCTCGCCGGCAACGCCTAAGCTGCCTGACGCCATCATTACAACCGCGACGCCACGGCGTCGGGCACGCAAAAGATGGCCATCGCGGCACCCCAGAAAGGCTCACCAGCGAGCAGGCCGATCAGCGGCCAGGCGAGCAGACCGGCGCGGGCCAGCGATCGTCGCGAAGCCGCAAACCAGATTCCCACCGCAAATGTAGCCTCAAAGGCGACGGTCGCGTGGGTGGCAAGGTTCATGAGATACTCGCTCCGCCGGAAGAGATCGGTGAGATTGAGCAGCTGCGAGGGACGGTTGGTGAGCCACCATGCTGCGGTGCCGTCCCACCAGACATCGCCCTTGAGCTGCGATAAAAGCACGGCCACGGTGATGGCCGTGGCGTGGATCCGCAGGAGCCTGAGCGACACCGCAGCCCAGGGAGAATCGGCCAGCCGCGGAAGACCACGACGGTCGGCGAGAACCTGATCGATCGACCAGCAGGCGCCGCAGGGGCCGACAGCAAGGCTCCAGAGAAGCACGGCCAGGCAGTCATCGGCCGGACCGGCCAGCATCGGACCGCGCTGAAGGAGGGAGGCCCAGAGCAGAGCAGCGATCACGCAGGCCATCTGACTGGCAAGGCCGAACATCACCGCCGCCAACGCGAGGAGGAGCCCAGTGAACAACGTCCAGAGCAGCGTGGGGGTATGTGCCAGCGCGAAAATCGACCAGGTGGACCGCGAGCCCCAGGCCGTCACGGCGTCTGCCGGCAACATCCCGTCGGGGCCGAACCAGACCTCGAGATCGGCGGCATAGCTGCCAGCGAGCAACAGGCCGAGCAGGCCCGTCAACATCCGCACCACGGCCAGCGGCCGCGAGGATGCTGGCGAAAACCAGAATCTGAGCCACGCCCGGCCGAAGTCATCGCCGGTGCTGGCCTGCTTCAGGGTTCCATCCAGGGAATCCTGGCTGCCATTCATTGCGGGCTGGTCTCCGCCGTGACGAGGGGCGCGAGTTCACTTCGCTTCGCCTCGCCGCCGAGTTCCACCAGTTGCAATTCGCCAGCAACGCTCCGCACTCGTGCTGCGTAGACCTGCTCGAGCCGAGGCGGCCGGGGGGCCGAAGTTCGGTCTTCGATCGGTCGCCGCAGCACCCGCACGGTGAGATCCTCGCTGCCGCTGGCATTGAACTGACCCGCACCGACGCCGGCCGCTAGTGGCGCCGCAGCGTCTTCAACCGCCGACAGGGCAATGGTCCGGGCCAGTCGCCGCCAACGGGCCGCCCGCTCTTTGGTGCGGAAGCCGGGAAACTGCAGCGTCTCTCCCGCGCCACCATCAGCCTCCGCAGCCTTGGTCCGGACTTCAATCAGGTGGTCGGAATCCTCGGGGCGTCCGTAGGTCAGCGGGTGGTCAAAGCCGAGATCGAGCCAGGCGGGTGCCATCCAGGGGGAAAAGAGCCGGCCCTTGATGGTTCGCACCAGAGCTGAAGACCCGCTGACGGTATTGCCTAGAATCGAGAGCAGGAGCCCGAGAAGGTAGACCCCGATGAGCACGCTCACGGCGGCCTGAACCGTTTCGGAGACAGCTCGTGTCGGTGGGGGATGTTCGGGGGGGGAGCGGTGGGCTGCGGCCATAAAAAAGCACCGACAGAGGCTGTGGCAAGGGGCTCGAAGGGTATTTTCCGGACCATTGACCGAGTAGAGTGTGCTCTACCAGGCGATCAACCGCCAGTCGGCCGCATCGGCCGGCCGCGTTGACACCCGCCTGTCCGAGCGATACCCTGACGGCAAGTTTGCAAGACGTGCATGCCGCTCCGCAGGCTGAACCTCGGGGGATTAGCTCAATTGGGAGAGCGTCTGGCTGGCAGCCAGAAGGTCAGGGGTTCAAATCCCCTATCCTCCACTTCACGTGCGGCATGCACATTCCCGCCGGACCCACACACAGCTGCATGGGCGAATTGGTCGGGATCGCCGGCGAGGCCGCATGGCTCGATGGGCGGTACGTCTCGCGGACTTCGCTGTCACTGCCCGTGGGCGACGCTGGCTTTGTGCTCGGGGCAACGGTCACCGAGCAGTTGCGGACCATTCGGGGCCGCCTATTCCTTCCCGAGCCGCATGCCCGACGGCTGGCCGATTCATTGCGGGCCGTCGGAATCGCGGCGGGATTTGACCCGGCCGTGGTGCTCGCGGCAGCTGCAGCCTTGGTGGAGCACAACCATGGCGAGATCGCGGTCGGGGCGTCGCCGCTACCCTCCGACCTGGGTGTGGTGATCTTCGTGACCGCGGGCGACCAGCCGTCTCAGCACGGTGGCCGGGGTGGCCCCCCCCGAACCGTGATCCATTCGTTCCCGTTGGCCTTCGGGATGTGGGCCTCCGCCTACGAGCGCGGGGTGGCCTTACGGAGCGTGTCGGTGCGGCAAGTACCAGCGGAATGCTGGCCGCTGGCTGCCAAGGTCCGCAGCCGGCTCCACTACTTTCTGGCCGATCGCGAAGCGGCAGCGGCCGAGCCGGGCAGCCGGGCTGTGCTCACCCATTGCGACGGCCGGATCAGCGAAACCTCGACGGCCAACCTGGCTGTCGTGCGACATGGTTCAATCATCGTGCCGCCAGCGACCGACGCGCTCTCCGGAGTGAGCCTAGCCTTCGCCCGCCAACTTACCGAGCAGTTTGGGATCGCCTGGGAGGAACAGTCGCTCTCGGCGGCCGATCTCGCTTCCGCCGATGAGGTCTTGCTCACGAGCACTCCCAACTGCCTCCTCCCAGCGACACGATTCGACGGCCAGCCGATTGGCACTGGCCTGCCGGGCCCGATCTATCGACGGTTGCTGGCGGCCTGGAGCGAAGCCGTCGGCATCGACATCGCCGCCCAGGCCCGGCACCATGCCAGTGCCGCGATCAATCGGCCCGCATCGCCATGAACGCCAGAGGCTGACACCCCCCCGGCCGCCCGCCCGATCACAACGGCTGGCCGGCGTCTTTGACGCCCGCGACGGTTCCCCGGCGAGCTGCCCAGGCCGAGGCCCGATTGAAGGCCAATGCCAAGATGGCAGAGCCGCCTGCGTAGACCAGTGGCGTCGAGCCGTAGGCGGCGTCTTTTGGATTGATTGCGACCAGCAGAAAAAGGACCACCGCGGTCACACACGTCAGCGATAGACCAGTGTACGCAACGCTCCAGGCATCCCATGTCATGACGAAACTCCGTGTCAGTCATCAAACTTGAAAACCTTAGCCTACCTCCTGCCGTCGTGATGCGACAGCGAGTTGCGGGCGGTCATCCCTGGACCGATGTTCCACGGACCGATATTCCACACTCCGTTACCAATCGTTCTGCCGCGGCAAGGGCTCTCCGGGCTGAGTCATCAAGCCGCGCCCCCCGTTCTCCGCCGGCAGGCGCGAGCATGGCGAGGGCGAAGAACCCCAGTTTCCCGAGCGTCGAGACCCGAGCCCGCCCGCCAAGAACCTGGAAATCTCGCTTTCGGATCCTGGTTCCGATCCCGTGATAGATCCGCGCCGCGGCCCGGACAGCCAGGCGGGAATCCCGGTCGAGCCCGCCGATGCCTGCTTCCCCCGCGGCGTAGTAGCCGTCGGCGAGTTCGAGGATTGTCTGCACGCCTCGCCGCACCCGCCCGGGGTCCGGTAGCCCGCCGCCGGGCCGCAGGCCGTCGGTCCATTCAACCGGCAGGTAGCAGCGACTCCGCCGCCAGTCTTCCGCCACGTCGCGGGCGATGTTTGTGAGCTGCATTCCCATGCCAAGCGCCGCGGCGTGGGGAAGATAACGGCGATCCTCGAGGCCCAGGATCGGACACAAGAGCACACCGACCGCTCCGGCCACCCGGAAGCTGTACCGTAAGAGAGCGTCCTCGTGGAAGCCAGCCGCCGGAGTGAGGTCCGACCGCATTCCATCGAGGAGAGCCACGGCCGCCTCGAGCGGCAGGTCGTGCCGGCCGATGAGTTCCGCCAGCCAGCGGCTCTCGGCGGTGACCGGGCCCTCGCCGGCGGCGATCCGCTGCACGTCTTGAGTAGCCAGGTCGACAAACTCGAGCGCCGCCTGCGGCGAGGCGGCGGTATCGACGCCGTCGTCGCACCACCGACACCAGGCATAGAGACGCTCGACGTCGGCGCGTTTTGCGGCAGGCAGCAGCCGACTGGCAAACGAGAACGAGCGGCTGTGCCGCCGGATCGACTCCCCCGCGGCCGGGCCGCTAGCTGCCGACGACATGATAGTCGGCTGCGATCGTGTCGCAGGTGGCCTTGGCCGAGTTGACGACGCCCGGCACGCCGGCCCCTGGGTGGGTGCCCGCCCCGACGAGGTACAGCCCGGGGATATCTGGATCGCGGTTGTGCGGGCGGAAGTAGGCTGTCTGCGTAAGTGTCGGAGCGACTGAGAAGGCCGACCCGTGATGGGCACTGAACCGGCCCGCGAAGTCGGCGGGCGTGAAGTGCCGCCGGGTCACGATCGCTTCGCGGACTCCCGGCAGGTGCGGCTCGAGTGATTTGAGAATCGCGTCGCCGTAGCCAGTGGCCACCGCCTCCCAGTCGATCGCCGCGTTGCCCAGGTGGGGTACTGGGCTGAGCACGTAAAACGATTCACCTCCAGCCGGAGCCATGCTCGGATCGGTGATCGTGGGGGCGTGGAGATAGAGGCTGAAGTCGTCGGGCAGGCGATGGCCGTGGAAAATGTCCTGCAAGAGCCCCCGAAACCGTGGGCCGAACAGGATCGTGTGGTGGGCCAGGTTCGGATACCGCCGGTTGGTGCCGAAATAGAGCACGAACAACGACATCGACCAGGCCATTCGCTCGAGCCGCCGCTGCCGACGGCGGGCCGCGTCGACCCCGCGGTAGAGCCGGGCGTAGGTGTGGTGGACGTCGGCGTTTGAGACGACCACATCAAACGCCTCCGGCGGTCCGCCGGCAGCCTGGACGATGTGCTTGGTCACGCCGCCAGTGGCCTCGACCGTGATTTCTTCGACCGACGCATCGAGCCGGAGCGTGCCGCCGAGATCTTCGAAGAGTCGCACGAGGCCGCGGACGAGCGCCCCGGTGCCTCCCTCGGGAAAAAACACACCCCACTTCCGCTCGATCCAGTGGACCAGCGTGTAGATGGAGCTTGTCTCGAGTGGATTGCCGCCGACGAGCAGGGGGTGGAAGCTGAATGCCTGCCGGAGGTGCTCATCTTTGACAAATCGTGATACGGTTGCGTACACGCTCCGGTCTGCCCGGAGGTAGGCCAATTGGGGAGCGACTCGGATCATGTCGCTGAAGTGGAGAAAGGGGACTGCACCGAGCTCCTCGTATCCCTTGGCAAACACCTTCCGGGCGTAGTCGGCGAAGCGCCGGTAGCCATCCACGTCGGCGGGGTTCACCCGCCGGACCTGTTCGATCAGCCCCGCCTCGTCGGCGACGTAATCGAAGGCCACCCCGTCGCTCCACTGGAGCCGGTAGAGCGGGGTCACCGGCAACAGACGCACATAGTCGGCCATCCGCCTACCGGAAAGCTCGAAGAGTTCTTCCAGACAGTGTGGGGCTGTGATCACGGTCGGCCCGGCATCGAAGATGTAGCCGCCATCTTCATGGACAGAGGCCCGGCCACCCGGCTGGTCGAGGGCCTCGTAGCAGATCGTCTCGAAGCCCATCGACTGCAGGCGGATGGCCGCGGCCAGGCCGCCAAAGCCGCTGCCGATCACAGCCGCTCGCCGGTGCAACCCTGCGCCTGACCGAGGCGGGCGCCGCCCTGCGACGGTACCGAGGCTCACGAAAGAGCCTCTGCCTTCGTCGGCTCAATCGCGATCCGCAGGGCGTCGCAGACCGCGGCCAGCGGGCCGGCTTCGCGGGCGCCGGTGAGCCTGTTGATCGCCCGGTCGAGCCGGGTGTTGATCGCAGCCGCCGCCCGGCTGTGGGTCGCTGCGAGCAGATCCTTGGCAAGTGGGCGGAACGCGGCCGGCTCGGCGACACACCGCCGGAGGCGGCGTTGCCAGGCTGCGAACCGCCGCGGCGACAACTCGCTCGCGGCCCAGGCCCACGGCCAGGTCACGCGGCGGTTGCGGAGGTCGTCACACCGATCCGACCCGTCGAGGAGTTGGCGGAGCTCGTCGATGTCGTTTTTCATTTGCAGGCAGATGCCCACCCGGCAGCCGAAGGCGGCAACGGCTTGGAGCGTCTGCGGGTCTCCCGCGGCGGCGTGGGCTCCGCACCACGCCGCGAGTGACGCGAGGCGGCCGGTCTTCCAGCGTGAGATCGCCAGGGCCGTGACCTGGG
>ERZ889217.1048-NODE-1048-length-14957-cov-151.806670_pt1 | contig 14957 bp, 23 predicted proteins | sample MGYA00521098_ERZ889217 | MGnify/ENA primary metagenome ERZ889217 (study PRJEB32303, sample SAMEA104408613) | aquatic metagenome | biome: Brackish water; feature: Pelagic; material: water | place: Baltic Sea | collected 2014-06-10T22:04:00 | depth 2,362 m ...
CGGGGGGGCCGAGGAACAGGAGACGTTTTTTCATGTCATTAATGCAAACTGAACTCCAAACGGCACTGCAAGGGGGCACCGCAAACGGCTGGGATCGGGCGGCTTATTGGGGGCTTGTGGTCACTGCCGCACCATCCCCTCATAGCGTTGGGAGATCACGTAAGTCTGCACCTGCTTGGCCGTGTCGATAGCCACGCCCACCAGGATTAGCAAGGAGGTGGCTCCCAGACCCTGGAAGGTGCGCACCTGGGTGGCCCCTTCCACAGCCGAAGGGATGATTGCTACGGCGCCTAGAAACAGCCCCCCCAGCAGGGTCAAACGGTTTTGGACGCCACTGAGGTAGGTGGCCGTGGCGGAGCCGGGACGTACCCCTGGGATCGCCACTCCGCTGCGTTTGAGGTTGGTGGCGATGTCCACCGGATTGACGGTGAGCGAGGCGTAGAAAAAGCCAAAGCCACAGATCAGGGCGAAGAACACCAGGGCGTAGAGCCAGGGGGTGCTGCTGTTGGGGTTGAGATAGCCAGCCAGTTGGATCAGCCAGGGGCTGCCGGTGAGGTTGGCGATGGTGAGGGGTAGGAACACCACTGCCGAGGCGAAAATGATCGGCATCACCCCGCCGGCATTGAGCTTGAGGGGCAGGTAGCTCTGGCGGGCCGAGAGCACCCCGGCTCCCCCCACCTGCCGCTTGGCACTCACGATCGGGATGCGGCGGTTGCCCTCCTGCACAAAGATGATCCCCACGATCGTCAGCAGGAAGACCAGCACCAGCACCACGATGCCGCCGACGGTGCTGCGGTCGCCGCTCTGGGCCAGCTCAATGGTGGAGCCGAGGGCCTTCGGCAGGGTGGCCACGATGTTCACGAAGATCACCAGGGAGGCCCCCTGGCCGATGCCTCGCTCGGTGATCACTTCGCTGATCCACATCACCACCATCGAGCCGGTCACCAGGGCCAGGGCCGTCTGGATCACGAATACGGGTTCCGAGAGGCCCTCGGTGGCGTACTGCCGCAGGATCAGGGCGAACACCAGGCTCTGGAGGATCCCCCAGCCCAGGGCCACGTAGCGGGTGATCTGGGCGATTTTGCGGCGGCCTGCCTCGCCCTCGTTTTTCTGGAGGTCTTCGAGCTGGGGCAGGGCTGCGGTGAGCAGCTGGATGATGATCGAGGCGTTGATGAAGGGCAGGATCCCCAGGGCAAAGATGCCCAGGGTGGAGAGGCCTCCGCCGGTGAAAATGTCAAGGAAGCCGATCAGCTGGCCGCCGCGGGAGAGGAACTCCTGGAAGGCCACCCGGTCGATGCCCGGCATCGGGATGTAGATGCCCAGCCGCACGAGCAGCAACAGGCCGAGGGTGGTCAGCACCCGGTCGCGCAGGCCCTTGGATTGGATCAGTTGGCTGAGGATTTCCCCGGCACTGGGGTTGCGACCCCGGCTAACAAGCATGGCGGCGTGAGGTGGACATCAAAAAAACGCCCAGCGAATCCCGGGAAGGCCCCCCGAATCCGCTGGACGGTTCAGACCATAGGGCGGAGGCCCCCAAGGTGATCAGATGACTTGGCAACTGCCACCAGCAGCTTCGATCTTGCTGCGGGCGCTGGCGGTGAAGGCAGCTGCCTGCACGGTGAGCTTTGTCTTGAGGTCGCCGTTGCCGAGCACCTTGAGGGGGTGCTTGGGGCTGGTGACCAGGCCTTCCTTCACCAGGGAGTCAAGGTTCACGGTGCTGCCGGCCTCGCACTCGGCCAGTTTGGCCACATTGATGATCGAGTACTCCTTGGTGTTCACCAGCTCAAAGTGCTTGAGCTTGGGGATGCGGCGGTAGAGGGGCATCTGGCCACCCTCGAAACCGGGTCGGGTGGGGCTACCGGAGCGGGACTTCTGGCCCCGCATGCCGAAGCCACAGCTGGCGCCCTGGCCAGCGGCGATGCCGCGGCCCTTGCGCAGTTTGCGGCGGCGGGCACCGGGATTGGCTTTCAGGGACTGGAGATTGATGCTCATGGCGAGGCTCAGGAGTAGATCTGCTCAAGGGAGATGCCCCGCTCCTTGGCGGTCTCCTTGTGGGTGCGGAGGCCGGCCAGAGCCTGCATCGCAGCCCGGGCATTGTTCAGGGGGGTCTTGGAGCCGAGGCGCTTGGCCAGCACGTTCTTGATGCCGGCGAGCTCGAGCACGGTGCGGATCGAACCGCCCGCAATCACACCGGTACCCGGAGCGGCTGGACGGATCAGCACGCTGGCGGCTCCGTCACAGCCATTGCTGAGGGTGGGAATGGAGCTGTGGCGGGTGAGGGGCACCTTGACCAGGTGTTTCTTGCCATCGGCCACGCCCTTGCGGACGGCACCGATCACGTCGCCGGCCTTGCCGACACCGACACCCACCTGACCTTTCTCGTTGCCGACGACAACGATGGCCCGGAAGCTCATCTTCTTGCCGCCCTTGACGGTTTTGGAGACGCGGCGGATCTGCACCACCCGTTCTTGCCACTCGGAGTCGCGCTCTTGGCCGCGGCGGTTGTCCCGCCCCCGGCCGCCGCCACCGCGGCGGCTGTCGCCACCGCGATTTTCAGCGCGGCCACCGCGGCGCTCCTGCTGGCCTTCGGCCGCCGCAGGCACATCGGATGCGGCCGGGATGTCGTTGGACTGAACTTGATCGTTGGTTTCGGTCATGGTGAGAGCAGGGATCAGAACTGAAGGCCCGCTTCCCGGGCGGCGTCAGCCAGGGCCTTGACCCGGCCGTGGTACAGGTTGCCGCCTCGATCGAAGACCACCTGCTGGATGCCCTGGGCGAGCGCCCGTTTGGCTACCAGCTCGCCTACCGCCACGGAGGCATCACAGGTAGAGCTGGCGTCGAGGTTGGTGCGCAGGTCCTTGTCGAGGGTCGAAGCCGCACAGAGGGTGTTCTGGGCGTCGTCGTCGATGACTTGGGCGTAGATGTGGTTGTTCGAGCGGAACACGGCCAGCCGCGGGCGGGCGGCCGTGCCACTGAGTAGGCGACGCAGGCGGCGGTGACGCTTCTGGGTCTGAAATTTGCGGGTGATGGAAGACATGGCAATACAGGGTAACGACGCTCAGGCAGGCCTCACTTCTTACCGGTCTTTCCGGCCTTGCGCAGGATGCGTTCACCCTGGTATTTGATCCCCTTGCCCTTGTAGGGCTCGGGCGGACGAATGGCGCGCACTTTGGCCGCTTCGTTGCCCACCAGCTCCTTGTTGGCGCCTGAGACCAGCACGGTGGTGTTGCCCTCGACGGAGAAGGTGATCCCATCAGGGGGCACCACCTCCACCTGGTGGCTGTAGCCAGCGGAGACCACCAGCTTGGTGCCCTGGAGGGCGGCGCGGTAGCCCACGCCGATGATTTCCAGCTTGCGGGTGTAGCCCTGGCTGACGCCTTCGACCATGTTGGCAACAAGGGTGCGGCAGAGGCCGTGGCGCTCCCGGGAGCGCCGGGTCTCACTGGTGGGTCTCACCACCAGGGTGTTGCCGTCCTGGGAGATCTGCACCCCATCGGGCAAGGTGCGGCTGAGTTCGCCCTTCGGCCCCTTCACGGTGACTGCCAGACCATGGAGGCTGACACTCACCTTGTCGGGGAGGGGAATGGGTGCTTTACCAATACGTGACATGAATCAATCTCCCGGGATCAGTAGACGTAGCAAAGCACTTCGCCACCGACGCCCTGCTTGCGGGCGTCGCGGTCGCTCATCACTCCCTTAGAGGTGGAGATGATGGCCACTCCCAGGCCGCCCAAAACTTTGGGCAGCTGGCGATTGTTCTTGTAGATGCGCAGGCCAGGCTTGCTGACCCGCTGTACGGAGCGGATGGTCGGCTGGCGATGTTTGCCGCTGTACTTGAGCTCCAGCACCAGGTGCTTCTGCACCCCCTCGCCCTCTTCGGAGATGGCGGCGATGAAGCCCTCCTGCTGCAGCACGTTGGCAATGTTGCGCACCAAGCGGGAGGCAGGGATCTTGGTGGTCTCGTGACGCTTCTCGCTCGCATTGCGAATGCGGGTGAGCATGTCTGAAATTGGGTCGTGATTGGCCATAGGTCGGGTCCGAAGAGGGCTAGTTGCTGCGGAACGGCATTCCCATCTCGCGGAGGAGGGCCCGGCCCTCTTCGTCGTTACGGGCGTTGGTCACGATCGTCACGTCCATGCCTCGGATCGCATCGATTTTGTCGAATGAGATCTCGGGAAAGATGATCTGTTCGCGGATCCCCAGGGTGTAATTTCCACGGCCGTCAAAGCTCTTGGGGCTGACGCCCCGGAAGTCGCGGATACGCGGTAGAGCGAGGTTGATCAAGCGCTCCAGGAAGGCGTACATCCGCTCGCCCCGCAGGGTGACAGCCACCCCAATGGGCATGCCCTGGCGGATCTTGAAGCTGGCGATGGCCTTCTTGGCGCGGGTCACCACCACCTTCTGACCAGTGATAGTGGCCAGCTCGGTAATGGAGGCTTCAAGGGCCTTGGCGTTCTGGGCTGCTTCACCGAGGCCCCGGTTGAGGGTGACTTTCACCACCTTGGGAACTTCGTGAATGTTGGAGAGATTCAGATCCTTGAGGAGTTTGGGCTGAATCGTCTCCCGGTAGCGCTGTTTCAGGGACATGACGGGAGGGGGGATAGGCGCTTCTGGTCGGGGTCAGAAGACTGGGGAGGGAGTTGGGGCCGGAGCTTGGTCGGTCAGAAAAGGTGAGCTGGGGTGGGGATCAAGCCAAGATTTCTCCCGTCTTCTTGAGACGACGCTTTTTGCTGCCGTCCTTTTCCACCACAATCTCAACTCGGCTGGCCACTTTTTGTGTGGTTGAGTAGAGCATGACGTTGGAGGCGTGCAGGGAGGCTTCCTCGGTGACGATTCGGCCGCTTTCGCCTTCCTGGGTGGGTTTGACGTGACGGGTGCGGAGGTTGATGCCCTGCACCACAACCCGGTTGTCGTAGGGCAGGGTGCGGAGCACCTCACCGGTCTTGCCTTTTTCCTTGCCAGCAATCACCTGAACGGTGTCGCCTTTTTTGAGTCGCATCTTGATGCGCTCGGATGTCTTGGCCTTGGGGGTTGCGGTGGCCATCTCAGATCACCTCAGGAGCAAGGGAGACAATCTTGGTGAAGTTGCGCTCGCGCAATTCGCGGGCCACGGGACCGAAAACCCGGGTGCCCTTGGGGTTGTTGTCGGTGCCCAGGATCACGGCGGCGTTGTCGTCAAACCGGATCGAGTTGCCCGTGTCGCGGCGCAGGGTGGCCCTGGTGCGCACCACCACGGCTTTCACCACATCAGACTTCTTGACGCCCATGTTGGGCATGGCGTCTTTGACGGCAGCGACGATCACATCGCCCACGTGGGCGTAGCGACGGTTGGTGCCGAGCACCCGGATGCATTGGATGCGCTTGGCGCCGCTGTTATCAGCGACGTTTAAATAGGTTTCTTGTTGGATCATTAGGAGTTCTCCTCAACCGGCGGTGCTGTTGGTGAGAACTTCGGCCACGGTCCAGCGCTTGGTGCGACTGAGCGGGCGGGTCTCGGTGATGCGAACCCGGTCACCCACTTTGCAGCTGTTCGCTTCATCGTGGGCTTTGTATCGGGTGGTGCGGCTGACCGTCTTTTGATAGATGGGATGGGGGAAGCGGTTTTCCACCGCCACCACCACCGTTTTGTCCATCTTGTCGCTGACGACGGTGCCGACCCTTTCCTTGAGTGCCATGGGATCGAGGGGGTATCAGGAGGCTGAATCAGCCTTGGTGGCGGAGCGTTGCTGCTCTTGCTGCACCGTGAACAGGTGGGCCAGCTTGATGCGGGCTTCCTTGAAACGGTGCGTGTTTTCCAGCCGACGGGTGGCCTGCTGGAAGCGCAACTCAAACAGTTCACGCCGGGTGGCGTTCACCTGTTCGTTGATCTGGTCGCCGCTGAGCTTGCGCGTATCGGCGATGTTGGGCTTTGCCATGGGTCAGGCCTCCACAGGAGCTGCAGTTTCCTGATCCGCCAGGGTCAGGAATTTGGTCTTCAAAGGAAGCTTGTATTGCGCCAGGCGCATGGCTTCCTTGGCTATTTCGGGGGTGATTTCGTCCCCACCCATCTCGAAGAGAATCCTGCCTGGCTTGATTACAGCCACCCAGAACTCAGGGTTGCCCTTGCCGGAACCCATGCGGGTTTCGGCGGCACGCATGGTGACGGGCTTGTCTGGGAAGATTCGGATCCAAATCTTGCCCCCCCGCTTGACATGGCGGGTCATGGCCCGGCGACTGGCCTCAATCTGGCGTGAGGTGATCCAGCCACATTCCTGGGCTTGCAAGGCAAACTCACCGAAGGCAATCGTGTTGCCCCGGGTGGCGACACCGCGCATGCGGCCTCGTTGCTGTTTGCGGAATTTGACGCGTCTTGGACTCAGCATGGTTCAGGGCTCCTGATCACTCTTTGTTGGAGCGGTCTTCAAACTGTTGCGGCTGCCGGTTGGTGCGGCGGCGGGGGGCCGCACCCACGGGTAGCTGCTCCTTCTGGCCGGGCAGAATTTCGCCTTTGAATACCCACACCTTGATGCCCAGAACCCCATAGGTGGTGCTGGCAAGTTTGGTGGCGTAGTCGATGTCGGCGCGGAGGGTGTGCAGGGGCACGCGACCTTCGCGGGTCCATTCGGTGCGGGCGATTTCGGCGCCGTTCAGGCGACCGCTCACCTGGATCTTGAGGCCGAGCACGCCAGCCCGTTGGGCCCGCTGCACCGCCATGCGGATGACCCGGCGGAAGGCAACCCGCTTCTCCAGCTGCTGGGCGATGTACTCAGCCAGCAGGAAGGCGTCGGCGTCGACCCGCTCCACTTCCACTACGTTGATGCGCACCTGGCGGTTGGCATCGCCGAGGGTTTGCTGGATGCCGGTGCGCAGTTCCTCAATGCCACTGCCCTGGCGGCCAACAAGCACGCCGGGACGAGCTGTCTTGAGTTCGACTTCCAATTGGTCCGCCTTGCGGGCAATCAGCACATCGCTGATGCCGGCAGCGCCGTACTTCTTATGGACGAATTTGCGAATCCGGTCGTCCTCCTGGAGGAGGGTTGGATAGGTTTTACTTGGTGCGTACCAACGGGAGCGGTGGTCCTGGGTGATCCCCAGGCGCAGGCCGGTTGGATGGATCTTGTGTCCCATCAGTCGGTGTCCTCGGGGGTCAGGTGGAAGGAGCCACAGCAATGCTGATGTGGCAGGTTTGTTTCTTGATCGCGTAGGCACGGCCCTGGGCGCGGGGGCGGAAGCGCTTCAGGCACGGTCCCATGTCGGCGATTGCCGAGGCGATCACCAAATTGGCAGGATCCAGGCCCATGTTGTGCTCGGCGTTGGCCACCGCAGAGCGCAGCACCTTGGTAATTGGGCCGGTGGAGCGGTAGGGCATGAACTCGAGCATGATCAGGGCCTCGCGATAGCTGCGGCCACGGATCTGGTCGAGAACCCGACGCACCTTCGACACGGAACCGCGGATGTAGCGGCCGTGGGCGAGGGCTTGGTTGGAAGTGGTGTTTGCCATAGGTTCAGCGGCCTCCTTTCTTATCCTTGATGTGGCCCCGGAAGGTGCGGGTGGGGGCGAATTCCCCGAGTTTGTGGCCCACCATCTGCTCCGTCACATAGACGGGAACATGGGATTTGCCGTTGTGAACGGCGATTGTGTGGCCAATCATCATTGGCAGGATAGTGGAAGCCCGAGACCAGGTTTTGATCACGGTCTTGTCGTCAGCCACGTTTTGCTTTTCAACCTTGCGAAGCAAGCTGTCGGCAACAAATGGCCCTTTTTTGAGTGAACGTCCCATGGCGGATTAAGCGAACAGCAAAGCGGTGTGGATCATCAGGAATCGCGTCCGCCTCGACTCCGTTTGGAGACCCGGCGACGTTTCCGAAGCACAAACCGATTGCTGGGTTTGTTCCGCTTACGGGTTTTGTAGCCCAGGGCAGGTTTGCCCCAGGGGGTGACCGGCCCAGCGCGGCCGATCGGGGCACGGCCCTCACCACCACCATGGGGGTGGTCGCAGGGGTTCATCACCGAACCGCGCACTTCCGGACGGCGGCCCAGCCAGCGCTTACGGCCGGCTTTGCCGAGACTGGTGTTACGCACCTCTGAATTGCCAACTTCGCCCACGGTGGCGTAGCACTCCCTGCGTACCAGGCGCACTTCGGTGGAGGGCAGCTTGAGGGCGACGTAGTCCCCCTCTTTGGCAACCACCTGGGCACTGGCCCCGGCGGTGCGCACCATCTGGCCACCCCGGCCGGCATAGAGCTCCACGTTGTGGACGCTCGAGCCGAGGGGGATGGCGGCCAGCGGTAAGGCATTGCCGGTTTCAATCGGCGAATCGGGGCCGGAGATCACCTGTTGGCCCAGTTCAATCCCTGCGGGGGCAAGGATGTAGCGCTTCTCGCCGTCGGCGTAGAAGAGCAGGGCCAGACGGGCGTTGCGATGGGGGTCGTAGTGGATGGCGGCCACCTTCGCAATTACGCCGTGCTTGTCGCGGCGGAAGTCGACGATGCGGTAGAGGCGCTTGTGGCCCCCACCGCGGTGGCGGCAGGTGATCACGCCGCGGTTGTTGCGGCCCTTGCGGCGGTGTTTGGCGATTACCAGGCCCCGCTCGCGGCCGCGGCCAGTGATTTCGGAGAAGTCACTGGCTACGCGGGTGCGGGTGCCGGGGGTGATGGGTCGGTAGTTACGGATTGCCATGACGTTTCAGATACCTCAGGACTCCGGGAAAAGCTGGATGGCGTTGCCCTCGGCCAGGCGCACCACCGCTTTCTTCACCTGGGCACGTTTGCCGGCGAAGCGTCCCACCCGCCGGGAGCGGCGGGGTGGATTCATGGTGCTGATGCCGATGACCTTGACGTCGAACATCTGTTCAACGGCCGCCTTGATGTCGGGCTTGGCAGCCCGATGGTCCACCTCAAAGGTGTACTGGTTCTGTTCGAGGGCGCGGGTGGCCTTCTCGGTGATCAGCGGCCTGCGGATCACATCCGCAAGCCGGCTTGAAAAGCGCTCAGCCATCGCCGTAAACCTCCTGAATCTTTGCGAGTGCTTCTTCGCTCACGACCAACTTGTTGGCGTGGAGCAGGTCGAACACGTTGAGCTGATCAGCGGCGATCAGCTTCACCTTCTCGAGGTTGCGGACGGAACGTCGCACAGCCTCCGAGGCCCCATCGAGTACCACCAGCACCTTGGCGCCAAGCTCGATGCCGAGGCGGGCGAGAGCTGCGGTGATCTCTTTGGTTTTGGGGGTGTCCAGCCCCGCTCCAAAGCCCTGAACCACAATGATGTCGTCGACGCGGCTCATCAGGGCGGTGCGCAGGGCCAGGCGACGTTCCTTGCGGTTCATCGTCAGGGTGTAGCTGCGGGGCTTGGGCCCAAACACCACGCCGCCGCCGGGGCGGAGCGGGGTGCGGATCGATCCCTGGCGGGCTCGACCGGTGCCCTTTTGCTTGTAGGGCTTGCGGCCGCCACCAGCCACTTCGGCCCGGGTGAGGGTACTGGCCGTGCCTTGGCGGGCATTGGCCAGTTGGCGCACAACTGCGCGGTGGATCAGATCGTTTGCAGAGGATTGCTTGGCGACTTTGAGGTCGAGGGCAGCCTTGCCGGCTTCCTTGCCTTGCCAGTCACGGATTACGCATTGAGTCATCGGTGTTCTCCTCAGTTCCCGGCTTTGGCGCCCACCCGGTTCGCCGGGCGGATGTTCAGCAGGGCGCCGGGCTTGCCGGGCACTGAACCTTTCACCACCAGCAGGTTGCGTTCGGCATCCACTTTGAGGATGACGAGGCCACGGGTGGTGATCTGTTTGCCGCCGTAGCGGCCCGCCATGCGCTTGCCGGGGTAGACCCGGCCTGGCGTGGTGCCAGCGCCGATCGAGCCAGGCTCACGGTGGTTCTTTGAACCGTGGGTCATGGGGCCGCGGCTGAAGCCATGGCGCTTTTGCAGGCCGGAGAAACCCCGCCCCATGGTGTCGCCGCTCACGTCCACCTTCTGGCCGGCCTCAAAGGCCGTGACGGAGATGGAGGCACCCAGCTCGAGGCCATCGACGCTGTCAACCCGATATTCCTTCAGGTGGCGCAGAAGATCTTCTCCCGACTTGCTCAAGTGCCCCTTGGCCGGCCTGTTCACGAGCTTTTCGCGAATGTCGCCAAAACCAAGCTGCACGGCGGTGTAGCCGTCGGTGCTGGTGCTTTTAATTTGGGTGATGCGGCAAGGCCCCGCCTCGATCAAGGTGACCGGGATGGAGTTGCCCTCTTCATCGAAGAACTGGGACATGCCCAATTTCTTCCCAAGGATGCCGATAGACATAGGAGGGGAAACAACGCCAGCTGGACCACCGCTTGCCCGGAGCACGGGGCTCGAACACAACGGTGAAGCTGACTCGATCGAAAAACTGCCTGGCTCTGCCCAGGTGGGCGCTTTGCGCCTTTCGAAGTAGAACTTCGCCAGGCGCTGATGCGATTTCCAAGGGCTAGCAAGGCTGATCTGGATCGGATCAGCGCGGCTGGGACTTTTCAGAACCGGACCGGAAGTCCCGAGGGACAAATTCCAGTGCGTTCTGGCAGTTTCCCGACGGAGCCTGGGCCTAGGAGGGCCTCAGATCCGTACTGGCCGAAGCCGGCCACCACCACTGGTGACCGGGTGCCGTGAGCTGGAGGCCCGGCTAGCGGACGGGCACAGTTCAATGGCACAGCAGGCAACCCTACAACACAACCTCCCCACGAGCTGGCAGACTCCCCTAACAGCCCAGCGAACCCCTGCGATGCCTCTGCTGCTCTCCGGTCGCGGTTTTAAGCGGGATCTTGAACAGGCTGGGGCCCTGGCACTGTTTGCCCCCCTGGAGGGTGGGGCCGAGACCCGCCTGCTGCGGCGGCTGCGGGCCGCGGGCTACCGGGCCCAGCTCAGCTCAGCTCGAGGATTGGGCGATCCGGAGGCCTTCCTGTTTCAGCTCCACGGCGTACGCCCACCCCATCTGGGTCACCAGAGCGTGGGGAGGGGGGCCGCGGTGGGTGAGGTGCAGAGGGTGATGCCCCAGTTGGGGGCCCTGCTGGAGGGCAGCCAGCCGATCCTGCTTTGGCTGCTTGAGGGTCAGGTGCTCTCCCAGGCGGAGCTCGGCTCCCTGGTGGCGCTTTGCCGGCGGGAGCCGCGGCTGAAGTTGGTGGTGGAGATGGGGGGCGCTCGGGCCCTGCGCTGGCAGCCCCTTGAGCAATTGCTTGGTGCCTGAAGGCCTGGAGCCGGAAGCGGCCCTGGCCCGGGGCCACTGGGTCAAGCTGATTTGCGGCGCCAGCAACCAGGATCTGGCAGCCATAGAGGATCTCAGCGGCATCTTTGCCCTGGCCGGGGTTCATTGCATCGATGCGGCCGCCGACCCTGCCGTGGTGGCGGCCATCCGTCGCGGCTTGGCCTGGGCTGGGGCCCGGGGCTCTGGACGGCCCTGGTTGATGCTGAGCCTCAGTGATGGGGCCGATCCCCATTTCCGCAAGGCCTGGTTCGATCCCCGTCGCTGCCCGAAAACCTGTTCCCGCCCCTGCGAACGGGTCTGCCCAGCCCTTGCCATTGGGGTGGCGGCCACCGGGGAACCTGGGGTGCTGGCCGAGCGCTGCTACGGCTGCGGCAGGTGTCTACCGGCCTGTCCCCATCACTTGATCGAGGAGCGGGGGCAGGTGTTGGCTGGGGAGGGGGTGGCGCCCCTGCTGGCCCAGCTGCGGCCCGATGCGGTGGAGCTCCACACCCAGCCGGGTCGGGGGGCGGCCTTTGCTGAGCGGGTGGCCCAGTTGGTTGCCAGCGGGGTTTCCTTGCGGCGGGTGGCGGTGAGCGCTGGCCTCGAGGGCACGGCCCAGTCGTCGCGCCAGCTGGCTGCGGAGCTCTGGCAACGGTTCGGCGTGCTGCGCAGGGAGGGCATGCTCCCTCTCTGGCAGCTTGATGGCCGGCCGATGAGTGGCGACGTGGGAGCCGGCACGGCCGCTGCGGCCGTCGGCCTGGCCGCGGCCGTGCTGCCCTTGGCACCGCCTGGCCCGGTGCAGCTGGCGGGGGGAACCAATGCCCATACGCTCCTCCAATTGGCGGCCAGGGCCCCATTGCGGCGCCAGATCGCCGGGGTGGCCTTTGGGGGGGTGGCCCGTCGGCTGCTGCAACCGCTGCTGCTGGAAGCCCAGCACCGGGGCCGGCCCCTGCTGGCCGATGGGCTGCTCTGGCCCCAGGCCTTGCGGCTGGCCCAGGGCCTGGTCAATCCCTGGTTAGAACGGGTGGAGTGAACCGGCCCCAGCGCGTCACCGACGATCTCGATCGCCTGCTGGAGGTGCTGCCCCAGGTGGTGCAGACCTGCCTGGCCAGCGAGGCTGCGCGGGATCAGCTAATCGAGGTGGTGCTGGATCTGGGCCGGGTGCCAGAGGCGCGCTACCCCGCCCGGGCGGTCAGCTTGGGGGCGGAGCCCCTGGGTCGGCTCGAGTTGGCAGCAGTGGTGGAGAGGGTTGGGGCCTTCGGCGGTGACAACCGCGCCGGCATCGAGCGCACCCTGCATCGGATCAGTGCGATCCGCAACCGCAGTGGGGAGATCGTCGGCCTCACCTGCCGAGTGGGCCGCTCCGTGTTCGGCACGGTGGCGATGGTGCGCGATCTGCTCGATGGGGGCGACTCCCTGCTGTTGATGGGTCGCCCTGGTGTCGGCAAAACCACCGCCCTGCGGGAGATCGCCCGGGTGCTGGCCGACGACCTGGGCAAGCGGGTCGTGGTGATTGACACCAGCAACGAGATCGCCGGCGACGGTGACATCCCCCACCCAGCCATTGGCCGGGCCAGGCGCATGCAGGTGGCAAGGCCCGAGCTGCAGCACCAGGTGATGATCGAGGCGGTGGAAAATCACATGCCCGAAGTCATCGTGATTGATGAGATCGGCACCGAATTGGAGGCCCAGGCGGCCCGCACGATCGCCGAGCGGGGCGTGATGCTCGTGGCCACTGCCCACGGCAATGAGCTGACCAACCTGATCAAAAATCCCACCCTCTGCGACCTGGTGGGCGGCATCCAGTCGGTGACCCTGGGGGATGAGGAGGCGCGCCGGCGCCGCACCCAGAAAACAGTGCTGGAAAGGGCGGCGGATCCCACCTTCCCCTTGGCGGTGGAGATGCACAGCCGCCACCGTTGGCTCGTGCATCGCGATGTGGCTCGCACGGTCGATCTGTTGCTGCGGGGCCAGAGCGCCCGCCCCGAAATCCGAGAGCTTGGGGCGGGCGGAGAGTTGCGGCTGCAGGAGAGCCCATCGCTATCTGCGTCGCCATCCCCATCTCCATCGCCATCTTTATCGCCATTGCGATCCCCATCTAGATCCCCATCCCCATCTAGATCCCCCGGCCTGGCTCCCCGACCCCTGAGTCGGCCCGAGGCTCCCTCCAGCCCCCCGGTTGGCGTCGAGCCAGCCTGTTCCAGCCCCGCCCCTGCTGCTCCGCCCCTGCTGCGCCTGTACGGGGTGGGAATCGGCCGCAGCCTGCTGGAGCAGGTCGGGCGGGCCCGCCAGTTGGCTGTGGAGGTGGTGGGCAGCGTGGAGTTGGCCGATGCGGTGCTCAGCTTGCGCCATGAGCTCGGCCGTGATCCCCATGTGCGCCGCCAGGCCCAGGAGCTTGGCCTGCCGATCCTGGTGTTGAAATCTGCGGCCCAGCCCCAGCTGCAGCGGGCCATGGAGCGGTTGCTCGAGCGGCACCGCCAGCAGCACGCCGATCCGGATTCAACCGCTGCGCCGCCCTGTCTTCAGGGTGACGATGCCCACGCTGGCCTGGAGGAATGTCGGCTGGCGGTGGAGCGGGTGGTGCTGCCCCATGGCCAGCCCGTCGAGCTGTTGCCCCGCAGCCCTCGGGTGCGCCTGCTGCAGGCCGAACTGGCCGGCCGCTATCGGCTGCGCACCGCCGAGTTTGGTCGAGGGGCGGAGCAACGGCTGCGGGTGTTTCCGGCTTGATTTCCCTGTCTGCCCGGGTCGCGGTTGACGAAGGACCGGCCGCTATGGGTAACTATCTAGGCACCGGCCCGGCCGGATGCATTGGGTCGTCGCCAAGTGGTAAGGCAGCGGGTTTTGGTCCCGCCATTCCTAGGTTCGAATCCTAGCGACCCAGTTTTGAGGCCCCATGCCGCCGGCATTCGATTCCCCTGCCCCCTTGGTCGTCTTTGACTTCGACGGCGTGTTGGTGGATGGCATGCCCGAATACTGGTGGGCCGCCAGGACTGCGGCGCTGCAGCTGGCCCCCAGGCTGCAGCTCCCAGAATCGGCGCCTGCTGCCTTTGGGCGCTTGCGGCCCCTGATCCACAAGGGCTGGGAGATGGTCCTGATGGCCGCTGAGCTGGGCCGGGACGAGCTCGACATAGAACACCTTTTGAACGATTACCCAGCTGCCCTGGCCTCTGCCCTGGCTCGCTGGAATTGGCCCGCTGGCCTGCTGCAGCAGCAGCTGGAGCAGGTGCGGGCTGGCGCCATTGGCATCGATGAAGCGGGCTGGTTGGCCCGCCACCGGTTTTACCCTGGGGTTAAGCAGCGGCTGGTGCGTTTGGCCGAGGACGGGGCGGCCTGGGCCGTGCTCACCACCAAGGGTGCCGTATTCGCCGCCAGGCTCCTGGAGGCTGCGGGGCTCAGGCCTGAAGCTCTCTTTGGCCACGAGCAGGGGAGCAAGGTCGAGGTGCTGCGGCATCTCCAGACCCAAGGGCGTCCCCTCTGGTTCGTCGAGGACCGTCGCCCGACGCTGGAGGCGGTGCGGGCTGATCCGGAGCTGGCCATGGTGCGCTGTTTCCTGGTGAGTTGGGGCTACCTGGGCCCGGGGGATGGCCAGGACCTGCCGCCCACCATTGGCTGGCTCACTCCGGAGGCCTTTTCAGCCCCCCTGGCGCAATGGCCCTAGTCGGTTAGAGTACGCCCGTACTATGAGCAATTGGTACGCCGGCCCTTTTTGGTGGCACTTGCTCTCTAGGGGGCGCAGGATTGCTTCCTGAGCCCGTCCCCCCTCTCTGCTGGTCTTTTCTG
>ERZ889217.1049-NODE-1049-length-14957-cov-13.215005_pt1 | contig 14957 bp, 10 predicted proteins | sample MGYA00521098_ERZ889217 | MGnify/ENA primary metagenome ERZ889217 (study PRJEB32303, sample SAMEA104408613) | aquatic metagenome | biome: Brackish water; feature: Pelagic; material: water | place: Baltic Sea | collected 2014-06-10T22:04:00 | depth 2,362 m ...
TGCATCCTTTCTCAAGGCTCAACTGAATCAAAACTCGCTCTTCGCAATTAAGATGCTTATATTTGGTTTTCATCGCAACACAGTACCTCAAGGTTAGTGTTGCACTTCGTTTTTGAACTAAACAGGTATCATTTTTAACCTGTTGCGACATTTTGAGACGACATTAATGATATTTTTTGCAACATTAGCCACCTAAACAAATAAGATATAAAACTTCAAACGATAAAGTTCACTTGCTATGCGGCTTTTAATATATTGCAACTTGCTCCATCGCATGCCTTGTGTGTGACTCTCAATTCCAGACGGATTGCATCTGAACATGAAAAAACCAAACTGGTTAAAGTCGACACACATCAAAGCCTTTTTGAGTCATCAACTGACATATTTACTGACTCGTAAATATAAAGTGCGAAGAAAATCTTCTACCCGCAACAAATTCATGGTGTTTAGTACCGATGGTTTAGGCGATGCGTTTTTAAAACTCTCAGTAATTGATTCACTTGCAGAAATGCACGGAAGGACAAACTTATTAGTGCTGACAAGGGATGCTTCTGCAATGCTTTACGAAAGTCTAAGCATACCCACTTTAAGATACTCTGATAGACATAGAACCAACCCTGTAAGCCGACTAAATCTTGTAAAAAAAATAAACAATCTGAATGTACACACTCTTTATGTCATGGATTTCTCACTAACCGAGAATCTGGTTGACCTGCTACACATACCCAACAAAATAGGTTTCACAACGGGTGGGCAGAACAATAACCATACACGCTTTACCACTTCAATTGCACACCCCTTTTATGTTGGCGATGCACTGGAAAACTTCTGTAAATCAACTGAGTTAAATCCTGATCTAATGGACAACACTCAACTATTGGCACAGTTTCAAAATCTGACTTTGCAAACTGCTGGGCGTCTTAAAATCGCAGTGGCAGTTGGAGCAAGTAATCCTTTAAAAATGATGCGGTTGGATAATCTACGTGCAATCTTGACGAAACTAAGAGCCGTATATCCAGATGCTGAAATCGTACTTCTTGGATCAGGTGTAAAAGAAAAAACTTATGCCAGTAAACTGCTATCACGTGGCTATGGCCTAAATCTTAAAAATGCTGTCTCAAAACTTAATTTGCAAGAACTCATTTCTAGCGTGTGGGGCTGTGATGCCTTAATTGGATTTGATTCAGCGCTATACAACCTTTCATTCACGCTTGGAAAGCCCACGGTTTGTCTTGCATGGACAAACGCAAGCGTACAACATGAAAAACCATGGGTGAAAATTGTTCGCGGAAATAGACGTGAATGGGGCACTGCCGACGGTTATGGCTGTCCGGAGACAAACTCAATAAGTCCCCAACAAGTCATAGATGCACTCGGGGATTTAATGCACGTCAAAAAGAAATTTGCCTAAACGAACATGCGAACCAAAAACTGCTCAAGCGCTAATAGCATTTCCAGAATCCCCAGAGAGTGCGCCTGGTCACGAATTTATTTATTGCAACAATGACCGGCGTATCTCGCTTGCTCCAGTTCACCCTGGCCTTGTACAACGCCGACCGTGACAAGCCCACAATCTTGCAGGCTTTGGCCTTTGATAGCTGATGTTCATCCGTCATGATGTCCACTGCTATTCGTTTCTCGGTCGACGATACAGCTTTCGGCTTAGAACGTCCTTAATCTCGGTGTTCTCAAGCGCCAGGTCTGCATACATGCGTTTGAGCTTGGTATTCTCTGCTTCAAGCTCCTTGATACGCTTGAGCTCATTGACCGAGACCCCGGAGTACCTAGACTTCCACTGGCAATACAGTCCATTGCTAATGCCATGCTTTCTGCATACCTCAGCAACCGGCACAACTGCTTAACCTTCACCGAGAATAACCACAATTTGACTTTGTGTAAATTTTGACTTTCTAATCCCAAACTCCTAAAAGGGGCGGAAATCTAAATTTTTAATCTGTTTACTGTCCCGGTAAGCTTACGCCACCTACTAAGACTGTTAATAGGTAACAAATTACGTGAGGTAACAGTATCTGGCGATTAACAATTAAGCCGAGTCAATGCGAGCGTTACCTTAAGGGTCGCATCATCGATATCGGCTGTGGAAGGGACTTGGTTTGTTCAGGTGCTGAACCCTTCGATTTGCCAGATGGCGACGCACAAGAGATTGCTAGTATCAGGGACAATAATGCATACGATACCGTTCACAGCAGCCACTGCCTTGAACACATGAGAGATCCCGTCCATGCCCTTTCGCAATGGTGGGCGCTTTTAAAACGGGGTGGTCACTTGATTGTCGTCGGCCCCGATGAGGACCTATACGAACAAGGATTTTGGCCAAGCCGCTTTAACCATGACCACAAAGCAACCTTTCGGCTAAACAGTCCAACCTCTTTGTCACCAGTTTCTCATGACATTAAAGCAATTGTTCAATCGCTACCTGGTGCAGACATTGTTGAGCTCGAACGTCAAGACCTAAAATATGACTATTCTCTGCAAGCCAAAGGAATGACGCCCAACCCACTGGTGCCCCTTTTTTTTTAAATCTTTTAAAAACATAATGAGAGCTGTTGTTAAACCATTTCCCCTCGCCCGCCAGAGGCTAACAAGGCGTCTAGAAAATGCGTATTTTCGAACGCATGGTATTCCCATTGATCACACATCTCGCGACGCACTTGCTCAAATACAAATTGTAGCGGCCAAGCGTATCACCAAGAACTAGTTAGCAGGCATTTTCAAGAAGAGCTTTTCGAGCGCCGCATCAAAGCGAGCGTCATCAAAAGCATCAATACGCGTCCCAGCAACAGCATCTGCTAGGAAGGTGATTGCCAGATCAGAGTTTGGGTGCCAGCTGTCGTAGTTGTTTGACTTGATCAATGGCGATAGGTCGGGAGGGTTATAAATTGCCAACTGCGGTTTGGCAAGGCCCGTAGCGATATGTACAACGCTGGTATCAACCGAAACAATCGCCTGGCAAGCCCGCACTTGTTCAAAAAACTCAGTCAGTTCCGATGTGGGTCGCAGAAAAACTTTTGAGGTCAAGTCATTGGCTATCAACAAATTGATTAAGCCCTTTTCTTTATCAGGCGTTGCAATCATAAAAACAGAAACACTTAGGCCTTGCTTGGCAGCGATTGCCAAAATACCTCTGATTGCGCTCACAATTTTTAAATCACTAAAGCTTCGGTGTCGGCTCGCACCAAAAGGACAAAACCCGATAACAAGGTTTTCATGCCAATAAGACATGACATGATTGCGAGCGGTCCTGTTTTCCGGCAGCCAATACTGTCGGTTGTCGACTGGGACAGATAACTTTTCAAGCAGCGGAATGGCTTTTTCAGAAAAATGCAACTTTTCAGTCATAGCACCTAACTTGATGTCGACGCATTTGAGGCCATCGTCTAGGCTAGCGACGTGTCCCGGCCGAATCAAATACAGCAAGAGCAGATCTCGCGCTTTTAGAGCCTGCGATAGGTGGACGACGTATCGGGGTCTTTTAAGCTTCTTGGCGATATTAAAAACGGACCAAAATCCGGGTCGCTTAGGCGATAACACCACACTATCGAACTCAAAGGTGTGATCAAAAAGCTCAAAAAAATCAGCCCCAGTCGCGACCCAGAGCTTCAAATCAGGCCGATGCTTTTTAAGCTCACGCCAAATCCAAGACAACACAACCGTATCGCCAAGCTTGGCATCCCAGCGAACAAAAAGAATAGCGTCTTCAACATCACCTGAGGCACTTGGCGCTCGATCTAACAACACGACCGCTATTGCTCGACGAATACTATCGCGCCAGGCCCTGACGTGATTAGTAAACGATTTCAAAGCCATCGGCATCAACCCAATCGTTTAGCGCTATTAGAAGATCATCTGGCACGTAAACGCACCACTGTTCGCCCAGACGTATACGACATGCAGCACCTGCGGTCTGGTAAGTGATTTCCACCGGCATCCCAGCACCTTGTTCGATGGCCCTAAAAGGCGACAAGAGAGCCTGAAGACGATCTGCATCAGCCTTACCATTCAAGCGAATGGACAAGGCACGCGCGCGCGCTTCACGCATGGCCTGTAAATCAAACACATCATCAACCGAAACCCGAAAACCACCTGAATATTCATCAACGGCGACTTTGCCGCAAAGGACAAGCAGCGCGTCCTCTTTAAACCGAGCTCGATTGGCCTCGTACATTTCATTAAAAATCATCACATCGAGCTGCGCAGTCCCATCATCAATGGTTGCAATCAGCATTTTTCCGCGACGAGTCATTTGCGGGCGCAGCGCCGCAATCGTACCGGCAAGCCACTGAACATCTCGCGATGGCGTCACATCATTCAACGAGCGGGGCACCATGCGCCGAACCTCATCGCGCCACGCATCAAACATATGGCCGCTAAAAAAATAGCCCAGTGCCACTTTTTCCTCAGCCAGCTTGCGACGCAGATCCCATGGATCAGCGTTTTCAAGAACACCAGCCACCACATCGCTGCCATCATCACCAAATAGCGAGACCTGAGAGGAACTGCGTGCGGCCTGTTCAGCCGCTTCCACTGCCGTGGGCAATGACATGAGCAAGGCCGCTCTGTTAGGCTCAATGGCGTCAAAAGCACCCGCTCTAATCAAAGACTCTAGGCAACGCCGATTAACGAGTTGCCGATTGATACGCTGGCAAAACTCAAACAGCGAAGTGAATGGTCCGCCTGCTTGGCGCGCTTGGACTATTTCCTCAATCGCAGCCTGCCCTGCCCCTTTGATTGCACCCAACCCATAACGGATGGTGCGAGGTGGCTTGTTCTGAGGATCGTTGTCCTCACGCACCGGCTCAAATCGATAGCCAGAGGCATTGACATCAGGCGGCAAAACCTTAACCCCATTGGCATGGCAATCACGCCAAAAGGTTTGAACCTTATCAGTGTCGTCCATATCGGACGAAAGCGTGGCCGCCAAGAACTCAGCCGGGTGATGCGCCTTAAGCCAAGCCGTGTGATAGGCAATGAGCGCATAGGCAGCCGAGTGTGACTTGTTGAAACCGTAGCCGGCAAACTTCTCCATCAAGTCGAACAACTTTACGGCCAAAACCGGATCATGCCCCTTTTGCGCCGCGCCTTGTTGAAACAATTCGCGCTGCTGAGCCATTTCCTCAGCTTTCTTTTTACCCATGGCGCGACGCAGAAGGTCAGCACTGCCTAATGAGTAGCCGCCGATGATCTGCGAAATCAGCATCACCTGCTCTTGATACACAATCACACCGTATGTGCTTCTGAGCGTATGTTCCAGATCAGGGTGGAAATAATCAACAGAAGCACGACCGTGCTTACGATTGACAAAATCATCAACCATGCCCGACTCAAGCGGGCCAGGCCGATAAAGCGCCAAAACAGCAATCACATCCTCAAAGTTGCTTGGCCGAAGCTTCTTTAAAAGCTCTTTCATGCCCCGCGATTCAAGCTGAAAGACAGCCGTTGTGTTGGCTTCACAAAGCAATTGATAAACCTTGGGGTCATCCAGCGTTAAGGCCATGACGTCAAACCCTGAGAGCTCGGCGTTGAACTGTCGCACGTAGCGCACAGCCCAATCCAAAATCGTCAGGTTTCGTAACCCCAAAAAGTCAAATTTCACCAAACCAGCGGCTTCAACATCATCCTTGTCAAACTGCGACACGGCACTACTCTCTTGCCCAGGCTGGCAATAGAGCGGGCAGAAATCCGTTAACTTGCCTGGTGCAATCAAGACGCCACCAGCATGCATACCGACATTTCGGGTTAATCCTTCGAGCGGCCTCGCCAAGTCAATCAAAGCGCGGACTTCGTCTTCTTTTTCATAACGGGCTTTGAATGCAGGCTCGTCTGTCAGGGCGCGGTCAAGCGTCCAAGGATCTGCGGGACTAAAGGGGATCAACTTAGACAGGCCATCGCAAAGCATGTAAGGCATGTCTAGCACACGCCCAGCGTCACGAACCACCGCTTTGGCGCCCAAAGTACCAAAGGTCGCGATCTGACTGACGGCTTGTCGACCATACTTGTCTTTAACGTATTCAATTACGCGTTCACGATTATCCTGACAAAAGTCGATATCGAAGTCAGGCATCGAAACCCGCTCTGGATTCAAGAATCGCTCAAACAGCAAATCGTAACGAATGGGGTCTAGATCAGTAATGCCAAGCGAATAGGCGACCAGTGAGCCCGCCCCTGAGCCGCGGCCAGGGCCAACCGGCACGCCGTTTCTCTTGCCCCAATTGATAAAGTCTTGAACGATCAAAAAGTATCCCGCGAAACCCATTTGAATAATGGTTTGGCACTCCCAGTCCAATCGAGACTGGTACTTTGGACGGTTCTCGTTGCGTAAGGTCTCATCAAGGAACAGTTGTTTTAAGCGGACTTCTAAGCCCTCGTGGGAAAGCTGCACCAAATAGTCATCAATACCAAGTCCAGCTGGCGTCGGAAAATCGGGTAATTTTGGTTGGCCCAAGGTGAGCGTCAAATTACAACGCTGGGCAATGGCAACCGTGTTTTGAAGCGCTGAAGGCACATCACTAAACAATGCTGTCATTTCGTCAGTCGACTTCAGGTACTGATCTTCAGTAAATCGCCGCTCACGCTTGGGGTTGGTCAGAATTTCACCATCCGAGATGCAGACCCTGGCTTCGTGAGCCCGATATTCCTCAGCGCGAATAAACTGAACGGGATGCGTAGCCACCACCGGCACAAATAATTGCTGCGCCAATGCCAACGCACTATCCGTGTATGACCAGTCCGCTTGGTTACCAGTACGCTGCAACTCCAAGTAGTAGCGGCCGGGCAACGCCTGCATCCATTGCTGAGCCAATTGGGCAGCCACATCCGATTGCCCTGCCAACAGGGCCTGCCCCACGTCGCCATGACGGCCACCGGACAGCACAATCAAACCAGGAGCCTGCATAACCCATTCACGCTTTACAGCAGCTTTGCCGTGTTGCGTATTTTCCAGCCAAGCCCGCGTAATCAGTTCACATAAGGACCGGTAACCCTGCTCGTTAGCCACAAGCAGTAAAATACGGTAAGGTTTGTGTGGTTCGGACTCATTCGTGAGCCAAACATCACAACCGGCGATCGGTTTGACGCCTTTGGAACGGGCAGCGTTGTAAAACTTGATTAGGCCAAACACGTTTACCAAGTCTGTCAACGCCACCGCTGGCTGTTCAAGTATTTTTGTTTGCGACACCAAGTCATTGATTCGAACAATACCGTCAACCACCGAATACTCGGAGTGGACGCGCAAATGAACGAAGGGGATGGGGGGCTGGTTGCCTTGCATGCTTAAGATTGTACTCAAGGACTGTCGATACACATCATGAAATGGCTAATTCTATTCACTTGGTTGGGTGCAATCCTATTTGCGCACTTTAGGGGGCAGGTTCGCTTACCTATTAAGCGCCAACTACTCGACCAGTCCATACTCTTAGCGCCCGTCAATGCCCTGATGGTTTTGAACTCGAAAGCCCCCACCACGCCATATGTGCCGCTTTCACGCCTGCCTGAATTGAGTCTGCTTCAAGACAATTGGAAAATCATCCGCGACGAGGCCCTGCACTTGGCCCAGTTACGCGAAATCAAAGCCCCTGATGCCCATAACGACATCGGATTCAACTCTTTTTTTAAATACGGCTGGAAGCGTTTTTACCTCAAGTGGTATGACGCCAAACACCCATCAGCCGAATCGCTCTGCCCCAAAACCACTGCTTTGCTCAAACAGACTCCAAGCATAAAGGCGGCCGTGTTTGCCGAATTGCCACCCCGCTGTCGTTTGAACCCGCACCGCGACCCTTTTGCAGGGTCTTTGCGATACCACTTAGGACTTTCCACGCCTAACGACCCATCTTGCTACATCGATGTCGACGGCATTCGCCACGTTTGGCACGATGGTGAAGGCGTTGTTTTCGATGAAACGTATGTGCACGAAGCACAAAACAACTCAAATCAAAACCGCATCATTCTGTTTTGTGATGTCGAACGCCCATTGAAATGGCGCTGGGTTGAGCGCTTTAACCAATGGTTTGGCCGCGTCATGATGTCAGCGGTAAGCTCACCAAACGCTGAAACTGATCAGACCGGTTTCATTAACAAACTCACGCATTGGCATTGGGTCATTGATCAAAAACGCAGTGCTTTCAAGACGGCCAACCGCACCCTTTACAAAGCAACTAAGGTGGCCCTGATAGTGCTCGCCATCTTGCTTTTCTTAGCGATTTGACCAAGACTAACGTTGCAACGCCTCCCATGCCTTGTACAAACGCTTGGCAGACACGGGGTAAGGCGTGCGCAGACGTTGCGCAAACAGCGCAACACGCAACTCTTGCAACATCCAAAAGAACTGATCTAGCCCAGGTTCCGGCGCGCCTGCCAACGCCTGCCGGGCGCGCCGGTAGTGCGCCAAAAGTGGCGCCATTTCACTCATCCGTTGCTGATCACGATCCGCATCAGCTCGAAGGCCGTCAAACCGAACGGCAATGGCTTCTAAGTAACGAGGCAAATGCTTGAGTTGCTCATAGGGTGTACGCATCACAAAATCAGGGGGCATCAATTCACTGAGTTGAATCACCATGTCTTTGCAGGCACTTTCGTGCACTTTAAACTGTACCAACCGCTTTCTAGCCACCTCTGATTGCTCAAGAATAGACAGCACAAGTCGAGACAACTCTTGCGCCAAAAGCCCTACCCTTTCCTTGGCCAATTCTCGGCTGCTGGCAAAGCTCTCCGCGTCTATGGGCCATGGTTGCTGCTCGAGCGCTGCACGCGACAAAGCCGCATCAATAATTTGCCCGCGTAGAGACTCCCACGATCCAAGCGGCATATACAAAACACCCAATCGCAAAGCGTCTGGTAGGTTCTTTTCTAAAAACTTGATTTGCTCTTTCAAACCAATCCGAAGCAATCGCAAAAGGCCAAGGCGGTGGCAGCGTTGCGCGGTTTGCGCATCATCAAAAACATCAATCCGACAGTGCGTGCCTTCATCGACCAGCGCAGGGTAGCCCAAGATACTTTTACCAGCGCGGCGTATCTCCATGACTTCAGGTAGCGACTCGAATGTCCATTGGGTGATTTGCTCTAATGCCTGATCAGCAATAACCGGCTCACCTTGTGCGGCCATTTCTTGGAAAGTGGCATGCGCTTGATCGCCGAATTGCGCTTTAAGCTGCGACAAATTACGACCTGCTCGCAACATTCGGCCGTGCTGATCAATGATTCGAAAATTCATGAACAAGTGCGCAGGCAACGAATCGACCCGAAAATCAGACTCCTGAACTTTGACATGAAACTGCTGATCAATGTCAGCAATAACAGCTGCCGTCAAGCTGACCGTCGGCGCAGACATTCGGTCAAACCAGCGTGCGTGAAAAGCTTGGGCATAATCGGGCACGGGCACGCAGTGCTTGCGTAACTTTTGCGGTAAAGACTTGACCAACCACTGCACTTTTTCTTTCACCATGCCAGGCACCAGCCACTCCCAGCGCGGAGCCGTTAATTGATTAAGTAACACAAGGGGAACTGAAACCGTGACGCCATCCTTTGGTGAGCTTGGTTCAAAGTGATAATCCAATTTAAGGGCATTACCCTGCCAGCTGACCGTCTTTGGAAACACATCGGTTGTGATACCCGCCGCCTCATGGCGCATCAGGTCATCTCTGGAAAGCTTCCAGCGCTGCACCTCTTTATCATCTATTTGCTTAAACCACTGCTTGAATGCCACTGTTTGGCATATCTCTTGAGGCAACAATCGATCGTAAAACCCAGCAATCAGGGTTTCATCGACCAAAATATCTGGCCGTCGGCTGCGATGCTCAAGGCGCTCGATGCTCTGGATTAGCTTTTTGTTGTGCGTCACAAATTCATACGGCAAGTCAACCTCACCGGGCACCAGTGCCTCACGAATAAAAGTCTCGCGGGCACGCACCAAATCAACTGGTCCAAAATGCACTTGCCGTCCGCTATAAATTGGTAGGCCGTAGAGCGATGCTTTTTCTTGTGCCACCACTTGCCCACGACGACTATCCCAGCGCGGATCGCCCCAGCTCTTGGACAGTAGGTGGGCACCCACGCGCTCTATCCAGACAGGTTCAATTTTTGCGATGCAACGGGCGTACAACCGACTCGTTTCAACCAACTCGCCAGCCAGCATCCACTTACCCGCTTTTCGAACGAGCTTCGATCCTGGGTGTATCCAGAATCGCAGGTCGCGCACCCCTTGGTAATGGCTGGCCTCTTCGGACTTCAACCCAACCTGCCCGATCAATCCCGTTAACAGTGCTGAATGAATCTGCTCATACGTGGCTTCAGTTTGGTTGACCCGCCAGCGCTGCTCGCCAACCATGGCAGCGAGCTGCCCGTGAATGTCATGCCATTCTCTTAACCGCACAGCCGACAAATAGTTTTGCCGCAAAACGCCGACCAGTTTGCGCTGCGAGCCTTTGTGAGCGACTTGCTCGTGGTACCAATCCCAAAGTTTTAACCATGCCAAAAACTCTGACTGCTTGTCTGCAAATTTGGCGTGCGCTTGTTCGGCGGCCTCGCGCGCAATCACGGGGCGTTCGCGGGGGTCTTGGACGGCCATGGCAGAGGCAATGATCAACATTTCTCTCAAACATTGCTGATCGCGAGCGGCCAGTAACATACGCCCAACTCTCGGATCCAATGGCAATCGAGCCAACAACTTTCCAATGCTCGTTAAAGAATGAGCCGAAGCTTGAGGCTGTGAACCAGCGCCCGATGCGTTCATATTCAACGCACCGAGCTCTTGTAACGTTTGATACCCATCTGCGATTGCTCGCCCAGTGGGTGGATCAACAAACGGAAACCGCTCGATTTCTGGCAGCCCGAGGGACTTCATCCGCAAAATAACGCCAGCCAGTGATGAGCGTAAGACCTCAGGCTCACTGAAACGCCGCCGACGCTTGAAGTCTTCTTCATCGTAGAGACGGATACAAACGCCTGGGCCCAAGCGCCCACAGCGTCCCGCCCTTTGATTGGCTGAGGCCTGACTGATAGGCTCGATTTGCAGCTGCTCGACCTTTTGTCGCCAAGAATAACGCTTGACTCGTGCCAAGCCGGCATCAATCACATATCGAATGCCAGGCACTGTTAACGACGTCTCAGCCACGTTGGTTGCGAGCACCACGCGACGAGCACGGGTGCTTGGCCGAAAGATTTCTTCCTGTTCATTTTGTGAAAGCCGAGAAAACAATGGCAAGATCTGTGTGCTTTGCGGATGATGCTTGCGCAGCGCTTCGCTGGTTTCGCGAATTTCACGCTCACCGGGCAAAAAAACCAGAATATCCCCTGGCCCATGGCGAGCGCACTCATCAACCGCATCAGTCACCGCGTCACACAAATCCCTTTCTTGAACGCCCTCTTCAAGCTGCCCCTCGATTTCAGCGGCCTGCTCGGCAGGTAGCTTAACCGGGCGATAACGCATCTCTACTGGGTAAAGACGCCCCGACACCTCAATAATCGGTGCCGCTTGACCGTTGGGCGCCGCAAAATGCTGAGCGAACCGATCCGCATCAATAGTGGCAGACGTGATGATGACTTTCAGATCAGGTCGCTGCGGCAGAATTTCTCTCAAGTAACCCAAAAGAAAATCAATGTTTAGGCTACGCTCATGAGCCTCATCAATGATGATGGTGTCATACGCTTTGAGCAGTCGGTCCCGCTGAATTTGAGCCAACAAGATACCATCGGTCATCAGTTTGATAGCCGTTGAGGCATCGGTGCGCTGCTGAAAGCGAATTTGATAACCAACCCACTGGCCCAGCGGGGTTTGGAGCTCTTGCGCGATACGACGGGCGACCGATGTCGCCGCCAAACGGCGTGGCTGAGTGTGCGCAATCATCGCCTCACGCCCTCTGCCCATGGCCAAACAAATCTTTGGTAACTGGGTCGTTTTACCCGAGCCCGTCTCACCGCTTAAGATCACAACCTGATGCTGGGTGATCGCGAGCACGATGTCTTCTCGCCTCGCGCTGACTGGCAAATCGTCCGGGAAAGCGATTTCGGGCAACGGTCGTGGGGAAATGGCAACGGTTTGGGCCGTCTGCGTGTCTGAAACCAAGTCGACAACCTCAATCTAACGCATGGTAAGCGCATGCATTATAAAATGGACCATGATAGGCATATTGCAAACAATGGGTTAAAAGTTGACCCGACGAATCAGTGAGCGACATGAACACAGAGGTCGAATTACCCACCATTATGACTGACTCGGACTTTTCTGCCACTTCTAATGAAGACACCGTCTCAGCACTAGAAGCGGCCGATTCCGCTGCACCTCAATTTGTGCGATGGTTTCGCGAGGTTGCGCCCTACGTTCATGCTTTCCGGGGTAAGACGTTCGTGGTAGCGTTTGGTGGCGAATTGGTTCAGGCCAACGCATTAAACGCGTTGGTACAAGACTTATCTTTGCTGAGCGCACTAGGCATCAGGCTTGTGCTGGTTCACGGCTCTCGCCCACAAGTCAACGAGCAGTTAAGCCTCAAAGGCTTTAAACAGCAGTTTGGGCGCGGCATGCAGCCCACCGACGACGCAGCCCTTGAGTGCGCCAAAGAGGCAGCTGGCGAAATACGCCTAGACATCGAAGCCGCCTTCAGCCAGGGACTGCCGAACACACCTATGTCGCACGCTCAGATCCGCGTGATTTCTGGCAACTTTGTCACAGCCCGTCCAACAGGCGTGATCGATGGTGTCGACTATCGCCACACTGGTCAAGTACGCAAAATAGACACCGACGCCATGAAAGTGGCGATCGAACACGGCTCTATCATTGTGCTGTCACCGCTGGGCTTTTCGCCGACCGGTGAGGCATTTAACCTTGCCATGGAAGACTTGGCCACTAGCGTTGCCGTTGCCCTAAGAGCTGAAAAACTGATTTTTTTAACTGAGACTGATGGTGTTATCGGCGCAGACGGCAATGTTGACACCGAACTGGCTCGTTTAGACGCCGATGCCCTTCTCGCTACGAATGCCATTGACGAGAACACCGCTTTTTATTTGCACTACGCCTCAAAAGCCGTCAAGCGTGGCGTTGCCCGTGCTCACATGATTCCTTTTTCGTTAGATGGCGTGGTGTTGCTTGAAATATTCACCCACGATGGTGTTGGCACCATGGTCGTTGAGGACACACTTGATGATTTACGCTCAGCCACGATAGACGATGTGGGCGCTATTCTGAGGCTGATAGAACCGCTAGAAAGTGATGGTACCTTGGTCACCCGAGGAAGAGCGGCCATTGAGCGCGATGTTGAAAACTTTTCGGTGCTTGAGCATGATGGCGTTATTTTCGGTTGTGCCACCCTGCACTACTACCCTGACGAAAAAATGGCTGAAATGGGTTGTTTGATCGTTCACAACGAGTGGCAAGGCGCAGGCGAAGGTGAGTTGTTGCTTCGCCACATGGAGTCTCGTGCCAAGGCGTTGGGTGTGAAGCGTCTGTTTGTTCTAACGACACGCACAGCCCACTGGTTCATGAAACGCGGCTTTGGCAAAGGCGGCGTCACCGATCTGCCCAAAGAGCGCCAAGCAGCCTACAACCGATCAAGAAACAGCCAAGTGTTTATCAAGCGGCTGTAACCTGATTAGCGTCTGATTTCAGATGCCAGCATGGCAAAAGGGCGCACAAAACAAAGGTGAATGGCTAATCAACCGCTAAGCCATCACTACAATACCAAAATATTGATTTAGACCAAAAAAGGGCTGACATGACTCGAATGATCCAATGCACCAAGCTAAAAAAAGAAGCAGAGGGACTAGACTATCCGCCATACCCAGGCGAAGTAGGCACCAAGATTTGGCAGACCATTTCAAAAGAAGGTTGGCAGCAGTGGATGGACGTACAAACGCGTCTCGTTAACGAAAATCGCCTGAACTTAGCAGACGTTCGTGCGCGCAAGTATTTGCGCGAGCAAATGGAAAAATTTCTATTTGAAGATATCGATGTCGAAGCGCAAGGTTACGTGCCGCCCTCTGACTGAGTACCTTCCCGAACCACACGTTCGGCTGCTTTGACGCCTTGGTGCCGCACATCAGCGCCATGAACCATAAAAATCACGCGCTCGGCCATGTTTTTTGAGTGATCACCGATGCGCTCTAGTGAACGGGCAACAAATAGCAAATCAATACCCCCTGAAATGGTTCGGGGGTCCTCGATCATGAAAGAGATCAGGCTGCGCATCGCAGATTTCCACTCTTTATCCACTTGTTTGTCGCTTCGTACAACAGCTGCGGCAGCAACAGAATCTCGCCTGGCAAAAGCGTCCATCACATCATGCAGCATTTTTGCCACGGCTTTGCTCATGTGTTGAAGCTCAATCTCAGGCACGAATTTCTTCGTATCATCATGCAAACGGCGTGCCATCGATGCAATCTTCTCGGCTTCGTCGCCTGAGCGTTCCATGTCAGTCAACATTTTTGCAACGGCCATCAAGGTCCTCAAATCAATGCCGGCTGGCTGTCTAAGCGCGATAATCGTTGCAATTCGCTCATCCACAGCCACTTCGATTTTGTTGACCTCTTTTTCATTTTCTTTGACGCGGTCAATAAGGCTAGCATCACCAGTGACCACCGCACCAATGGCATCATTGATCATACTCTCGACGCAGCCACCCATTCTTAGCAGCTCGCTGCAGATCTCATCCATTTCGACGTCATACTTACGGAAAGTGTGTTCGGTCATTTCAGCGCCTATTGCCATTAATTTAGGAGATACACCAACAAAAATCGGCCTATCAAAAGAACTTAATCAGTAGTGTAAGAGCAAAATATGACATTTTTATGAATTAATGTGACAGTAGCGTCTCAACCCCTCGCGGCCCAGCCACTAGCGCAACATCAGCCCGGCGAAGCGCAAAAATACCATTCGTGACGACACCAGGCAGGTGATCAAGCTCAGCCTCAAGTCCAGCGGCATCTATGATCTTAAGCCCCGCCACGTCAAT
>ERZ889217.1051-NODE-1051-length-14940-cov-11.785489_pt1 | contig 14940 bp, 19 predicted proteins | sample MGYA00521098_ERZ889217 | MGnify/ENA primary metagenome ERZ889217 (study PRJEB32303, sample SAMEA104408613) | aquatic metagenome | biome: Brackish water; feature: Pelagic; material: water | place: Baltic Sea | collected 2014-06-10T22:04:00 | depth 2,362 m ...
CCAGGCCGCGAACGGTCTGAATAAATATTGGATTTGCAGGATCAACTTCTATCTTTGCGCGAAGGCGCTTGATATGAACATCTAAGGTTTTAGTATCACCAAAGTAATCGCTGCCCCAAACGCGATCTATTAACTGTGAACGGGTAAGTACTCGCCCAGAATTTCGCATTAGAAATTCGAGAAGTTCAAATTCTTTTAGAGGTAGAGCAACGGCAACTCCGTTTACGCTCATTTGATGGCGATCAATATCTAGGCGAATTGAGCCAATTGTAATAATTCCATTTTCGATTTCAGTCTCAGGATTTTGGGCTCGTCGTAGAACTGCATTAATTCGCGCTATTAGCTCTCTTGAGGAGTAAGGCTTTGTTACATAATCATCAGCACCAAGTTCTAGCCCTACTACTTTATCTATTTCAGCATCTTTGGCGGTTAACATAATTATTGGAACCTGCGATTTCGTTCGAATTTGGCGACAGACTTCAGTTCCAGAAAGACCAGGAAGCATTAGATCTAAGAGAATTAGATCAGCGCCATGGCGCTCATATTCCTCTAAACCCGCTTGCCCAGTCTCAGCTACACCTACCTCGAAACCCTCTTTGCGAAGGAGAAAAGAGATTGCCTCAGAGAATGATGACTCATCTTCAATAACAAGAATCCGCGCCATTTATCTACCTATCTCCATCATTTTCGATCGGTAACCTTAGTGAGAATGTACTACCAACACCCGGTGAGCTCCACACAGAAATTTCGCCGCCATGATTTAACGCAACATGTTTAACAATTGCCAAACCTAATCCGGTTCCACCTGTCTCTCTTGATCTTGCCGGATCTATTCTATAGAAGCGCTCAAAAATTCTTTCGATATCGACATCTGAAATTCCAACACCTTGGTCCACCACCGAAATATTCACTATATCGTCTTCAGCTTCGTGGTTTACTGAGACCGTTGTTCCATCATTACTGTAATTAATTGCATTCTCAATTAGATTGTGGACTGCCATTATTAATTGACTTCGATCACCTACTACTTCAACGCCAGATTTTGGACCGACAATAACCTCAATATTTCTATTGTCGGCATGAATCTGGGCTTGTGAAATTGCTTGTTCGACTAATTCATCAACATCTAATGAAATTGCATCAAGCAGTGGATCAGCATCTTGAAGTCGTGAAAGATTTATGATCTCTTGTACTAAATCAGAGAGCCGCCCAGATTCCTTCTGCATCTTTGCTGCAAAATTTGTTACCGCTAGAGGGTCATCATTTGCTTGCATTACCGCTTCGGCCAATAATGAAAGCGCACCAATTGGAGTTTTTAGTTCGTGAGAGATATTTGCCACGAAATCTCTACGTACTGCATCTATCCGTTCGGCATCACTTTCATCTCTAAACATTGCTAACAACAATCCCTCGTTTCCTAGCTTTGAAATTTTCACTGAGAGTTGCCTAGTTCCGCCACCTATGGGACCTCGGGGGATTTCAATTATTCCGGATTGGAAGATTCCGGTTCGGCGTACTGAACGAATTAGCGCTAGTAAATTTGGCGCCGTAATTTTTTCATCTCTAATTACACCAAAGGTAACCGCCGTTGGTGAGAAATAAATAGGGAGCTCGCCCGGTGCCAAAATTACGCTAGCCATCTCAATAGAATTTAAAAGTTCGGCAACATCATCTGAGATTGGTTTGGCCGCATTGAAAACTTCAGAGCTTTTAGATTGCTTAAACTTGCGAAACAACCCCATGAGACAATCGTAGGTGCCAGGGCTAGAGAGCCCAACTTTGAGAATTAGGGCTCGCGCGAATTTACCCACTGTTCACTTAATTTATAGCCCGAATTCATTGAGGGCCCAAGCTCATGGGCGGTGATTCGGTTATCCTTGGCAGATGCGTGATGCCTTCCATGATGAATTAGATGCCATTGGCCAGTCCCTTGTCGGGATGGCCAACCTTGTGATTGGCGCGATGGACGATGCAACTACAGCTCTATTAATTCCAGACTTGGCATTAGCAGAGAAAGTAATTGCCGCTGATGATGCAATCGACCATTTGCAGCATGAATTAGATGCACGAACTATAGATTTGATGGCCCGCCAACAACCTGTGGCCTCAGATTTGCGGACTCTTGTTACATCTTTGCGCATGAGCGCAGATTTAGAGCGCATGGGCGATATGGCTCACCACATTGCCAAACAGGCGCGCATTCGCTATCCAAACCGCAGCGTTCCTGATGAGTTAGTTAAGACAATTGAAGAGATGGGACGCGTCTCTCATAAGATCATCGATAAATTGGCTTTGGTAATGGAGTCAAGAGATCTAAATCGTGCAGTAGAGATTGCAATCGATGATGATGAGATGGATAAATTGCACCGCGAATTAATCGCAGTAATTTTGGACGATAATTGGAAACATGGCGCCGAAGTCGCAATTGATATGACACTTCTAGGAAGATACTACGAGCGTTGCTGTGACCATGCGGTCTCAATCTCAAGAAGAGTTTACTTCTTAGTTACCGGCGAATATCAATCAGAACAATCTTAATCTTTACTTCTTCCCCTGATTTGCCACAGCTTCGATTGCAGATTTAGCAGCATCTGGATCTAAATACTCGCCGCCCTTTTTAATTGGTTCAAATTGGCCATCAAATTCATAAAGTAATGGAATACCAGTGGGAATATTTACACCCGCAATATCTTCATCAGAGATGCAATCGATGTGCTTAACCATTGCGCGAATAGAGTTGCCGTGCGCAACCACGAGCACGGTTTTGCCAGCATTGAGATCTTCGGCAATATCGCCGGTGAAATACGGAATCATTCGGTTAATTACATCTTTAAGACATTCAGTCTTTGGAAGCTCCAAACCTAAATCGGCATAGCGTGCATCGCCAAACTGCGAATATTTGTCGTTGTCATCAATTGGTGGTGGCGGAACATCAAAAGAGCGGCGCCATAATTGAAATTGCTCCTCGCCATATTGGGCCAAGGTCTCTTTCTTATCCTTGCCTTGTAATGCACCGTAGTGGCGCTCATTTAACCGCCAACTGCGCTTTACTGGAATCCAATACCGATCTGCCGCATCGAGTGCTAGTTGAGAGGTATGAATTGCGCGTCTAAGAAGTGAGGTGTGCACAATATCTGGAAGTAATCCGCGCTCTTTAAGTTGCTGACCGCCGCGCTTAGCTTCGCCAACTCCTTTTTCAGAGAGATTCACATCGACCCAGCCGGTAAATAGGTTTAGCGCATTCCATTCGCTCTCACCATGGCGAAGGAGAATCAATTTCTTAGTCATGTCCAAATCCTATTTCTATTTAGATTAAATGTTCAAATGCTTTGAGGTTGGCCAGGGATTCGCCACGTGATACTCGCCAGGCCCATTCGCGTCGAATTGAATCTGCAAAACCTAACTCAAGTAGTGGATTAAAAGATGAATCTGAGTACTGCAAGACTGCGCCTAAAATACGATCGATCTCGACAGCGGTTATGGCTGGTAAAGGTAGCCGGCCTACTAAGAAGATATCACCAAGCTCATTTATCGCAAATGTAACGGCATACATTGAGGCATTCTTAGTAAGCAGCCATTCATGAACTTTGCCAGCATTTTCATCTGGCTTTCGGATAACAAAGGCGTTGATGCTCAATGAATTATCGCCAACTTGCAGCGCGCAATGTGTCTGGAGTTTCTTATCGCCAGGCAATGTAACTAAGAAAGAATCTGCATTAGCTCTTTCGAAATCTAGATCATGAGATTCTAAAAAATCTTCAATGATAATGCGGGGATCGATCATGGCTACTTTGCAACCCAGAGTGAGTTTGATTTTGGCTTTGATAAGACCCAGTCATAGACATCTAGCGTCTGTCGCGCAGTGTTCTCCCAACCAAATCGCTTTGCATGTGAGAGTGCGCCCATCGAGAGAAGTACTCGGCGCTGTGGTTCTGCAAGTAGCCTTGCGAGCACAGATGCCCAAGCACGTTGATCATGCCCATCTACTAAAGTTCCAGAAATTCCATCTGATACCGCTGTTCTAAGTCCACCAACTGCGCTAGCAACAACTGGTGTGCCACAAGCTTGTGCTTCAAGTGCGACCAGGCCAAAACTCTCTGAATAAGATGGAACACAGACTAGGTCAGATGCGCGATACCAATCTGCAAGTTCATCTCTTGATACTGGCTCTTTAAAATGAATTATCTCTGCAACACCTAAGAATTTAGCAACTTTCGCAAGTCGCTCTGGCTCATTTGATCCAGCACCTGAAGCCCCTCCGATAATTACTAGGGCCAGCTTTGCTCGCAGATGTGGGGCATGTGCAACCATTTCAGCAACTGCGCGAACCAGAACTTCTGGGCCTTTATGTGGCTGAATTCGACCTACAAAAGTTAGTACTAAGGCATCTTGCGCAATATCTAAAAATTTTCGAGCGCCACTTTTTCCATGCCCAGGAGTAAAGCGCTGAAGATCAACGCCTGGTGTCACAACTTTTACGAGATCAGGATCTGCGCTATAAAGTGAGACCAGACTTGCAGCTTCGGCATCGGTATTTGCAATTAACGCCTTTGCATTTGCAACAACCTGCTCTTCACCAAGTGCGCGAATAAGCGGCTCTGGTCTCTCGCCTTCAGCAAGTGCGCGATTTTTTACCTTCGCCATTGTGTGCATCGTATGTATAAGTGGGACGCCGGTCCGCTCTGAAATCATCCAACCGAGTTGCCCGCTGATCCAGTAGTGAGAATGAATAATGTCGTAATAATCATCTGGTTTACCGCTCTGGTGTTCCATAAAGGCAGAGGTCAATGCGCCGATCTGTGATGGAAGCTCTTCCTTAGTTAGCGATCCCAGCGGACCTGCCTCTAGGTGGTGAAGAGTTACGCCCTCTGAAATTTTAACTGCTTCAGTTAGACCACTTTTTTCGGTGCGGGTGAAGATATCGATCTCAACTCCTGCACTTGCCATCTTGATTGAATTCTCAATCACATAGACATTCATTCCACCAGCATCACCAACCCCTGCTTGTTCAAGCGGTGAGGTGTGCACCATCAAAGTTGCAATCCGGCTCTTCATTAAATCACCGCCTGCATCCGACCAACAATATTGGCGCCGCCATAAACATTAAAGACTTCCTCGGTTGTAGTGATGCCCCATTCAAGTAGCGCCGCATGCATAATCGCACCAAATGCTCGCCATGAACCATCGCTAATTTTAAATACTAAGGTGCGGCCATCGCTAAGTGAAACAACTTCAACGGCCTCAGCGCCCTCTTTCATAAATAACCCCGGAACACTTCGCATCGTCCGAGTTGTGAGCCGATTTACTCCGGCAACCATTTCAGGAAAGGCGCGTGCTGCGCCCATTACTTCGATATGTACTGGCTCCTCTGAAATCGTTATGGCACGAATCGCTGTAGCAAGCTCACGAGTTGTCATCGCAAAAAGTGGTGCCCCGCAGCCATCAAAGGTCTTATTTGCTACCTTGGTATTTGCTAGCGCCTGGATCTCATTTAAAATCGCAATTTGTAATGGATGCTCGGGGTTCAAATAACTCTTGATATCCCAGCCATTTACGACACAAGTAGCAAGCATGCCGGCATGTTTTCCAGAACAGTTCATGGCAAGACGCGTTGCAGGTTTTTCGCCCCAAGTGGCTCGCTCAGCCTCACCAAGTGGTTTATCAAAGGCGCATTGCAGATCACTCTCTTGTAATCCCACACCGGCCAAAATTTCTAAGACACCATCTTGATGAATCTGTGATCCAGAATGACTTGATTGCGCAAGTGCTAAAAACCGTGGCTCAAGTTTTAATCCGCTGCCTACCATCGCACTTGCCTGCATGCATTTAACAGTCGATCTTGGAAATATCGGCATATCAACTGAGCCCTTAATTTTATGAACCGATCCATCACTATTTAACATAATTAAATGTCCAGTATGAATTGATTCAACTAAGCCATTTCGAGTTAGCTCGGCTAAAACTTCGCCACGAAAATCTAAATTCATTTCTTATTCGCCAACCTGGCGTTCCAAGCTTGACCAGATATGCGCTTGAAGAGTCTGGCCTTCGGCAGCCATGTCATATGCATAAAAGAGTTGGCCTTCAACTAGACCGTAAAGTCTCTGACCAGCTGTCACAATCTTTGCTGTCGGCGCGGAATAACCTCGATCCATTGCAAGTTGAATCTTCGGTCCATCGTGCACACCGACCCAACCCTCAGAAATTCCGGTGCTATGAGATAGAACAACTTCTAAAGTTTTATTCTCTTTCGGGCGCCAGAATCCAACTTCAGATCCGCCAGGACGCAAGATGTCGTTTGCTTCATTGATTATCCAAGAGCGTGAAAAGTAATTTAGAAATGGGCGACCATCATGATTGAAAGTAACTTCTTGGGCAAATTGAAATGGTTCGATTCCAGGATACTCACCAGAGCCCTTACCGCGCCAAGTTCCGATAAGCCAAGCAAGTGGGTAGCAATCTGGGTGAACCCCCTCTGGTATTTCAAATGCCATCTTCTTCTCTGCCCTTCCAACTTTTAATCGCGCCGCGGACTCCAGCTAAAAACATAAATAATCCGATTCCTAAAAAGCTCGCAATCAATAAAACAGTGGTCGCGCTCTCCATTGTCTAAGGGTAATGCCATCGGCGAAGGGGGGCGAGTAGAGTCTGACCCATGAAGAGCACGAAGCTTGTAGTCAAAATTACCGCTGGATCTGATGATCCCGAGCGCTGCGCCCAAGGCTTCACTGTTGCATCAACTGCGCTAGCTAGTGGTGCGCAAGTATCGCTCTGGCTAACTGGCGAAGCAGCTTGGTTTGCACTCGCTGGAAAATGTGAAGAGTTTGATCTGCCCTACTCTGCAAAATTAGCTGATCTGCGCGATGCAATTCTCGCCGGTGGCCAAATTACGCTCTGCACGCAGTGCGCTGTTCGCCGCGGAATAAATGATGGCGATCAGATTCCCGGAATTATTATCGCTGGCGCCGCAAGTTTTGTTGAAGAGATTATGGAATCTGGTGTACAAGCTTTAGTTTATTAATCTTTAGAGAGTTTGCTACTTTTCAAATAGCTCTTGGGTTGCAGATACTCCGGCCGACAGCAGAGTTGCTTCTAGTGGCAGATTTCGTTTTAGTACGGCAAGTGCAATTGGGCCAAGCTCATAATGCCTAGCAACGGTACCTACAAATCCAACTTCTTTCTCGTCATGAAAAACCTTCGCACCATTTTCTGGCATTACTACCATTGATCCATCGAGGTGCAAGAGCGTAAGGCGACGTGGTGGCTTGCCTAAGTTAAAAACCTTTGCCACAGTCTCTTGGCCTGGATAACAGCCCTTCTTCATATGAACAGCGTTATTTAAAAATCCAAGTTCATTTGGGATTGATTTGTGATCGATCTCAAAGAGAATTCGTGCGCGCCCTGCCGCAACTCTCTCGGCTTCAAGTGCCCAAGTGCCAACCTGCATATAGTTCTGATTGAAAGCTGCCTTCATATCTTCAACTTCATCGCGCGCGACAAGTGCGTAAGGTCCACCGATTGCATCAGCCTTTCCAGGTGCCCGGAGAACTGCAAACTCATTAGAACGATCTGCGATTTCAACTCGCAACATAAATTTCATCTTCTCAAGATAAGCAAGTAGCTTGGGCGCTCTCTCTTTTTCGGTATGCAGCCATGTTGTGGTGCCATCATCTACCAAATAAAACTGCTGAATTATCCGACCATTTGCATCAAGAATGAGTGAGCTAACCCAGAGACCAGGCGTTAATTTTTCAACATCTTGAGTTGTAATTGAGTGCAACCAACTTAAGCGATCTACTCCGCTTACTGAGATTACTGCTCGGTGCGATAGATCAGCCCAAGCCGTGCCTCCTGCAAGTGCGCGCTGTTCTTGATTTGGTTCACCAAAGTGCCAGATTGCGCCAGCATCTGGGCCACCCTCAACTAGAACTGCAGTCATCGCTTCTTATCTTGGATCTGCGCATTTAGCGCAAATTCCATAAATTGCGAAGTGGGTTACATCTGTTTTAAATCCATAGTCATCTAAAAGTGATTGCACAAAAGGCGCCGCAGTTGTTATCGGAGCATCGCCAACATCACCACATTTTCCGCAGACTAGATGAAGATGTGTTAGCTCTTCAGCAGCATGATAAGTAGCACCGCCATGGCCAAGGTGAGTGTGTTGTACAAGTCCGACATTTTCGAGAGTCTCTAGATTGCGATAGACCGTTGAAAGATTAATTCCGGGATGTGTAAGTTTTACCTTATCGGAAACTTCTTCAGGGGTTGCATGACCAAGTTCGCGTACTGCGGCCAGGACTAATTCGCGTTGCGGGGTAAGGCGAAGTCCCTTTTCACGCAGTTCATTCTTCTCAACCATGGCTAAAGTCTAACTTGGCACAATCAAATTTGAATAATTAAATTAGCAGGAGTTCCTTTTTGTGCTTCAACTTTTAGCTCTGCGCGAGCCTCATGAGCCAGAACTATGACAGTCCATGAACCTGGGGCTGCAAAGAATCTAAATTGCCCATCGCTATTTGTTGGAACCTCTGCAGTGAATTCACCAGTTGAGTCAAGGAGCCGGACATATGCATTATCTACTGGTGCCCCATTTGGAACACCATCGCTAACGCCACCACGGAGAACGGTTCCTTGAATCACGCTCTGATTTGCTAGATCAACTCCTGCTAAATCAGGACCACCAGGTGTTGCACCGCAGGTGCGCAACTTATGCGCCGACTGCTACTGGAACACCGACGAGTGAACCGTATTCGGTCCATGAACCGTCATAGTTTGAAATATTTTGGAGATTTAAAAGTTCGTGTAATACAAACCACGAGAATGCTGAGCGCTCTCCAATTCTGCAATAAGCAATGGTCTCCTTAGTGAAATCAACTCCTGCTGATTTATAAATTTCAGTGAGTTCATCATTTGACTTAAAGGTGCCATCTTCATTTGCTGCCTTTGACCAAGGAATATTCTTCGCGCTCGGAATATGGCCCTTAATTTGACCGCCTTCTTGTGGCAGGTGTGCGGGTGCTGCGAGTTCGCCAGAGAACTCTTGTGGTGAGCGAACATCAACGATGTTCTTAATTCCGATGGCAGCCACAACCTGATCTCGAAACGTCCGAATTGAATTATCTCGCTCTTTGGCCACATAGCGTGAAGCTGTAAGAGTTGGAACCTCTGTTACCAACGGCAAGCCTTTTAGCTCCCAAAGTTTGCGACCACCATCAATTAGGCGAACATCTTGGTGACCATAAATTTTGAAATACCAGAATGCATAAGTTGCAAACCAGTTGTTATTGCCGCCATAGAGAATGACAGTTGAGTCATTTGAAATACCGCTCTTTGAGAGCAGCGCTTCAAACTTTTCTTTTGAAATCAGATCACGGATTAGGCCATCTTGTAGATCATCGCGCCAATGAAAGGTGATTGCACCCTGGATATGGCCTTTTTCATAAAGACTAGTGTCTTCATCTACTTCGACAATTACCACGTTTTTATTAGCTAAATTCTCTTGAACCCAATCGATTGAAACTAGTGATGATGAACGGGACATATTTTCTCTCCTTATGGTTAATGAAACTATTATTTTTTAAAGGCTCGAACTAGGACCAAGTAAATCTCGCACCCGAGGCAGAAGTTAAATGCGGCATTTAGAAAAGCGGCCGCTAGCGCTAGACTGAGTGAAATCGTTACAAGTGCCGGAACTGAGAAGAGGGCGCCTGCTAGAGCAATCACCGCAAAAATTAATCCGATGCTCTGTGCAAACTGTGGTGGCCGAGAATCCTCTGTCGGTGCCGATTTACTAAGCAATGGTTTAACAAATTTCTTAAAGATAAATGCGTAGGGCGTTGCAGCTGGCCCGACAAAGGCGCCAATCGCAAAGACAACAACTTGTATTGAAATCAAAATAGTCGAGTGCGTAACTAGCGCTGTGGCAAGAACCAATGTGGTCAGAGCTGCCGAGAAGCGTGGCCCACGGGCATCGATTAACTTTATTTTTTTCTGAGACTGCTCACTTGATTGATTTAAAACTTCCATTTTCTTCCTTTGCTCTTGTCGAATAATTTGTAAAACTAAAACTTTTTCCTACGTTTTTAGTTAATTACATTCGACAGAGAGAACCATCAAGGCGTCCAAAATCTAAATTGCGACGCTTTGTGAAATATATCGGTTCAAATTCAAGCATTGGGTAATTCTAAATTAGTAATACCTATATGGCTAATTGCGAATTCCTTGCAGTTAGTGAATCGCGTTTATTGCATCGATAACTTGTGAGCGCTTAGGCGTTCCCATCGCGCGCCCCACCTCAACGCCAGCTGAGTTCAAAAATAGCGTGGTTGGGGTTGATCGGATATCTAATTTACGCACAAGCTCTAGATGAGATTCGGCATCGATATGGGCATATCTGACATCTGACATCTTGCCCACCATGTCCTCTAGTAGGGCCTTAGTGGCTCGACATGGCGAACAGAAGGCTGAGGAGAACTGCACCATAGTTGCGCGTGAGCCAAGCGTGGCACCGATAATCTCGGCAGTTAGCTTGGGGCCATTGGCTGTTCTCTTCCTTCGAAACTCACCACGGCTGCGCCGATACCAAATGCCAAATGCAATTGCCAGCACCAAAACGGCTGCGAGTGGAATCAGTGAATTCACATGAGTATTCTTACACTTCTTATGGCGAGAATTCTCCTTCTGACAAATACCCTCGGCGCCAGCGCCGAAGTGTTGCCGAGTCTTGCCCTGCTACAGCATCAAGTACGCATCCTTCCTGCTGAGGCATCTGTATTAGTTGATGTCCCCGAGGTTGATTGCATCTTGCTCGATGCTCGCCGCGATCTGCCAAGTGCAAAGGCGCTAAATAAATTATTGCAATCCACCGGAGTCAATTGTCCGATAATCACAATCGCAACTGAAGGTTCGCTATCAGCGATGAACGTTGATTGGGGATTTAACGATGTCATCTTGGATACCTCAGGTCCTGCTGAAATAGAAGCTCGAATCCGAATTGCGGTTGGTCGCATTGAGGCTGAAAATTTTGCAAGCAATCCATCAAGCCGCGAAATTCGTACCGGTGAAATTGTGATCGATGAGAGTTCATACACGGCAAAAATTAGAGGTCGCTCACTTGATTTAACTTTTAAAGAGTTTGAATTAATTAAATTCCTAGCCCAACATCCTGGCCGCGTCTTTACGCGCGCACAGTTGCTGCAAGAAATTTGGGGCTATGACTACTTTGGTGGAACGCGCACTGTCGATGTTCATATCAGGCGTCTGCGTTCCAAACTAGGTCCCGAACATGAAGCGATCGTTGGCACTGTCCGCAATGTTGGATATCGCTTTACGATGCCAAGTGCTGGCAAAGAGGCGCCAATTAACGAACGCATTTAATTTTTAAAATGCGCCACATCCTAAAGTTGCATCGCCCACTGCTAGATCTAATACCCGAAAATTCCGATAACTTTGAATTTGTCATCTTCGATCCAAAACTTCAGGCAGATGGTTGGCTTGCCCTAAATAATAAAATCTTTAACGAACATCCAGATCAAGGCAACTGGGTTTTGGCTGATTTAGCTAATCGAATGGCTGAGCCTTGGTTTGATTCCCAAGGTTTCTTTCTTGCGCTGCAGGGCCACAATATTGTTGGTTTCTGTTGGACCAAGATCCATCCCAATTTAGTAAATCAAGATCCGGTTGGCGAAATTTATGTAATCGGCGTGGATCCAGACTTTAGAACGAAGGGCCTAGGGCGAGCACTTGCTATTACCGGCCTAAATTACTTAGTAGCAAAGAATTTAAAGCATGCGATGTTATATGTCGATGCCGATAATCAAATTGCGCTAACTATGTATCAGAGCCTTGGCTTTAACTAAATTAACTAGCAACTAACTCGGCGCACATTTCTCTAAAAGCCGCGGTGTGGGCATCAACATCGGCCTTTGTTGTCTGTGGCGACATCAAGGCCATGTTATGAAATGGCGTAATTAAAAAGCCATCATTTAACATCCGAAGGTGGATGTACTGCTCAAGCTCAAAGTCGCCAGCATCTGCAGCCTCTTTGCCGGTCCTTGGCGCAGTTGCTTGAAATAAGTACTCGCCTCTAGCCCCAAGGCGCGAGCAATACCAAGGAAGTTCAAACTCTTTTATCGCCGCATCAACGCCATCGGACCAGCTAGCGCCAAGTGCGACCATAGTTTCAAATGCATCTGCTGTTAAAACTTTTGTAAGTGTTGCGCGCATTGCGGCAAGGCTTAGCGAGTTTCCAGCCAAGGTTGATCCGATTCCACCGGTATCAATTATTTCGCGCGAAGTCTTCTCTTTAATTCGCGCAGCTACCTCGGTTGTCATACCAAAAGTTCCAGTTGGAATTCCACCTGCAATTGCCTTACCGATCGTCAAAATATCTGGCTTGAGCCCATACCTAGCCGTCATCCCACCAGCTCCAACTGAAATTGTGTGGGTCTCATCGATAATCCAAATCGCGCCATATTTTTTAGCAAGCTCGCCAACTGCTTTTAAATAGCCATCATCAGGCAGAACAATTCCAATATTTGTCATCGCAGGTTCCATCAAGATCGCCGCAACATCACCCTTTGCAAGCGCTGCTTGCATCCCAGCCAAATCATTAAACTCAACCACTCGAGTTGTCTGATCCAAATCAACTGGCGCACCTAAGTTGCCTTCGCGCTTTACCGTATTCCCATTCGAATCCAAAGTTGCAAAGGTTTCATCTACGCTGCCGTGATAACACTTATCAATAACAATTATCTTTGACTTACCAGTTATCAATCTTGAGTACCGAATTGTGTGGCGATTGGCATCAGTTGCGGTAACTGTAAATTGCCATAGCGGAAGCCCAAATCGACCGGCGAGTTCCTCTGAAACAATTACGGCATCTTCGGTAGGAAGCATCGAAGTGAAACCGTGTTTCATCTGTTCGGTAATTGCGGCAACAGTTGCGGCTGGTGAATGGCCGGTCATTGAACCGGTATCGCCTAAGCAGAAATCAATATATTTATTTCCATCGACATCGGTGAAATGTGAACCGGCCGCGCTCTCAACAAAGACTGGATAAGCCCCAGGCCACTTAGCCATCCAGGACATCGGAACCCCACCTGGCATTACACCTTTTGCTCTTTCAAAGAGCACACCCGATTTTGGATGTAAATCTAGAAATCTCTTCTCTTCAACTGCATTTAACTTCTTTAGGTGTTCGCGATCTATCTTCTGCATTTTAATCTTCAGAGAATCTAAAGAGCGCCTCTAAATAATGATCACCAGTAATTCCTAAATTCTGTGCATCAGGTGGCGCAGTCTCTGGCTCGATACATACGCCATCGCTATCTTCGGTATAAACAACCCACCAAGGTGCATCAGATTCAATATCCAGACGCGCAGCGCCCTCCCAAATAACATGTGGCGTTCCGCGCATCTCAGTAAATGCGTCATCCCAAGGTCCCTCTTTTGGCGCAATTAGCTTTCCATCAGAGAGTTCGCCCGGTTCACGGCTCAACATATATTTAGCATCGAAATAAACTTCGGCCTCACCACCACGACTTAGCTCACGCGGAAACCAGGTGTGATAACCAAGCCAGGCCGGAAGATCGCAACCATTAGCTTCGTACTCCATAATCCAACGCACTGCATCATCTAAAATTTCAATTGATTGGCGAACAACTGCGCCGTTATATGGCTCCGGTAGCTCTAGCTGTGAGCGACCCTTTCCAATATCTTCCCAAGAAGATAGATAACCAAATCCGTGAATTGCATGTGGTGGCAGCGCATTTGTCGGAAGTTGGTGCACGGTTCCCGACCCATCTGTAATTAGACCATCTTTAATTCGCCCAGCCCATGGCGCCATTGGATACCAACCCCAGGTCAATGGATTGCCGCGAAAGGGAACTGCAAATTGCATATCGCGCCACTGCAGCGATGCAATCCGCGCACCCTGATCTAAATCAATACCTACTGAAATTTCTGAGCCATCAATATGTTGCATAACTTAACCTTCGATCTCTGCGCGAGTTGGCGGATTGGCGCCAGCACGCGAGCAAGTTATCGACGCAGCTTTTGCCGCGCGAGTTAATACATCCTTCAATATATCGCCCTGCAAAGATGCAAGGCCGCGTTCAACAATCGCCTCGACCACAATCGCACCGACCGTATCGCCAGCACCCACAGTGTCAGCTACCTCAACTTTTACGCCAGGAACTGTGACTGATCCCTGCGCCGTAATTCCGATTAAGCCGTAGCTTCCCTTTGTAATAATCACTAACGCTGCGCCCTCCTCCAACCACTGCGCCGCAACATCTAGCTGCTCACGATCGGGATATAACCAAGCAAGGTCATCTTCGCTAACTTTGATAACAGCTGAGATCGCCGTCCATTTTGCAACCGCGGCTTGATACTGATCGCGATCGCTCAATACCGATGAGCGAATATTTGGATCAAAGACAATCGGTGCAACCTCTGCAACCTTCGATGCCCACTCGTGCAAAATTCCGGCGGCCGGCTGCACAATTGTTGCAAGGGTACCGATCTGTAGAACTGCTGGCTTTATTTCAAGTGGATCCGGCAGCCAATCATGTGCGAAATCAAATGTCGCCGAGCCATCAATTGAGAATATATATGAAGCAACCCCAGCGCCATCTAAGGTGACATCTGCGGTGCAAGTTGGTTTATCTGTGAAGTGCGCATACTTTAAATTTACGCCATCATATAAAAGCTCGGCCTTTGCCTTCTGTCCATATGCATCGGTAGAAATTCCATCAATAAAATAAGAATCAAAGCCAAGTAGCGCCAGCGCCTTTGCAGTATTTGCCGGGCCGCCGCCAACGATTGCAACTTTCTTATCTCCGCGGGGAATTAAATCAATTAAAACTTCACCGCAGACCCAGATCTCTCTGCTCAAGCCATCTCACCTTTGCGCGCCAAATATTCAGTCAATACTTCAAC
>ERZ889217.1053-NODE-1053-length-14933-cov-34.254470_pt1 | contig 14933 bp, 9 predicted proteins | sample MGYA00521098_ERZ889217 | MGnify/ENA primary metagenome ERZ889217 (study PRJEB32303, sample SAMEA104408613) | aquatic metagenome | biome: Brackish water; feature: Pelagic; material: water | place: Baltic Sea | collected 2014-06-10T22:04:00 | depth 2,362 m ...
TTAGTAATTGCAGCAGGGAGTTGGCATAACTACCGTTCGTGGCTCGATTTAATTCAGCGATGTCGCTGTTACCAGCCCACAGGGCATCAGGGCTAGCAAGTTCCTTGAGCTGCACAGTTAGTTTTTGGCGCAGCACCGGCAGCAACACATGCAACTCATCTATCGCCTGCACTGGGCGAGGCAATAGATGAGCAAACATCATTAGGGAAAGAAGGAGCCAGGGCAAGCGGCCAATATTCATTTCACCAAAATAATATCAACTACTATAAACCACGGCAGCTAGAATTATCTATTAATAACAAGCTATGAACGAATTAATTACTAGATTTAATCACACGCTCATTAAGGGGCTGCAATGGCCGAGCATTCATTGGGTAAAGCTTTTGAAAGTTGCTTAATTGCTCAGCTGACATCGAAACCGGATCTTTCAGAATATAAAACTGAACTCCTTCGCTGCAAGGGGGAGTAGTTAAAGACCCAGCGTAGGTAAAATAGTCAAGATTAACTGGTAAAATTCCTGAAAGGGACGGTAAATTTAGTTCTACTTTAGCGCCTTTTGTTCGAGGAAGTTTACTCCAGAAAGAATCTAGATAAGCATTTTTAGCACCTTCCTTAAAGTTCACACCAATAACAGCGAGCTTGCCGGCCGCATTCTGATGCACTAAATGTACGTTCATTTTGAAATGAACGCCATTAATTGCTTCTTCACTGGGTGTATGGAAATGATACTGAAGTAATTTGTAAGCTTGATTGCCAATTTTTAAACCACCAGAGGTATTTACTTGAATTGTGGTTCCTGTATTAACAACTACATCACCAGATGTTGCGGGGTAATCAGGCTTTAAAGGAACCGGAAGAGATTTTTTTTGAACATTAGAAGTTACAATATTAACAGGTGCTTGCTCTGCGCCATCCACGCACTTTTGATAGGCAGGGCTGAGTTGGCCCCATTTTTCTGGTGACACATCGCCTTTATACCCATATTGAGGTTTAGCTATTACAGCTGTAGCCTGCAATACAATAAATGGCAACATCAGTGAAGATAGTTGCAAGCGAAAGGAGGGCATTTGAAAAATGGATCATTAATTATCTAATTTTAGCAAACTAGATCGCTAGCGGCAACGCTGGATGCTGGATCAAAACCTGCTTGAGATAAAGGGCGGTGTGGCTAGTGGGATGCTCCGCCACTTGCTCTGGGGTGCCACACACAACAATTTCACCACCTTTATCACCGCCCTCTGGGCCTAGATCAATAATCCAATCGGCACAGCGAATCACATCTAGGTTGTGCTCAATTACAAGAATTGAATTACCTTTATCTACTAATCTTTGCATCACCTCCATCAATTTATGCACATCATAAAAACTTAAGCCAGTAGTTGGTTCATCAATTAGATAAAGTGTTTTTCCAGTTGCTCTTTTTGATAGTTCGGTTGCTAACTTCACTCTTTGTGCCTCGCCACCAGAAAGGGTTGGTGCCGGTTGGCCAAGCTTCACATAACCAAGCCCCACATCCACCAGGGTGCGTAATCGATCGGCTGCCTGGGGAATCGCAGTAAAAACTTCAGCCGCCTGTTCCACCGTCATCTGTAGAACATCTGCAATCGTGTGGCCCCGGTATTTCACCTGTAGGGTTTCTCGGTTATAACGAGCGCCTTTACACACATCACATTGCACATATACATCGGGCAAGAAGTTCATTTCAATAACATTTACCCCTTGACCGCTGCAGGATTCACAACGCCCACCTTTAACGTTGAAACTAAACTGACCCACTTGATAACCACGCGCCTTGGCTTCTACCGTTGCTGCAAATACCTGGCGAATTGGATCAAATGCACCTGTATAAGTAGCAGGATTAGACCTCGGCGTACGGCCAATCGGAGATTGATCAATAATAATTACTTTATCAATGGCGCTAATGCCACGCATTTCAGCCAAGCCACTCGGAAATGGCACTTTCATGCCGAGTTGATGTTCAAGGGCTGGATGAAGTAATTCATTCACTAATGTGCTTTTACCACTACCGCTTACCCCAGTTACTGCCACCAAGCGGCCAAGGGGAATTTCCACATCTAAATGATTTAAATTATTTCGATGGCAATCGTGCAAAGTTATACGGCGCGTATTACTAGTACGCCGCTCAAATGGGGTGGGAATTGAAAGCTTGCCGCTTAGATATGCACCGGTAATCGAATCTTCTGCCGCCATTAAATCATCCATGCCACCTTCTGCAACTATTCGCCCGCCATGCACACCAGCCCCGGGGCCAATATCAACTATGTAATCCGCAGCCCGCATCGTATCTTCATCGTGCTCCACAACAATTAAGGTATTACCCAAATCCCGCAACTTAATCAAAGTAGCTAGCAAACGATCATTATCTCTTTGATGCAAACCAATACTTGGTTCATCGAGCACATACAAAACGCCAGTGAGACCAGCTCCGATCTGGGTAGCCAAACGAATACGTTGCGCCTCCCCCCCCGATAGGGTCATGGCGGGGCGATCAAGGCTTAAATAATCCAAGCCCACATCAATTAGGAAGCGCAATCTCATGCGAATTTCCCTTAATACCAGATCAGCAATTTGTATTTGTCTGCTGCTCATTAATGCTTCACCAGTGCTATCTATGCCCATCAAGGCCTCGATACGCTTCAAGCACTCACCAACGCTCACAGCTGTTAGATCAGTGATACCAAAGGGGCCAATTCGCACTGCGAGGGCTTCTGCTCGAAGTCTTTTACCAGCGCAGCTGACGCATGGAACTAAATCTTGAAATTTTTCTAACTTTTGACGCGCCGATTCTCCGCCCGCATCGGTTAATTGCCGATCTAAAATTGTTAGCACCCCTTCAAATCTACGTTCGTATCCTTTATTTTTACTATATCTACTATCAGCTTCTATCATTATAGGTTCTACGGTTCCAAATAACAAAGCTTCCTGTTGGGTGCGGCTTAGATCTTTCCAAGCAGTTTTTAATTCAAACTTATAAGCCAACCCCACACTATAAAGCAAAGAAAAATAATAACTACTATCTTTTTCACTCCAAGGTGCAATAGCTGAATACACAGGTTGGCTTGGATCAGGCACCACCCTTTGTTCAGTAAATTTACGTAGAAAGCCGATACCATGGCAATCGGGACAGGCGCCATAGGGGCTATTAAAAGAAAACAGCCGTGGTGATAACTCTTCCATCACCGCCCCATGCACCGGGCAGGCATAGTTTTCTGAATAAAGTCTTTCTCGCTCCACCCCATCAGCTAAGGCTTCACCCTTTTTAGGAACCACTTCCACCAAGGCCAGCCCGTCACCCCGTTTCAAAGCGGTACGCAAAGAATCGGTTAAACGTTCTTGCACCCCTTCACGGGCTACTAAACGATCTACCACCACCTCAATGTTATGGGAGTGGTTTTTATCTAATTCAATATTATCTGAAAGTTCCCTCACCTCACCATTAATACGCACTCGGGCAAAACCCTCTGCAACTAAACCGCTTAATAATTTGTTGTGGGTACCTTTTTTACCCCGCACAACAGGAGCTAATATTTGATATCTGCAATCATCAGGTAGCAGCAATATCTGATCGACCATTTCATCGATCGACTGCGGCTGGATTGAAAGATCGCACTGGGGGCAATGGGGTTCACCGGCCCTACCAAATAACAAGCGCAGATAGTCTTGAATTTCCGTAACCGTGCCAACGGTGGAACGGGGGTTGTGGCTGGTGGATTTTTGATCGATCGAAATCGCAGGTGATAAACCTTCAATCGCATCAACATCAGGCTTATCTACCTGCCCCAAAAATTGCCGGGCATAGGTGGAAAGGCTTTCCACATAGCGTCTTTGCCCTTCAGCAAAAATAGTATCGAAGGCAAGAGAGCTTTTACCGCTACCGCTCACGCCCGTAAAAACCACCAAGCGGTTGCGAGGCAGGGTGAGATCTACGTTTTTGAGGTTGTGCTGGCGGGCGCCCCGCACCCGGATTACCTCGCCTGAAATGGCTTTGGCGCGAGCCATCGGAGAGGTTCAACAATTTGCGATTCTAGGCAAGTGTGCCCCGTTCAAGCGAGCCTTTGCTGCAAAAGGCTCGCTGCAAAGCGTCTGGCCTCACCACTATCACCACCAGCTAATTCAGCTAACTCCTTTTCACGATCCTGGGGGTTCAGCAATGGCCGCACCAGGGTGCGGGTTACACCGTTTTGCACTTCTTTTTGCACCAGCAGATGCTGATCTGCTGCTGCTGCCACCACCGCTTGATGAGTAACACAAAAAACCTGTCGGTGTTTGGCTAAACGCCGCAACAGATCCGCCATAGCCACACTTACCTTGCCACTCACGCCACTATCGATCTCATCAAATACCAGCGTTACCCCAGTATCAGCTTCGGCTAAACAGGTTTTTAAGGCCAGTAAAAATCGACTCATCTCCCCCCCGGATGCCACCTCTTGCAAAGGTGCCAAGGGTTCGCCTGGATTAGCGGAAAATTGAAACTGCACTGTTTCAGCTCCTTCTTCTCCAGGCGAACATGGATCAAGCGCAATTGCAAAGCGCACCGCTGGCAAAGCCATGGGTCGCAACGCCTGCATCAACTGCTCTTCAAGGCTGCGAGCTGCTCTTTGGCGTTCAGCGCTAAGGGCCGCGCAGGCTTGATCTCGTTTTAAGCGGCCTGTTAATTCCGCCTGTTCCAGCGCTGCCAATCGAGCTTGCATTCCAGCTTCAAGCAATTGCAGGCGCAATTGGTCGCGCCGCTGGATTAGCCCGCTGAGCTCCAAGCCATGGCGCCGCTCCAAACCTTTTAGTAATGCAATCCGATCCTGCAGAGTCGCCAGATGTTCTGGATCTGCCTCCAGCCCGCTTGCATAAGCATCAAGGTCTTTTGCCAACTCCTGAAAATTGCTGTGGGCCTCCAGCCAGCGCTGCTGAAACACCAGCAAGCTGGCATCAAGCCCAAGCATCACCTGTAATTCCTGATCACAGGCCGCCAAATGTTCCAACACCGCTGGCGCCGCCTCGGCCCCCTCCTGCAGCCGGCCCTGTAATTCAGAGCAACCTTGCTGCAGCCTCACCCCATGGCATAGGCGATCCTGCTCCTGCTCCAACCGCTGCCGCTCATGGGGATCCTCCAGTTGTGCTGCCTCCAGTTCATACAACAACTGCTCTTGCCGCTGCCGCTCTTGTTCGCTCTGATTTAGCGCCTGTTGAGCCTGCTCCAGTGCTTGTAGGGCCTGCTTCCAACCCTTTTGAGCTTGGCGCACCGGGCTTAGGCAACTTTGTAAGGCAGTTCCTCCACAGCGATCAAGCCAGCGTCGCTGCTCCCCAGGGCGGCCTAGGTGTTGGGTGATCCCCTGGCCGGTGAGATCAAGCAGGAGCGGCCGCAATTCAGCCAACAGCGTTTTGTTTAAAACCACCCCGTTTAGGCGGCTGCGGCTGATTAATTTGTCGTCTTGGCGTCGTAATTCACGGCTGAGCAGTAGCTCATCTTCAGCCTCAAGATTTAACTGTTGGTGATCGCACCACTGGCGTAGAGCAGGGCTGAAAGAAAATGCCGCTTCAATTTCGCCGCGATTGGCACCGGTTCTTAAAAGGCGCGCTGGTTGGCCGCCGCCAGTTACTGCATCGAGCGCATCAAGCAGGATTGATTTCCCTGCGCCAGTTTCACCTGTTAACACTGTGAAACCAGCAGAGAAGCTAAGTTCCAATGCTTCGATCAAGGCAATATTTTCGAGGCGCAGAGTTGTGAGCACCCCAGCCTCCGATGAACAGCTAAAACTTATGCAAACCGTAGCTAAGGCGCGGCCATTTCATAAGGGGGTTAAGGCACAGCTGAACCAATCTCCTATCAGAATCAATTAAAAGCAGTAAGAAGCAGTGGAAACGCTCAAATCAAGGGAACTGAGCGATTTTCTTGAGGTTGCTGGGCTCAACAGCTACGACCCTGCAACGATCACGAGGATTTATGCCGGCCATCCGCAGAGACTATTGCGGCGGCTTTGGCAAACCTTGGTGCCGATCGCGCTTCTTCTGCTTGGGGTATTAAGCGACAAAATCAGTGGCAGGTTGAAAAATGCTGTTGTTGCGCGGCAGCGAGCAAAGCAAGCCTCGAATTTGTTAGCTGAATTAGGTCCGGCTTTTATCAAAGCTGGGCAGGCCCTTTCCACCCGGCCAGACATTGTTCCACCGGTGTTACTTGAGGAATTATCGAGGCTTCAGGATCAATTACCAGCATTTTCTAGCGATCTTGCTAGAGCCTGTATCGCTGAAGATCTTGGCGCTCCGGTTGATGAGTTATTTGGAAGCCTTGAACCGGAGCCAATTTCAGCTGCATCTTTGGGTCAAGTTTATCGAGGCACCCTTAAAGACGGTAGGGCGGTGGCGGTGAAGGTACAAAGACCAGGCCTACGGGAACAAATCACCCTTGATTTATATATTGTTCGCAATATTGCCGCTTGGCTTAAATCTAATATTGGTTTAATACGTAGTGATTTAGTTGCCTTAATAGACGAATTAGGCAAGCGGGTTTTTGAAGAAATGGATTATTACAACGAAGCTAGTAATGCTGAGAATTTTGCTAAATTACATGCCCACAATGCCCGTATTGCGGTTCCTGCCATCTATCGCGAACTCACCAGCAGGCGGGTGCTCACCATGGAGTGGATGGAGGGAATCAAATTAACCCGTTTAGATGCGGTTCAAGCGATGGGTGTAGACCCTGAAGAGTTAGTGGAAATTGGTGTTAATTGCAGCTTGCAGCAACTCCTGGAGCATGGTTTTTTTCATGCTGATCCCCATCCTGGCAACCTCTTAGCTCTGCCGGATGGCCGTTTGGCTTATCTTGATTTTGGCATGATGAGCGAGGTAACTCGAGAATCGCGAACTGGTTTAATTAGAGCTGTGGTGCATTTAGTAAATAAGAATTTCGATGCCCTCTCAAAAGATTTTGTTAGCCTTGGTTTCCTAGCGCAAGAAGTAAATCTAGCTCCGATTGTTCCCGCCTTTGAGCAGGTGTTTAGCCAAGCGCTAGAAAAAGGTGTAAGCCGCATGGATTTCAAAGCAGTTACCGATGATTTATCAGGAGTTATGTATAAATTTCCTTTCCAAGTACCCCCATACTATGCCTTAATAATCCGTTCGCTTATCACCTTGGAAGGTATTGCCTTAACAGTTGATAGAGACTTTAAAATCCTCGGTGCTGCCTACCCATATTTTGCCCGCAGATTACTAGAAGATTCCGATCCTGATTTGAGAAAATCACTCAAAGAAATGTTATTTGAAGGAGAAGTATTTAAGTGGTCTCGTTTGGAAAACTTAATACTTAGCGCTGCTAAACAACAACAACTCGATCTTAATGGTTTAATAGATCAAACCTTGGATTTTCTATTTTCTCCAAAAGCCGGTGTATTGCGTACGCAATTAGTTAACGCCGCAGCCGATCAACTCGATGCAGCAGGATGGCAGTTATTTCAAAGGATTGGTAGGCGCCTTCCTAAACAGCTGCGCCCTCCTGGATTACAGAATTCAGCAGCAGTAGTTAACAGTAATCATTTTTTAAGTATCGAGCCAATTCGTGAGTTGCTGAGCATTCTCACGAAACTACCTGGGTTTGAAGCGCAACTGCTCACAAAACGCCTACCGCGGCTTCTTAATGAACCGGATCTCAGGGAGATGGGTGTAGAGCTTGCAAAAGGTTTAGCCGAACGCAGTGTGGTGCGTTTGGTTAGGGATGTTTTAACAGACCCCAAGCTGCAACTTCAACTAAACGCAGCAGCCTAGATTTAAAACGAAACAATTTTTCCCAGTTGCCGTGCTTCATATCCCACCGGTGCTGGCCACTGAAAACATAGTTTTCGTGAGCGGTGCATTTCGACGCACGATTTATGTATCCGATCTGGAATCTTTTGCAAAAACAGGGGTTCCCGTTGGTTTGCTGGCTGATCTGCTGAAATTTTCGAAGCAGAATCCAAAATCCGTTCAGGGAATGATCAAAACTGAACTACCTGTTCCGGTTGTTCTTACTAGCCGTTTGCTTTACACCCGCATCGGTGAAGCGATTTTGGCGAGGGCTACTGCAGTGATGCATCCCCTGCGAGCTCCGCAGTTTGGTATCCAAGCTTTGCGTTCTGCTTTGGTGCTAGGCGTTGCTGAAAACAATGGCAAGCTCAGCCCCCTGGGTTTTCTTAGGGCCTATCCAGCCGAAGAAATGGCAGTAGATATTCCCCAGCTATTAGGGATATTGAAAAAAGCTTCTTCCATAAGCGAGCTGGTGCGTTTTTTCTCGGAAGCTCCCTTAGACGGCTTGAAGTAACCGCCCAGCTAAAATGTTCTTTTAAGCCATTCCGTGCCTTTTCCTAGTTCCGTTCGCGGCCTATTTCAAAGGCCCACCACACAGAACTGGCAGGGGCTTATCCATGCCTACAACCGTTGGCTACCCGTTAGCGATCGCACCCCTGTAATCAGCCTTTGCGAAGGCTCTACCCCTTTAGTAGCTGCACCTGCTTTATCAGCAAGGCTTGGTAGGGGGATTCAGGTGCATTTAAAGGTGGATGGTCTTAACCCCACCGGTAGTTTTAAAGACCGTGGCATGACGATGGCGGTAAGCAAAGCAAAGGAAGCTGGCGCTACAGCTGTGATTTGTGCCAGCACGGGCAACACCTCTGCTGCTGCTGCTGCCTATGCCCGCCGCGGCGGTATGAGGGCCTTTGTGTTGATCCCCGATGGGTATGTAGCCCAAGGGAAATTAGCCCAAGCTTTGCTTTACGGAGCTGAGGTGCTGGCGGTGCGCGGAAATTTTGATCGCGCCCTCACCATCGTTAGAGAGGTGGCCGATAAATACCCAGTAACACTGGTTAATTCTTTAAATCCCTATCGCTTGCAGGGGCAAAAAACAGCTGCATTTGAGGTGGTTGATGTGTTGGGGGATGCCCCCGATTGGCTTTGTATCCCCATGGGTAATGCCGGCAACATCAGCGCTTACTGGATGGGATTTAAAGAATATAAAAACGCTGGTAGATGCCGCACCTTGCCGCGAATGATGGGCTTTCAAGCAGCCGGATCAGCTCCATTAGTGCATGGCACCACTGTTGAACAACCAGACACGATTGCCACTGCAATCCGGATCGGAAACCCAGCTAACCGCGAAAAAGCACTGAAGGTGAGGGAAGAAAGTAATGGTGGTTTTTCAGCTGTGAGCGATCAAGAAATTCTCAGCGCTTATCGCTTCCTTGGCCGCGAAGAAGGCGTGTTTTGCGAACCAGCCAGTGCAGCTTCTGTGGCTGGGTTACTGCAAAGGGCAGAAGAGGTTCCTTCTGGGGCTCGGGTGGTGTGTGTACTCACCGGTAATGGCCTCAAAGATCCAACTACAGCAATTGATCACAGTGAAGCCACATTCCATGGCGACCTAGATCCCAACACTGAAACGGTGGCGAAAGTTCTGGGTTTTTAATTAACCGGGACGCAAACTGTCTGGGGAAGAAGCTCAAATTAACTGGGGAAAACCTGGGGCTATTGAGCGCGAATTTTTTTGGGCGGTTTTGCACAAGCATTGGAAAAAGTGGAAAACCTCTTTATTTCCCCATTCAGCCAATTAAGTTCCACAGCTAATTATTTGATAAAACCCTTTATTTTCAATGCTTTTAAAGCTTTTCCAGGCTTTCCCCAGCCCCTACTACTACTGGTTATTTCTTTTCTTTTAATTTATTAAACCTTTTGATAGAGGAGGGAAATTACGCGTTGCGATTTGGCAATTGGTGTGGAAGCTTGGTAGCAATTCAATCGGTCCCCAAGGGATGAAGTTGGTTTGTAGCCAAACAGAGCTCAACAGCAGCCTGCAATTGGTAAGCCGCGCAATTGCTGGTAGACCCACCCATCCGGTGCTTGCAAATGTGCTGGTTACAGCCGATGCAGCTGCAGGGCGGATCAGCCTCACCGGATTTGATTTAAGCCTTGGGATCCAAACCAGCTTTGCAGCGGTGGTAGAAGGCAGTGGCGCCATCACCCTGCCCGCAAAGTTGCTCGCCGATATCGTTAGCCGCTTGCCGCCTGATGGCCCCATCACCCTCTCCTGCCCTGAAGGGGAAGAACAGGTGGAACTCACTGCCCTTTCTGGCAGTTATCAGATGCGCGGTATGACCGCTGAAGATTTTCCTGAATTACCACTTGCCCAAAATGGCAGGCCGATTTTGTTGAGTGGTTCAGCTTTAGTAGAGGGTTTGCGGAGCACTCTTTTTGCAAGCAGCAGCGATGAAGCAAAGCAGATCCTCACCGGCATTCACCTCAAGGTGGAGGAAGGCGGCTTGGAATTTGCTGCCACAGATGGCCATCGTTTAGCGGTTAGGCGTAATCAAGCCGGAGGGGAACAGGGAGCCGAACCCTTTGCTGTAACTGTGCCAGCCCGTTCCCTACGGGAACTGGAACGTTTGCTATCAGCTCGCCCAAGTGAAGAATCGATCAGCTTGTTCTGTGATCGCGGCCAGGTGGTGTTTTTATGGGCTGATCAAGTGCTCACCAGCCGCACTCTCGATGGCACTTATCCCAATTACGGCCAATTAATACCCGATAGTTTTGTTCGCAGTCTGAGCATTGAACGTAAACCCCTGCTTGCTGCCCTTGAAAGGGTTGCAGTGCTTGCTGATCAACACAACAACGTAGTTAAATTCAGCGCAAATCCCAGCACTTCTCAGTTGCTACTCAGCGCTGATGCCCAAGATGTGGGTAGTGGTTCGGAAGCATTAACGATCAGAATGGAAGGCGAAGCGATCGAACTTGCATTCAACGTGCGCTACGTATTAGAAGGTTTGAAATCAATGGCGGCGCAAGAGGTGTGTTTAAGGCTCAATACCTCCACTAGCCCTGCGATTTTGCACGGCGAGGCAGAGGAAGATTCTTTTACTTATCTGGTGATGCCAGTGCAGATCCGCAGTTGAAGTGGCAGCACTAGCAAATTTGGCGATATCTGGTTTGTTACGAGCTCGGGTACGCACTGAAGACGGCCTCGATCTGGGGCTTGGCCACATGGCATGGATGCATCCCCCCTGCCATCGACTTTTGGGTTGGAGCACAAGACCTTCTGCTTTTGGGCCAGCCCGCAATGTTTGGCGTTTGAACCAGTTGGTAGCAATGGCAGAAGGGGAGGTAATCGTGCGCGGTGAAGCAGCTAGCAGCGATCAAGAAACCCTCGTTTTATTGCCAACCCTTTTGGATGCTGAATTATTTGGAGCTGCTGAAGTATGCCTTGGCCGTTTGGTAGATGCAGTAGTTGAAGTGCGTAGCGGCCGTATTTTGCATTATTTAGTGGCCCGAAGTGATCCGCGCTTACCAGGCACTAGCCGCTGGCGTTTGGATCCCGATCGTTTACTTGATCAACAACCCGGGCAAGTGATCACCTCGCTGCGGGAGTTAGACGATCTACCCCTTGAAAAAGCCAGCATTCGCCAGCAGATGTTGCGGCGCACAAAGCAATGGCGCGATCAAGTGCCGGATTCTTTTGACGGCTTTGAAGATCGATTGCGTTCTTGGGGTGATCGCTTTCGTGATGAAGCCGAGGATCAAGCGCCAACAGCGCGCCGTTTCCCTAAACCTGAATCAGATGAAGATCCATGGATTTGATCTAATTTTGATCTAATTCAGTGCTCTGGTTCACAGCTCTGATTCACACTGTGATGACATGTGGAGCGGTAACCCCTGGTGTCTAATTCAGCTTTTGAGCACTCTGAATTCGAGCAGGCCTCCCCTGAGATAAAAGCGCAGATAAAGCAGGAGGGATTAACTCCAGATGATTACAACGAAATTGTGCGGCGTATGGATCGCCACCCCAATCGCGCCGAATTAGGCATGTTTGGAGTTATGTGGTCTGAGCATTGTTGTTATCGCAACTCCAGGCCCTTGTTGCGTATGTTCCCCACCGAAGGGCCACGAATCTTGGTGGGGCCTGGGGAGAATGCAGGGGTAGTTGATTTGGGTGATGGTTTTCGCCTGGCTTTCAAAATCGAAAGCCACAACCATCCATCTGCAGTGGAGCCATTTCAAGGTGCTGCTACTGGGGTGGGCGGCATTTTGCGCGATATTTTCACCATGGGGGCAAGGCCACTAGCGCTGCTTAATGCCCTGCGCTTTGGTCCGCTTGAGGATCCCCGTAATGCCGGCTTAATGGAGGGGGTGGTGGCAGGTATTGCTCACTACGGCAATTGCGTTGGTGTTCCAACCGTGGGTGGTGAAGTTTGTTTTGATTCCAGTTATTCAGGTAACCCATTGGTAAATGCCATGGCCCTTGGTTTGATGGAAACCACTGAAATTGTGCGTTCCGGTGCCAGTGGTGTAGGTAATCCGGTGGTTTATGTGGGCAGCACCACAGGCCGTGATGGCATGGGTGGAGCCAGTTTTGCTAGCGCTGAACTTAGTGAAGCTTCTCTTGATGATCGGCCTGCGGTGCAGGTGGGTGATCCATTTCTGGAAAAGGGTTTAATCGAAGCTTGCCTAGAGGCTTTTAAAAGCGGAGTGGTGGTGGCTGCCCAAGATATGGGTGCCGCTGGCCTCACCTGCAGCTGCGCCGAGATGGCTGCAAAAGGCAATTTAGGTATTGAGCTGAACCTTGATCTAGTGCCGGCAAGGGAAACGGGCATGACCGCCTACGACTTCCTGCTTTCTGAATCCCAAGAACGCATGTTGTTTGTGGTTGAGATAGGTAAAGAAGAGGAGTTGATGGAGCGTTTTCGCCGTTGGGGCTTGCAGGCAGCAGTGGTGGGAAAAGTGTTGCAAGAACAGGTGGTTAGGGTGCTTCAGCACGGTGAAGTAGCAGCAGAAGTGCCTGCCCGCGCATTAGCGGAAGACACCCCAATTAATAAACGCGAATTACTTAGTGAACCGCCTGAAGCAATTCAGGCCCACTGGCGTTGGCAGGAAAACAGTTTGTTGCCCCTTGCCGTTGATCAGGTGGGAACCGTATTGCTGCAGTTGCTTGATGATCCAACAATCGCCAGTAAGAAATGGGTGTGGCGTCAGTACGACCATCAAGTGCAGGCCAATACAGTTGTGGTGCCAGGCGGTGCCGATGCAGCGGTGCTGCGTTTGCGATACCAAGAAGGTGCCAAAGCAATGCAGGCCGGTGAACGGGGGGTGGCCGCCACCGTTGATTGCCCAAACCGTTGGGTGGCTTTAGATCCGGAGCGGGGCGGCATGGCTGCGGTAGCGGAAGCAGCTCGCAACCTCAGCTGCGTTGGGGCAGAACCAATCGCTGTTACCGACAATCTCAATTTTCCTTCCCCTGAAACTCCAACTGGCTATTGGCAATTGGCCATGGCTTGTAGAGGTATTGCGGAAGCCTGTCGAATCCTTGATACCCCGGTAACAGGCGGCAACGTATCGCTCTACAACGACAGCCGTCTAGCCGATGGCTCCGTACAGCCAATTCAACCCACTCCGGTGGTTGGAATGGTGGGGTTAGTGAAGCGCCTGGATCGTTTGGTGGGTTTGGCTTGGCCGAAACCATCTACTGCTGCCCTTGGTGATCAGTTGGTTTTACTTGGGATGCCCCTTGATACAGCTGCCAGCGACGATCGCATTGGCTTAGGCGGCAGCAGTTATCTCCAGGTTGTGCATGGTTTATGCACCGGTAGGCCGCCGCGGCCAGATTTAAGCATGGAAATGCAATTACAAGAGTTGCTGCAAGCTGCAATTGCAGCTGGTTTAGTTAGTGCCGCCCACGATCTTTCTGATGGTGGTTTGTTGGTTGCCGTAGCGGAGATGGCCTTAGCAGCTGGATGTGGAGCGCAACTAGAAATTTCTAGCACTGAACTGCCATTGCAAAGGTTGCTATTTGCTGAAGGTGGTGCTCGGGTGCTTGTAACGGTTCCAGCTCCTGAACTGGAGGCATTTGCTGCCCTCTGCCAGGCACGTGGTTTTCCCCAACAGCCGTTGGGTTATGTGCATGCAAAAGTGCAGCTACAGCTGCAATTAGCAGGCGAGGAAGTGTTTTCGTTGGATTTAAAATGTTTAGAGAAGGCTTATCAGGAAGCAATACCGCGACGCTTAGCAAGCCACTTGCTCGGGCACACTGGTTAAGCATCCATGAAGATCGCTCCCTTGACCGTGAGACCAGATCGGATGGAGGAAGCCTGCGGTGTGTTCGCCGTATTGGCGCCTGGGGAACAGGTGGCAAGCCTTTGTTATTTCGGCCTTTATGCCTTGCAGCATCGCGGCCAGGAATCAGCTGGAATAGCAGTTTTTGATGGCGATAAGGTGCGGCTCCATAAAGATATGGGCTTGGTTAGCCAAGTGTTTGATCAAAATGTGTTGGAGCTAATGCCCGGTGATCGGGCGGTGGGCCATACCCGATATTCCACCACCGGTAGTTCAAAGGTTTGTAATGCTCAGCCTTTGGTTTTTATGACCCGGCTCGGCCCATTTGCGTTAGCTCATAATGGAAATTTGGTTAACACAGCTGAACTGCGCAAACAATTATTGGTAGATAAATTAAATATTAACGGGTTAGATATTAATAGTAGTGGTGATAGTGAATTAATTGCTTTTGCATTGCAGCAGGCGGTGAATAGCGGCATGGTATGGGATGAAGCGATTAAGGCGGCAGCAGCACAATGTAAAGGTGCTTTTAGCTTGGCGATTAGCACTCCAGAAGCGCTCTATGCATTAAGAGATGGCCACGGCCTGCGACCGCTTGTGTTTGGACATTTAGGTGAATCCGGCTCTGCCGCTTGGGTTGTTAGTAGTGAAACTTGCGGATTAGATATTGTTGGCGCCAATTTTGATGATGATGTTGCACCAGGGGAGTTGGTGCGTTTTAAAGCTGGGGAAGATCATCCATTTAGAAGCCGATGGTGTGAAGAAACACCAAAACTATGTGTATTTGAATTAATTTATTTTGCACGGCCAGATAGTAGATTTTTTGGAGAATCTTTATACAGCTACCGCAAACGCATCGG
>ERZ889217.1056-NODE-1056-length-14913-cov-11.225872_pt1 | contig 14913 bp, 11 predicted proteins | sample MGYA00521098_ERZ889217 | MGnify/ENA primary metagenome ERZ889217 (study PRJEB32303, sample SAMEA104408613) | aquatic metagenome | biome: Brackish water; feature: Pelagic; material: water | place: Baltic Sea | collected 2014-06-10T22:04:00 | depth 2,362 m ...
GTTCGGACGCTTCGAACAGGGTGACTTCGGCATCGAGGATGAACCCGCACCCGGGGCACCACAGCACGTCGGAGGTGATGTAGCCGGGGTTGTCGATGCTCCAACGAGCCAGAGCGATCGAGACGATGTGCGCGGTTGAATCCCCGATGGTGGCAATTCGTACAGGCCGATTGAGCTGCGCGGGGAGGACCGGGTCGGTGTCGAATGGCAGTTTGGGGGACGCTCTGTTGCCATCAGCGGTGCTCTCGACTCCAACAGCATCCCCGGCGCTTTGGTCGATTGGCTCAGTCGTCGACAAGACAGTGGTCGCAGGAGGCGCCGTCGTGAGCGGTGTTGGCGCGGTGAGTTCGAGATTGAGCTCGGCGTCGAGGTCGGCACCATCTGCTGAAGCAGCTGCTAAGACACCGGAGTCCGTTTCAAGGAATCCGTGCCCGGACGGGACGATCAAGAAGAGGGCAAGTAGCGAGGCGAGTGCCGCGGACGCGCCGAACAGGGTGAGTCGAGGTTCGACGTTTGCGGTGCGGATCGGACGTTCGAGGAGGAAGTAGGAGAGGACCGTGATGGCCGTGGTGAGGGCGAGAGCGACCAGCAATCCGCTGATACTGGTGAGCTCCCACCCCCGCTGCCGAAGCAGCACGAAGACTGGCCAGTGAAAGAGGTAGAGGCCGTAGCTGACCTTGCCAATCGCAACCGGCACCCGTGATGCGAGCGCGGTGTGTAACCGAGACGGCGTGAGTAGGCCGCCGATGCAGGAGGCGGACACGATGCCGACAAGGGGCATCCAGCCGGAGTATGCGGGCCCGCTGCCAGAAGGGAACCACACAGCAGCGCCAAGGAGGGCGAGCCCGGCGGGGAGCGTGAGTCGTGCGATCCAGCCCGGAAGACGCCGGTGTGCCACCACGACGGCAAGGACTGCCCCCGCCAGGAGTTCGCCGAGGCGGCTGAAGGTGGACCAGTACGCCACGTCGGGTCCGAACGCTGACGCAATCGCTGGTGCGGCGATCGCGCTGAGGAGAAACATCCCGGTCGTGATGCCCAGCACGCTTGTTCGGGTCATCCGACGGCTGAGGGCGAAAATCCCCAAGAGCGTCAGCGGCCAGACTGCATAGAACTGCTCCTCGATCGCGAGCGACCAGTAGTGCTCGACCGGCGAGACGAGCTGTGGTGCGTCGGTGAACTGGGCCGCGTAGCTGGTCTCCCCGGCGAGGCGCGTCCAGTTGAAAATCTGCAGCGCAGCACTGACCAAATCTGATCGCAAACCAGGTGCAAACGGAAATGCTCCGCCGAGACGCGCCAGGGCGATTAGGAGGAGGGACAGCATCGACGCGGGCAGGAGGCGGCGGGCGCGCCGTGCGAAGAACGTCCGCAACGCCACCCCACCGGTTTCGCCATGCTCGGCCACAAGGAGCGAGGTGATGAGGAACCCCGAGAGGGTGAAGAACACCGAGACGCCGACGTAACCACCACCCATCCATCCAAAGCCAGCGTGGAAGAACAGCACCATCACCACGGCGACCGCCCGAACACCATCCAGCGCAGGCTGATACGTCAACCTCTGGACGGCCGAGTTCACCGCACTATTCAACCAGCCGAGTCCGATCCTCGTTTATGTCGAAGCTTCTGGGGACTATCCAGCGCAAAGTTCGACGCAAACGAGGGGGAGTGCTGGGAGCGCTGTTGCAGGAGGGGTGTTTGAGGGAGAGTTGGGGTTAGAAGTGGTAGGGATGGGCGGAGAAGTCGGCGTCGCGCTTTTCGAGGAAACTGTCGCGGCCCTCGGCGGCTTCGTCGGTGCCGTAGGCGAGGCGAGTGGCTTCACCAGCAAAGATTTGCTGGCCGACGAGGCCGTCGTCGATCAGGTTGAACGAGTATTTGAGCATGCGCTGAGCGGTGGGGCTCTTGGCGCAGATCTTCTTACCCCATTCGAGTGCAGTGGCCTCGAGCTCGGCGTGCGGAATGGACTTGTTGACCGCGCCCATGGCGACCATGTCGTCGGCGCTGTACTCGTCACCGAGGAAGAAAATTTCACGGGCGAACTTTTGGCCGACCTGGCGGGCGAGGTACGCCGAACCGAAGCCGCCGTCGAAGCTGGCGACGTCGGCATCGGTCTGCTTGAACTTGGCGTGCTCTTTGCTCGCCAAGGTGAGGTCGGACACGACATGCAGTGAGTGTCCGCCGCCAGCAGCCCAGCCGGGAACGACACAGATGACGACCTTGGGCATAAAACGGATCAGCCGTTGCACTTCGAGGATGTGGAGGCGTCCTGCGCGGCCCGGCACGATGGTGTCAGCCGTGGTTCCGATATTGCCATCGGCGTCTTCGGCGGCGTACTTGTAACCGTCCTGACCGCGGATGCGTTGATCGCCACCGGAACAAAACGCCCACCCACCGTCTTTGGGTGACGGGCCGTTGCCGGTCAAGAGCACGCAGCCGACGTCGGTCGACATGCGGGCGTGATCGAGCGCCGTGAACAACTCGTCGACCGTGTTCGGCCGGAACGCGTTGCGGATCTCGGGTCGGTCGAACGCGATGCGCACGACGCCGGCATCGACCGCACGGTGATACGTGATGTCGGTGAATTTGAAGCCGTCGACCTCATTCCATGCGGAGGGGTCAAAGATCTCCGAGACCCTGGGCTGCTGATCGGGACGGTCGGGGGAGCTGTTCGCCATCTGTCCATCTTGCCCGCTCGGCTACCGTGCGCACATGCCTCACGCGCAAATCAATGGTCAGAGCATCTACTTCCAAGACACGGGTGGCGATGGCCCGCCGGTGATCTTGGCTCACGGGTTCCTCATGGACAACGAGATGTTCGCTCCGCAGGTCGCTGCGTTGCGGGAAACCCACCGTGTGATCACCTGGGACGAACGCGGGTTCGGTCAGACCGAATTTGACGGCCAGCCCTTTAGCTACTGGGATTCAGCCGCCGACTGCCTTGCGCTGCTCGACCATCTCGGTATCCACCGGGCCGTGGTCGGCGGGATGAGCCAAGGCGGATTCCTGTCGCTCCGGCTCGCACTCACTGCACCGGATCGCGTGCGCGGCCTCATTCTGCTCGACACCCAGGCTGGTGTTGACGACGCTGAGACCAAGGCGGCGAACGACGGCATGAACCACGTGTGGCTGACCGATGGGCCCGAAAGTGGTCTGGCCGACATCGTTGCGTCGATTATCATCGATGATCCCGACCACAGCCCAGCGTGGATCGCCAAGTGGATTTCTCGTCCGAAGGAAGCGTTCGCGCAGCCGTACCAGTGCCTCAGCACTCGTGACGACATCACCGATCGGCTCGGCGAGATCACTTGCCCGGCGGTCGTCGTTCATGGAATCGAAGACACGGCGATCACGATGGACCGTGCCGAGATTCTCGCTGACGGCCTCGTCGGTTGTTCCGGCGTGGTCAAAGTACGGGGTGCGCACGCCGCCAACCTGACAAACCCTGAGCCCGTCAACCTGGCAATTGTCGAGTTTCTTGCCGGCCTCGCGGCCTGATCGCAGCAATTCAATGACACACATGCAGATTTTTGGTGTTGAGGGCCTTCCCGAAATCGAACCGGGCGTCGATCTCGCCGAAATGATTCACGCTGCGGCGGCGGCTCAGGGTGACCCGATCGCCGACGGCGACGTTGTGGTGGTCACCTCGAAGATCGTCTCAAAGGCAGAAGGCTGCAGCGTCGAACTCGCCGATGTCGACGCGTCCGAGTTCGCCACCACGTGGGCTTCCAAATGGGACAAGGACCCGCGCCTGGTCGAGGTTGTGTTGCGCGAGTCGAAGCGCATCATCCGCCAGATCGGACCTGTGCTCATCACTGAAACTCATCACGGCTTCTGTTGTGCAAACTCCGGTGTCGATCAGTCGTCATCGGGCGCAGCCGGAAGAATCTTGGTGCTGCCGAAGGATCCCGATGCGTCGTGCCGGGCACACCGAGCACGGTTCGCCGAGCTGGGTGTCGACGTGGCCGTCATCATGAGCGACACCTTTGGTCGCCCGTGGCGTGAAGGTCAAACCGATGTGGCTATTGGTATTGCTGGAATGAACCCGCTGCACAGCTACATCGGCGAAGTCGATCCGCACGGTCACGAGTTTCATGTGCAGGAGATCTGCGTCGCCGATGAACTCGCCGCAGCGGGGGAACTCGTCAAGGGCAACACGAGTCGTGTGCCGGTCGCGGTCATTCGGGGCCGGGAGTGGGCTCGTGACGACGACGCTTCGATGGCGCCCGTGCTTCGTGACAGCGAAAAGGATTTGTTTCGGTAGATGTCGTTTGCGGTTCGTCAGGCTGCGCTCACGAGCGTCAGCCGAAATTGAGACCGTTTCTCGCCCCCATCGAGCTGAAGCAGTCTCAGTTTTGGGTTGCTCTGGCTTGATACCCGAAACTGGGATCAGCGTGGCTCACTGCCGATGAGAGATGATCTCCATTTTGGGAGATGGAAAGTGGACTTCAGCCGAGAAGGTCTTTGGTGATGCCGTAAAAGTATTCGGCCGACATGCCAATCGATTCAATGTCGATCCGCTCATCGTTGCCATGAAACCGTGCGCCAAATGTCGCGAAGTCCATTTTTCCTGAGAACAAGCCGGCACCGTAGGCAACGCTGCCGCGCTCGCGGTAAAAGCGTGCATCGGTCCCGCCGGTGATCATGCCGGGGATGAGCTTCGCACCGGGATACGCGATCTGGGTGTGTTTGGTCACGGCGTCCCAGAGCGGGTTGCCGGGTCCGTAGCCGCATGTGGTCGGATTGGAATTCTGGAGTTCGCTGACTTCGATGTGGTCGTAGAGGTCGCCAATCGCATCGCGCAGGTGTTGTTCGACGTCGTCCTTGGTGGTGCCCGGAACCGTGCGGATGTCGACATCAATGTCGATGACGTCGGGAATCGTGTTGGTCTTCTGGCCACCGTGGGCAACGTTGGGTGAGAACGTCGTGTGGGTCAGCGCATGGCAGGTGCGGGCCATCCCCGCTGGCAGGTCTTTTAACGTGTCCCAGATTTTGTCCGATGACTTGAGGGCGTCGCGGAGTTCGTCCGGCAGTCCGAACGCGTCGACCTGAGCTTCCCAGATGTCGTCGATGTGTGCCGACGGACGGTAGTCGGCGATCCTGCGAACGATCTCGGCGGCCTTGATGAGTGCGTTGTCTGCACCGAATGGCATTGACCCGTGGCCTGGCGTGCCCTTCACTCTGAGACGCCGCCACGCCAAGCCTTTTTCGCCGACGTTGACAGTGACGGTTCGTGTGCCGTGGTCGTCGACCGTCGACCAACCACCGAGTTCGGTGAGGACATGATCGGCACGCATATCATCCCAGTGATTTTCGGCCATCCATTCGGCGCCCCACACGCCGCCGGCTTCTTCGTCGGCGACACCGAAGTAGATGAGGTCGCCCTTGGGCTTGAAGCCTTCGTTGGCGAGTTGGCGGAACACGACGGCCATCGTCGAGGTGAGGTTGAGCATGTCAACTGCACCTCGGCCCCAAATTTCGCCGTCGATGATGTCGGCTGCGAACGGGTCGTGGGTCCACCCGTCTCGGTTGACCGGCACGACGTCGGTATGGCCCATGAGGCACAACGAGGGTGCGCTCGGATCTGAACCAGCGATACGCGCAATCATTGAGTCGCGACCTGGGCGCGGCGTGTAGGTCTGAATGTCGACGCCGGTGCCTTCGAGGTAGGACACCAACAGGTCGGAGTTTCGGGTTTCGTTGCCAGAATCCGGGGTGCCGTCGTTGACGCACTCGTTTCGAATCAGCGCCTGGAGCAACTCGACGGATGGGCCAGTGAATTCAGCGGCGGTCGTCATGTGGCTGAACGTAGCAGCGGATCAGGACTCGCTGTCCCGTGCGAGTACAGGTGAGGGATCAAATGCAGGGGAGAGGCGGAGAAGAGGTGCTGAGAATTAGTCAAGCTTGCGAATCGGGCTCGAACCGTGATCATGGGGAACGAGGCGCACGTGTGTGTCAGTGACCATCGCCGAATCGGAACTGACGATGACGGGGTTGAGATCGAGGAGCGACACCGATGGATGATCCGATGCGAGCAGTGCTGCGAGACAGATCGTTTCGACCAGCCGAGCGGCGTCGATTCCGGCCGTGGCAAGTGCGGCTGCGACCTTCGTCTCGGCGAGCATTGCCGTGGCGGCCGAACGCGAGACCGGGGCGACTCGCATCGTTCGATCGTCGATCACATCGGCATGGACCCCTCCAAGTCCGACTGACACGATCACGCCGAGCCGGTCGTCGTGCTCGCAGCGGATCCGGACATCGAACCCGGGGGCGCCCATTTCCTGCACCGTGAAGGACGTGGCGCCGTCACCAAGCGACTGCTTCATCTGCTCTATCGACTGTGCAACGTCGTCGTCTCCGGTCAGGTCGAGTGCGATTCCAGCCTTGACCGACCGGCCAAGGGCGCGCTTGGCTGCTTTAACAGCAACTGGGTAGCCAATGATGTTGGCGACAGCGATTGCAGTGTCGGCTGTTGCCGACAGTGCACGAGGCATCGTGATGCCGTACGACGCCAGCAGCAGGCCGGCCTGCTCGGCAGACAACTCTGCCTCGTCGTCGGGGACCTGCTGGCTCGCTGTGGCCAATGCGTTGTCGATCAGTTTGCGGGCCAATTTCGAGTCGATCTCGGCACTGGGAGCGTCTTGAGTGAGCGCTTCTGCAGCGAGCCAGCGGCCGTAGGCATATGAGCGCCCGAGTACGGCGGCTGCCTGTTCGGGGAACGCAAACGCGGGGACATCGGAACCAGGCTGAACGGGCCCATCGGCGCCGCCGAGGAGGACGGCCAGTACCGGCTTGGTGTCGCTGACTGCATATCGAGAGATGGCGTTGGCGGTCGCGGAATCGGCATCGGAAGCAACCGCCGGAGCGTGGATGACCATGAGGCCGTCGACGTCGTTGGATGCGAGCGCCATTGTCATTGCTGTGGCGAACTCGTCGTCGGTTGTTGCGACCGGGAGGCGGTGAACGGTTGCACGCAACCCTGCGGTTGCAAGCGCCGCTGCAGCGAGCGTTGCGGGGCTCCGAGAGTTGGTGATGATCGTGATGTCAGGGCCGCGGAGCACGGGCTGCGTGGCCAGAACGCGTGCGGTGTCGATCAGGCTGTGGACTGTCGGTACCTCGATCAATCCGGCATGCTGGAACAGTGCGCCCCCGAGGGTGCCGTCTGCTGCGGCTCCGGTGCGGACTGCGACGATCGGCCTGGTCAGTGAGACCCTTCGGGCGATCCGAGCGAATTTGCGTGGGTTGCCGAACGACTCGGTGTACATCGCAATGACTCGGGTGTTGTCGTCGTTTTCCCAGAACTGGAGGAGGTCGTTACCCGAGATGTCGCTCTTGTCGCCGAGGGATACGAACCAGGAGACGCCCATGCCGACATCGTCGGCGTGGCGCAGCACGGAGCCTCCGAGCGAGCCGGACTGCAACGAGATAGCGACGTGGCCGGCGGGCAGCGTGACGTTGACCAAGGCTGCTTGAAGTTTGGTGTCGACGTGCGGGGATGCTGCGCCCATGCTCGCCGGGCCAATGATCCGCAAACCGTTGCGTCGGGCGCGGAGCACGAGTGTGTCGATGTCGATCCCGGAGCCGTCGATATCAGTGATGACGATGGCGCCGCGCATGAGCTTGGCAATGCACCCGTCGATCGTGGCTTCGAGTTGCGGCGGAGGAACTGCAACGATCGCGAGCGATACGTCGTCGGGAAGTTCGTCGACCGAGCTGTAGCAGCGCCTGTTTGAGAGTTCGGTGTGGTGCGGGTTGACCGGGTAGGCGGGGACGTTGACGCTGTCGATGACGTGGTTCCAGAGTGCCTTTCCGACACTGTTTGGCCGGTTCGACGCGCCGATTACGGCGATCGCTTTCGGAAGCAGCAAGCGGGTAACGGCGCGCGCGTCGGCGCGCTGTTCGCGACGTTCGACGCTGTCGAGGAACTCGTCGGTATTGGCCAGGTCCCAGTCGAGGTCGACCACACCGGAGTCGAATCGGCGGTGCAACGGCCAGCCGGCTTTCGAGAACACGGCGAGCATGCCTCGGTTGTCGCCAAGAACTTCGGCCGTGAACCGCTCGATCCCGTTCGATTGGGCGATGGCGGCGAGGTGTTCGAGCAGCAGCGTGGCAATGCCTCGTCCGTTGAATTTGTCGTCGACCATGAATGCAGCCTCGGCTTCGTTGCGTCCGGGCCAGCGTTCGTAGCTCGCCCAGGCAACGAATTGGTTTTGCGACTCGACTGCCAGCGCGACACGGTTGACCATGTCGATGTTGGTGAAGTGCTCGAGCTCGCGGGCGTTCAGTTCGGGCTTGGGCGAGAAGTAGCGACGGTAGACGCTCTCGGGTGATTGGCGTCGATGAAAGTCCGCCAAAGCAGCTTTGTCATCGGTCGTCAGGGGCCTGATGTACGCCGTGTCACCACTGCCGAGCACGACTGATGTTGCCCACTTCGATGCGGCAACGTCTGCTGGGGTGTCGGCATTGCTCACGAGACCAGCATGGCATCTCCCACGCACACCTGTGTGGGGCGGCGGGCAATTCCCTACAGTGATCATGTGGCTGCGCCAATCGCTGTTTTCACCTCAGCCGAACTCGATTTGCACATCGCTCCAGCAGGGCATCCGGAGCGTCCCGAGCGCCTCGATGCGGCGCTGGCCGGTATCGCTGAAGCCGGATTGCTCGACGCTGTCGAGTTTCGGGTGCCGCGTCTGGCAACTGCTGCCGAAATCGGCGCGGCGCACACGGTTGAACACGTGGAATTCATCAAGGGCCTTGCCGAGCGTGGTGGTGGGATGGTCGACGGCGACACGTACATGACGTCGGGGTCGTGGACCACTGCAAGCCGTGCTGTTGGCGCTGTGCTTGATGGCGTCGATGCGCTGCGTGCTCGCGAGTGCGATGTCGCGTTCGCTGCGAGTCGCCCTCCAGGCCACCATGCGGGTGCTGATCAGGCGATGGGCTTTTGCCTGTTGAATAACGTCGCTGTCGCCGCCGCGCTGGTGGCCCAGCAGGGCGAGCGCGTCGCGATCGTCGACTGGGATGTCCATCATGGCAACGGCACGCAGGACATCTTCTACAACGACCCTCGTGTGCTGTATGTCTCGACGCATGAGTCGCCGCTCTATCCCGGCACGGGGAGGGCCGACGAAACCGGTGGGCCGAACGCTCCGATGTCGAACCTCAATCTGCCGTTCCCGAGGGGTACTCGCGGCGACGTTTTCCGGCGTGCAGTCGATGAGATCATTGCTCCCGTGATCGCTCGTTTCGCACCGGACTGGCTGTTCATCTCGGCTGGGTTCGACGGACACCGAGCCGATCCGCTTGCAGGGCTCGAACTGACGTCAGCCGACTTTGCCGACCTCGCCGTTCGGCTTCAGGCACTGGTGCCAGCTGGGCGCGTGCTCGTCGCGCTCGAAGGCGGATATGACCTTGAAGCGCTGGCTTTTTCGACCGGCGCCACGCTGTCTGCATTGATCGGCGAGACGTATCGGCCTGAACTCGCGTCGGCGGGCGAGATTGGTCTTCCGACGATTGCCGCTGCCAAGCAACGCTGGAATATCTGACCCGATCACCGTCCCCCTGGGTGACGGTGTCGCGGGGTGCGGATCGGGAATCCCCGTCCGATGCCAAGGGGCTCGACCACGAGTTGTTGGATCGCGGTGCTCGATGCGCTGGACAGCGAGTTCGCGTCGACTTCAGGGTTGCCGTGGACGAACACATGGGTCATCGAATGATCGTAGAAAGTGGCGGCTCGTTACGACGGGCCGGACCCGTGCTGGTAGACCGGGCAGCGTGAAGACGACCCCTGAGGCCACGTCGGTTGAAGTCGTGCTGGCGTGTACCGATCTCGATGCCATGACACGCTTCTTCATCGAAGACGTTGGCTTCAGAATCGCAACGATCTCGCCTGCTGACAATCCACGTGAGATCGCGCTCTTCGATGCTGGTAGCGGTGATGCTGGTGGCCGGGTTCGCCTGCGTCGTGGCGACGTCGATGCCGTTGGCCATGTGCTGGTGCGGCGAGCCCACGTTCCAGCGGGGAGCCCGGTCAAGCAGTTGACGGCACCGAACGGCACAATCGTCGAGATTGCTTCGGCATCACTCGACGTCGTTGTGCCGGACAACGAACCGTCGCTCACGATCGTCAAGGCACCGGCAACTGTCGATGCTGCGTTTGGTGTTGGGCGCGCGGGCATGGGATACCGCGATCTGCTGCCCGATCGTTGGGGCGGTCGATTCATTGCATCGCACATCCTGATTGCCGACGGGGGAGAGGTCGCCGACTATGTCCACTTCCATCGCATCCGTTTCCAGATGATCTTCGTCGCCGCCGGCTGGGTCGAGGTTGTCTACGAAGATCAGGGCGAGCCGTTCCGAATGGAGGCCGGTGACTGCGTGCTGCAGCCGGCGGAAATTCGCCATCGTGTGTTGCGCAGTTCGCCGGGCCTCGAAGTGATCGAGATCGGTTGTCCCGCCGAACACGACACGGTCGCCGAGCACACCATCACCCTGCCGACCTCAAGGATCGATCGTGATCGTGATTTCGATGGCCAGCGGTTTGTCCGTCACGTCGCCGCTGGTGCCAAGACGGTGTCGTCGGTTTGCGGCGGTTTCGCCGAACGCGACACCGGCATCGGTGCAGCGACCAACGGGCTCGCAGGCGCCCGTGTACTCACGGCATCAGACTCAACGGAACGCGCAGGAACGGCCCTCACCCACGACGGAGAGTTCGCCATGAACGTGGTGCTGTCAGGGAGTGCCACGCTGACTGTCGAGAGACGAAACGAACAGTTCGGACCGCGTGACGCGGTGACGTTTCCGGCGGGCGCCGAATGGACATGGAGTCAGTGCAGTAGTGACTTCGAACTCTTGGACGTCACGTTGCCGGACCGCACCATTCGGTTGGTCGGTCGGTAGTTCGAGAGGGCTCATCGTTCAGACGTCGCCCAGTACAGCGATGGCCCGTTCGGGTCAGCAGATCAAGAGGTCGGGTGGATAGGTGTTCGCGGCGCTGTCGACCGCTCCGACCACGGCGACTATCGGGCTGACAACATCTTCTTCGACGCCGATGGCAGCGTCGTCCTCCTTGACTTCCAGCTGACCGGGCTGGGCACTGGCGCATTTGACCTCGCCTACTTCGTCACGCAGAGCCTGCTCCCCGATGTGGCAGCGGCCAACAGGCGTGCGCTGTTCGATCGCTACGTTGCCGCCGGGGTCTCTGAAGGCGACACCGCTGGCCTCTGGGAGAACTACCGAGTTGCTGCGCTGTTCTGCCTCGTGTACCCGATCGTCGCGGCGCGCGGCATGGACCTCGATGACCCGCGTTAATTCGCGCTTGTCGACACGATGAGTCGTCGGTGCAGTCGGGTGATCGAAGAGCTCGGCCTCGAAGACCTGCTCGGCGACTGAGATGGCAGATGGTTCGCTCATCGCAGCCACCTGGTTCATTGACGCAGATTGCTCAACCGAGAGCGCTGCTGTAGGCGTGGGGCGCTTCTCTACAGTCGGCGAGGCAAGAACGACGTGGCGATGGCGGCGCTCGCGAGGAGCACCGCGATCACGAGGTAGAGGAGCCAGAACGAGCCCAGTCCAAGCGCAATCGCTGCGATGACCGGTGCAAGCAGGAACGACGTCTCGCGCCATGTCGTAAAGATCGCGGTCATGGCGACCCGTTCCCGAGGTTTGACGAGGCGCATGAACGGGATGTTGCCGAGCATGTCGACTGCGGCGCCGCCCAACGCACCCGTGAGCCAGAAGACGAGGCCGAGCTGGCGGGCATCGCCGATGATCGCCAGCGCCACCATGCTGGCCGACATCACCCCGAGAGCACCGATGATGACCGCGCGCGTACCGAGTCGATCAGCGGCGACGCGGACCATCGGGCTGATGAACAGCATTCCGCTTGCCGCCGAGAGAAAGACGCCTGCTACCCACGCCGGCAGACCGGACTCGACCACGTAGATCGGGCCGTAAACGAACAGCGCCGCCCAAAAGATCGCCCGGCTCGTGGTGATGGCGTAGGCAATCCTCAGATTTCGCTGGCGGAAGAACCGGACCATGCTGTGTACAGCGTTGGGGATTGCTGTGGTCGGTGTGAGGAGAACAGGATTTCGATGCAACCGAAGACGCCAGAAGTACCAGGCCGTAAGGAGCGTCATCACGATCGAAATAAGAAACGGTGCTGATGTGTGTGCGTTGCTCCAGAGCCACACACCGAGTGTCGGACCGATGACCCACGACGCGCCGATGTACACCATGCGGCGGGACTCGGTCGAGGTCAGATCCCGCTTACCGATGTAATCCATGATGTACAGCGACATGCACACCGCGAAGATCGACGCCTCGGCTGATCTCAGCCCGATAGCCAATACGAACAGTGGGCCATCGGCAACGAGGAACAGCCCTGCTGCAACAACAAGGAAACTCGATGCCAGCGTCACGACCCAGCGGCGTGGCATTTTTTGTTCGAGCCAACCGACGTTAATCGTGATCATGAGCGTGATCATCTGGCCACCGATGAAGGCGTACGACACCGCGGCTTTGGATCCGAGGGCCTCGAGCGCAGCGAGCGGCACGACGCCGACCATCACCGAACGCGACAGTCCCTCGAACCCGCCAAGCCGCGCCAACTCGACAGCTGCAGTCGCATCGACTTGCTCCAAGCCCTCAGGGCGGCGCCAGCGCATGGGCCGCTAGGTTACGCGACCCGGTCTGCGGATGACGCAGCCTGACACCGCAGTACAACGAGGGACTGAGGTCCCGTCGATGCTTGACCCCTCAAGACTGCCGGAGCGACGACGCATCGGGCAAGGTCGTGTCTCAGCGGCTCGGCCACGCCGATATCGCTGTGACGAGGCGGGTGTGGCCGCTCAGGACGATCAGCTTGCTGCCGATGTCCTCGGTTCTGCGCTTGGTGGCAAAACGTGACCATGACCGAGCTGATAATAATCTGACCTGGTGTTATTCAGTGGGGTGTGAGCGAAATAGGTACAAGCCCTGTTGAGGGCGGTCGGCTCAGGCTCGTCGGGTCTTTCACACGGATTCTGAGAAGTTTTCACACGGTGCTCTGGCGGGTTAGTGGCGTCCGGCGGTCGATTCGATTTGGTCCACGATGTAGTCGAGGACGGCTTGGTCGACGTCGAAGATGCCGGTGCCGAGAGTCTGTGAGTGTTCGTTCCAACTGATTGCGATCGAGTCGTAATCGCCAGTAGCGAGTAGTGCGTCAAGGTGGCCTATCGCTGAGTCGATGGCTGTCTTGGCTGTTGCTGACAAGCTCCGATAACCACCATTTTGTCCGGTGGGGATACCAGTAGCGCGTGGTGGTTGAACGCATTCGTACGGTCGGATTATTGCGTTACCTCCGCCAGGGTGACAGCTGTGAGTCGTGTCGATCTTGCGTTGATGTTCGTAGAACTGGGCTTCGTTGTCGTTGAAGACAAACAAGGTGCGCGCGAAGTTGGCTTGGTCAATCATCCAGGCGAAATCACCGTCACGGTTTGCGCCTTGGAACTTGCTCTTGATTACTTGGATCGTCACGCTGCTCCACTCTGGTTGCTGCGAAACCGTAACACTATTTCGATTGTTGCCGCTCCAGAGGCGACACGTTACAGCCAGAGCCCTGACGGTCACACGAGTCCGCGCGCGGCGAAAGCAGCTGTGCGGTATGGGTGCGCTCTGGTGGTTGGCGCCGCGAACCTCGGTGCCCAAGGTGAAAAACGAAACGAGGCGCCCGGCTAGCTCGCCGAACGCCTCGTTTATTTCGCTCACTAGAGGGGTGTTATTTCGCTAACACCCCTACGTGGGGGATGAGTAGAAATCAATAACCCCTGCCTCAAGAAATGGGGGAACTCCAGCGCCTCAGATGGCGTCGTAAGCGAAACGTGTTCCGCAGTTTTTGAGGGCCGGGTACGCAGCGGCAACCGCAGCAGTCATTCCTTGGAACCATTCATCAGCCATCATCGCGTCCGTGAACGCCCCACACGCCTCAAAGGAGTCAAAATCTAAATAGTACTCAACGCGATCCATGTCGCCTCCGGCAAATGAGCGCATCAATCGGGGATTACGAGCGCCGAGCCGTTCGTGAATCGGAGCTGCGTCACGAGACCCCACAATGACCTGCTCAATCGCTTCGGGAGTGCCTTCCCAGGTGGTGATAGCTGAAACCAACATTGAAATCTCCTTGATAGTCGTTGCCGAAGAATAAATCGCTCAGCCGACAAGACGCAATAAAAAATTTGCAACGACGCCACGCTGACGGCTCAGCGATCGACGGCCACGGGACCTGTACCTTCGACGAGCTAGCGCGTGCCATGAGGCGGTCGTAGAGAGAAAGATTCACCCATGCGGCGTACAAGAGTTCTGGTCGCAGTGGCGGCATAATCGTCGCGTTTCAGAAAGAGGAGTGCAACCGCGGCTCCGGCTGTTCGTTCGCTGAGACTCACCCAACCTTCGGACTCGGACTTGCTATTGGTGGTGCGGTTCAAGCAGCCATGGTCATCATGGTCGCCGCCTATATCCAGGCCCGAGCAGACAACAGCATCAAGTAGGTCCCCGGGAGGGCGAACGCTTCGGGCTGAGACCAGCCACGTTTGGTTCACACCATGACCTGTCAAGGGCTGACAACGCCGTGCGCCTATCGGCGCTCCAGCAACATCCCACCTCGGCACGAACTCGGTGGTCGCCAGTCGATTCGCTTTTCGCGCATCTCATCTTGCCTTGCTGCCGATTTCGACGGTTGCGGAACAGTCGGAGGCAGAAGACGTCGCTGCGGCGATGCGCTGAGTGGTCGAGGCCTCACGCCTGAGCGAAGGTGGCCGGCAGGCAGACCCCGGCAAACCTCCTGATCTCTACCAGTGGGGGACTGGTATTTCTACCAATCCCCCTAAGTGGGGGTTTAGTAGAATTCAATAACCCCTGTTCAACGGGTGTGTGGAGGGTGCG